>Ga0268246_10000158_pt1 | contig 48113 bp, 54 predicted proteins | sample AgamicOrSfe_FD_200242 | JGI IMG/M metagenome (GOLD analysis project Ga0268246, IMG submission 200242) | Agave microbial communities from Guanajuato, Mexico - Or.Sf.e (v2) (version 2) | ecosystem: Host-associated > Plants > Phyllosphere > Phylloplane/Leaf | place: Guanajuato, Mexico | collected...
CCCACTCACTCAATCCCCCCCCTCGCCCTTGCCCACTCACAACAAACCTCCCCTGCCACCTCTAACCGGCCCTGGCAGGTCGGAAACGAATTCTCCTCCGTCGAAGCTCTATGGTCGCATTTCGAGAACGTCATGGCCAAAGACGGCAACGGCAGTGCTACTGATGGTGCAGCCGCCGAGGAGGGCGGAGTGGCTGAGGGTGAGGCGGAGGGTGTGCGGTAGATTGGGCGGATAGCTGGGAAGGCAGGGGAACGGAAGGTGGCGCGGGATGGGATGGAAGGAGAGGAAGGGGGAGGGGAGGAAGGGTGAGTCGAGGCGGGCGAGCTTGTGCCATTGAGTTGGCTACTGGTCTCTCCTTGGATTGGGGCGTGGCGTGGCGAGGGCCGTGGTTGGTGGAGGACGTGATGGCGTGTCGATGATTACAGGGTAGTCGCTGAGGATGGTCGATGAGCGATGACCATGAACATTGGACAGGGCCATGGGTATGGCGTATGGTGAGCGTAGGGTGCGGAAGCAACTTTGCTTTGGGATCATGGGCGTTCTGGTATACCCACTAAGGCATGCAGGAACATGAGTGGAAAAATGCAGTCATGAGGCATACGAGCACCACAGAGAACCTTTGAATTAGTACTGTATGTACAGCGGATTCTATTCTGTACGAAGAAAGTGTGTCTATTCATAACATCATGATAATCGGAGTCTTGTGCTCCTCTCTGCAAGCTCGCTCCTCCATCTCCTCTGCTTGTCGAGCCTGCCTTTTTGATAAACGACAACATCTCCCAATGCAGCCCAACACTATCCCCATACCCGATAGTCCTCAATATACACGAATGAAAAGAACCCCTCCCACCCTCCGTGCCCCCTCAATCAATATCCTCTTCATCCCTCACCATCCCAAGCGGAGCCAACCCCAACTCCACCCTAACATCCATCAGCCACCCCATCAATCCGTGATCTGCCTCCCCATTAGCACACATCACACCCTCTTCGCCCTCAGGCTAAAAGATCTTGCAACTTCGACTCTTCTTCTTCTTCTTCTTCGGCAGCCCCTGTCCCACACCCAGCTCCCCCCTCTGCACGGCCTTCGCCGTCTTCGCCTCCAACTGCTTGTACCCGGCGTAATCATCCCCGACGGCGATCGTGACGGCTTTGTCGAAGATTTCTCGCACGCCGGAGTTGGTGCGCGCTGAGCATTCCATGTATGTGGCGCCCATTTTGGCGGCGACGGCGAGACCTTGGGCGGTGGTGACAGGGGTTAGGCCTTGAGCGGAGAGCATGTCGATGCAGCGGGGGTTCGTGCGGAGGTCGGATTTTAGGCCTAGGAGCATGAGGGGGGTCGTGGGACAGAAGTGCAGGACTTCGGGGTACCACTTGAAGCGGGGCGTGTTAGCTCGTGAGCTGGCGGGTCGACGAATGTCGAGGTAGGGTGGAAGGGATGGGGGCTGGGGGCCGGGGAATGAGGGATGAGGGTTGATGGGTGAGCTTACCTTGTCCATGACATTCTCCAGTGAATTGGGGCAGTCGATGGCGAAGCAGACGAAGAGCATGTCCGTTTCTGGATATGAGAGCGGGCGAAGGCGGTCGTACTCTTCCTGGCCGGCCGTGTCCCAGAGTTCGAGCTCGACTGTCTTGCCGGAAGGTGTGTGCGTCACGGGTGCAGTCCAGTTTTCGAAGACTGTCGGTACGTATTTCTGGTTGTTCGTTAGTCGCTAACGTCTATATCTTATACCCTACTGTACAAGATCTCACCTCGGGAAAGTGTCCTCTGCTATAGCTGATCAACAAGCACGTCTTTCCACATCCACCATCACCAACTGTGACAATCTTCCTCTGCCACGCTGGTGGTTCCGTGATGTTTGTGTCTGCTGATTCGCGGTCTGTTGAGCGACTTGTGGTAGAGCTGGTAGTGTCATCACTTCCTCGTTGCGATCGGGCGTTGTTTCGCGCGACTTGTTGTTTGGAGTATGTAGAGGTGGAGGCAGATGCGGTCGCCATTGTGAAGGCCGCGGAGAGGAGATCGGTGTGGATAGTAGTATGCGCTGCGCTGTTGAGTTGTTGTGAAATTATGGAATTTGGTGATGATGAAGCTTCGAATGCTATGGATGAAGGGGATGAAGATGTGATGCTTCAATAGCTGGTGACGATACAGATATGGTAGAAGGTGGTCCTCGCTCGTGCTCGAAAGCTAAAACGTGAATATCGAGTCAACAAATCGGTCTCGCGGGGCAACGACGTCCATGACATACTCGACCAGCATTTAGACCGCCTTCCATGTTTCATCTTTTAGCTTCAACCACTGAACTTCTAGTGATAGAACGACTCGAGACTGTAACATCACCATGATCCGAACTTGACGACTTCAACGTCGTAGTCGCATTCCCATCATTGCCAATGCCGAGTGCGGAGATGTGTCAGCCTCGGCGAAGACCAGTCGGAACGGGAGCCGACCACTCCATCACGGCAGGGCACTCATATTCAGATGCTGCGTACCGAGCAATACATCTATACCAAAGTCAAGCTCAACTCTTTCCAGATTTCTTCAAAGCCGTCGATATAGCAGATCTGCTCGATCGGTATGACATAAGCCCATCTTCATCTACGGGCTTACATCGGCACTCGGGTGAAAGAGAGAACAGCCTCCGATGCAACATTCATGCAAGCCCCGCTCGACCCCTCATCGGTCCATGTATGAAACATGGAGAAAAAGAGGACCATTGCTGTGCTGTGACACTACTGTATGACATAAGACATACATATTTACTTATCTACAAAAGACTCCTACTTCCCTCCCTCCTCCCTCTTCTTTCACTCCTCCCCTTCTCCCCTTCTCCTCTCATATTCACATCCCAGCACTTGACATTCACATTGTAACAAGATGTGGTCCTCAGCACTCGCCCTTAGTGTCGTGCTAAATGGCCTGAGTGTCCTCGCCGTCGACCCTCTCGTAGCGCTCAACTATACCAGCTATCAAGGGACAGCACTACCAGGTGGTGTGACACAATGGCTTGGAATGCGATTCGCTGCGCCGCCTGTGGGTGATTTGCGTTTCGCTGCGCCAGTCAACCCGGTAGTAAATGCCACTGTACAGATGGCTGATCAGGTCAGAATTGTGCTACCTGGAGAATACCGTCCTGTATATACTGATTGAAACCAGCATGGCCTCATATGTCTTGCTACTGGTGCAAACCCGAACTCGACCACAACGTCAGAGGACTGTCTGTTTGGTATGCTTCAAGTCCGGTATAGTGGTAATCAATTCCTCTGGACTGACAAGATCATCTTCTAGTGGATGTGTACGCCCCCAGCAACGCCACGAACCTCCCCGTGTTCTTCTTCATCCAAGGTGGCGGTTTCAATTCAGACTGTGCGCGAGTTCCCATGCTTCCCCTCCTTCGTCTTCTCTAATCAAGCCCTTAGCCAACCCAAACTTCAACGGCACCCAGCTCATCCAAGCCGCCGACATGGACATCATCGTCGTCACCTTCAACTACAGGGTACCTCTCTCTCCCTTCCCCACTCCCTCTCTTTCCGTCCCACTACCCTTACCCTCCAACCTCCTTCCAGTCTCTTTATTCAGCGTTCGTACTAACAACCCCCAGGTCGGCCCCTACGGCTTCCTCCCCGGCGTCCCCAGCCTCAACAACGGCCTCAAGGACCAAATCAAAGCTCTCCAATGGGTGCACAGCTACATTAAGAAATTCGGCGGGAACCCAGACCACATAGTCATTGGTGGTGATAGTGCAGGCGCTGGCTCTGTGGCGCATCTGTTGACTGCTTACGGTATCCCTCCTGTTCCCTTTTCCCAGACCCATATTCAGACCTAGCGACCCCAGCCTATTTTCCCTCCTCTCAGGCTCCGTTGAGTCCAGCATACTAACACCCCGACCCCACAGGCGGCAACGACCCCCGCGTCTCCTTCAAAGGCGCAGCAGCCGAATCCGTCTCCTTCGCCAACGAAGCCACCGCCGCCCAAGCCCAGTACGAGTACGACAACCTAGTAATTCGCACCCAATGCGTCAGCAACGACACCCTCGCCTGCCTGCGCTCCCTCTCCGCCTTCGATCTCCAAAAGCAAAACTATAACACCCCGTCCCCCGGTTCCTCGGATCCCCCGTTATACATGTACGGCCCGCTTATTGATGGGGATCTGGTGCCGGATTACATGTATAGACTGTTTGCGCAGGGCAGGTTTACGAAAGTGCCCAGTATTATGGGAGATGATGTCAATGGAGGGACGGTGTTTGTGCCGAAGAGCACGGCTAATATCAGCCAGAGCAATACGTTTCTGAAGGATCAATTCAATACGCTTACGTTGGCGCAGCTTGCGCAGATTAACAGCATGTACCCATTCGCGGGCACACCGGTGTTTCCCGGAGCGGGGGCTTATTGGCGTAAGTCTCGCCTTGAGACTAATTTACAATATCGTGACTAACTTTTGTTGCTAGGTCAAGCAAGTAACGTTTATGGCGTACGCCTTCCTTCCTTCCTCCCTCCTCCTCGGACCCTACCCCTGATCAACCACTGACAAACCATCAGGACATGCGCTACAAATGTCCCGGCACCTACATCTCCAGCCAGTTCGATGCTCAATCAAAGAGCGGAAGTTGGAACTACCTCTGGAACGTGACCGACCCAACCCAAGCGGCCCAAGGACTAGGCGTACCACACACCGTCGAAGTCAACGCAATCTTCGGCTGCGCTAGCGTCAATGGCGGCTGTCCTGCTTCGTACGTCCCTGGCGGCAGTAATGCGGCGATCGTGCCGGTGGTGCAGGGGTATTGGACTAGTTTCATTCGGTGCGTCACTTTATTCCAGCGTGATTCCTGAGCCAAGCCGTGTGGGTTGTGGAGATGAGGAGAGACACGAGAAACGCGATGAGGATAGTGCTGACTACTGATCTAATAGGTCTCTAAACCCAAACACGCACCGTCTCGCGGGCAGTCCGCAGTGGAAGCAGTGGACCGAGCCGGGAAAGCAGCGCCTAGTGTTCCGAACAAATGCGACGGCGATGGCGGAGCAGGCTGCGGATGAGCAGATGCACTGTGCGTACTTCGAGAGCATTGGCGTTAGTGTCCAGCAGTAGGAGTATGTGGTAGTAGTAGACCTCATGTCCATATACGGCTGAGCTGAGAGTACGTGGTTGATGAGGACACTTCACCACATACTGCTGCGGTAAGGACTGAAGATTGGCTGGCGGCAAGCAGCTCAAATTGTCGGTTCGCAAGTACGGCGAGACTATCACACATTGTCTAGCAGTCCCCGGATCGCTTTCTGGCAATGTGGGAGGTTTCATCACTTCATACCAAGCCCGATGAGCTCGAATAATATTGGGTCTCCCTCTGTTGCCAACCATCCGATGCCTGTTCAAAATTGTAGTCAGCTATCAACTCACATGCCGTCTTGTGATCTCGGTCCTCAACATACCTGCATAAACGATGAGCTTCGTCACGACTTCCACATCGTACCGTACCCGAGGCACTTGCAGCTTCTGGAATAACAGTCTATCTTCTTCCTCGTCCTCTTCATCTTGCACGGCTGTGGCGGTTTCCTGTCGGAGAATCGGAGGCAACTCATCCTTTCCATTTAACGCATGTCTGGTGACGTCTGTATCTGCGGCATCTTGCTGCTCCACTGCCTCGCTGTCTCTTCGTTTCCGTTGACGAACGGCAATAGCTTCGTATACATCGGCTTCGGATTGAGGTCCGATTGAGATTGTTCTCCTTCGCGGATGACCTAGAGACGAGATCATACCAGGTATTTCGGACGCAGCAGGTATCACGTTGTCGTCGTCTTTTCGTAATGAAGGCACCTCTTCGTATTGTCTGAAGCACAGTTAGCATACTTCGATGGTGATATAGGACGATACATACGAAGCTCGAAGGTAGAATGCTCGAGGTAAGCTGAGTCCCAGCTGTTCGATAACCCTGAACAGCGGAGGCAGAAATTTGAGAAGTGTAGGTTTGGCAATCGCTCTCCATGCGAAGATGACTAGGACACCGACGAGTAATCGTAGGCCAGCTTTGATATACCCAGCTTCTGCAAGACTGAATGGAACAGCTCCCAAAACAGGATCGTTGGATGCATAGCCACTCTGGCAGAAGTGCCAATTGCCAAGTTGTACACCGACGATGACACCTGAAAACGCGACACTGTCGTCGAAGCATGGACAATCATCTGCCGGTTCGGGGTGGATTCGGATCAATACCAGCACGACGAGCGTGCAGAGGACGATGGGAGCTGCCTTTTCTTGTAAGATCCATGAGTCGAAAGCATGACCGTACAGACACTGTATCGCGGCGAGGCAAGCTCCGAGCATGGTACCAATAGTGACATCGAAAAAGCCATGCATACCGCAATACAGGCGACCGATAACTATGGAAAGAACGTAGACATATATCATGCCCTGTATTAGGAGCATGTAATGCCAGTCAAGTGGTCGCGATGTTGTGCTTAAGCTGTACAAAGCATACACGGCCACTGATACCGCATTCGTCGAGTGTGTCGAAGGAAATCCGTACTCGAGAGCTGTCGATGCCGATCTGTTGATACGTTGCAGTGGTGGTGACAGTGGTCGAGGTAAGCATAACAGGTCCTTGACTGCTCCACTGAAGAACACTCCACTTGCTAGCAAGTTCACCATACTGAAATCCATCAGATCAGATGACGTGCTTCCAGTGCGGACCATGACTTACGCTCGTGCGAGCTGGATCTCACCTGACCAGAAGAGGATAGGTAATATGATCATGAAGAAAGTGTGCGTGCCGAGATTAGCTGTGAATGCAAAGTAAGAGTCTAGCGCTGGAGTTCGAAAACGCTCTTGTAGATCTGCGAGAAGGGGAGTCTCCCAGCGGACGATGGGAATGAGCTTTTCTCGCAGGAGAAAGCGCCATTGTGGCAATTGTGTTTGATCTCGATACAGTATGAGCAGGCCAATCATCACCAAGGTATGAGCTCAACATACAGTGGTCAGGCTTCCGCACGCCAGCATCAATCACCTTTTTCCCGTTACCATTCTGTACACCCATGGCAAATCACGGTATGATGATCAGGACAAGTGTGAAAATTCAGTCAAGCTTAATTAACAGCATGAAGACGGCGAGAGATCGATCCTTCATTCCATAGGCTTCGTCGAGTCAGTAGTGAAGTTTCCCGAGACCTGAAGGCGATGCTGTTTTGTGGTCAGCTTTCAAGAGCCCATTGCCATTGGCCCCAGATTCCGGAGTTTGATCCTCACCCAAACAGGAAAGCAAGCTGGCAGCACTTACCTAGATCAACAATGGCTCCTCCTCCTCCATCTACCTTCTCCTCTGTCAAGAACATCGTCTTCTTCCATCCCGATCTTGGCATTGGTGGCGCAGAGAGACTGGTCATCGATGCTGCTGTTGGCCTTCAGGACCTTGGCCACAAGGTGACCATCTTCACCAGCTACAGGGACAAGAATCACTGTTTCGACGAAGCCAAGGATGGTGAATTTACGCGCAATACCTCGCAGTGATGCAATAGCTAATTAGTAACTATGTAGGGACCCTCGATGTACACGTCCGCGGCGACAACGTAATACCACCTTCCTTCAATGGCCGATTCTCCATCCTATGCGCCATCCTGCGCCAAATACACCTCGTACTCCAAATATGCCTCTTCACCCACGAGCTAGCAGACCTCAAGCCAACCATCTTCTTTGTAGACCAACTCAGTGCTGGTATACCACTACTTCGAGCCTACTTTGCAGACACTAGGGTACTATTCTATTGCCACTTTCCTGATAAGCTGCTCGCTCAGAAAGGCGGCCTGCTGAAGAGTCTATACCGTGTGCCTTTCGACTGGCTAGAGAGCTGGACTACAGGAGCTAGTGATGCGATAGTAGTGAATAGCAAGTTTACGAGAGGGATCTTTGCAAAAGCATTTCCAGGCTTGAAATACAGAAATCCAGGAGTGGTATATCCTTGCGTGGATGTTGAGGAGACATATACTGGTAGCAAGGAACAGATATGGCCGGCGAAGAAGGTCTTTCTAAGTATCAATCGATTTGAGCGGAAGAAGGATATCGGGCTGGCGATCAAGGCATTCGCAGGGTTAAGCGAACAAACAAAGAAGCAAGCACGTCTTGTCGTCGCCGGTAAGTCTTCCCTCAGCCAAGCACATGACACGCACACACTGACACAATGGCAATCTCAGGCGGATACGATAAGCGCGTCTCCGAAAACGTCACCTACCACGCCGACCTCGTCTCCCTCGCAGCCTCTCTCAACCTAACCCATAGCACCGCCAGCACCACCGCAGAAGCCCTCTCCACACCCCCATCCATCTCCGTCCTCTTCATCCTCTCCGTTCCTTCCGCCCTCAAAGCCCGCCTCCTCCATACATCCACCCTCCTCCTCTACACCCCCAGCTTCGAACACTTCGGCATCGTACCCCTGGAAGCCATGCTAGCACGCACGCCCGTCCTCGCCGCCACAACAGGTGGTCCCACGGAGACGGTCGTAAATGCCGAGACGGGGTGGTTGCGGCCTGTGGAGGATGCTGCGAGGTGGACGGATGTCATGGAGAAGGTATTGACGAGTCTGAGTTCAAGAGACTTGGAGGATATAGGTGAGGCTGGGCATAGGAGGGTGGTGGAGCTTTTTTCGAAGCGGAAGATGGCGGAAGTGTTGGTGGAGGCTATGGACAGGGCACAGGAAGTGAGTGAGGCGAAGAGGCCGGGGATTCTGCCTGTTAGTGGGGTGGTGCTGTATAATGTGTTTGGGCTGATGGTCGGGGCTGCGCTGGCGTTGCTGTATCTGGGGCAGAAGGTGTGAAAGTGGATAGGCACACATATTGGCAGGTTGCACAAGAGACAGTTGCTTCGCTGAGCACGTTGGCTTTCGATTTCGGTGTTTCGTGTATTTATGTCGTCCACGTGGTGTGCTAGGCGGACAATACTTCACGCCGAGTGCTATATGATACTGCTGGCATCCTCGACTATGCCGGAAGTGCATCCGAGTAGTACCTTGATCCTGCATACCCGCTGCGATACGGCTACGAATACCGCCGGGCATGACGGCTCGGTACAGGCACCTTCAGTGCTTAGACTTCGGCCAAGCTATCTCCTATCAAGCCCGCTCCTCTCTCCTGTCGATATTTGTAAATCGTGATGAACGAATTCCCAGAGGTGCGCCGCGCCGGTAGTGCATGCACTGCACCCATTCTACCCTCCTAACCAAACCTGCTTCTGCTCCTGTGTGAACAATCGACTCAACCCAACCCTACTCATGACTCAAGAAGATCGGCACGCCGCAAACACCGATCATCAGGGGTCAGGGTCTGCCGGATGCAAGGCACACCCATCCATGCACATGCACGGGAGTCCCGTCATGCCGGAAAAGCTAAAATTTCCCAAGATGAGATGAAAACGGGTTTGAGCTCCGGAACGCCACGACCACGATATTATTGATTTGATGCCAGGATTTGCAGGACGTGCCGAAGTCACGTTTGCTTGCTGTCGATGGAGGATAGTGAGCAGTAGGGCAGTATAGGACAGTTGGCAGGCTCTCGGGCTGTTTGCCGCGCGATTTCGAGAGTATGATGAACGTGCTCTGTTTGTAAAGTGCTATGCTCACTTGGTATACGGAGCAGTAGCTCTGGTTAACGAGTGGGCGTCTGCCAGCGATATTTGGATTGCAAAGTGTGTAGTGGTGTCAGAGTAGTCATGGCATTAAAAGCGCGTTCTGGAGCAGTCTGCAAAAACATCGTATCAAGCACAGTGTACTGATCTCTGTTCGAAGTCCCGCAGACGTGTCCGTCGCGCGTTTGTTGCATTGTTGATTGACAAAGCTGTCCTAGGTATATATGTTGATCTTCTCAGTCGAGTCCCTGCCGCCATCCCGAGATTGTATCTGGTTATAACAACGCCGTCCCAATGCCATTTCCCGTCCCATATCCTATGATCCCAAAAGTTATGCGCCTTGCTAGCCCAGACAGAATACGAAAGACCCGCTATGCGCGGAGAACTGTGGGTTGTGCTCTTTTCGAGTTCGCGTGCTTGCGGGTGACGCTGCCCGTGTGGTGCTTTGTGCTCGTTGTGGAGGGACCAGCCGACTTGGTGACAGTGGTTATTGTGGTAGTCTTCGGTGCAGCGGATGTGGAGGTTGCGGAGGAAGAGCTGCTAGTCGACGTTCGCGCTGGGGATGAAGAGGAGCTGCTGGTTGTCGCCTTGGATGATGATGAGGAGCTGCTTGAAGAGGTGGATGAGGATGATGTCGTCGTTGCTGGTGTCGAGGATTTGGTGGATGACGATGAAGATGACGAAGATGAGGCGGCTGATGAAGAAGTGCTCGTCGTGAGCTTTATCGAGCTCGATGAAGACGTGCTGGATGAAGTGCCCTTGTTGCCATTCCCGTTGCCATTGTTCCCGTCTCCATTGCCCCTCTTAGCAAGTCTTGCATTCTTCGCAAGACGTCTCTTGTGAAGCTCGCTGACACCCGGGTATAGTTGTGAAGTAGAGGCGGCTGCATCCGGTGATGGCTCAGCAAGAGCGTGTCGTGGTCTTAGAGCTCTACCTGCTCGTACTGGTTCTTGTTGTGGTGTTGAGTGAATGTGAGACACTGAAAAGAAGAAGACGAAGAGGGTGATGCTGATGTAGCAGAGTGTTTGCCATGATAGTCTCGTCATGATGCTATTGTGTATGTGTATGTGTATGATAGTAGTGATATGTTGCTGTGCTGTATGCTAAGATCCACTATGTCGAACGAGCGAAGCTTTCTTAGCGAGTGTGGCGGGATTGTTATGAGTGAAGCAATTGCCCGAAAAGGATGTAGCTGGAGCTGTAACGACAGTAATGTGGAAAGCGAGTGTGAAAGCGAGTGTGAGAGATGAGCTGAGCTGAACTGAACGAAGGTGGCTGCTGCCTCACAAGAAGAGAAAGAATGTGGATGGGGCTTTGAATTTGACTGAGGAGCCGACCGACTGGACTAGATGAGATGAGGTCCCTCTCCACCGACCATACCGTGATGAGAAGGATGATATTCTGGTATAGCCTGAGTTTGGGAGGACGTTGCGGATGGAGATGTCATGCATAGACATTGGCATGATGAATGTGAGCATGAGATGGCGGCTAGCCGGATCTGATCTGGCAGATACATGGACCGTAGCTTCACTACACTGGTCATGGCTTCACAAAGGTCATGCTAGGGCATTCCGTGCCAATCAGACGACGCTGCTGAGCGGGTAGAGGCCCTTCGGAAAGCCCGAGATGTGTCACGGAATAGTAAAGACAAGAGGAAGAAAACATCTTGGCCGTGAAGCCGGCGCTAGCATCACAGAAGCACAGAAAGAAACAAAGAAGCATGGCGCCGGCGGAGCCGCAGGGACGAACACCCCTGGTACAGATTGGATTGAGGTGTAGTGGCGAAAAGAAAGGCTTGACAAGATTGAAACTGGTAATCTTGAAGGAGTTGTCGTTGGAAGTCTTACCACATTCGGCTATGTTTCGGTTGCGCTACTTTGCGCTAATCTTCTTCCGCTGGTGGACGTCCACTTTTACCTTCTAGTGCAGAATCTTCAGATGGAAACACTTGCAAGACTCCGTTCGCAGATGTGGTAGGGTGACTGCTAAGAGTAGTGCATGATTGCTTTCATGGGTCATGGAGGTCAAGGCGGGATGGGGCTCATCTCCCAAGACTCCAAGAAGCCCATGTTCCGCTACTGCCGGACAAGGTTCAAGCATTCTCGCCTCTTCTTATCGTGCATGATCGTGACATTTGCGATCTATACATTCGAAGACTGCTCTTTGTTTCATCTGATTCAAGTTTCTTTACCTTTTTACTGTGTCTCGTATTCGTCGCATGTTTCACAGCGCGCGTGCTCAATGCGCATGCGCTGCTCGTGCCTTCCAGATTTGAGTTCTTCGGACGAAAACGGTGCCTGGAAACTTTTTCCTGGGTGACCGGACTCCAACGCCCGCCGCCACGCGAACCGAAATCGTCCCATGGCTAATTAGAGCCTCCTTCCTGGTACTCTAACCTCATCTCATCTCGACTTGTCGTGTCGTCTGAAGCTGCAAGCATAAACACACGCACGCGAAGGAGTTCTCATGATCATGATGAGATAAAAAGCTTGGTATACTTGGCTAGCAGTGACTTCGCTCGGACATGAAGGTATCGCAGATACAGTGACGTGTATTGTCACGCGCTTGTCGGCTGAACAATGTGGTGGGTATGGGTGCTGTATGATCTCACCAACGCAGTCGGATCTATAGCAACTGATCCGAACCTGAGGAGACTACACTAGGAGGAGAGCTTGTTCTCGCTTCCGCGCTGCCGCTATTTAGACTATCATAGTCTATCATGCACTCTTAGCTTCTCGCGCTCGGGATTCCCAGTAGCTCTGATTCAAAGACAGCGTGCCTTCTCCTCCTAATGCACAAAGCCACAGATCAGAGGCCGAAGACGATCGGGAGGTAATGCCGTAGAGTTTTGTTCAGACTTATGCTTTAGTATGGTCTATATGTGATCTGTACGAGGCCGTGTCTTGCTTTTGTCATGCCGACAACTTCGACTAAGAGGAAGTTTCGCTTCGCTCCGACAGATGCTTTGAGTTTCATGCCCACAGTATAGTTCAGTATGTGGCAGGCATCACACTCAACCGTCCACCATCCAACACCTGCACATTCCCATTGAGGTACGCCCCAGATCGACCTACCATTGCAAGTATCGCCCCAGACATATCCTCAAAACTACCAACCGATCCCGCCGGTATCTGGTCAACTGGAAACATTGTCGGTGCTCCTTCTGTCATCTCCGACTAGAAATCGTACATTAGCACATCTACGCCCATCTTCACGACCTCCCGAGCAAGAGTGGATAAGGCAGTATACGCACAGGAAACCGTCCAGGACATATAACATTACTCCTGATCCCCCACGGCGCCAGAAAGTGAGCCAAGGTCTTTCCTAGCAAGATTGCTCCTGCTTTAGACGCCGAATACGCAAAACCAACCGTGACCTGCCTGTTGAAGCCGCTGATGCTCGCGACCGTGATGATCTGGCTCGTTCGTGTGTCGTTGACGTCGTAGCCAGTAGCACCTTCTGCTCGCTCGTGAGTCTTGCGCTTGCCTTGGACCCAGCCGCGGCGGGTGTTGCCGGCGTCGAGGAGGACGAGGAAGGCCTGGTCCGCGTTAGTAGAGGGTGGGCAAGGAGAAGAAGCAGAGACAGCATACTGCGGAGACAGTGATAACAGCGACGGTGTTGGTATGGAAGGCGGTGTTCCAGTCGGAGGAGCCGCGGAGCATGATAGATTGGAGCTCGGTGATGCTTGTGGTGGTGTAGATATCCTAGATCATGACATGGTAAGTATATGTTAGATGAGATATTGAATCGAAGGCGTACCGTCTGGTGAGGGCCACCGACTCCGCTGTAGCTGGTCAGACGATGCTAAGAGAGCGAGGGACTCTCTCAATAGGTGAAACTCACGCCTAGATGGTGACGTGGTAAGTATCTAGTAGACGGGATTCCCAACGTGAGGGCATATTTTGCCTAGTATAGACATACATTGTTAATGAGAATGTCAATATATCCGACTTCGCGCTCGACTTGCTTCGCAGCTGCAGTCAAAGAGTCTACATTCGTGACATCACATTGGATTGAGGAAACAATCTTGGAGTCGAGCTGCGATACTGCCTTTTCGAGTGATTCTAGTCGGCGGCCAAGGAGGTATATCTACGCATTCCATCAGCAGACATATTCCCGCATCATCAGATAGGGTGAGAGCAGACCTTCTTGGCACCAGAGCCAGCAAGGGCAGCTGCGAAGGCGAGGCCGATTCCTAGAGGGGTGTTAGAGTCATGATGATCTTTATATCCTGCGTCACAGCTCGTTACCAGTCGCGCCGCCAGTGATGACAATCACTAGGTCTTTGGCAGAGAAGAGTGCACTCGGGTCAAGCTTCTTGGAAATGTCCATTCTGGGTGTTGACTTGAAAAATGATATTGAAGATGTGTCTAGTACTGCAACATCCCAAATCGGGTGGTCGCCGACAGAAACCACCACGACTGTCTATTGATATATCAGCATGCTAAGCACATCATCGTGAGTCAATACAGCATATGAAAATCTAAGTCATTGACCAAGTTCGTGTCATGCTCGAGAATATAAATCGGATATCATCATACATTTACATACAAGTCATCATGCTAGGTTATCCCCAGCGCTTGCCCAAAATATCTCCAGTATAGCCTTGACCAAAGATACCATATCCCCACTTCTCATACACCACACCTGTTTACTCGAATCCGGCCACTCCTCTTCCTACAATGCCTTGGAAGCTCACACCCACCTCTTCCAGCACTCCAGCCATTTCCCTTGCCCTCTCGACACACTCCTTCCTCTCCTCGTCCCCAACATCCTCACTTCCTAGCTGCAGCTTCAGCACCGCGTTGAACACCTCCACGTGCTCCTTCGCCCAACGTACTGCCATACTCGACATGGTCGGGCCAAAGCAACCCTGAAATATGGATAACGTGTTACGCAATAGCGTGAAGGTGACATATGACAGCTCATAAAGGTGTTGCGCCAAATTTCCAGTATTCGTACAGGCAGTAGTTCGCTCGCGAACAACGTCGCTACGCACGCTGAGGTACGTCTCTGCAGCCTGCTTCTCAAAGCCTAGACGTGTCAGCCACGCCACAAGTTCGTGCGTCGCAGTGGCAAACGACGACTTGTCTACCATCTGATTCAGCAGGAGGTGGGCCAATTTGGCAGCTCGTGCTTTGGCGTCGACATCAGCCAGAGCGCGGCAGGCGGTGTGCGAACCGTTGGCTGGTAGAGCTGCGATGGCCCGGAGCTTGTCGACAGCGTCCACTGCGGGCGCGAAACGCTGTAGAGCGATGTCGATGTCGAGAGCGTCCAATAAAGACTCGAGATAGCGAAAGGGCTGCGTGCGTCCATCGAGATCTGTGATGGGAGGGCCTTTGACGGCGCCATTGCTGCCGTTTATGGCATGCAGACTGTCTCCACGATGATGAGAGATACCATTAAGAATGCCATCGGCCTGCATCGACATAGGACGACCACCTGACTGTCTTCGCATGCGATCCTCGGCGTTCTCGTTTTGGACGGACTGTTTCAATACAGCGAGCTCTTTGCGGAACTTGCCCAACAATGTGGCTTTCTCATTGCTATTCGGGTCCATGACGGCATATGTGTAAGACTCTGAGCCGAAGCGGACATTGATAGCATTGAGAGTGGTGGGTCGTGCCGATGTATCACCACTGAGTGGTCTGTCATTAGACTTAACTGATAGATCTGTCATCTCGACTTCCTGCAAAGGCCAGCAGCGGTCCGCAACGAGCTGTATCTGCTGAGCACTAGATGCACCCTGCTTGCTTCTATCAGGAGTGGGAGGCGCATCGGCTCGCTTCTTCTCAGTAGCAACCAGTAGATGGTCGTTCAGCATAATGAGGTGCACTCTCCGTCGAGGTTTCCAGGTTGCAGTATTGAGTTCCACCCATCGACCAGACTCATGAACAACATGCCGTCCCGGAATAGCTGGCAAGAACTTCTGTGATCCCTCGACGCGCCGCCACAACTCCTGCAAGTGCGTGCTCCACATAGCCTCTAGATTCGCAACAGAACTCCTGTTTGCATATTTCCGAGCATTTACATTATCAGTGTTGATACCCAGCGCTGCATTGGTTTGAGCTAGGGTATTCTCCAGATCAGACATCAACCCGCGCAATGCCCTCATCTCTGTCTTGAGTTTCTCTGCTTCTTGACTGATCTTGATAAACTGATTGCGATTCTGATAGACATTCTGCTGTATATCCGTAGATGTACGATTGCGAACGCGTCCGAGATCTTGTTGAAAGTCGCGAATCTCTTGTTCTGTTGCATTCGCTAGCAGTTGAGCCACATACTGCTCGGCACGAAGATCGGGATCTTGCAGTACGCCTGCATCAAGCACTGGCTTTTCACTTGCGCCATTGTTCACGCGTCTTGCGTCTCGAGGGGGAGGTTGTGAAACCTGACCTGGCAGACTGGGAACATCTGGCGCATCGAATGTTGTTGGGAGCTGGTTGTAGGTCGAGTATCGTCGTTTGATATAGTCTGCAGACTTTTCGGCTGAGACACCAGGCCTTTCTCGAGGGATGACTAGGGTTGGGCCGCTGGGTTGGCCATTCTGTACTCGAGGCCGCTCTGCGATCGAGGATAGTTGTGTAGGTACGGGTCCACTAATCTGTCGCGGTGCACTGATCTTGGGTCTCAGAGAACCCTTCTTGCGCAGGGAGAAACCCCTCTTCTCTTCCATCCCTGAGGATAAGAGACTGTGCAATATGAGATCTTTCCAGAGGCACCCACGTCCAGAGATAAGATGGTGTAACGTGTTGTCGATGTCGTCAACTTCGAAACGCGGAGATGTGCATGTGGACCTTGGTTCGCGGAGCTCAAAATCGAGCTACGGCCAACGTCCTTGTACGCAAAAAGTTGTTCACTACTCGCATGCTCAATCTCGAATCAACATCAACTCGCGGTTGTTAAATCAGTTTTCCGTCTGCACATCTTTAGCACGTCCTCCTTCAGCGCGCACACATAATCTACGACTGGACCTACCTTACAACCAAGCCGAGTCAGAACCGCCTTGAAAAATATGTCGTCCAACTCTCCCAGGACGAGCACAATCGTCATCGCTTCGATAGGCACCATTGTCACCGGAGCTCTAGCATACGCCATCTACTTCGATTACCGCCGACGGCACGATGTTGACTTCCGGCGCAACCTGAAGCGCGAGTCGAAAAAGCAGGCGAAGGTCGCCAAGGTCGAGGCAGAGAGCTCAAAGAAGCAGGAAAGACAGGAGCTGAGGGATCTGGTTGATGAGGCAAATGAGGAGGGATTCCCAACAGATGCAGATGAGAAGGAGGCCTTCTTTATGCAGGAGGTGGGCCAGGGCGAGCAGTTGTGTCAGCAGAGTACGTCAATCATATATCTCGGCGGCAAGCAAGAGGGCTAATGAGCATCTAGGTGGCATGTCTAAAGAGGCCGCTGTATGCTTCTTCAGGGCGCTACGCGTCTACCCACAACCAAAGGAATTGATGAAGGTACGTGATCTGGTTATCCGAGTCATCTGCATTCTGCATATACTGACAAAAACTTCCAGATTTATGACAAGACCGTCCCCAAAGTATGCCATACCATACGGTTATGCCTCTTACAACTCATGCTGACAATCCCTAGCCCATCCTGGATCTCCTCGCGGAGATGGTCGCGTACGACAATGTCACATCTGGAAGGGCGGAAAGTGGTTCGGAGGCTGGTAGCTCAGCTGGTGTCGAGTAAACGTCTGCAATCTGACGAACCTGCGATTGTACCATCATGTATGCATATGTATGCTGGCGTTGGACTCTTTTCGGCTTATGGGCGTGCAAGACGACCCAAACCAGATAATGTCAATACTCTTTTACGCCACTCCTTTGATCTTGTCAGGTCTGGAGCAATTTTTGTCTCGTGACATTGACATACTTTAGAGTGCGTTTGGCGGCGGACAGTGGAGTCGTCGAACCCATAGCGGCTACTGTCATTGCGATTGCAACGTAGAGCACTCATCTGTCGTCCTTTGCCGCAGTGTCCTACTTCTTTGAGCCAAAGCTTTTTGTGTCTGCATCAATCATTGTTCGAATGGCAACAGTGAATGGTCCTTTTGCAACCTCGTCCTCCTTGCCCTCCTCGAAGCCAGAACTGATGGCTATAGCGAGTAGCAATCCATCGTGTGAGTATGATGTTGCCGCCACACCCGCAGGAAGTTTCGCGAACTGTTTGAGTCTCCTCTTCGAAACAGCATCCCAGCTGGCAATGACTCCATCTCCTCCTCCGCTCACAAATGTGCCATGAACTGGGTTGAAGGACAACGCGTGGACTGGGTAGACAATCGCCATGGATTCGCCGTCTGGATCTTCTGGATCTGCTGGCGCTGTTTGGCGGTGGCACTTGAAGGCGTATTTTCGTGCTTGCGACTTCTCGCTGTCATCAAACCACTCGACTGATACACGACCCTCGATACTGCTCATAGCGTATCCTTCGTCGTTTGGCATAGCTGCGACTGCGCGTGTCAAGAACTTCAGACTGTTCTCTCTTTGCTGGAAAGGCGGGACGTCGATTATGTTTGGTAGTGGCTGAGAGGACTGGCGTGCTGTATCGACCAGGAGTGCCAGATCATAGATGATCGTGGCACGGTCAGAAAGGGCCACGATGAGCTTTGATGGAGATAGAGAAATCGCGAATGGCTTGTTGGGCAGTTTTACAGTAGCCGGAATGAGGTCAGGCTGGTGGATAAGATGGATGTGGAGCGTCTTATCCCATGACGCGGAAATGAGGATACCATGCTGCGAGCTATAGGCGACGCACTTTACAGGCATTTCATGACTAGACAGCACAGTCTGCTCACCAGTCTGTAGGTCAATCCTGTAGAGTTTAGCAATCTATCCGGGACAATGATGCGTTGTCTCAGACGTACCTTCTCACATCCCAATCCAGACCGCCACTGTAGGCCACACTCTCGTCCTCACCGAAACAAACATCCAGGACAGGTGCGCGATGCTCGTAAGTCTGTAGTAGATTGGTGTCAAGACCTTGCTGCGCATCGTAGAGATAGACATTACGATCCCAAGCTGCCGCTAAAAGCTTGTAGGACGTTGATGAAAATTGGATGGCAGACAGTGCATCTCCTGGCGCCGGAGAAAGATTGTACAGAGCTATCACCGGATCAGACACGATGCAGAATACGTCCTAAAGCACACTTACTGGAAGGCATGGTTACGATTCTGCAGAACGTCCTATGAATTCTCACAAACGGGACGTACTTCTAGGACTTCTAGAATAACCTCACGATATCGTCAGCGAATTTTCAAGGGAGAATATGTCAATGCGGCAAGGACAGCGAGGCAGCGACTAAGCAGCGTTTTTGATCTCCTCTTCAAGGACAGAGACACTCGCCTATTGTTTTGATGATGCACGTGACAACGACTATCACAACCTTGTTCATGATGTTTCAGGGACTATCTAGACAACTTTCACAACCTTCGCCCATAATGCCTTTCGCGCAGCTCATCATCGGACCTCCAGGCTCAGGGAAGTCCACATACTGTGATGGCATGCAGCAGATGCTTGCCGCGCTCCAGCGAAAGTGCGCAGTCGTGAACCTGGACCCTGCGAACGACCACACCTCTTATCCTGCCGCGCTCGATGTGAGAGATCTTGTACCACTGGATGAAGTGATGGAAGCGGAAGAGCTTGGGCCGAACGGCGGAGTATTGTATGCCCTGGAGGAACTCGAACACAACTTCGAATGGCTTGAGAATGGGTTGAAAGAGCTCAAAGGTTGTCTGCTAGCATGATGTGGACTAGAGGAATAGAGGCTGATATGTGGTCGGCGCAGACGATTATATCCTGTTTGATTGTCCAGGGCAGGTCGAGCTGTTCACACATCATGATTCTCTGCGCAACATCTTCTTCCGACTTCAGAAGCTTGGGTACAGAGTCCGCCTCCTCTTCCACACATGATGTGCCTTTGAGAAGGGAAGCATGACTAATGCGTTCGCGATATAGCTAGTAGTGTTACACCTGACAGACTCATACGCAATGACCATGCCGACACTCTACATCAGTACTCTGATACTATCATTGCGAAGCATGCTCCAGATGGATCTACCACATCTGAACGTCCTCACAAAGATTGACAATCTCGTATCACAGCCGCCTTTGCCACTACCACTCGATTTCTACACCGAAGCCAGGTCACTGGAGCACCTATTACCACATCTCGAAAGCGAGCAGGGCGGGTCGGCAAAGTTCACAGCACTAAACGAAGCAGTCGTGGAACTGGTAGAGGAATTTGGACTTGTCGGATTCGAGACGCTGGCCGTGGAAGATCGATCTTCGATGCTCCAGTTACTACGAACCATCGATCGCGCTAGTGGATACGCTTTTGGTGGTACAGAAGGGGCTGACGAGAGTGTGTGGCAAGTCGCAGTAAGTGAAGGTGGTGGGAAAACTATGGAGGTCAGGGATATCGAGGAACGCTGGATAGATAGGAGGGAAGAGTTTGATGAGCTGGAGAGGAAGATGTGGGAGGCAGAAGGCAAGGTCGAGAAGCGCAAGGCTGGAGCCCCACCGAGTGCGGCACAGACATCGAGAGCACCAAGACCCGCGAAGGACGATGATGATGACTCAATGGAGGAGGCGGATATGTCTTCGTTGCCAGATAGTGGTATAAAGATTGTCAGGAAAGGTGGCACGTGACCAATCTGCGGAGCAAGCGGCAGCTTAGGCGTGGACAGGTGGTGAACGAAGCACTTCAAGAGTAATCCCCAGACCAATTCATGGGCTCAGCTCTACTATACCGACCAGGACCCTAAAGCACTGTATGCTCGTTCGTCGACGCGCGTCAGGTGGCAACCCTGAAATAACTCAATTATATGCATGTATGACGATCAGATCGGGCGCCGAGCCGAGCGCGAGATATGCGACTATGCGCTCGTGTTGACGCACAGGAGTTTTTGTGAGAGACCATTGACAGTGTTATAGCTTCTGATACTATGATTCCTTCCCATATCGCTGTCTGAGAGTGCTAGTCGCTAGTCTGTGAATACATGCATGATGCCTGGCCTGTCCACATGATCGGATCATGATGCGGCTCAAATAAGCTCGCCGGAGCTTGGTCCGGCACGGCCACAACGGCGCTACCGTTTCAGATTTCAGATTGCCGTGCAACCGTCGCCACATGTTACAGATGTTGAAATGTCAGCAAATACGTTCCAAGCTTTTTATATTGCGATCACCACCACTTTTCTTTTCGTATCATTGCTAGTTGGGGCTTTGTCAATCGCAGCTTCTTATATCCTAGCTTCCGATTCACGAATCTCTTCAAGAGCTGCTATTCGAATTATACACACCATGCATACCTTCAGTAAGGTACTGGTCGCCTCTACATTGCTCTCAGCAGCATCAGCCGTGAATATTGTCAATGTGCAAGGTCAAGACTTCATCGACTCCGTAACTGGCAGTCGTTTCGAGATCTTGGGCATAGACTACCAGCCAGGCGGCTCAGCGGGCTTCCAAGAAAGCTCATCTGGTGCTGGCTCCGATCCTTTGAGCAACCCGACAGCATGCCTACGTGATGCTTCTCTTATGCAGCAGCTTGGTATCAACACAGGTTCGTGGCCAGGCCGAGCACTCATCTGACGCTTGTTGCTGACATTATCCCATAGTCAGAGTATACAACATCGGTCAGTACCCAGGCCGAGCATGTTCCTTGCTCGTCCCTAACCCAGTGCCAATAGACCCTTACATCGATCATAATCAGTGTGCCTCCATCTTCAATTACGCCGGAATCTACATGATCCTAGATGTCAACTCTCCGCTTCCCAACGAATCTATCAACCAGGATGATCCGAGTTCATCATATGACTCTGCCTATCTGAACAGGACGTTTGCGATTCTTGACGCCTTTCGCGAGTTCCCTAACACTCTCGGGGTTAGTACCGTCAACCGAAAGCACCTCGTGGAGCTCCTTGTGCCGTTCACTAACACAGAGCAGTTCTTCAGCGCAAATGAGCTGATCAATACCGCGGCTAACAGCGTTGACGCACCCTGGATACGTGCTGTGAGTCTTTTAAGCTCTAGGAACGAAGCTAAGCTGACCTGTATTAGGTTACACGTGATCTGAAGCAGTACATGCAAGCCAGGGGCGGCCGACAGGTGCCAGTCGGTTACTCTGCTGCTGATGTCAGAGAGATCCTGGTTAGCACTTCGAATTATCTCCAGTGCACTATCGGTGGCACTACTGCAAGTGACTACATCAACGGAGGACGCTCCGATGTGAGTATAATTTTTGTGGACCCTGATTCAGGTTGGTACTTCGTATACTAACATCGTGAATAGTTCTTCGGTCTGAACAGCTACAGCTGGTGTGGAGATGCCACTTTCGTGACCTCTACATACGATCAACTCGTCGCTGACTTTGCGAATTACACCGTCCCGGTTTTCTTCAGCGAATTTGGGTGCAACCAGGTCACTCCACGTACCTTCACAGAGATTCCAACACTTTACGGGCCTCAGATGACCACTTGGAGCGGTGGACTCGTTTACGAATGGACTCAGGAGGACAACAACTTCGGTCTTGTCAACGTCAACTCTGACGGTTCCCTCACCATTCTTCAGGACTATGCCAACTTGCAGGGCCAATACAATGGTCTCGACTTGAGTCGAATCCTGTCCGCAAACAGCACAGCAAACTCATTGACCCCACCCACCTGTGGCCCTGGTGTGGTCAGCGGCAACTTCACCAGTGATTTCACACTCCCTTCACAACCTCCTGGGGTTGCTTCTCTCATCTCTGCTGGTGCTCCCGGTGCCAGCGTCGGTTCGACTGTCTCACTTTCCTCCACGGCACTTGCCATCAACGTCACCCCGCTGAGTGGCGCAGTCACAAGCACACTCAGTATCAACCAGGTCTCGACTGCCAACGTGCCAGGTGGTGCTACTGGCTCCGCGACTGCGACTGCCGCTGGGGCCACAGGAAGTGCTTCTGCCACTGCAAAGAAGGGAGCAGCCGCCACATTCGCACCTCAGGGCAACGCTGCTTTCGGTGTTGGTGTCGCTGCTGCTGCCATGTACCTCATGGGCTAGAGACTTTCGTTTCTTTTTCAATAATCATTGCATCAACAGGCGGCCTGCATCACTAAATGGTGGGAGCATTATACAAGGAGTTTTGGGTCCAATGGTCGACGACACCAACCAGGTTCATTGGCTTACTTGAATAATGAATTAACGTTTGGATTTGGTCATGAGCATTTCTCTTTTACAGCATAGACCAATAGACTAGACTACTGATGCTTCTTCCTTTTTCCAATACTTTGTCAATCAATCCTTGGTAGTCAGCTTGATATACTGTAAAGCTAGTAGTATCGAGCCTGGTGTACTATATAAATAAGTGGGGCGGCCGATTTCCTTATCGCCAACGTCACCCGACAAGTCTGAAACAGCTACTTGCACTTCCCAGCTCTCCATAGACTTCAAGCAAGATGTCAGGACAACAGAGAGAAGCTGTATGTCGCACCTCCTATGCGCCAATTGACCGGTAGTTTGAACCATGCTGAGCAACATTAGGTCTTCCCGACGCGGCAGTCGTTGGGTGCGATGAAGAGCAAGTTGAAGGGAGCACAGACAGGACACTCGTTACTGAAGCGGAAGAGTGAGGCATTGACAAAGTGCGTAATGCTATTCATCTGCTGTTGGCGAAGCTAATTTCCGTGCCAGACGTTTCCGAGGTAATACACCACTCTATGCTCGATCCTCCGACGTGCTTCGCCCATATCATGACCCATCCACCCGCCGTACTCGTCCCTAACTCTGGTCCTAGATATCCTCCGCCGTATCGACGAAGCCAAGCGCAAGATGGGCCGCGTCATGCAAATCGCCGCATTCTCTCTGGCCGAAGTATCCTACGCAGTCGGCGGTAACATTGCGCTACAAGTACAAGAATCGGTCAAGGAGGCACGCTTCCGGGTCCGCACCAAGCAAGAAAACGTGTCTGGTGTGTTGATCCCAGCATTCGAGAGTGTGACGGAGGAGAGTATCAACAATTTTGCGATGACGGGGTTGGGGCGTGGTGGGCAGCAGGTGCAGAAGTGTAGGGAGACATATGCGAGAGCAGTGGAGACGTTGGTGGAGTTGGCGAGTTTGCAGGTGAGTTGGACGTGGGATAAAAGCGCGTGGAAGGGTTCGGCTAATGAAGATGCGCAGACTGCATTCGTTATCCTAGACGAGGTTATCAAGACAGTCAACCGCAGAGTAAATGCCATGTAAGCTGAAAGCTCTTCACATCACGTCAATATGGTATGCTGACAGACTCCAGCGAGCACGTCATTATACCACGAACGGAGAACACAATCAGCTACATTAACTCCGAGCTGGACGAGATGGACAGAGAGGAGTTCTTCAGGCTGAAGAAGGTCAAGGGTCTTAAGGAGAAGGCGTCACAGGCACAGGACAAGGAACATGCCAAGATGCAGGCAGAGGAGAACGGGGATGGTCCAGCAGCAAAGGATGTTCTAGGAGGAGATGAGGATCAAGACGTTATTTTCTAGACTCGATATACCATTGTCAATGTTTGCTTCCATTCTGAGGAGTATGCCGTCCTGATCATGGAGTCCGAACTATGTGTTACGATACCACCACTACTGACGTTGGTACGTGACTCTGATGGGCGTCTGCTCCGGACCCATGGTAGTGCCATTCGTGTTGTTCTTGGCCACAGTAGCCTCCTCCTCCGACGTGTACTCCGCAAACCCCACGTTCCTCGCCGCAAACATACGTATGTCCACCAATCCAGGGAAGCGTCCAAAGAGCGCACGCAAAGCATCCTCGTCCGCTTCCGCCGGAAGATTCTGCACGAACAGCGTCTTATTCGGCTGCAAGAAGTCGTCCGGCAATGCCGCAGGCACAGCTGTGGTCTTGGTCTTGGGCTTCTTCAACATTCCTGCGGGTGTCTCGTCTGCTGGTGCCCCTCTCTTCAAGCTATCTGCGGCTCCCTCCTTCTCCGCCTTCTTCTGTGCCTCGATCGCCTCGAATTCGACCCGCTTTTGCTCCTTCAGCGCCAACCGCTGTGTCTTGTGCGCCTCGAATTCAGTGTCGTCTCCATCACGCTTGACAATCACATCACTGCGTGTCCGTGCAAAAGCCAAGTTCATTTCTTTTCCAAACAGCTCGAAACCCTGCAGCAGCTCGATAGCTTCGCCGGCGCTCTCGGGATTGTCGTACACAATAAATGCTTGGCCCTTACGCCGCACGGACTTTTTGGCTACAATGTCGAGGATGGTGCCGAATTCGGCGAAGAGCTCACGGAGACCTTCGACCAGCTCGGGAAGCTTGATGCGCTCTTCGAGGCCGCGTGCGTAGACACTGCATGGTGGTCAGTGACGGTCGCGAAGTGCAATGCGACCGTTTGAGGATGTGAAGGGCGGTCCTACGTGCATGATGGGGGGTTGTCGTCGGTGGTGGACATGGTCACGAAGAGCGATTGGAAGAGTTGGCGATCTTAATAGGTGGTGACGTTGGGGATGATAGACCGGCAATCAAGCTGCTTGAATGGAGTGAGGATGTATTGTTGCAGAATGATGGAGGTCGTGATTTCGTGATGTCTTCGCGATTCAGTCGGCCCGGGTAGCCTCTTGTCCATAAGCTTGACGACAGTACCTATGTAAACGACAACATATCAGGCGTGATATTACACTATCGTAATTTCGTCCTGGGCTTCGACGAGATGCTCTCGGTCACCGAAAGGGATGGGCATCTTATCGCAAAGGTAGCATGATGTTTCAACTGGTCCGCTATTGTGCTAGGCAAATACAATCTTGGTAGATAGAGGGCGTTTGTAGCCACAATGGAGGAAAGACCAAGGACTGACTACTTCGAGGGGATCTCCTCCCCCAGCAACCGCCATGACCCGGATGTCGAGATTGGTGGCGGAGATTCGGCGGCAATCCAGGATGCTGCCAACAAAAAGGAGGAACGCCTGAGTAACGATGTGTTACCTGGCACTCCCCCACCTCAAGCAGAAGATGAAGCACCTCAGACTGAAGATGAGATTGACGATATATCTGAGGTTGCGCCACCTGCTGAGGATATCGGCATTTCTGATTATCAGCATCAAGATTTCGCAAGAGCAGATGCAATGAATGACGATACTAATGATGCCAATGGCGCGCCTGCGCTTGCTGAGCAGCCAGCCACGAACCCAGCAGCAGCGCCTCCGACACAGCCTGAGCTTCCCAGCAAGCGAAGCGATCCTGGAGTGCGTAAAATGCAGAAGTTTTCACTATACGAAACACAAGCTCGCTATTACCTTGTTGGTGGCGATAGTCGTGACCAGCAGTTTCGCATGCTCAAGATAGACCGACAGTGTGGCCCGGGTCACATCAACATTGTTGAGGACGAGATTGTGTATACCAAGCGTGAGATGAATGAGTTGTTGACAGCTATCGACCACGGAAACCGTGCAGCAGGCGGTATGAAGCTGAGAGGCAATACGTGGGGTGTGCTTGGCTTCATCCGCTTCACTGAAGCATATTATATGCTCATCGTCACGAAGAAGCAGCAGGTCGCAATGATAGGAGGATATTATGTTTTCAAGATCGATGCAACCGAGCTTGTTCCCTTGACTACAGGCTCTTCTAGTGTCTTTGAGCGCAATCGCAACGCGGAAGAACTGAGATATGTAAACATCTTTCACAATCTTGACCTGAATACTTCATTCTACTTCAGTTACTCGTATAACATTACTCGAACTCTACAGCAGAATGTGATATATGGCCGTGAAAAGCTTGCCAGAGGCGACATGACACAAGATCAAGATGTCAACGATATGTTTGCCTGGAATCATCACCTGCTCAGTCCAGCCATGAAGCATCTGAAAAACCCTTATGATTGGTGCCTGCCTATCATACATGGAACAATAGATCAATCATCCGTGGACTGCTTCGGTCGCCAGATCTGGGTTACTCTGGTTGCACGAAGATCACGCTTTTTTGCTGGCGCTCGATTCCTGAAGCGAGGCGCCAATGATCTGGGATATGTGGCAAATGATGTGGAGACCGAGCAGATAGTTGCGGAGATGACGACGACATCGTTGAATGCTCCAGGTCATCATCCGCTTGAGAATCCAAATTACACCTCATTTGTGCAACATCGTGGCAGTATACCTCTCTACTGGACGCAAGACAACTCTGGTGTTACACCAAAGCCAGACATTGACCTCAACATCATTGACCCCTTCTATTCGTCCGCTGGCCTACATTTCGACCATTTATTCGAGCGATATGGCACTCCAATCACTGTACTGAACCTTGTAAAGGCACGAGAACGCACACCACGAGAGGGGAAACTGCTTGTTGAGTTTCAGAACGCCATCAACTATCTTAATCAATCTTTGCCTGAGGGTAAGAAGATATTGTATCGAGCTTATGATATGGCCAGGGCTGCCAAAACACGAGGACAAGATGTCATTGGTACGCTGGAGGATATCGCGCGAGACATGGTGCAGAGTACAGGCTTCTTCCACAATGGACGTGCTCGGTCTGATGAGGCACAACTGCAGAATGGCGTATGTAGGTCAAACTGCATTGATTGCCTGGACAGGACAAATGCAGCACAGTTCGTCGTTGGCAAAGTAGCATTGGCGCTCCAGCTGCAAGCCCTCGGCGTTATTGCTGACGATTCGATCAACTATGACAGCGATGCTGCCAATCTCTTCGCACACATGTTCAACGATCATGGGGACACATTAGCGTCACAGTATGGCGGCTCACATCTGGTGAATACTACAGACTCTTATCGAAAGATCAATAACTGGCAAAGCAATTCTCGTGACATGCTCGAAAGCTTCAAAAGATATTATCACAACTCCTTCCTCGACAGTCAGAGACAGGAAGCGTATAACCTGTTCCTTGGGAACTATATCTATGCCCAGGGTCAACCTATGCTGTGGGAAATGTCGACTGACTACTATCTACATCATGCAAACCCCAGCGCTTTCAGCTCAAAAAAGCGGCGAAATTACATAAATTGGTACACGCCGGAGTTCTTGGAGCCTCGACGACTACCGCCTCTCCCTGAGAGTGACAGGAATCGCACAACTGCTTTACCGCAAGATGCAAAAGACTGGTGGCAGGAGTACTATCGAGTGCCGATGTCATCGTTTCTGAAAGTCTTTGCATATCGCATGAACTCCACAACTCGATACCTGCCCAAGACAGACTCCGCCAAGTACAATATGAGTCCATTCTGCGTCCGGAAGACACCATATGACACTGAAGCATCAGATAAGCACAAGCCCAAGGAGAATCTAGTACGTGACGCAAATTATCGAGAGATCACACCACTTTCTGCAACAGCGCCGCATCACAAGCCAACGAAGAGGATCGCAAGTCTGCAGCAATGGTTACATGGGGTGCCAGAGTCTGAGGAGAAAAGAAAGTCAATCGACCAGCAGACAAGTGCCACTGATGACACTACCGCCTCACCAGCAGTCGAAGCTTTCACGCCCGCGGATAAAGCACTTCGTAATCAGTGGACTTTGCGACAGTTCCACGTCAACTCCCTTCACCCATCAGTATCTGCAGATGAAGCAGCAGAATATGACAGATACATGACACATCCATTACGCCTTCCATTGGTTGTGTCCAATGATGCGCCGCCTCTGGACACTGCCGGCTTGGAGTATCTTGACTATCTCGAGAGTGCACAAGCGATCGATGAGTATGGCGCAGCGGATCCCGTGGAATTTGAAAGCTGGCTTGAAACGCAAGAAGACCCCCTGACTGTGCTGGAGGAGGACAACGACAAGAAGAGGTATCGTGCTTACAACAAGTGGATTCGTGGGAAAAGCTTCTTCAAACAATCAGACTGAGGTGTTACCAGTGTTCGGGGCGGGAAGAAGCATCTCATATTACACTGCCGGACGCGCTTGAGACGTGTGAAACCGTTCATGTACTGCAAAGGACCAGGACCCTATCGAGGGGCTTCACGGTCGGGCATGGTCTGGATCTGGAGATTGAATGAGGTCGGTGCTGCAATTAGGGAGCATTATGACTTCATGACACAAGCGCTGATGCTTCAGCTCTGTAGATAGTCCGGAGCAAATATACAATTTGCAAGATGGTATACTGTAGTACTGTAGTCTGATGATGAGGACAGTACTTTAGTGTCTTTTCATGCTCCTTGCTGCTTGCGTCGACGCGCTTTGCCACGTGCTTGTGTTGTTCCTCAGAACGTGGAAAACCAGACCAGACGAGACGCCCCGGGGACTCAAAACAACAGCACAGCCGCTTCAAGATGTTGACTACGTTCCTGGCATATCTAACACTCCTGGCGGCGGCCCAGGTCGACTTCGCATCTGCACACGAGCATACCAACTTCGATCAGCTCGCCCTCGAGTCTGACGCCGACTGGGCAACAAAACATATGATTTCAGAGCACCACATCATGAACTTCGACCCAAATGCCTTCTTCAAGCTACACGACTTGTAAGCACATGATCTAGACCTTCTCGGCAGTACGAATGCTAAGGGACAGTGACTCCGACGGATTCCTCGAACACTCTGAGATATGGAAGATGTATGGCCTAGATCATGAGACCAACAAAGACGTGCCAGAGCAGAAGAAGCAAGAGGCAGTGTTAGCCGTGTTTAACCTGTTCGATCACAACCGGGATGGCTTCATCACGATGCTAGAGTGGATGACAGGTATAGGGGAGGGGAAACAGGTACCAGACAGTGGGTGCGGCCTCGGTAATGATTTCGAATCCTCTGTTGAACACACTTAGCTGACTGCCATCAAGGAAGGCACAGCGATATAGAAGAGGTCTTAAACTCTCCCACGCAAGAGACAGCACTGACTAACACGCTCTCCAGGACTACGAGCTTCACCACTACCAGCTCTACCACGCCGACGACGTGGATGACTCCAAGTTGACGCACCCGGAGGACATAGCACACTTTGCGCAGCACGATCACTTGGAGGATGAAGCAGAAAGACAGGCGTTCCTTGACAGCCAGACAGTCATACGCGAGAACATACCCGCCAAGTTCAGGAGGCATTAAAAATTACACATTTCGCTCAAGCTCAACCATTGTCCCTCACCAGCCCAGCGTTCCGGGCGCTCCCTTAATTTTCCCTACAATATCGCTGGTCTTCCATCCTATTCACAGAATCAGCACATCAGTAACCGCACTGGACTCGAGGGGAATGCGCACCGCCGTAGAAATCGCCCGGCTGCGGCTCGACCTTCTCGCCGTCGACATAGCAGTCCCACGGTCCGGCATAGAAAGAGACATAGTCCTTGATCTCTTTGAACCCTGCTGTCGGTCGCTCGTACGTCCACGCTCTGTTCTCCACAACTTTACTGTCGGGAGACTGGATGTTGAAATATGAGGCGAACCCCTTCCATTCACAGTATGATTGACGGAAGGTTTTCTCAAGAGGGGCTTTGATATCCGACGGAGGGATATAATACGCTAGAATCGTTCAGCACTTTCTCCCGACAACGACGGATCACCTACTAGGCGGGTGATGTGTTTCGAGCACCCAAAATGCATTGGTGGTGTCCGCAATTACGGTGCCATTCGCCCACTTTACCTGAAGATGTCGTGAGACCTTCTGGCACAGTGGTGGCCTGGGAAATGTCGCTGGGTGGAGTGGCATCTTTTCTGAATACTTTTCGGCAAGACCAATGAGCAATGGAGCAGTCCTGCCCAGTGCCAAGTGTATATGTGGTGATGACAAACGTCATGCAGATCTGTATATTTTCCATTTGCGGAATTACTCCTGCAGATCAAATGCTTATTTCAACCTCTCCTTTTGCATTCAACCCCTCGACGACTGGCTCTGTGCCTTGCCATCCCTCCTGCCGCCGATGGTTCCTTCACCTTCGCGCGGATCGCTGTTATCCTCTTCGAATGGCAATGTCAAATACAACATGCATAAGCCTGGGTCCAATGCTCTTGACGACTTCTATGTGCTCCAGGTGAACTTGTATTACCTCATCCTTATACAATGAATGTTCGTACATGTACTGTAGCAAAAGAATGCAATAGTGCTCTCCTCTCTGCCGCATCTCAGCCTGAGGCACAGTCTCGTGGAGGTGGACCCATCCGCCTAGCCGAGGATCAAGTGCTCGAGCAGCCGTCTTCCATGCCTCTGCAATCGTGGGCAGTGTGCCACAGTTGACATGCCGTATAGGTGGTACTGAGGCTCCGAGGAATGCTATGCGCCGCGAGGCTTCTTCATTTGTCTCTCGAAAGGCCAATAGCTTTAGCTTGTTATCCAGAGCGGCCTGTAGCACTTTATCGCCCTGCTCATATTCCGCATCCAGACGTCCATCAGCCTCGAAGTCGAACACACGGCATCCCCATTTGTTCATTATTGCGCCTTTAGCTAACCCTTCAATGCTCCAAGGGTTGAGGTCCCAGCATAGGACTTTGGTTGCGCCACTTTTTGCATAACTGAAAGCAAAGTATCCAATCCCTGCAAAGAGATCGAGTGCTGTCCAACCACGGCCGTCATCACTTCCAACTCGTGCGGCTTCGACAACGCTTGGCATGGTGAGTATCCGCGCCTTCTCTGTCACGTTGCCAGCAGAGAACATGGTATATCGTGGTGCCCATGTCTGATGGATGCCATTTTGCTTCGTAGATACCCAGAAAGCGGAGCTGAAGTCTGAGCTTGACGGATTATGCTGCGGGTAAGCTGGAAGCGGAGGACCAAAGTCGCCGAACATGGGCAGTAAATTCGTAGGCGATCGAAGGATGTTCTCAGTCGTTGCTTCGTGAGAGTCTGCGATGTTTTCTGCGGGAATGATTGCATTGATCGCAATGTTTGATACTGACATTTGAGCTGCTATTGTGGCGAAGAAACGCTTCCTCTGGCACTGATCCGAATTAAGATAGGACATGACCGACTGCCAATGATTATGACGGAAGCAGTGGAAAGGTAATAATAGCATTGGTTGGTAGGTGCTATATGAACTGGGCATGATACTAAGCAGTTCTTCTGGAGTACATGGTAGTTGCTCAGCATCAAGTAATGAGAGTGCCTTTCCTACAGCAGCTTCGAGTGCAGACCGTGCCTTGTGTCCACCGTGCTTCGCATCCACCTGCAGGACGATGACAGATTCAACATGATCATGAAGATCTGCCACATCGTCTGGGAAGTGGTTGAGGTTCAGCCAGAAGTCGAAAGGCACTGCTGAATGCTCATTATTGTTCTCTCTCAACGCGGTCACTGCCACATCTTCCACTTCTATCAGGGTCGGGACAATAGAATGAGCGTCTTGTTCCGCTCTGATCTTCACCTCCTTATGTAGCAGCTGTGCACCTTCGAGAGCCGACTTGACGTGCTTTATGTTGGCATTCCTCACTTTGAAAGCATACACACTGGGCATCACAAAGCGAGAAGTGGTATCGATGCTGATGGCTTTTCTGCTCACGATCGTCACCTGGACAACTCGGTCCAGCCATTCAGAACTGAAACACGAACTGTCACGTGCTGTGACGTGCATGCCGTGACAACATCCTCCATCAACAATTCAATTCGCATCACTTACCTAGAGCACATCATAGCACGACGATATCTACTAAGAGAGTACACTTAGACAGTCATCTAACTCTAACATCACCATAATTATGCCTCCAGCAGCAAAGCGTCAGCGCACTTCCGCAGCAACAGCTACCGCACAAGGCACCCTCAACTTCCGCAGCTCAAAAGCAGCGGCTGCAGCAGGCGCATCCCATCACATCAAAGCCAACAAGCCTGTATCGACACTTCCCACGAAGTCTGAACCTACAAATGTAACGACCGACGATGAGCATAGCCAAATACTATCACAGGCGCAAACACTAGAGGCAGTCGATATTGAAGTGGATGAGGACGTCCAGGCAGAGATTGAGGCAGAGAAAGCACTGAACAAGAAAGCGCTTGCTTTGTCGGACACCAAGCTCAAAGCGTACTGGTCGGCGAAGGAAAAGGAGCGCAAGGCGCCCAGAGTGCATCAAAAAGAGCTCACGATGAGAGAGAAAATGCTCAGGGAATGGGACATGAGTAGCCGTTATGGAGTATGTCTAACATCCCACTCTAGGTCCGAAAACATCTGCTGACAACATGCATAGCCTAGTATTGGTATCACACGCCTGGCACGATGGAAGCGCGCATACGGTCTCGACATGAACCCTCCCATCGAGATCCTAGCCGTTCTGTTGAAGGAGATGGAAAGCGCGCGCGACAGGAAGGATAAGGAAGCCGAACTCAACACGCAGAAGAGCGTGATGGACGACTTGACCATGTCGAGCAGATTGAGAGGAGAAATTGAAGCGTGAAACCTTCGAAGACTTATTCAACAAGCATTATGGCGGCGTTCTGTTATTTCAGCTCGGGTAAAGGGCATTTCGTATTCAGGTTGCACAGGTTGCAATCTTGTTGTGGTTACAGGGATACTGGCGTTGATGATGGGAGTACTCAATGGACTCAATGAACTCAACGGACTAGACGGCAAGCGGGATATTCAAAGGACTGGTCAAGGGCTTTCATGCATGTTCAATCCTACTCATAATGAACTTTCAACATCGTTCCTCTCGTTCTTCTTCGAGCTCGACGTCGCCTGTACTCCCTTCCACACTATCCCTATATCTGTTGTGCTCAACACTGTCAATAATGGCTGCACCGGCACCCACACCACCTGTACCAAGTGCAACAGTCGCAACAGCCCCGGCGTCCTCCTGCCCGTTCTCCTCGCCCGTGCCAGCACTATCGGTCTTATTCTTCTGCTCTCGCAACCCTATCGTGACACTCCCCGCTACCAGAAACGCTGCACCCACCCACCATAACAGTGGTAGACCCTCGCTGAACACCAGCATGCCTAGTAGAGCCGTAACCATAAAGTTGGCCGAGGTGTTCAGAATCGCCACTTGTGTCGTACTATTCGCCAATGTCAATGCGCGTGTGAAGAGGATCCACATGATGGCGTTGCAGAGTAGATTCATGGCGAAGAAGAGGCCCCGGACGGCAAAGGAGACGATGCTGTTGTTTGCGGAGAGACCTAGGAGGGTGGAGAGCGCGCTTGAGAGCGTGTTGGTTTGGGAGGTGGTTGTGAGTTTGGCGAAGACGCCATTGAAGGCAGCGAAGGCGCCTGAGCCGAGCGCCCAGGTGAGCCATTGGGTGGATTTATGAGCGGCTGCTGCTGTGGTATGCGCGGAGGATGATGGGTCTGGAAATGAGGTTGGCGATGGGAGAGGGTCATCGGGCTGGTCCATTGTGTTGCCGATTGGTGATGAGGTCTGATCTGCGAAGGTCCTGGAGCTCATTGTGAGAGAATGAAAGCTGTATGCTAATGCTGATGTTGTCGTTGTCAGTGTTTCCAATGCTCTTTCCTGAAGCTCGATCCACCAAAACAATGACGATTGCGAGTCATGCACTTTCTCATCTCAATGTGTCACGCATTCTTGCCAAGCAGCATATAGATTACAGCAGCGACGATGGAGTCAATATCGAAGATATCCAGCATGCTGGAGACGGGTGAGATACATTGCTCGCATCATGCAAGATGCTGTTCGCCCAAGCGAGAAGACATTCAGCTAACCATTCACAAGCTCGAGACTTGACTCTGGAAGCAGCACGAGATGCAGGCGCCTTGCGGAAACCACCATCCAGCTCGGTATCTACTGCATCTTCTGCACAGCTGAAGAAGCTGCTCGACAGCCGGAATGAACGTGAAGTACTCGACGGCCTGCGCCGAGTTGTTGCTGTACGTGCTCAACTAAGCCCTCTACATCTCGAAGCGCATCGCTTACAGGACACCTCCAGCTCTCCTACCGATGTCCACCACCTGCAGGACCTCGCCTACTCTTCTCCTCAGTCATCAAGAACATTGCATCACCTTCACTACCAGTGAAGAAGCTGGTATACATCTACCTTCTACAACATGCCGAAACAGAGCCGGATACTACACTCCTCGCCATCAACACGATACAGAAGACGTTATCAGCGTCGGATCCACATCTACGGGCGCTCGCATTACGGGTCATGTCTGGGATAAGAGTTTCAGTGATCTCTCAGATTGTCAGCTTGGGCATCAAGCGAGGATGTGCGGACATGAGCCCGTTCGTGCGCAAGGCAGCTGCGTTAGCCATTCCCAAGTGCTGGAGATTGGACCCAAACACAGCGCCACAGCTCACGGACTACCTCAATCAGCTACTGGGCGACAAGCAGTACTTCGTGGCTGGTGCGGCCGTCATCACATTCATGCAAGTATGCCCAGACCGGATTGACCTCATACATAAACACTATCGAGGACTTATCCGTAAACTGGTTGATATGGACGAATGGGGTCAGCTAGCTACTCTTCGCCTGATGCTGAGTTATGGTCGACGTTGCTTTCCGCGTCGTACACGGCGTGTGCTGAGGAATGGATCCGTGACTAGCAAAGGTTTCTACGACGATGATGGATCGGACGAAGAGGCCCACACACTCGAAGAAACAGCAGAAGTAGCGATGCTTGATCCAGACCTGGAGCTTCTCCTGCGACATGCCCTTCCGCTTCTGCAGTCCCGAAACTCGGCTGTAGTAGTGGCCGTCACACGAATATACCTCTATCTCTCACCACCGTCCTCATCCTACCTTACTTCGGCAATCGGTCCACTAATCTCTCTACTTCGCGCCGCAGTCGACATACAACAAGTTGTTCTGTACAACATCGTCCAAGTTGCACTCCTACATCCGCAGTCCTTTGTACTTTACACCACCCACTTTCTGGTCCGCGCGACCGATCCACCACAGATATCACGGCTCAAACTCGAGCTTCTCACTCTAGTCTATCCGCACGCTCCACCACATGCGCAGTCTCTCATTCTAAGTGAGCTGACGCACTTCTCACGCTCCTCGACCGCCTCCACGATACGCGACGCCGTTCGCGCCATTGGCCGTTGCGCACAATCAACACCTCCAGGCAGCCCAACGTCAACACGATGTCTGCGCCTTCTCCTCGCACAACTTAGCAGTACCAATGGCTCGCTTGTTGCGGAGTCACTGACTGTGATCCGACATCTCATTCAGGCGAATCCTGATGCGCACATAAATACCGTGACACGTCTAGCGACAAATCTCGACTCCATGACAAATCCACAAGCACGCGCAAGCGTCATTTGGCTTGTAGGCGAGTTTGCAGGCACAAACAATGGCGACAACATCGCTGCAGACGTGCTACGCATTCTCTGTCGTGGCTTCGTGAATGAGGAAGAGGATGTGCGTAGTCAGATTGTGCTTCTTGGCGCTAAGGTATACCTTCTCTACTTGAATCGCGTGCAGCAGGAGCAAGAGCAAGAAGCGGCGCCTCAGCCCCACACCCAGATCGAAGCAGGAACACAAGATACCCAAGCATGGGCGGCACAAGACACAAACGCCAACTCAACCACCAACGACCCCAACTCCTCATCGCAACCTCAACCTCCACCTTCGACTCAAAACCACGCCATACCCAAACTCTGGTCCTACCTCCTCCACCTCGTCCGCTACGATACCTCCTATCCTCTTCGCGATCGTGCTCGCACATATCGCGCCCTCCTCGCCTCTCCAAACAACACAGACCTCGCGTCACTCGTACTATTAGCACCGAAGCCTGTTCCATCAGCTCCATCGCCCTCAGAAGATCGAAGAGCATACATGCTTGGGTCGGCCTCACTGGTCATCGGGCCGGGAGGTGGCAATGGCACTGGTAGTGCTGGTGACGAGGACGAGATGGGAGGGGGAGTTGGGTCTGACGGATTCACGGGCTATGAAGGGGTGCCTGAATGGGTTGAGGATGGACATGAGCCGGATTCAAGGTTGCGAGACGAGGAGCCTGGAGCGAATGCAACGTATGTGTCACCACAAGGCAACAGTGGCGTGGGACTGAGTGCAAGTGAGCGTCTCGATGCACAGATGGGTACGAGCGGGATGTCCGTAGCGGCGAATGGACGGCCAGTGAGTGCGGCGAGGCCTGCTAAGGAGAAGACGCTAGACGACTGGTTGGCAGAAGAGGAGGGTGTCAAAGGTGATGCTGAGGAAGAGGAAGATGATGACGACGAATATGACGAAGACGAGGACGAAGAGCAGGAAGAGACTGATGCAGAAAGCGAAGACAGTGAAGAGGAGGACGAGGATGATGACAGTGAAGATGACAGTCAGGAGGACGATCACGATGAGCGTGCTGGTTTGATGAGATAGAGTCGAAGGTAGCGCGTCATATACCCTATACATATTTTAATGTACGACTACATCACGCTCGAAATCAACCACTACTACACGGGTGTTCCGCAATATTGTCATTCAGCATCCTGTCAGCTTGCCAGCTTCCCAGCTTGTCAACCTGTTCTTCTTGTGAACAAATACTGTACATAATCCTGTCAATCTGTCATCTTGTTACCAGTACCCTATCGTCTCGCCACCGGTTCGTCTCGTTTCCCAGTCAATCCAGACATCCAGTCATTTAGGTACCATATCACCACATCATTCATCCACCACATCATTTATTCACCTCATCATCTTGTGCTCTCAATCCAGATCAAGCTCTTCCCCCAACTTCATGGACTTCTCCAGCACATCATCCACAAACTGACCAGCCGCATTTTGGGCATCAGTATCCCAAGCTCTGCGGTAAACACTGGTCCAGGCACAGTGTATAGCGTCGTCGGCCCAAAATTTCAGGTCAAGCTGCGGAATGACATGGTTGACCATGTAAGGCCCGAGACACGTCTGTGCGAACGTGACGGCCACGCCGGTTGCCGCTTCGGGCACACATCTGCGTTGCTTATGATCGTTGATCTTCTCGTGATCCTCGTGGTATTTATGGAAAACTCTTCCAATATCCTGCCAGAGTACCGTTACAGCATCTGCCAATGCGCCCTTATTGAAGTAAAGAGCAAGCCTCAAGTCTCGCTCAAAGTGCCTGGCAGAGACAATCGTCAAAACATCTTTGGCAGTAGCCTCACGGGCCTGGTCGAGCCTAGCCATCCGAGGACTAATACGCCAGCCTTCACGGTCAGATATACTCGTGCGTATCTGAGCCTGTGGCGGTGATTGAGCATTCTCATGTTTCTGCTCAGGACTGGCACTTTGATCGTCTGCCGAATCCCTCAGGTCTTGGGTGTCGTCTTCATGCTGAGTTGTGGGAGGCTGCGCCTGAGTCTGAGTCTGTGGGCGGGATAGCCAAATTGAACGGGAATCGACAATCTCCTGTGTCACAACGACATGCATGTCATCCGTGCGCAAAGGGGTTGAGTCGTGGAGCGACATAGCATCCGATGGTGATGTGAAAGAGTCAGGAGTGAGCTGTCTGGTTGCAGACGTATCTGATGCTGAGCTGCCTGGAGGGGTATCTATGATCGTGGACGATTGCTCAGACTGCGAGCTGGCGAAATCAGTAGGTCCCATGTCCACAAGCTCGAGGTGTTCGTGTCTGGACAAACGCTCGGTTGTATGTACACTGACTGAAGGGCGTCAGCAGTGGCTCGACTATTCCATCGCAGGATACATGCCTAGAAACCCGTGAAGCTCCTGCCGTAGCTTGATGGCGCGTTCTTTGGTCTCGGGCAATTGTTCGCCAACTGCGAGTAGCTCATCGATTTCAGCACAGCAGACGCCATAGTCTCGTCGGTTCCCTGGAGCCATTTTGAAAAAATTCGGGTTTGATGACTCTCTCTGGTGGTGAAAGGTAAGACGAATAATTGAAAAGATATGTAAAGATATTTCTGACATTGTTCGAGAAGAGTGAAACGCGGACAACGGTTTGATGACGTCTTAGGCCATATGCAGGTGACCTTCGCAACAACTCTGAAACGCGGTGTCAGGATATCGCCGTTCTCTATCATTCAAACACTTCTACCAGCGAGCTCACTGCGAATATTCGTTGTAACAGCACATAGAATACTTTGCAACATGTTGAACTGGCTAGCATCTTGCTCGTCACTGCCATTCCCGTTCACATTGTCATTTGCGTATCATCTGAGTGCTACCAATGTGCTGTCCTAGAGTTCGTGCCAGTCGTATCATGGGTAAGATGAGCCCAATGTCTTGGTGTGCTCTTCGATCCATAGCAAGTCTTATGGTGCGGCTATTCATCGAGATTGCTGACTTCGCTTCGTAGCACTGGCGAAGAGAACACATCGGGGCTATCTGGCCTACTGCATTGATTGCCGTAAAGCCTTCTGCTATTGAGTATCAGATCGGTCTCACTCAGACCACAAACGCGATGGAGTGAGACTATCGAATGCAGGCCGATCAGGTGCTCATCGGACCGCGTCACTCCTCTCACGCTGTCGACAGTAGCAGTAGACTCCTCATGGCTCAGCGCAGAAGTACGTCGGCTGGATGAAGATGGACCGAAGTCCCGCCACGTCGTCACCGCACGTTTCATTGCAGCGCGGATTAGCCGAGCCACGTTTCATGTTGATCCTTACTTCTGGCTAGACCCTGTCGGAGTGAGCTGCGCCTGCCTACCAGGAATAGCTGGATTAGTACAAAGGTACGCGACCGTCATCACAGAGGATCAGTCCTTAATCAGCACCTTATTCCTAAATCAACGATCTGCGACTCCTCCAAAAACCTTACAGTGAGACCATGATATCACTGGAGTAAACTGTAGGATATTGGCTCCATTCCTTCGCCGCGACTGCTGGCTCTCGATGCTATCCCATCCCACACTCCTTAATGACGAGCAAACGCTTTCACACGAAGTCACGGCGAGGCTGTGTGCAATGTAAACAAAGACGGGTCAAAGTGAGCCAGAGAGCCATAGATTGTCGTAGTAGACCACCTGCTGATCTATAGCTTACAGTGCGACGAGCGCCATCCAGGTTGCCATCGATGTGACATTCGAGGAGAGGCCTGCTCGTATTCACTCGATGGCGGTGCCGATGACAATCTACCGTCCAAGGACGCCGATGCTGTCAGCTCGACGCATAGCGCCAGTACTGACAGTACAATATGTTCCTCGAGGTCATCACAAACGACATACTCGACAGAGAAATCAATGGTAGGTTCTCCATGGGTCCCAGTCACAGATCTGGCATTCATGATCCATTTCGTGAACGAAACCGGACCTTCACTGGCGTTTGGAGCCGACGGTCTTAAGTGCTGGCAAAGCTACATTCCCCAGCTTGCCATCGAGCACGTCTTCGTCCTACACGCTATTGTGGCCACTTCCGCGCTCCATCAAGCCGCAGACGCTGCCCTCGACCCTCTCAGCCGCGATCAATTCCTCGAAATCGCTCGAATGCGACGGATTGCAGCCTTGGACCTCTTCATCCCGGCCTTAAGCAAGCCCTCACGCGAACTTTGCGATGCCCTTATTACGTGCAACATGCTTCTCTCGGTTATGGAGTTCGGATGGCAAAGCCTGGACGACGGGAGAGTGCGGGAAGACGGCGCGGATGAAAGCGCAGCCACACCGACGCGGATCACAGCATTCATACGTGCGCTGAAGTTTTGTCGGGGGATCGCGCTCATTCAGGAAGATATTGGCCAGTGGCTCTTTCATGGCCCGCTATATTGCATCTGGCGTCAGCCTGACTTGGATAGCCTGCCTGATCTCAGTCCGAACGCCTCCCGAGCGTTTCAAAACCTCGTCGCGCAGACAGATACGCTTCGCGAACAATCAGCATCAACCGGCGACTTGGAATTGCAAGCAGAAGTCACTGCATATGAATTCGAATTGCCACGACTGCACAAGGTCTGCAAGTGTATGTGCGAGGAGGAATGGCAAGCACACTGTCTGGAATGGCCAGTGCATATGGATGCAAGGTTCGACAATATGCTACAGCGCGGTGACAAGCTGGCATTATCTATGCTTGCATTCTGGGCGTCCTGTGTAGCGGTGCTATCCCATCGCTGGTGGGCAAGACCATGGAGTTTTTCGGTGCTGCAGGAAGTACAGCTGCAACTGCCTGGCGTGGAAGTTGGCTTTGTGTGATGCTGGTCACATACACGGACAGTTGGAGTAAAACAACGCGTATCCGCCACCAAGACCAGATGGCCTCATCTATCTCAAAGTCATCATCATGGTCATCGACGAAACGTCGAGGCAAGAATGGATAGGTGGATTCCTGATCCTGATAGACAAGAGTGTCTCAAAGCGGGCATCAGGAAGACGATGAGCCGAAGCAGCGTTGGCAAGGACCACGACTGTGCTATTTCCTCCTCACACATAGTATGAGGATGCAGTACACAGCCTACACCAGGAAGCATTTGGTCAGAACGACGGGTCGCCACTCGACGACCAGCAAATCAAGGACAGGGATCATCGCGACCAAAACGCCAATTATAGAGATGAAACGATGACCAAAGAAGACCATATACAACCAATTAATATACCAAACTCCAAGCCAGGTTCACAAGCCTGCAGTACCAAGATTTTTCTTATTTACATGAATATGTTCAAGCTTCGCTCGACCTCGAAGACAGTATGTAACAGTATGCCAAAACTGCCCAGTCCAAAGTGTGATATGCCCAAGGAAAGCCCAAGTGTAGTGTTCAAGAGATGGATGCTCGACTTAATCGTACGAAGTCCAAGCCTTGTCCGTTGGTAAACACCACAATGATGCCGCAGCCTAAGGGTTTAGCCATGGACGATTCAATGTCGGACACGGTGCAATACAGGACCATGCGTTCCACCCCCTCCTGCTCATGTTTGACCAGATCGCCTTCGTGCAGCATCTTTTCAAGCCCGTACATTGGAGGATGATCTGGTTCGCGCAGCATTGCCAGCTGAGATGTCAACATCATCTTCCACTGCTGGATAAGCAGCCCTCTTCCTTTTCCTGCTGATGTTCCCCTCAGTCCGATTACTCTGCGGCTCTTGCCCGGTCTCATTGTCATCATGCTGTTCCTCATCACCTTCGTCATCCGAGTCAATCACAATAGGCTCGCTGGATGCGCCGATGAGACGCAGCTCAACATCAGTGAGACTGCCTCCGTCCCTGTGCCTCTGGCGCGATTGTTCTTGTGTCGATCTGAGCGACGTGCCGAAAATGTCGTCCACCCACCGATACAAACCGTAAGTGTTATTGTGAATTTCGTCCATGTCCTGTTCTATTTGAGCTCGATAACCTTGAATCTCTTGTTCAAGTTGAGTCTTCTGCTCTTGTACCGCTGTTAGAGTTGCCTCCTGCTGCTGTATCCGCTCCTGCGCAGCATGAAGACTTTCATCCTGTTGCTGGACCCGCTCTTGCGTGGCGCGAAGACTTTCCTCCTGTTGCTGAACCCGCTCCTGGAAAGTGACAATCAGTGGCATAGGAGAGACCAGCTGACAGGCAAGCTGATGGGCATCGAGATCGGTTCGCCGGCCTGTGAATCTACACCCGATGCCTTAAGGCTTTGCAAGCCCTCTTGACCCATTCGCAATCTTTTTCATGCTCGACCAGTTCTTCCTTGGTCAGAAAACGTCGCTTACAATCTGGCGCGGCTTGACATAACTCAATCCTATCGTCGCGGTGTTTTCTCAAGGCAGCCCGGCCCTTGAAGTGTTTGAGGCAGTAAGCGCACCACACTCGCGTGGTCTTCTTCCTACACGGCTTGTCCACATCCTTGCGTCGCTTCCAATGCGTGCAGCTCGCACGTTCACAAACGTCGAATACGTAGCCACATACATTATCGATATGGCCTTGCACACTGCCTCTTGCGATTTTGCTTCTGCAGCCATACCCTACATTCGGGCAGACTACCTAATTATGTGTATGAGAATAAATCAAAACTTATGGCAAGGATGAGCTTGAAACATCAACTTACCTGCAGCTCGGCCAACATGTTCGTGACTCCTCGCGGAACCTTGGCCCAGGGAGAAGTACGGTTTAACTCCTTCCGGCAATTGGGACACCTGTATTTTGCCTCATTCCCAGCATTGTCAGGGGTTGCACGACGCCGCTTATCTTCAACGTCAAACAAGCCCAGCAGGCATTCCTTGCAGAACCAGTGCTCGCAATGGGGTGTCAATAAAGGATCCACTAGGGGTGAATGGCAGATACTGCATTCGAACTCTTTACTGCACGGGTCGTCGTCGACATAGGTGAGACTCTGTAGATCGACCTTCTGTATCATTGGAGTGCGTCGTGTCGTTCTATAGAGACCACGTCAGCTCGTGCACCACGTTTGTCCGTAGATACCGCACTTAAGCTCCGCGCAGCACGCGCTGTTATCATCGTCGCTAGAGTCGCTGGAGTCGCTGGAGTCGATCGTGGCACTCATATTGTACAGTGACGTGCTGCACGGACCTAAGTCAGCTCGCCGCACAAGCAAAATGATTTTCGCCAAACTTACGATATTTGAAACACAAAATATGTCCTGGGATGTAAGAGTAAGCGTCCATGGGTAGACGCGCCGCAGCCATTGGGTCACGTGAGTGATTCTCGGGCCGACACGCCTTGGCTTAGCAAGGCTGACGACGCTGGGGACACAAGATCAAGGACGACAGTATCTGACACAGAACGTGATAATCGTCTAGCATTCACCATCTCAGCATGGCCACCTCATCACAGCTCTACCTTCTGTCAGACCACATCAAGCTCTCTCTGCTCGAGCGGCAACGCGCAATAGCATTACAATTACCGCCGAACTCACACGACCGCGAGATCTCACGCTCTTTAGATGACCTTCGAGCTGGTATTGACTCGCTCGACAATGCAGAGGCACCCACGTTGCGCCGGCAGTACGAGGAGCTATACCTCCAGTTCAGCGGAAAAGCAGCCCAGCCACCAGCATCCTTGTCACAACCTAACGAGCCTGACCTAATCGACGACTTCTCTGCTGCACAAACAAGACCTCGAGTACCCTCAGGCTCCTCCTTCATGAAACGCAACGACGCCCGAAACCCCTCCAAACTCGTCCGCTTCTCCGACAACCCCTCCGAAGAAGACGAGGCAAACTCAGCAGCCCTCCTTCCCTTCCGCGATGACCCTGACGACGTGCCCGATCACAGCGCATTAGATAATCAACAGATTCACGAATACCATTCACAAGTTATGGCAGAGCAGGACGAGCAACTGGACAGGCTGGGCATCAGCGTGCGGCGGCAGGGTGAACTCAGTATACAGATTGGTAATGAGCTGGACGAACAGAACGGCATGCTGGAAGAGGTGGATGAGCATGTGGATAGGCATCAGACGCAACTGGATCGGGCAAGAGGGAGACTGGATAAGTTTGCGAAGAAGGCGAAGGAGGGCGGGTCGTGGACGATTATTGCGATATTGACGATAATACTGGTGTTGCTGTTGATTGTGCTGAAGTGAGAGTGGTATACTGGGCAAGGCATCGAAATCTTCTCGCTAGACGCAGTAGTCAGGCTCTGGCAGCGACACACTCAAGTCTCGGAAGAGCTGGGTCGGGCATCGCAACACATGACCATACATCTGTCGGAGTACGTTAGCTGGCACCACGATAATGGCACTTGGTGTGGCGATATGGGAGGCCCGTGTACTGAGGACGTAAGGCCTGGCTTTCTTGAGCTTGCGCCGAAAGGATGCCATCGTTGTTGGGGCAGCGAGACATGGATGAGCTTGGACGAAGACGATGGAAGGGTTACATGCTTGTCGGAGCATCAAGACATACAACATGTATACCCAGTGTTTGGGCCAGGAAAGCAGGATAGAAGATGTAAGGCAGAGATGGCCATCAAAGGAAGAAATGACACGAAGAGTGTACGCAAAGACGTGTTGCGTTTGAACATGGGTATCATTATTACAGTGCTTGTATCGGACAATCTATTCTGCAGCATCTTCCGCTCTTTCGTCCTCTTCCTTGTCCTCCTCACCCTCCGCATAGTTCTCAGTCTTGAGATCGCTCAAACCAAGGTACTCCTCTTCCTCCTCCGTCCTCTTATAGTCAACAACCTCAATCTGCGGATCCGGCTCCGGTGCTGTGAAGCTCTGCACATAGCTTCCCGCCAGCGGATCCTCCAGGATACACGTAAACGGTACACCTCCCAGTATCGCATCATCCAGCTTGCCGAAGAACGCGCTCCACTTGCTCTTGTCATCAGCCTGCATGCTGTCACTCGTCGACCCGCCCGCATCAAAAATGTTCGACTTCAGATCATCCCGCACTTGCGTCAGCAGACCCTCGATCGTGGTGAATCGTCCTCCAAGAGTCCCCGGCTCGACAGTGAGATTCAACTCGGGGCACGCCAAGCTACAGCTTTCCGCCTTGAGGATATCACGGCTGAGGTCCTCTTTCGTCCGCACTTGTAGCGTAATCTTGCGGCCAAGTTCGGGCACAGAGCCACCAGTCTTGACTTCATTGGAGCGGTATCCGCAGTGCTCGCAGACGGTGGACATTAGCACGACTTCGTCAAAGTGCGGTATCTTGACCATTTTCATGTTGGTCACGCAGGACTTTGTACAGCCGGGGCAGGAGGCGGGGAAGGAGTAGACTTCGTTCTCGACAATGTCGGCCGAGTCGAGAGCGTCGGCGTTGAGGATGGCGTTGTCGCCATTGGGCATGGCTGGGTACATTTGTTGATTCGCATTGTACTCGGGGCGGATATTGGTGTCGGGTGCTTGCTGGCCATTCGAGTCTGCTGGTCGCTCGGGTTCGCCACCAGAGAGCCCCAATGCTGCGTTTTGTGCCATCGTCCGCGGGTACTCGTTGCGTGTGTATTTATGCCCTTTGTCATTCGGCGATGGCTCCACGGACGAGTTGCCAGATGGGTCGTCCAGTGAAACTGTGAACGGCAATGTTTTCCCGGCCGCCATGTCGCCGAGTTTGTCAATAATGACCTGTACCTGCGTCGCCACAGCCTCATCCACCTTCTTCCGATCCTCCTGCCCTCCCTCTAGATCCTGCTTCACCATGCTAATCAAGCCTTCGAGATTCGTCAATTGACCCCGCCCTGCCGGAATTTCGAGATCAACTTCCTCTATCCGGAACACGCAACCATCGCCTTTGACTATCTGCCGCTGCAGATCTGCTGCATCCTCAACTCTGAATGTGAATTTGATCCCACGCTGCTGAATCTCGCCGGCGGACTGGATCTCAGAGTTTTTGTAGCCGCAGTGCGGACAGAAGAAGGACATGATGACGATTTCGCGGAAAAATGGGATTTGAGTCAGGAGGAGACGTGTGTTGCCGTCTGCGTGGCAGTTCATGCATAAGGACTCAATCTCATCGACCATGCGGTCGGCGGGAAGTGGTTCCTCGGCCATGATTGAAGATTTGGTTTAAAGGCGGGCCAGTGGTTCTCGCCGCTTTCGGAACTGATCTTTCTTGAAATGTCTGAAATGTAACAGGTAGTTCTGAAGGTTTTGCTGCTATGAGGGGACCGTGATACTGATGAAACGGGTGGCGAATATCTGAAGATTTGTTTTCTTGTCGTTTCGATTTTTTTGTAGATCTGCCTCGGGGCATCTCCTCGCGAGGTCAACACGTCCTTCTGACACGCTATGACTCCTGACTCCTGCTCTTCTTGTTATATTATTTTAATCACCTCGATTCCCCTCTGCCTCACACTTGATTCCTTTGCTTCGACGTAGTAACCAAGAAGATGCCAGACGCCTCGATGCAGCCTGTTGGCGCGACTGTGGCAGCACATCCCGCAATCAGACCATCTTCTCAAACTGTTCTACGGTATCCAGGGAGTGCTGTGACGATACGTGGCATGTCCGTCGAAAAAGATGCAGAAAACCTCTTCGCACTCGTGGACGCCCAGCACAATGCGTCAATATGGACATACATGTTCGACAACCCACCAGAAACACTAGCGGAACTACAGCAGATGATGACTACCAAAGCGCAATCTACGGACCCCGTGTTTTACACCATCGACCTTGATGGCGTCGGCCCGGTAGGCTGGGCATCCCTCATGCGTATTGATGAGAAGGCGAGGGTAGTGGAGTTGGGCCACATACTGCTCACCAAGCGTTTGCAGCGGACAACAGACTCAACGAGAGTCATGTACCTTTTCTTGAACCATGCTTTCGAAGATCTTGGCTATAGACGAGTTGAATGGAAGTGCGACTCGTTGAATGCTCCATCTCGGAGTGCTGCTCAGAGGCTAGGCTTTCAATACGAAGGCACTTTCAGACAGCACATGATTTACAAGGGCAGAAGCAGAGACACTGCTTGGTTCAGCATACTCGATGGAGAGTGGCCCGCACAGAAGGCTGCGTTTGACAAGTATCTGAGCGCGGAGAACTTCGATGGAGAGGGCAAGCAGATCAAGTCTTTAGCACATTTCTCCAGCCATCGAGTCAAGGCGTAGTCGTCCGTGCTGGAGTTATTGAGCCTGAGCAGAAGCTGTACAGTACAGTTCACAATTATTGCTGGAGATGTGTTGCATAGTCGAACATCCTTCATATGTTCAGCTAGGGTGGAGGCTCATGCTCGAAGACACCCTTTTAAGTTGTCATATAGCAGTGGAGTACTCTTTGAGGTACACATCGTTACATCATCGTACAATGGCACCCTTGAGTGTCTGCACCTTACATAGTCCGTCCTTCGTCATCAATTTGCCCACATCCGTCTTGCCCTCCAATTCCTTGACCAACCCAGCATCGAAAGCCACCTCCAAGTCCTGCGTTGTCGTGAAGCCGACACCAAGTGTCTCGAAGATCTTCTTCTTCGGATTTAGTACACCTTCAGGTTCGCCCTCGAAACCCTCAAAGTACACTCGATCTCCTGCCTTGGACCCCTCTGGCGGACTGACAAGCTCGACTGGACCAGCGTGATCGTCAACCTCTCCCTCCTTGACACGCGGACTCGCTGCAAGCACCATGGCCGCGCTCTTCACGCCGCGCATCGTGACGGGCTTGAGGTTGCACACAGCAATGATCTTACGCCCTTGCATCTCAGCAAGAGGAATTAGGCCGTTCAGACCACTGCACACTGTCCGCACAATCTGGCCCTCGAACTCCTGAGTATTTTCTGTTCCAGGGGCATCGCCACAAGCCACGCGGGATACGTAAAGCTTCTCGGCATCGGGATGGTGCTCTGCTTTAAGGATGTGTGCGACACGGAGGTCAATGAGAGATGGTGAAAGAGGCTTCTCAACTGCAGGAGGTGGAGCGGCTTTGGGCTTTTTCTCCTTCTTCTTCGTGTTGGCACCTTCGGGAATATTTGCGTTCTTGGGCTTGTCAGAGGCTGCGGCCGAACTGCTGTCGCCTTTCTTCGGTGGGTCGCCAGAGACTGGATTGTGTGGTGCATTGATGACGGAAGCTGCGGGATCCGCATTCTCTTCTGTAGCATTACCCGCGTTCTTGGCCTCCTTCTTTGCTTTGCGACCACCACCACCCTCCTTTGGTGTGTTCGTCGCACTCGAGCCGCCCGCAGCAGCGGCAGCCGCCTCCTTCTCCTTCTTCTTACGCTCCTTCTCTGCCTTTGGATCTATAGGCTTTATCGGCGAAACAACCTCCCCCGCGTCAATCTTGACCTTGTCTGCTTCCTTGAGATCCATTTCAAACACTGGGGCGTTTTGCACGAAGTCCAGATGTCGCACAATGTGGTGGTGTCCTTGCTCTCCAGTCCGCTCTTCCGCTGACCACTTTGATGCGATGGGAGCTAGTCGCGAGTAAAGAGCTAGATCTGCAAT
>Ga0268246_10000162_pt1 | contig 46588 bp, 48 predicted proteins | sample AgamicOrSfe_FD_200242 | JGI IMG/M metagenome (GOLD analysis project Ga0268246, IMG submission 200242) | Agave microbial communities from Guanajuato, Mexico - Or.Sf.e (v2) (version 2) | ecosystem: Host-associated > Plants > Phyllosphere > Phylloplane/Leaf | place: Guanajuato, Mexico | collected...
CAAGACTGACGCCAGGTTTACTGTCGTAAAGTCGCATCTATCTCTATTCCACCAGTACTCAAAGGTGGAGTCGTCCTGTTCGGATGAACATACAGTCCAAGAAACATAAGAGCCCAAGAGATAAGCCTGAATATTGAGACAAATCGATCTGATGTCCTGCCAGATAGCACGGGGCGGTAATTGGCTAGTTGCATGAGTTCAGAGTAATGGCTTTGGGAATCGGCCAATTCATGCCATGAGGTATCCACCCGGAGATAAGGGTGCGTTAAGTGTCTTGGGCAGTCGATAATCTCTCGAGGAGAGCCTTGAAACCCTCATAATGCGTCGAAGGTGGTACATTCTTCCATCGTCAGTCACCTAAGCGGGCTTTATTACCCTCATATGGGCACACAAACCCCCTGCTTCGGACATGACGGCGTCAGTCTGCAAGGTCCGGGAGTCCGGGGTTCCATTGGTAACATCCAGATCCATGATTCCAATCCATTGGTTCATGTCCGGACGGACTACCTACCTCGATGATAGCAAGCTCATATGCTGCTTGAACAAATCCATGGAGATCCTGGGAGTGGAACCGGTCCTTGACTATTCAAATGACAAAGGCTCAAAGCAATGCAACAAAACAAAATAAGCTAAGATACCTGTCATCAAAATAGTCCTGAGAGTTGTGGCGATATGTCATCCTGGGGAAATTGGTCCTTGGAATGTCCTGGGAAAACGCCTCAATGGAAGTGGGAAGTCCTCAATGTTTCGTGGTCCAGATCAGTATAGAAAAGATGTAGGAATCGTATCAACGCCCAATGCTCAGATACTATGATACGAGAAGAAGTGTAAAAAAGTGAGAAGAAAAGGGGGTGGGGGCAGCGAATGATATGGACTCGGCGGCTGCATCTTCGAGCAAGGAAACAAGCGGGGAATTGGCGCTCAATACTTTTCGAAAGGGTGTAGTGGATGACAGCATAAAGGTGATAGACAGGAACAATGTTGATCTGTGGTTGGACGGTAATGAGCTTGGAGATGTGATGGGGTGCATAATTAATTGATGATACGCATGGTTTCGCACGAATTGTAGAATGCCACGTCAGTCGGGGTGTGCGAAAGTTGCGTTGTATCCAGTCAGAGTGCACACGAGAGGCACCTAATCGGAGTGATGCCTGCTATCGAGCCATCTGCAATAGGCAAGGCTGGTCTTGGTATTGCGTCGTAATTCATTTGTTCTTCCCACCGGTACTCACACCAGATTCGAGAGAGTAAAGCGATACCGATCATCGCAATGTGTGCTTTGACTAGGGTACGAACGAGCGACCACCCTTTCTCCCACCAGTCGTGCAGGAGAGACTGGGCTTTCAAGCTTCTTCAGCAATATCGAGGCATGATCTATACCGCGACACAGTCCGAGCTGTAGCGATGATCGAAGGGTCGGCGCAGGTGATGTGTTGCACAAAGATCGTTGGGTGGGGAGCGAACATCGTTCACCGCAGCTCGTGGTAATTAAGCTCAGATATAAGCGTTTTTCACGTGATCAGCCCCGGATTCTTCTTCGGGACTTCTGGAAGGTTGGCGACAGAAGGGGTCCATTCATTCAGCCCCAAGTCACATCGATCTTCCTATTAGTAACACATACGAAGATCCGCCATCACACCACCAGTATGCCGTCTGCTATATCACCGGCGCTGCCTAATGTACCGCAGCCGAAAACGGACCTCTCGAATAAACTACCACGTCTGACACCTCGACGAGCCTCACGACAACAAGAGGTTCCGGCCAATCCAGCCCCGGAAACCCCTTCGTTCCCTTCTCCGCCTGCATTCGACACGATCCTATTTTTTAGCCCAGGTCGCCGGATACTGTCAAAGAAGGACCATGAGCTCTTCCTGGCTTCCCCGACCAAGGATCTCATCACCTCCTTTGTGTTTACCGTCTCGGAGTCGATAGCCGACACTTCCATTACTTCCGTAAAGAGCCGCGAGACAATCCCTGTGATTGATACTATTCTGGCAATTCTTGATGAGAGTGAGAAACTGGTTGAGCAATGCCCGGCTGAGGACACTGGAGGTTCGCGCTTCGGCAACCGAGCTTTCAGGACATATCTGGACGAGGTGGAGAAAAGGCTGAAGACGTGGCATGAGAAGCTCGGGATGTCACACGATGATGCCATAAATGAGGTTTCGACGTATTTGGAACACTCGTTTGGAAACAAGACGCGAATCGATTACGGCTCTGGTCACGAGCTCAACTTTGTCATCTGGTTACTCTGTCTAAACCGTATCCAAATACTGCCGCAGTCTACATTTCCTCAACTAGCATTGCTTGTCTTTCCTCGGTACCTTCGAGTGATGAGGGCAGTACAAGCGACATATTACCTTGAGCCCGCCGGTTCGCATGGTGTATGGGGTTTGGACGACTACCAATTTTTGCCCTTTCTGTTCGGCGCAAGCCAGCTGCAACATCATCCTCACATCAGACCAATGAGCATTCACCAGAAACTGATCCTCGAGGAATGCGCGAAAGACTATCTCTACCTCGATCAGGTGGCTTTTGTCAACAGTGTCAAGAATGTCGATGGATTGAGATGGCATAGTCCGATGCTGGACGATATCAGTTCGGCCAAGAATTGGACCAAGGTCGAGGCCGGCATGAGGCGAATGTTTCTTGCGGAAGTTCTTGGAAAGCTCCCGGTCATGCAGCATTTCCTATTTGGCGGTCTAGTGCCGGCGGTGGAAGGCATGAACACAGAAGACAGCGCCGGCGTGGCTGGTGAAATGGACGAACCAGAAGGTGGCGAGGGAGTCGTCATGGCTGATGGCATGAAACACGTGCACGCTGAAACGACAGGCTGGGGAGATTGCTGTGGTATCAAAGTTCCTAGCACTCTTGGAGCGATGCAGGAGCAGAAGAAGCAGGGTGTCGATCAGGGACTTAGACGTTTGCCATTTGACTAGATCATCTATATACCCCATTCACGACAAATGAGACATGTTCACGAATACCTCTGACTATATCCGCAGGCTTGTCCTGCCTAGACGTTCCCGACTGTTCGATTGACCACTGCCGTGAGGTGCACAAGGTCACAAGAAGAGTTCATACCTCGAGCCGATATTTCGCCGACCTGTTGTCGACCCCGGATTGTAGTTGTACAGCTAGGTAGCCAACTGTCAACCTCAGACTATTGCAACCATCACTCCTCGTACGAACCACAATCTCTTTTGGCTTAGTACGTCGCAAATAACAACACGTCATACGAACAATCAAGAACGCGCAACAAGCCGGTACAATGGATCCCTACTCAGCAGAAGGAGGTAAGCAACCAATGTTCAATTACACAAGCACACCTCCTGACCCCTCTCAGAGCTAGTAAACATCCACACAGCCTTTCACCAAGGACAGTACCAAGAAGTGCTAGACTTCGACACCTCCGCCTTCTCCTCCAGCAACACGCTCCCCGCGCGCATCCTCAAGATCCGCGCCCAATGCGCCCTGAAACAAAGTACCGCCGCGCTCTCCTCAATCAGCAGCTCCGAAGCCTCCTCAAGCCCCGACCTCGCCGCCGCACGCACACTAGCCACATACCTGCAATCGCCGTCCCCGACATCATCAGCGGTATCCGAAGCCGAGTCCTTGGCGGAGAAGCACGGCGATAACCTGACGGTGCAATTGCTGTGCGGAACGGTGCTGGCGGACGCGGAGAAGCAGGAGCAGGCGCTTGCGTTGCTCGGAAGGCATCAGGGCAGTCTGGACGCCGTGGCGCTGATTGTGCAGATCCACCTCGCGATGAACAGGGCTGATTTGGCGGCGAAGGAGGCGAGGAGCGCGCGGGGATTCGCGCAGGACGCGCTTGTTGTTAATTTGGCCGAGGCGTGGGTTGGTGTTCGCGAGGTATGTTTATCACTTTTGGGCTGCGGATTGATCGGGGCAGAGTTGTGCTGACACGTCACCTTACAGGGCGGAGAAAAGTACCAGCAATCCTTCTACGTCTTCGAGGAGATGGCGCAAGCACCATCGAGCCAGTCCGCGACATCGTTGGTCGCGCAAGCTGTCTCGGAAATTCATCTCGGTAGACTGCCAGAAGCTGAGACGGCGCTGCAGCAGGTGCTGCAAAAGGACCCACAGAACGCAGATGCCCTGGCCAACGAGGCGGTGCTGAGGACCATTCAAGGACAAGACGCCGAGGCGCAGGCGGCCCGTGAGAAGCTCTGGAGCGTGGACAAGAACCATCCGTTCCTCGTCGAGATTGCAAAGAAGAAGGAAGCGTTTGCGCAGGCGGCTGCCAAGTACAACCCCAAGTTTGAGCCATAAAGTGGATATAGAAATGCTCCAGCTACCCGCGCACGGGTATTGATCTCATAGAACGCATGTCTCATGAAAAGCCCAGGTCAATGTCTTCGTAATCCGTCACCGCTATGCATATAAAATGCTCTTTTCCACGCCTCTTCGCAATACCTTCTCGATACCTCGCCCCCTAAAACCTCAACTTCGGTCCAACGAACACCAACAAAAACGCACCCAGCCACAACGCAGCAATAATCGCATACAGCTTGATCCGGCCATACCATCCCTGGCCCTCAGTCATCCGTCTCAGCGTCCCCATCCGCCGTTCCGCGCCCTCCATGCCCAGCACATTCTTATCCAGCCCCTCAGCCGCGCGGTCCACAGTGCTCTTTCCGCCCTCGATCTGCGCGCCAATCTGCATGGTCGTCGCCTTCAGCGCCTGCGCCAGCGACACCAGCGACGAGGAGATCTGGTCTTGCGTCTGGCGGTCCGAGTCGAGGAGTGTCTCGCGGTTCTCCAGGGAGCGCGAGGGCGAGGGCCGGCGGCCGGCGAAGAGCGACGAGGACGACGATGTCGCCGTGTCGGGTTGTTGTGATGGGCCTGGTTGCCGTGACCGCAGCATCGGCTCCGAAGATGTGGTGTTGAGGTCTATGCTCGCGTTTGCGTGCGCGTCGGTGCGGGCTGGTGCGAAGGAGTGGGCGGGCGATTCGTCTTCGTCCGAGGAGGTGTCGTTGTCGTCGTCGAGGCTGTCGAGTTCTAGTAGCCGTCGGTTCAGTCGCTTGATCAGGTCGCGTTTTGACTGGATTGAGGTGTTGAGGGCTTGTCGCTGTGAGGTGATTTTGATGGTTGATGCATCGTGCTCGAGGCGTAGAAGGAGTGTGCGCGCGTACTCTACGTTCTGATATGGTCAGTGGTGGCCTCGAGAGGTGCGTGGACGTAGCTTACTCCGCCTATCCTTTTGCGCTGGTAGGGAGAGTGACGCAATGAGGTGTCTGCATTGTCCGAGAGCACGGCGGAATCTAGCCTCTTGAGCAGCCTGTCGAGATCGTGGATAGTGTCGTCCACGGTGTCCGGCGCAGTCTTTGGTATTGGCGCCATTGTAGTGTCTGTGAAGCTATGTCGTGTGCGCGTGCTGCTCGCTTTCAAAGTATGGGTTTTGGTCACAGTGAGAGCTCATGCTGGTTGGTTGATAGGTACTGTACCAACCTTACAGTACCTTAGGCATTATGGACCCGCTGTCAGTGCGTGATTTGTGTCGATCTCCACCTCACGCTTCTGCCGGCCGCAGAGCCTCGAGTCTCGGGCCGATCCGATCTGCAGGAAAGGAAGGGACAATCAACCAAATCACCCGTCGGAAGGAGATGGTTCCGGCTGCAGGTACGGAAGTACTTTCTGTCCATCCCTGCTGTTCGATTTGAAAGATCAACGCCTGTGATTGTTTGTCGATAACAACGCGGTATGGTCAAATCGGGTCCAATGTTGATTTAAAAAAACATCTTTCCGAGCGTCTAACGTTGGCGAGCATTTCTGGCTCGAGTTGCCCTCTGATTCCTGCAAGCCTCGCGTCCGATGTACAAGACTGCCTGCGGCTCAGCAAAGGAAACTTTATTTGAACCGTGGTTGGAAAAGCATTAGACCCGTTGGTCGACGTGCCCAACCCGACGTTTGCAGGGACGCGAAAAGTTGCGGTGTGAGTGAGCGGGTAGATAAAGGATCACGAGGGACGCGTGAATTGTAAACACAATACTATTACTCGGCTGGGCTGTACTATGTTGTCTACTCCAAGGTGTAGAAAAACTGGGTCGCCAGCAGCCCCGTTGTCAACCTTGAAGCCATGTCAGCCACAGAATGTTGCTCCTGCTTCATGCCCTCGGAGTACTCCCTGACTCGAAACATTAGACTTCGTCTGATCATACTGTACTGTACATCCAACTGCGTCTCCACCAAGACCTGGACCGTCCCAATGCCATCCCTGGGGTATCAATGCTGTTCCAATTTTCAAAACAAAAAAGCGAAAAGGGCGAGATCTCTGCGTCGCGACCTGCGCAACGTTCGTCATAGACAGTAATCCTCGGCAAGCCCGATCGAGGCTCGATCATTGTTGACCCCAACTTCGGCCGGGTGGTGGTGGTGGATAAGAAGGCCCACGACTTTGAGGGTTGTAAGAGCTGGGATAGCCCTGAGACAGGTCTCCATATTGTGGTTGTTGTTGTTGTTGGTGCTGCTGCTGCTGCTGCTGCTGCTGTTGACTTGTAGTGGGAAACGGCTGCTGTCCGAGCGTGCTTGATCCATAGGCCGAATCACCACGGTACTGTTGGTGTTGCGGTGGTGCATATGAAGAGTATTGTCCTGGATCTTGCATGCTTCCGTAGTGCAAGCCTTGGGGTGAATAGGACGCTGCGCTTGGGTTCATGCCTGCGTGACTGTTCGCTGAGGGTGATTGATAGCCTGCCATTGGAGTAAGACCTGGACCCGCTTGCTGAGAGCTTCCGTAACCTACACCACTGCTTCGATCGTATCCACCGAGAGGCACACCTGGTGATGTCTGCTGCTGCTGCTGTTGTTGCTGTTGCTGGGGATCTGCTGGATCGAGCCGAGGATAAGACCCAGATCGGAAGTTGAAATCGCTCTGTGTCGCTGGCGTCGAGCTAGGCGCACTCTGATAGTAGGTCGAGTATCTGGATTGCGAAGGAGGCATTTGTGAAGGAACCGTCTGCGCTGTCAGTCTAGGCATTGACATTGGCGACTGTGACTGGTAACCGCCAGATATACCTCCATGGCTAGGCATCGAAGATTGGCTGGGCAAGGTTTGAGTAGGCGGGGGATACCCAGTGTATTGTCCAAGTGAGTCCCCACTACGATGCCTTTTGCTTTCGGATTCGCCAAAATCGCTTCCGCTGTACGAAGTTTGAGCCTGCACCAGTGGACTTGTAATATAGCCTCCTGAGGTTCTAGCAATTCCCGGCTGCCTCGAAGATCCAGCTTGAGGAGACTGTTGCGCTCCGAATGGGAAACTTCGCTTGCGACCTGAGCTTCCGCTCAAGGTTCGTGGCTCCTTCCTCAGGCGCAGTCGCACACCCTGGTCAGCAAACGATCTTGAAAGGTCTGTCGACTCCTCAAGGCCTGGATACTCCTTTTGTGGATGCACTAGTTCTGTGAGCTAACATTTTCCCGCTGCGACTACTATTGTACTCACCAGTGAATGTGTCAGAAACGATTGATTTGAGAAATTGGGCAGAACCCTCTTTCTTGATCTCGTAGAGACTGAGAAGGAGCCTGTGCTCGCCGAGCCTCTTCACCGATACATCTCCAAAGACGAAGAAACCACCATCTAAGACGCAGTCAGCAGCCGCTATCGGAGCTCTCCGCAAAGTCAACGTACCTTTGTCGCGGTCCTTCAATTTGTGTAGAGATGACACCATGGTTCCGCACATGCCCTTTTGGTCGATCGCGTGAGTCCCAGAGTAGCCCTCATCTCCAGGGATCAGGTTGCAAGTCATGAACAGATATGGGCTCTGCAAAAATTGCCTAAAGAAGGGTTACGGTCAGCGACTGCTCGAGCTCTCCAGCTCCAGGGAATCAAATGCTTACCGGACTGGGTCGGCTTCAGTGCGGACTGTCACCTCGATGATCGGCGGAGGATCAATAGGTTTCCGACCTGCGCGTCTCTGTCAGCGGACCGCTTTTTAAACGCCAACTTGCGAGTACTCACTCTTTTCTTTTCCATCTTGAGCCAGAAGCGCGTCGCGCGGTTGCTGGCGAATCTTCAAAGCATAGTCCTCGCTGTGCGACAAACAGATCAGTTCCTGCGTCTCTCTTCCGTGCAAAGGCCACGGTCTCGCACACAAGACGGCCATTGCTTACCTCCCAGGCTGATAATAGCTGGCCTGCGGTTGCTGCTGCTCGAAGTGAGGAGGATAGTAATAAGGGTTCATGTAGTTGCAACTCCGGAACCCTCAAGCGCCGTACTATTCTTCTCGAGCAGGACCAGTAAGAAGAAGTGTTGGATCCTAGGTTTCTGGAAGTGGAAGAGTCTAACGATAGTTGTGGTGAAGTTCCCGCAAGACGTCAAGCATCGACACACGTGTGCTGCGTTTTGACTGTGCACACGTACGCTCCAGAGGTATCGAGTGTGCGATCGATGTTCAATCTCGGTACAGAAGGTGACGATAACCAGAAAGATTCGGTAGGTTGATTAATTAAGTTGTTTGTTGATAGAGTGAGTGCAAGATGGGTTCGGCGAAGGATCCAAGATCAACGTCGAGACCAGGTAAGGAAAGTTGAAGAGAGTTGTGGGGGAAGGAAGAAACGGATCGAGTCGAGCCAGCGGGAGACAGGCTTATGAGAACCACGGGTAGAGTATCGTATATGAAGTCGCTGAAGAGGTTCAGGTTCGGAGCGGATGACGAACCTCTGGTAATGACAAAAGTTTCTCTTGGTTTTGGTAAGTGAAACCGGGCGCCGGGAACGCAACGAAGACCAACGGGTAACCAGACGCCAGGCGTGGTGGGAAGAACGGTCGAAGATATAGAGTCGGTGGGTGGTACTGGTAGCACGTTCGCGATAAGACAGGGCAGATACGAATGTGTCAGAAAGGCAAGACAAGAAAAGGACGATGATGGAAGGGTACGAATGATGAAACGGTAGGAAGCTGAGACTGATTGTAAGGGAGCCGGTCGGGCGTGTTCAGGTGTCTTGTAAGAGCGGTTTGAACGTGCAGTGGCCGCCGGGCCAAAGCCAAGTGACGATCCGGCAGTGTTGCGATTGCGACGGCGCGGTGTGCAGAAAAAAAAGGGAATAAGATTTGGCAGTGACAGGCAGTCAGTGTCTGGATGAAAAGGCAGCTAACGGAGGGGTAAACCGGGTGATCCTAACGATCAGAGCTGCTGTTGGTTGTGAGGTATGGTCGAGTCCAGTGCTTCCCGCGACGGTGGCTTTTCGCTACCAGAGTATCAAGTGGGTAGAGTTTTGGCATTCCTTGCAGGTGATCAGTTCGCACGCCGCACTGTCCCAAACTCGGTACAGCAATAATAAAATAAAATGTCGGTTCTGCCCACCCTTCCCACGAGGTCGAGTGTTCGGCACTGCAATTTGCGAATTGCTTCGATGGCGCACCAGAACCAAGGCGTTTTCGGTTCGAGGACCGTGAGCAGCCCTGTGCATAGAGCAAGATTGTTCTGACGTAGAAGCTGTTAAGATTGTTCTGAAAACTGAGACTTGTCTCTGCTTGAATGGCAGATGATTGTCTCAGATGGATCTGAATCCGACCGACAGACGGTTTTGGTGACGAGATTGACACCCGCGGTGGGCGACCAAGAGAGTTTCTTCAGCCCTAGGAACAACCGCTCGAAACGTCGAATTCATGAATCATGGAGGAGGTTTCAGAAGGATGACAGCGGAATCATGTGAGTCCTGAGATGACGATAAGCGCAAGTAAGTGGAGGAGGTGGGAGAGAAGAGGTCTATATCGGTTTGCATTGATTGCTATATCGAGGAGGTTCGAGCAAGTCGGCAGACAGATCATCGAGACCAGCAAGGGCGATGGGTCATAGAGTGCACCGTAGGTACACGGTACACATGCGTGTAGTGTAGCATATTGATGACTTGCCGCAAGGTTCATGGTGCAAGGTACGTTCGAAGGATGATTCTGTCGGCATGCGGATGCAACGAGATTTGTGGATGTGATGGATAGGCGTGGTGGTTGCCATGCTTTGCCCTGCGTCAGAGTTGTACATGTAGTACATGAAAAGTACTGTAATTCGTATGCGAGGGTGGACAGCCGCGGCGCACTGCATAGTCAGCGGCGCATGGTACTTCCCAGGTAATCACGAGTTAGGAGGTACATTACGATTATTCAAGCGCGGCTACAGTCGCTCAACGTAGGTGGTGCAAGGCTGCCCACCTGACTTGTGACAGTAGTGAAGCCGATGCTGGAGCCTCACGCATGAACATGATGGCTCGAGATGCTGGCAGCGGATCCAGATCTCGACGGTGAAGCCGTAGCGCGTGTACAGATCAGGCATTTCACCGTCGCGATATCGTGACGATTGGCGTCTGAGCGGGAACTTTATCGTCCGGTTATTGTAGCGTATAATAGAAAAGAAGTTAGGCAGGAAGGTATTTGATATAGAGGTGCAGTCTTTTCAAGCAAGGTTGGTTAGAGCCAACGCCGCTGGCTGACAGCGGAGACAAAAGCAGCAAATGACAGTTGCAGAAGGTGCCGTACAACCTCAGCAGGCAACTGTAAACGCTGCGATTCGCGGATAATAGCAGATTTAATTGAGTCTGAGTGGTGACGCGACGTTGTGCCGGTCTCCACTGCGTGGACAACCACATTAGCTCATTTGTGTAACTTTGAGGCATCCGTGGTTGACCATGTCAGTTACATTGCAGCGCACGACATATTAAATGGACAGGACGCGACCAGGTTCAAATGTGTAAATTGACACGTGGCTCAGCCGCGTGCATCGCGTCGCGAGAATGTATGATCAATCAATCAATCAATCAATCAATCAATCAATTAATCAAACATCTAACCTGGAAGTCGCTGCCACTGCCATCATCCTTTTTGAAACGGTCCGCGATAGGCGGAGCACCGCGATGATAATGGGAAGAATGTCTCACCTTGTCCCCTTCGTCGTTGCAGAATGATCACGCCAATAAAGCATATTTACATTCAGAACGGAAAGGTTTCCACCGCACCATTTGTGTACTGATTATGTGGTTTACGGTTTCGCAGCGTCCGGATACGGAAAGAACATGGACTGGGGTGGAGTCACGACGGAGGAATAGTACTGTAGTAGTAGTAGCGCAGGAGTGCAGAAGCTGCAGCTCTAGACACCACACCACGCGCTTTGCACAACCCACAAGCAGAAGGAACCGGGGTGGGAGACGTGCATCCACGCGAGAGAGGCTTGCATTAACTTGTGCGCCTCTACAAGGGAGCACAGGGGAAGACTGCACTATACAGCATATATTGGCTTCTGTCGAAATGGCTGGTCCTGCACGAGTCAACAATAATATACGAAAGCGCAGATCTGTTGACTCCACGTCCTGATCTGATTATTGATGCGGCTTCCGACATATTACAAACTTAGCATGGCACGTGTCGTACGAATGCTCCATATTACGAGTACGTGCCTGTATAACAAACAGTACAAGTACACACTCTCGTCGCGTGGCCATCAAACGCGATACTCGGTAATACCGAACCGTGACATGCCACGCATCAGTACTAGGTACTCCACAGAAACATCCCGTGCTCGTGATCTGAACGTGATGCGAGCACGAAGAGCCTGCATCTGTAGCTGCATTGAATGCTCCCGCCCAGCCCTTATCTGCCCAGCTCTGTTGACGTCGTAGCGCACCGTCTCTGAGTTCGTGATGGCGACTTTGCACCGTCATGCTCCGTATTCCAGACAAAAGTGATGATTGATGTGTGCAGAAATAGCGTTTTGAGGCTTGACCGTTTTGGAGCCCTGACCAGTCATTGCGACGGTTCACGTTCATTCGAGTTTGCCATGAGGTGAACCAGCCCGCAGATGTGCCGTCTTTAGCTGCTCATGACTCGTCATCTGACCATGCCCGAAACGTCCGCTGCTTCTTCCCAATCCAGCAAATTCGTTAGACGATTCCCTGCCGTGTCTTCGCCCGGGCTGTTTGTTTCCTGCAGCTTCCTCGTGGTATTTTCACGCTGGTCTCACCTCAAAAGATCGACATCTCTGTGTCAGAAAGTGCAGTGCATCCATCTGTCCTCGTTCTCGTTCTCACCAGATTTAAGCACAAGTCTCGACCATGGATCTCAGCCCAGCGTCTCCATCAATCATTGTCCGTATGGCTTGAGTCGACCAGAGAGCTGGAAAGGTTATTCTCGCGAACAGCATCTTGAGCCGTGAGACGTTGACCCTACCTAGCTATGGCTAATAAGCCAAGTCCCGTAGTTCCCTGTGCTGTGATCAGTGGTAGGGTGCAGTACAAACTCCCGTCCGTAAGCAGCGGCTTCCATTCTCGGATCCGCTGCGAATCGACCATGTCTCCGTCCAGTCGCCAGTCAGTCCGAGTCGTCACCGATACGACCAACTGACAGAACCATTAAACGGTTCCAAATACTGCTTGACCGATCTGATGGATGACGTTCTGCAAACGCCGAGGCAATTGTCAGGATTGCCAATGCCACCGCCGTCTTCGATCACCTGCTTTCGCTGACCACCTCGCCAGTCTCATCCGATCTGGCCCGTGTGATTCATTTCCCACCGTTACTTGTCTCTTTGCGGAAACCTGCGGCAGATCTACAACCCTGATTTGGTTGATGAGAACTTGACCGTTGCACGGAATTCTTCCGGACGCGTTGCGCTCACGCGCGCCGCTGCCATGTCTTATCCCCTGATTCACAACCTTCTTCTCGAATGTCCGTGAGTGGTTTCCTGACTCGATACGGAAGCCGCGGCCAAGAGAGGAAGGATCCCGAATTATCTCGCGTTGTTCTCGCGCGAGTCGCGATCTTCGCGTTTGCGGCAGGCAGCCGCGGCTCATTCATCAAACTCGACGGCTACAGACATATTGGCACATCGCCTCGCGAATCAACTTACCCTACGCGAATCACAAGCGAGCACTTCTACGATATACGAGTCAATTCCATCGTCAAGCCCAGATGAACCGAAGCGAGATGGAACGCTACTGATTCCAACAATCGACAGCGGAATCCTTTATGCTGTGCTTCCAACCACGCTTGGCTGATTGTATGACAGTCGGATTCATTCGAGCAGAGATCCCTTACTCAAATCTACCATCGTTCTGGACCTCATGACTGGTCTCGTCACTTGACATACATTCTGTTCGACTCTGTCTCAACTCTATCGGCCTTGTTACTCTGCTACAGAAGACCGCTGTCGACCCGAGTCTGGCTCGGACAAGGCCCGATCCCGTCAAAGAGACACCCTTCACTTGAATTCTAGCCTTTGTCGCACATCTCTCATATTCCTGCATGTTCTACGCGGACAAGCTCCGTGACAGCACTCGTATGGCAACATCCGTACGAACTCTTTCGGCCTCGAGGAAAGTCCATCTCAGTTCAGCCGTTGCGCCGCACGGTGAGATAGCATCACCGTGTCTTGGATCAGGTTCGAAGGTGACATCTACAGTAAAGACTAAAGCCTTCTGTCTCACCCTCACCTCGCATATCATCATTGGTGTCATCGACGTACTCCTACCATCGGTCGCACACAGTAAGCCGCCCGAGTGTCATGTCGTGTTCCTCCTCGGAGCAGCCATGCGCTTAGCTTGGTGACACAGCAGACCGCCGCATACGAGCAAACCAGGTAGACTGCAATATGCGGCGGAAGACGAGTCCACGTGGCTTTCGCGTGCTCGTCGCATGCAGAACCACGATTCGACATGGTAAATTGCTCAAACGACTTATGCATATCGCTAATGTTGTCAACTATAGTGATCCTTCTAAGGACGGCTACCAGTCCGAGTATTATGCAAAAATTTTCGGTTGCACAAATCAATGTCGTTCTCACCAAGCTTCCGTCTACCACTTACTCCAGCGGCGCAAACTGTAGCAGCAAATAGTTCCCCTCAGGCGATCCCTTCGGCTCAGAGGTATATCCGTCCGTATGCACCATGCCAGAATCGTCCACTACCGTCGTAGCAAAATTCGACCATATCGCGGCCACGATATTCTTCATCTCCGTCATGGCCAGATTACTGCCTATACACATCCTACCACCGCTTCCGAATGCCCAGAACCATCGCGCCTTCTCCCCGCCTTGCTCGATACGACCTTGTGAATCCAGCCACCGTTGCGGCTTCCACTGCTCTGGGTCTGGAAACACTTCTGGATTGCGATGTAACGTGTACGCACGCGAGCTCACCCGCACGTTGGCCGGAATTCCGTCCACTGCGCATGTAGGCGGCCCCAACGATGCGTTAGCTGGTGTGACTCGAGGTTGTTGGCCGTCAATTGCGGCATGTAAACGAAGACTTTCCATGATCACGCTGTGAAGCACTGGCAGACCGTCAAGCGTCTTTGCGTCGGGTATCTCGAGTGTCTCGCTTGCGCTCTTTGTCGCACGAAATTTAGTTTGGACAGATTGCAGCTCGTCGCGTAGAGCTTTCTGAACGCCTGCGTTCTCCGCCTTCGACAGCTCCCACGAGAGGTAAGTCAACGTGATACCGGTAGTGTCGAATCCCGCCAGCGTGTGGTCGTTCAGCTCAGAGGCCATCTCGATCCTCTCGTTCTGTGGTAATGTCCCCTTCTCTGCAAAGTCAAGCCCATTCTGCTTGCTCAGTGCCGACCTCAGTTGTGAATATACCACAGGCTGGTCACCAGGACTTTCAATACTTCCCTGCCGAATGACTTCTTCTGCTGCGTTGCAGAGGTCAAGCAGCCAACCGTCTATCTCCGCGTTCGCATTGTCAAGCCATCTTGGGAAGACGAGCCGTCCTACTCCTATTCTCTGCAGGAAAGATGTAAGTCCAGGCACCTCTTGATACCAGAATGAGAAATCCTGCCGCGATTTGAACACCTTCAGGCGTTCGGACAAGGCTTCAGGGTTCTGCAGGTAGTTGGCACTGGCCTTGAGACCAAAGACATACGCTGTTACGAAATCGATGGCGCATGCCGAGAACAGTTCGTACGCCTCCATTGGCTGACCTTTACTTTCAGCCAATCTTGGTAGAAGTCGGTGGCACATCAGCACCTCGCTCATAGCAGCAAGGGCCGCGGATGAATGGAGGGTCGATTTAGCATACGAAGCCGTAGTCAGTCGTCTCTTTGCCGAATGAGCGCTGTGCTGCAGCGAGCTGAATGCGTTGGTGGTCGAGTAGTTTTCGAAGTAGGAATACCATTGCCCTTTCTCGTAGCCCCCTGAGTAAATCTATGAGCGTGTTAGTATTGAATCATCGCAATGCATGTCGACCGAAACTGACTGTTCTGATGCCCCCATCTACACCATCCACCGATATCTCTGCCGGTCCTAGTCTGACAAGAGGTCCATATTTCCGATGCAATTGGTAAATGGTAGCGTTCTCCTTGCCTGTCCATCGAACCCACAAGATCCAAAGCGGAGATACTGCAGCTGTCGGATGTCCAGATGGTATCTTGGCAAGTGGTGATAACAGTAAAGGGTAGACCAGAAAACGATATGTGACCGAGCCAACGAGCACAATAAGTGCGATACTAGCGAGAGTCATACTAATTGTCGAGGCTGATTGACTGATCAGTCGAAGTAAGTAGAGGCAAAGACAAAGCTGTGCAAGGGCATCGAGCATATTGATAGACCGTCAGCACATCCACCTGCGATAGGTGATCAGACCTTATCAAACTCAAACAGATCATACCTTGTTGGACTCGAGGCTGCAGCCTGCCCTGCTCCGCATCAACATGCCTCTTTGAGCAGTCGCTCATTGCGGGGGAGTTCTACGTCATATCAAATGCACTTCGAGGATTATTATTATTATTTTGACCGAGTCACACGATTCACTCTGACAATCACAAATCATAAATTGGGAACATATACACTCTATCGGAACATTGCTCCATTCACGAATCGAGCCAGCTTCGTTATCGTGGACAATCACATTCCGCGAAAGGCAGATATGCCCTGCCCCTCGCCACACTCGACGACCTTATCAGACCTACCACCAGAACTCCTTGACCAAATCACATCTTACTTCTCAAGCGCGTCGAGCCTGCGCAGCCTGTCGCTGACCTCTCGTACATTGAACGCCTACACGACGACCTCCGGCCACCGCACATTCATCCACTCCCGCTTCCCACTACAAGCACAATCACTACCACACCCCTCACTCCCTTCTTTAACACCTTCACCGGTCCTCAAGTCCTCAAACCCCGCAACAAAATCAAGATCGAAACGCAATGGCACCACACCTCGACCCGAGGCACCAACCCACGACTCAGCAGCAACATCATATGCAAATTTCTACACATCCGCCTCGTGCGCCTTAACATCCCTCTCACGAGCCTACACCCGCCGCTCGTTCCTCGCCTCATACATCCAGCCCTCGCCACCGATAACGTCTCTCTCCACCACCGGCGCAGAGGAGATGACCTCCTGGAAGCGACCAAGAGGCCAGACGATGGGGTTCCAACCCGTGGTGGACTGTTACGAGACATTCGTACCTGACCAAAGGTCAGGGGGCTACGACTGGGGCCGGCGGAGGGAGGTGCTCGCGTGGAGTGCTGGAGCCGAGGTGTTGGTGCGCGTCCGCCAGCCTGGTGAGGCGGGACGGGAGACGAAGTGGTGGAGCCATCGGCCTGAGGGCGCTATGGAGGGGCGCGACGATGTCACTAGTGTGCGTCTGCTAAGGCGGCAGGAGGGGTGTGACCAGACGGAGAGAATCGTCACTGGTACCGCGAATGCGAAGCTGAGGCTTCTTGCTATGCCGCCGCGGGAAGGGGAGAGTGTTGTCATCACTGAGTTTGAGACGCAAGGACGACCTGTTCGCTCGACGACGCTGAGTGAAGGGGATGGTTTACTGGCTGCGAACTTGGGTGATGTGTTTCTGGCTATCTACTCTCTATCCGACATGGACTCGAAGTCTGAAAAGAATCCTGGACGGGTGCAGCCGCTGAGCCACATCAATGCTCTTCCCGCTGCAAAGCCCGGGTGTCGAATCTGGAGCACTAAATTTCTCTCCCAGAGTACCCTGGCCGTTGGTTTGGGACCCTCGGTCGAGCCTATTCACGTCTTCACCGTCACGCCATCCGGTGTCTGCGCGGAAGCCGACAGGAAGTTCTCCCTGATTGATGACCTAGATTCCAGACTCGACAATGTAGGCACAGTACGAACCAGCTCTTCCGTCTACCCCATCGAACCCATTTCTTCTGCAGCGGGCGACACCAAAAACGCGACCGTCTTTCTCAGCGGCGGCTACGACGGCGTGATACGACTACACGACATGCGCTCTCACCGGCCCGTCGAAGGGATCTACAAAGATCCCACTGACGACAGCGCAGTATACTCGCTCCTAGCACGTGGTCGAGACAAATTCATCGCGGGAACAAGTCGGCATGCGCTGCTGAAAGTGTTCGATTTGAGAATGAGTGGCGCATCCGAGTACAGTTTCCTCGATGCGCGCAAATCTGAAAGCGGAGACAATCATGATATTGGCGTCGCTGATCTAGATCATCCGGCCAGTACCGAGGGTGATTGGAACGTATTTCTGAATCCAAGGGGTAACAATGCGCAGCAGGGCATTTGGGCCCGCAGGAGCGCTGAGAGCCCTATCTACAGCCTCGCGTCGCCGTCGCTTGTGTCGCCGTATGTTTACGCCGGTGTGGAGAATGCGCTTGTTGAATTCAACTTTTCTGCTGCCGCGGAAAGATACCCTGATCCCCTTGTTGAGCAGTCGCCGGAATGGACGCACAGGGCAAAAGATCGTGATGTGCTAAATTTTGCGGCGTATTCGCAGGGTACTGATTCCAAGACAGCCATGAGATTGCGGGTGCAACAGAGTGTCAAGGAGACTGTGGCTTCGGCTTGTGGAAGGCCATGGGGTCTTGACGAGAGGTGGATCGATGCTGGAAGCGAGAGGCGCGAGGTCCAGGTCCCTTTTAGAGGAGGGAGGAGGCCACACCGTAGATAAAAATGCTTGTCAGTAGAGCATTTCGTCCCGTAATCGCCTGTTCAAGTCGATCCAAGCAAATGCTTGAACTTCTCAATCTGTATCATCTCGTCAGCCGGAGTCCATAGTAAACAGGTAGAACCCCGACTCACCTTTGTACTCAAATACTTTTCAACCTCCTGACTCTTGATACCCTCTTTTCCACCCGACGTCCAAGCGAGCGGAATCATGGGCACCCTCTCGACAACCCTGACCTCCTTCTTCGGTCCCTCGACAGCCCTGATCTTGTCCGGATTATTCGTCAACAGCCTGATACCCCTCTCACCACCAAGCCCAAGATCCATCAATATCGCGACCGCAATGCCATACGTCCTAGCGTCCGACGGATGATTCAGCAACAGATTCGCCTCCATGGTGTCATGACCCAGATCCTGGTAATTATACGCCTTGAGCTTCTCCGCAAGTCCAATACCACGACCCTCCTGGCGAAGGTAGACAATGACACCGCCCTCGGACGTCGTCGACGCGCCCGGCGTAGGCGGCAGCGACATCATCTGCGCCGCGCGATCGAGCTGCTCACCACAGTCGCAGCGCGCCGACCACACCGTCTCGCCGGTGTAGCACTCGGAGTGGATCCTCACGAGCGGCGGCACCAGCGGGTTGTGATCGTGCGGCTGCGGCTGCGGTGTCTGCGCGCCAGCCGACACGGGCGACGGCGACCGCGACGTCACGACGCCCGCTTCTGCTTTTATCTGGTCGAGGCGCGAGCTCGTGCGGCCCGGAAACAGCGTCCCGACGTAGGCGCCGCGCACCATCCTGTCGCGCTCTGTCTCGCCTGGTCGCTCTGCGTCGAGGCTCTTGGAGCGGATGTGTGGCCCGAAGACGATTGCGAGGTGCTCTTTGGTGTCGGCGTCGTTGGTGTAGAGGTGGAGCCACATCTCTTGGCCGGTTACGGTTGGGATGCGGGCGCGCACCTGGCATTCGACGATGGGCAGTTTCTCGAGAAGGGGTGGTCTATCTTCAGCGGCCTCGGCTGAGGATGATGAGGGGTCGGTCGTCTGCGCTGCTTCTGCTGAGGATTGGCTGGTCATTTCAATGCCCCCAACTGGTGGCGGGCCTTCGACTGTCGGTGTGAGCATTGGTGGTACATCTGTTGTCGTGCCATTGTTTTGTCTTGACTGCTCGTTCAAGTCGTACTCTGATACCGAGCGGTCGTGAAGTGGCCGTGAAGGAAACGCCGGCGAGGCGTGAGGAGGCAGAGCAGACATTGTGTGTGATAGTATTCCTGAATCTTTCTATCGATGCATTCCTGGATGTGGTGAAAAGTGCAATCGAGTGCTGCAATTGTGCCGTCACAGTCACACGGTGGGATGAGGTGATCAATAATTTGATTATGCATCATGGCGTGTCCGTGTCGTGCACTGACTGGCGTCAATATCTCGAGTCATCCCGCGTTTGCCCAGTCGCACTCCCGAACGCCGAAGACCGCAACAAAATCTCCGTAGAAAGTAAAAGAAGCACGACTCGGACCTTTCAACGACGAGCCGACACCCAAATGACTTATTTCCGGGCCCTGGACCAGTAAAATCATAATGCGCTATAGAGGAAACGCATGCATATACTGTAGTCAAAGCATCGAGAGTGAAGGACATGTCATTTGAGCGACTCTGATAAGACTGCGCTGTCCATTACATCTGACCCAGCTGCACCTCTTCGATCCCTCTTTACATGTATCCCCAAGTCCTACTGCGATTCGACCAACGCGACGTTATCACGGGCAAATTCTGTCATGACACAGCCGTAACAATACACGACTGTGCTGACTTCAGTGCTCAGGGCTTGTACTGTCACCGGATGAAGAGGGCCAACTTGGATACAATAGCACATTCTCAAGCTTCAGACGATGAGTAACGTCAGATTATATGGAATGCATTTGATTCTGCAGCTTTTTAAACGACCATGTTACGTGCTCGATCCTTTCGGAGAAAAAGACCTGCTAGGTCTATGACATGAATTGTTTCTATCCATGTCTCGAAGCCCTTGATGGTGTCAAGTCTGCAGTCGTGAAATGCTCTTAATAAGAAATGGTCCGATTTCACCCGCTGCAAGGAGCGAGGTGTTGGTAGAAATGATGTTGTTACAGATGGAATGTTGCAACATCGAGGCTTCATGTGTCGCGTAGCTTCGAATGGTTGCAGAGTAATAGATGTTGGTCATAGTCGAGTGGTTGAAATGAGAAATGGCAAGAGGGGTATCCATGAGAAAGCAAAAAATGTCGATGGAGGAGATCGGGGTCGTGAAAGCGTCATGCTTGTGAATTGAGAAGGCTCAGACAGCGATGACTTGTTGATGGGCAATCTATGCCTTTTGCTCCTCGGCCTCACCGTTGGCACCATCAACATCGTTTGGAACACCAGAGTCCTCGGTACCCTGTGGCTCGCGGTTCTTGAGGTACTCGTTGTAGACGTTCATGGCCTCGTCAACCTTGAGGCGAAGGGCGTTGTCGTCGCTGGTGAGGGAGATCAACTCCTGGTTATCCATCTCGAGAAGCATACCAGTGATCTTTCCGGCAAGCTCTGGCTGCTGCTCGTGAATCTTTGGGTAGAGAGCCTCACCGAGCATCTGCTTCTGCTGTGCTGGAGGAGCGTTCTGGAGCAGGCTGAGGTCGACGCCAGCAGACTGCTGTGGTGCCTGACCCATTGGGCCCATACCACGCTGCTGAGGGAAACCACCCATCTGGCCGCCTGGACGACCACCCATACCACCGCGCTGTGGTGGGAATCCACCGCGCATGTTACCGCCCATCATCTGAGGAGGCATGCCCATCATTGGCATTGGGCCACCACGACCACCTTGTCCACGTCCACCCACGGCTTGCTGCATGAGCTGAGCGTAGGCAGCTGGGTTGCCATATGCCTGTGGAGGGAAACCAGCCTGCATGGTTGGTGGAACTCCGTACATGCCTGGCATCTGCTGACCGGCAGGACCACGACCGCCTTGCTGAGGACCTGGGAAGTTGCCACGTCCGCCACCTGGCATGCCCTGCATGAATGGCATCTGACCACGACCACCTGGCATCATCTGGCCGTTTGGACCAAAGAACATTTGTGGCTGCATGAACTGAGGAGGCATGCCACCGGCGGCAACCTGCTGTTGCATGCGGACCTGGTTACGGGCCTGGATGCTAGCCTCGAGCTGGCTCTTGCGGACATCCTTGCGCTGAGCGAGAGCGACGTAGAGAGGCTTGCCGTGGATCATCTTTTGGTTGAGCTCGGTAACAGCCTTGGTAGCCTCATCAGGGTTGCCGAAGCAGACGAAACCGAAGCCCTTGCTCTTACCAAGAACGCGGATCTCACCAGCGATCTTGACCTTGTCCAAGTCCTTGGTCAAATCCTCGACGTCATCGGACGTCTCCTCCTTGGGCTCGGCGTCCTCGCCCTCACCATCAGCCTTTTCCTCGTTCTCCTTCTTGAGCTCCTCGACCTTCTCGTTGACGGGGATGGTATCGCGCATAACCTTGGCAGAGGTAATGGCACCGTAGGCCTCGAAGATCTTGCGAAGCTCCTCGTCGTCAATGTCGTCGGCAAGGTTTTTGACGTAGAGGTTGACACCGGTGTACTTGGAGACCTTCTCCTGACGAGCAGCCTCGTATTGTCTGCGCAGCTCCTCCTCACGTTCGTGCTTCTTCTGAGCGCGACCGACGTAGAGCTTCTGACCCTTGAAGTCAGAGTCGTGGAGCTCGTCGACAGCCTTGGAAGCGTCCTCGTGGTTGGCGTAGTTGACAAACCCGAAACCGCGGCTCTTGCCAGTCTCGTTGTCCATGGCAAGGGAAGCAGAGGTGATATCTCCATACTTCTCGAACAGAACACGGAACTCGTCCTCGGTAGCCTCGATGTCGACGTTCTTGACGTAGATGTTGGTGAAGTTGGCCTTCATCTCCTCGAACTTGTTGATGCGGTCCTTCTTGGAAACGTGGTGGCCGACGTAAACCTTCTTCTCGTTCAACAACATGCCGTTGACGCTCTTGATGGCGTTGCTGGCGGCCTCAGCAGTCTCGTAGTGAACGAATCCATAGCCTCTGGAGGTGCCATGTTCGTCCTGAGCAACCTTACAGCTGAGGATGTTGCCGAAAGCGGCGAAAGTGTCGTGAAGAGCCTTGTTGTCAATGGCGGCATCGAGGTTCTTGATGAAGACATTGCCCTGACCAGTCTTGCGGAGAAGTGGGTCGCGCTGAGACCACATGATGCGGCAAGGCCTGCCCTTGATGACGGTGTAGTTGAGCTCCTCAAGAGCGCGCTCGCCATCGTCGGAGCTGTTGTAGTTGACGTAGGCGTAGCCAAGAGAGCGACGAGTGACTGCGTCACGGCAGACACGGATGGAAGCGACCTGCCCGATGGAGGAGAAGAGCTCGAAAAGCATAGCCTCGGTGACAGAGGGGTCGAGCTCACCAACGTAAAGAGAAGCAGAGTTGGAGTGTTGCGAGGAAGGAGCGGCAGAGGCTGGGGTCTGAGAGTCGTTGGCGTCTGGGACACCAGCGGCACCATTTTGACCATCAACTGGGGCAGAGCTGGGCTGCGCAGCAGCGCCGGCTGGGGAGGTAGCGGCTTGAACGTCGGACATTGTGGGTTTTATTTCCTGATCTTGAAAGTGTCAGCGAATGTGAAGCACGCGCGGCAGTGATCGAGTATGCGACGTAAGGAATCGTGTATTGACGCTGTCTTTGGACGGTTCGACGTACGTATGACTGTGGTTTATGTGTAATGAGGATTCAGCTAAGTGCTGTGAGGAGGAGTTGATACTAGACAATGTCAACTTCACCACTCCGACTCGGCAAAAGTTGTTGGTGATGTGCGTACCTTGAAACGGGCTCCTGGTCGTAAAATTGGGCAGTGGACCTTTGACAACAGAGTCGCAAAGGCAGTGGGCTTTTCTATTTTCAATTTTTTTTGGGCTTGAGTTTGGGTATACTGAGTGGTTGGGGGTGGGAGGAAGATGAGTGCGGTGAGGTAAAAGAAGAGAGACAAAGGGCAGTGAGGTGCGAATTGAGTGCTCTTTGATCTGCCAGAAATTTCGTACGCGGTGCAAATCCGCTTGCCGGATGCGGACATCTGCCGCCAAGGCATGTGCGACCGCGTGCCCGCCTTCCTTGTAAGCGTAGCAACCATCTCGCAAGAACAAAGACATCTCCTTCAACAATCATTGCTCACACTGCCTTTATTACTACCATATGTGCGACTTGCCGACGTAAATACAATCAATGCATTGGATGTGCTTGACCGCAATTGCAAACCTAAGGTACATCGACCTTTTTCTTTAGTCCAGCAGGCAGATGCAATGACGCACGTCGACCATTCTGAGAAGCAACATCGGCTGTCCACCAGGCAGTCACGAGGGGTCGCGTGTTATTGCCTATGTATTGAGATAAGGCAAGTACCAAGGTGGTAGGTACATTAGACAACCAGAACGAGGCTTCCCGAAACGAAGTAACGCATGGTCGAGATGTTCACAACGTGATACATGTAATGTTCTGATTTTGTGCCAAGCACCGTGTTTGGGGAACCACGACTGCCATGTTCCCCGCCAGACTTCGTGACGGTTCGGTTGTATACCACACTCTGTACCATTAGAGTCGGCACTATCACATATCTTACATATCGATTGAGAAGACATAGAAGGGAGAATCTACTGAGTAATGGCTCGGTAACACAGAAGTACTCTTGAGCTCTCACTCGACTTTGAAGTGCTGCTCAACACGGGTGACACTGGCATGGCTCAAGTGCCGCAGCGCGTCCTGTCATGGCTATGGTCGGTCTTGCAAACCTACCAGCAACCTCAAGTCGCTTATAGTGACGCCGCTTCAGCATTAGCTGCATTTCCTTCTTTACAGCCCCGTACAGCGATTCACACATACGAAGACGGTCATTCCGCTCTACTCCTCTGTCTGAACGGAACGTTACCGGTCGAATTTCGTGGAGCACAATATAGATTTCCAGTGGAGATATGGATACCGCAAGAGTATGGAACCAAGGGAGTCGCGATCATTGCGTATATCAGATCAGAAGCTGCAAAGGATGGAACAGCCGGGAATCTGGTGGTACGTCCCGGACAACATGTTGCACTCGACGGGAAGATATATCATCCATACCTACGAGACTGGGGCGCGTACGGACGTTCCAGCATTGTCGAGTTCCTGCGCATAGCCCAGCAGATCTTTGCAAAGGAGCCCCCTCTAGTCTCTAGGCAGCAACAACAACCCTCGCGGAGCCCATCGTATCAGCAACGGCCACCGCCTCCTCGGAAAGAGCACGTAGTACCTCATCATGTTGCAGAAATGCCTGGTTCGTCCAGACCACCACCTTTACCTGCGAAGCCTGGTCACGAACAACGTGCCATGACGCCCACATCGAATCAGGGCCCGAGAATGGACGATGGTCCCCCGCTTCCACCTCTACCGCATCAGCGTAGCTCTTCTCTCGCGCAGACTTCAGGTCCTGGAGCACCTCCACCGCTTCCGCCACTCCCTCCTCATGTGCTGCAGCAGCCATCGCACACAAATGGGGAACGTGGCCCTGCCTTACCAATATCACCCATGGATCACTCAGCTCGCTATGAAACGCAACCACCTTTAGCACCAAACTTCAGTAATGGCGCTCCGAGACATATGGTACAACCTCAACAACATTATCATGGTCCTCCGCCTCAGCAGAGTTACCAACAACCTCCTCAATATGCGCAGCAGCAGCCTGGAGCTCAACAGTATCATCCTCAGGCCGGTCAGCAGTATCAGCAACCTGCATATCATGGTCAACCGCCGCCTCGACAGATGCCATCTGCTCAGCAGAAGCCCGCCCCAGCAGTGGACCTTCTCACAGATCCATTTGACGTCTCGTTATCAACAAGCGCGGCCGCACCACCGCCGCCTATTCCACCCAATCCAGAGAAGGAGCATCTGCTGTCACTGCTGTCACAAAGTCTCGTCGGTCAAGTTCATGCAAAGCTCCAGCAAAACACATCCGCTATCGCCCCTCTACAAGCCCAGCACGGTGCGCTACAAGAAGCACACGCAAGGATGAACGCGGAGCTGGCTCAGCTCCAATCGTTAGACTCCGTGCTCAGCACCAATGAAGCGATCCTGCACCAATCGCTACGAGACTGCGACACCGTAATGGAAGCGTCTACGAAGACGCCAGCCCCCAACATTGACGAGGTCCTCGTCGCGCCCACCGTTGCTGCCAACCAGCTATGGAACCTGTGCGCCGAGGAGGCTGCCATCAAGGAAGCCATCTATTGTCTGCAACGCGCGCTGGACGCAGGAAGACTCAGCGGTACGGACTTTGTGCGCTTGACTAGGGGGCTGGCACGTGAAGCATTCCTAAAGATGGCACTTGCGCGAAAGGTCGCTAAAGGTCTCGGGCTGGAGTTGGGCCATGGCAAGGAAGATGTTGGTGGTGTCTAGATTTTGTATCTACATAGTGAAGAGATACCCTCTAATGCGAACATGCGTTATGACATGTTCTCTCGCTGTAGTGGTCACATGACTGTCTTCTCTGACGTTAGCCTGGTATGCTGGAGCCTTCCTTCTTTGTCCGTCCACACCTTCTGCGCTCTCACTGGGTCCAGCTCGAGCCGGGTATCGCTATCACATTATGGCCGTCCTGATCCGAGCTGCGATCCGACGCCACTCGACAATACAGTGGACGTTCTCGGTTCTCATCCAGAGAGCAGAAATCCATCATTCCTTCTTTGAATCGTACTCGACAGGCATCTCCATACCGACCCTCCTCGCCGTCAGCCTTTGCTTCTCTTCTTCGCTCATGTTCATGCCTGGGTTATATCTGGCATAGTCAGCAATCTACGCACTATGGCGGTTACAGTACATTTAATCTCCATATCTCCAGGTTGACAACCCACCACCCTCCAGAATATCAATGTCTTACCTTTCAATAAGCGTGGTGTACATTCTCTGCGCCTTGATATATTGCACAAACTGGTCCATCTCGTCTAACTGTGCGCCTATACTCTTCTCCGGTGATGCTTCCACTATACTCGACCGGATGTGTTTCTGCAACGGCGAGGGCGACGAAAGGATGGTCGGTGTGCCTGGCTTGAGTGGGAGTTCGCGGAGGATGCGGCGATAGATCGAGCGGACTCTTGTTGCGACGTCCATATTGACAACCTTTGGCGATTCCTGAACCGAGATCAGACGAGGACGATGAGATGGTCGATAGTTTAATGTATGCCGAAGACGACGTAATATTCATTGATGCCTATGATATGCGGCGAACTCTCGGGGGTGAGCACTGACCAATCAGATTTAATCCTCGTTCGTTTACTTCACTCGCAAACTCCGAGTCTCAAGTCATCAGTCCGACATGGACTTCCCCATCCTCTTCGCTCACGCTCGTCGTGTGCACTATAGTCTCAATATTCGCAGACTAGGTCTGCGCAGCCTCACAACCTCCACTAATTCCGTGTCACGATCTTCACAAGGCGCACCCCCGCCGATAACCACCCAGGCATTGCCAGCAGCATCGCAAACCCTACTGACCTTCCAACCACAAACCCTGCACTCCTACAACACCTCCACGCCGCCCAACCCGTCCCAACTCCGCTACGCAAACCACTTTTTCACACACGCCTCCTCCGCCCCAATCCTGTGGTCCACCCCGCACTTCCGCTCCATCCCCTCTGCCTCACACCCAGAAGTATGCTTCCTCGGGCGATCGAACGTCGGAAAATCCAGCCTCCTGAACGCACTCTTCAACCGACCGTCCAGCCGGCCCGCGCACGTCTCCAAAAAGCCAGGACGCACACGCACGATGAACGCCTTCGGCGTCGGGTCTCTTGAAACCCACCTGCCCTCCGAGGATGCATACAAGAACCTGCTCCCCGGCGGTCTCGTCGTCGTAGACATGCCGGGCTACGGCGCCGCCAGTCGCGAGGAGTGGGGACGCGAGATCATGAAGTACCTCTCTGGGCGGAAACAGTTGCGGCGGACGTTCGTGCTCGTGGACGCGGAACACGGGCTCAAGAGCACGGATAGAGAGATCTTGTCGTTCTTGGCGAGGGGTGGTATTGGACATCAGGTCTTGCTTAGTAAGGTCGATAAGATACTTTTTCCGGGCGCGAAGGCCCCTAGTGCGGGTAGATTGTCGAGGAACTTGATGAGGTTGAGAGAGGTTGCGGAGGAGATACGGCAGGAGGTTACAGAAGCGGCGGAGGGTAGGGTGTTGGGCGACATTATCTGTTGCAGTGCGGAGAAGGAGGTCAACGCGCTTGGTGGTGGAAAGGGCAAGATGGGCATTGATGCTGTGAGGTGGGCGGCGTTGAGTGCGTGTGGCCTTGAGAGCGATGAGCATGGTCGTAAGAAGAGCATGCAGGCATTTGGCCCGATTGTGGATGTCGAGGGTGCACACCAGGAGCAGCTACTATGATACCCAAGAACACTAAGAATTTTCTGAAGAGAACATTGTTTTGCATAATTGAATTCCTGCCTGATACTATCTACTATGATACAAAGAGACCACCTTACTGATGTACGAGGATCATCATCGTTCCAGAAGTGACAAAGGCACTCTACACAGATAAATTTGAATCACCGCGAGACGGAGGATACGCGGCAGTGTGCTAATTGCTAAAGAATGTTAGCTGTCGTTGATGACAAATTCTGCAGCAACATGAATAAAAGGGTTTTCAGTCCTAAAAGCCATTGTCATATGGCATTCTCATCAAAGCGAACTTGTGCTATGTCGACCGTCGTGAGATAAAAAGTGTTCATCATTAAACCAGATGAATGAAGTGACGAAAGAAAGATTGCAAACTCACCGAACAGAGGGTAATCTTGTTCAGCTACGAGACTATCCTTTTCGTAGTCAGTATCTAATGCGCCAAGACAACAAAGATGAAATGTTTAAAGATAGAAGTAGTCAGACAAGGACTGTCTCGTCTGCGCCATCACAAGGATGACTTGGACATATGCTTGTCGTTTTTTGTCGGATCATCATAGAAATTTCGTGCGGGCAATGAAGTGTACTTACGAGAAAGCTAACACAACCGCCAGTGATGACACGTTGCGTAAATGCTAGATGAAGGAGATCTGAGACGGTCAGCTTGGTGTCTATGCAGTATGCAAGCTATGTTCAAAACATATTCGAGGTGATTCAGTTAGGCATGAATGGTATTAAATAAAAGGTTGTCTGCATCGCTAACGCGGATCAGACTCGTCATCTAGGTATTCATCTTTCGAGGGATTGATAACGAAGAGATTTATGCTTACCGAAAACAATATAACACGAACAAGGAAATCCCTACATATAGACGACTGCGATCGAGTCAGATTCAGGCTCTCGCATTTCGGTCGGGACAAAGATGTGCAATAGCATCGGGGTCAGTGGACGAGGTTTTCTAGGCCTGTCACAAAAGGGCATATCGGCTCATGGAATTTCGGAGCCCAGTGCCGTTTCATCAATGGATGAAGATGTCCTTGAAGGAAGATGTTCGTACCTGAGACTCAAAGTCAGCACATTGATGAGAGAAGTTTTCAGTAACAATGCGGATGTGATTCGACGTGATCAGTCATAGCCATTTTATATCAACATCGACCCGAAGGTCTCAGCCGGTAATTTCCAGCGTATATTAAAGAGATTGTTCATCATAAAAGGTCGCGGGTGGGAAGCGAGGTTGATGTATCCACGTACCTTACATGTGCTCTTTCTGTGAGATAGGGGTTGTCCACAATGAGTAGACACCGCATGCGCTGAAAGATTGCCAGATCAGATCCGTGACCGAAAGCAAGTGAGGCGCGACGCAGTTCAAGTCGCGTGACCATCGCTTGGTGGTAACACATGCTGCAACATCGTAGCAACTACTGTATGACTGTTAGCTTGTGGCCAGAAGAATATCAACCAGAAGAACAAGGATGAACAGCTGTATCAGACTGACGTGCTAAAACAGGATCTTCATACCCAAAAAGGTCAGAGACTCTAGTTTGTATGCGGTTTGCTTTCTCATCTCCAAAGCAAGTAGAAGACAAACAAGAATACTTACGTGATGAACAAACACTGGGATCGAATGAACGATCCCAGGATACTGCGAAGATGCGCGCGTATGAAGGAAGAAGTGTTCGACTGGCAGTATTCGAATTTTGGATAGAAGCTGCGCAGACGGCGGGCCATATCTAGGGCGGTCAGTCGCGCGGCATGGATTCTGCCAGGTCGTGGCGGTGCTTTTCGGTCCCTGGGGCTGAATCTGTGGCGCATGATATGCAGTGACGTACCTTCGCGCATGTGAAACTGTGAATCAGGGCGCATGATGCGAACCAACAAGTTTCCAGACTCACGAAATTGTGCGACCAGGGATATATAATTTCACCTGAGACCTCTCTCAGCTCTTTATCTTCAATTTCTACTCCTGCATTTTGTTGAAATTTCAATCGCAAAGACACCACCACAACCGCCAACATGATTTCCGTAATTATCCTCATTATCATTATCGTCCTGCGTATGTACAACCTCACTACAACCTCTCAGAGCTTTACTGACACGTCCCAGTTCCCCCGGTCGGAGTCGCGATCATGGCCGGCTGCGGCGCCGATCTCCTCATCAACATCTGCCTGACCCTCCTCGGATACTTCCCAGGCCACATCCACGCATTCTACCTTCTCTACATCCAACACAACCACCGCGAGACCGGCGACATGAGCAAGGCTGGCGGTGTTTTCAGTCCGCGCGTATACGCCCCAGCTGGTGCCAAGGTGCAACAACCCATGGCTGGTGACTACACTGGTCCAGCTCCGGGCAGTGCTGCGCCTGCTGCAGGTTACTCGGCTTACCCTCAGGAGACTGGTACTGCGCCTTACGCGCAGCAGGCTGGTTCCGCGCCTTACACTCAAGGCGGCGCCGTACCACCGCCATACCACAAGTCCTAAACGACTATTGGCTGCAAGGAGGACCAGAACTGGAGCGAGGTAGAGAGACATAAAGGCTACAAACACAAGGAAAGGGATGCGATGGAGACGAGATACCAATTTGCTTTACTGCGTAATATGAGAATCTGATTGATCTAACAATACAACTCACACTTAATAACTCAGAGCACTCTGTTCTCCATCGAATAGGTTCGTGCTAGGATTTGATCACATCCTGCGCGTCCCACGTGCTATCATAGTCAATGTTCTTGACCTCCATCTTCCCATCCTTATCAACCAGCACGGCCTGGTTCTTCTCGATCAGCGTCCAATCGTCGTCCTTGTAGGTGCTCGGCTCGCTGGCGATGATAACGTGTGCGCCGTGCTCCTCCTCAGCAATCCTCGATCCCTCAAGCCTCTTCGGCAAGTCGATGCCGTCAGGATGATCCGGATACTTTCTGTTCAGGGTAATACCCGCAGTAGTAGAATGATAGAGACTAGGTGGTTGCTCATTGGCATGGTTCCGAAACCTGTACGCGACCATCCTCGTTCCGTCTGTCGCTGCGAGGTTCAAGCTGTTTGGGTGCGCATTGTCACCTAAGATCTTCTTCTGCAATTCCACGACCGTTCGTACGGCGGAGTGCATGGCTTGTTCCATCTGATCGACAGTGTACTCTTCTTCCCAGCTTGACTTGCCTCTGCCATTGCTGAGGAAGTGCACGTACAGTGCAGCGACATGCTCGCTGTCTGTGCCGCCGAAGATGTTGGCGTAGGTGTCTTCGTCGAGCATGTTGCAGACTGCGCGCTTAATGGCGAGGAAGTCGGACACGGTGCCGTTGTGCATGAAAGCGATTCTGCCAAACAGGAATGGATGGTTGTTGACTTGGACGACCGAGGTGGCGGACGTCGCTCGGATGTGAGCGAAGCAGCAACGTGTCTCGGTATTGCCACATATGGAGTGGAAGTTCATGTCGCCTGACGGTGGTACGATGGACTTGTATACTGCGGGCCACAGACCAGATAGCTTGTGGCCATCTTCGCTTTCGCCAGTCTTACCGCGCTCGAAATCGGCGAAGGAGGTCGTGTACCATGTCACTCCGAGACCATCCGCATTCAGAATACGATTGCGGGCGTTTGCTTCATGTTCGGCTGTGATCTGATCTGGGAGGTGAGCTATCAGACGAGGTAGGTAGTGGTCGTTGACCTGGTGAGTAAGGGAATGTTTAGGATCGATGAGAACGTCTGTCAGCAGACATGGCTCGGTAGGTGAGATGTATGCGAACCAGCGACACATCCTGAAGCTGTATTGAAGCTACAGATTTATCGTTTAGGTCTGGAGCGATATATGTAGGAGAGGTTTAGCGATTGTTTGACCTACACGTGTGATCGATCAACAAGTCGAAGACCAAGTTGGAGAAGAGCAATGACGTTGCTTTGGAGATGTGCACCTGAACACCACGTCCGCACATGACAGACCACACTCAGACTACAGGCACGGCCGACTGCCTCAAGTCAATTCTCATGTTCAGCGACTCGTACAAGTAAGGTAAGACACAGGTCAGAATAGAAGTGCATATATCCAAATGATATCAGACCGATATAGTACCCTGCCAAGGTCATCAAGCATTCACCCCCAATTTCAACGTGGGGCAACCCAGCGGGGTAAAGTTTTGGATAAACAGTCACAAGCCTCGTGCAGGCAGCCGGAGCTGATGGGTGACTTAGGTAAGGTACTCCGTCGTCACTGAAACACGATGAACAGATTCGTAAGACCACGAACAGTCTTACAGCCAAGATTCGTTACTCGGTCTTTCTCACACACGATTGCAAGCAAGATGCGTCTCCCATATGTACCAGCAGACCCTCAGTTGCCGAACCCAGAGGACCAGGCCGTGGTCGACAGAGTCAAGGAGAGACGGGGAGGCGAATTGATTGCCTTGGACAGAGCATTGCTTCATGCACCTCCAGTAGCAGATGGCTGGTAAGTCGTTTCACTCTACCAAACGGCACAGGGAGAAGCATCCATTACGCTTCCCTAAACCACCCCTCCCTACATAGCGTCATCCTTATTACCAACTCGCGAACCACAACTAAAAGTTAAGGAACTCCTTCCTGAAATCTATCCGAACACAAACAACCCTGCCAACCTCGGTACGCGAACTCGCCATCTGCCGCGTCGCCGCCATAAACAACGCCTGGTACGAATGGGACCACCACACCCCGATCCTCGAGTCCGCCAACGTGCTCAACCCCGCTGCATTCGAGTACCTGAAGACCCAACTCCCAGGCGACCCGAACGCACAGCACACGCCCGCGGGCGGCGACAAAGCGGGCAAGGAAGTGCTCTTCGACGAGAAGCACCTCGCCGTGCTCGAATACACGGACGCCATGACGAAGGGCTGTGTGGTGCCGAAACGGGTGTTCGACCAGCTGAAGGCGCAGTTCTCGGAACGCGAGGTGGTGGAGTTGACGGCGAGCGTGGCGGCGTATAATTGCGTTAGCAGATTCTTGGTCGCGCTGGATGTGGGCGAGATGGCGGAGAAGTACGGCGTGGATATGTCTTGAACTTCGTGAATAGTATTTTTTTTCTCTATGGATATATACGCATGCTTCTGGGCTGCGTATAATGGTCTACAGAATCGTGCCGAAGCCAAAGGTCGTCTTCATGCTGCGCACGTAGTACTCGCCCCAGTTGCGCTTCGTGGGCTCTTCTTGTCCGACTGGCACGCCTTGCCATTCCACCCTCATCAGCGTCACGGCATCCACGTCGTTTTGCTCGAAGCGGATCTTCAGTGTGCTGTAGTGACCCTGTGGCCATTGCGCTAGCCTCCACTTTTGCACGATCAATGTGGGCTCATTCAGCTCCGTGAACTCTCCAGACACGTTTCCGCCGAAGATCTCGAATTTGGCACCTGGCTTGGCGCCTTCCCAGACCTTTGGTGGTGCTCTCGTGAATGCGGCGATGCGTTGTGGGTCGGTGAATGTGTTGTAGAGCTCTTGAGCGGTGGTGCGGAACTCCTCGGTATCGTTCAATGATGTGACGTTGACTGAAGGACCCTTGCCGGATGTGCTTGTGGTGGAGGTCTTACTGGCACTGTCGTCCTTTTTCGCAATGTGTGACGAAGATTGGTACTTTGGCGCTGGTGCGATTGCAGGCTTGTAGTCAGCGGCGTGTTGAACACTACCGCCGTGTGCGGCGATAAGAGATGGACCAATCGCCTGGTACTTCTTCCTCAATTGTGGAGTGAGTTGTTTTCGCACGAGGTCCTTGACTGGTGTCTTGGCTAGGGAATCGGAGAACACTTCAATTTCGAACTATGCGTCACAGTCAGAAAGTGCTCGGAACGGGATATATGAATAATAAGGTAGCTAGATCGATACATACCACGTACTCGTCTTCCTCGGTGTCATGAGCTACCTCTGGAGAGGTGATGCTTCCACTGACGTCCTCGCCGTCTTTTGTCTTGCCAACGTATTCCAGTTGTACCTTGACATCGTAGATTGTAATAACTTTTCCCTTCCTCTGTGCGACTTCTACATCACCATCCATGCTGAGCACCTTTGAAATCTCTGCGGAAGCACCATCTTCCTCCGCCTTGAGGCCTACGAGCTCCTTATCCAGATACTCCTTAGTTGCAGAAGTGACATCCTTGTTCACCCAGTGCCAGTTGTTTGGGTTGTGAAGAACCATTTTGACTGAAGTCTGAGAGACTAGAGCGCTGAGTGAAGGGTTACCTGTTTTCACCAAGACCTGTTGGCGATATGTTAGCCAGTGTAACCAGCAGTATCATTTGAATGCTCGGTGATTGATGGGTCGGTTCAGAGTTAGGACAATTGTCCGTGCAAAGCTAGTCCGCATGCAAAAGAGTACAAGTCTTCTCAGACTGGTGCCAGCTGGTGTATCATCATAAAAGGGACGAGGGTGAATTGAGTGAATTACACGTACCAATTGCTTAGCCTGAAGCAGTTCCCGAGTATTTGAAAAAAGACAACGAGATACTCAAAACAGGTCAAGTATTATGTTGTCTAGACACGGAAGCGTCTAGAAATTCTGAAGTCGGAGACATTTCTGCCAAGCCCCGTTACTGACCATCGGTAAGGACATCAAAGGACGACCCCACCGTCTGGCTATACGATGTAATGAAGACCACAGACACAGACAGGAATATAATATACTGTGGATGCATAGTCTTTTTCGAGGTGTGTAAAAGGCCAGACATAGTGGAGATTGAATTGAAAGTACCTTACTGATAGAGCAAGTTTCAGCCATTTCATGCCCCACTGAGTCACGTGACGCTGAGTCGGGACAAGCAATGTACCGTACTTTTGAATGTCTACTACAATCATGTTAATCGCTCCATATGTGAGAAAATACCATATAAAAGTTCAAATGATCGGTTGACAAGTGCTTGCGATGTTGAAGAGAGATGGATTGAACGGGCATCAGCCAATCAGAAGATTCGACTCTCCATGACATGCTCGATTCCAAGCTAAACTTTATCTGGATGAACCACAAAGCACTACAGGGTCCGCACCACCAACACCTCTTCCTTTCAACCTCCACCCTACGACATCTGTGTACGCCTCAACAGCAGGCACATCTCGCCTCACATCTCCTTCATATCACAACACCGGCAATATGATGTCTCGACACGCGCCCGGCGCGCAGGCCTTGACTGCCGTCTCCCGCCGCGCTCTCCCCTCCGCCACCTCTAGAATCACAGTTGCGCACCGTCAACCGAGAAATATGGCTACTGTCCAGGACGCACCGCCAAAGAGAGTACACGGCGGACTACGGGACCAGGACCGCATTTTCCAGAACCTTTACGGCAAATACGGTGCGGATTTGAAGAGCGCAAAGGAGCGTGGAGCATGGCACAAGACCAAGGAGATCATTCTCAAGGGTCACGACTGGGTATGGATATTCACTGGAATGTTGCGAAAGAGTCAGGTTGCTGATATATAATAGATCATCTCCGAGATCAAGGCCTCTGGACTTCGTGGTCGTGGTGGTGCCGGTTTTCCATCAGGAATGAAATGGTCTTTCATGAACTTCAAGGACTGGGACAAGGACACCAAGCCAAGATACCTGGTCGTCAACGCCGATGAGGGTGAGCCAGGTACCTGCAAAGACCGTGAAATTATGCGCAAGGACCCACACACTCTGATCGAAGGCTGCTTGGTCGCTGGTCGTGCCATGAACTGCTCAGCTGCTTACATTTACATTCGTGGTGAGTTCTACCACGAGGCTACCGTCCTTCAGCGCGCTATTCAGGAGGCCTACAAAGACGGTCTTATTGGAAAGAACGCTTGCGGATCTGGATACGATTTTGACGTTTACATCCACCGTGGTATGGGTGCCTACGTCTGTGGTGAGGAGACCTCTCTCATTGAGTCGCTCGAAGGCAAGCCAGGCAAGCCTCGTCTGAAGCCACCATTCCCAGCTGCCGTCGGGCTTTTCGGTTGCCCATCTACCGTCGCCAACGTCGAGACCATCGCCGTCGCACCAACCATCATCCGCCGTGGTGCTGGCTGGTTCAACCAATTCGGTCGTGAGCGCAACTCTGGTACCAAGCTCTTCTGTATCTCTGGACACGTCAATAACCCATGCACTGTCGAGGAGGAGATGTCTATCCCTCTGAAGGAGCTGATCGAGAAGCACTGCGGTGGTGTCCGTGGCGGCTGGGACAACCTCCTCGCCATCATCCCAGGTGGATCATCGACTCCGATCCTACCAAGGAAGATCTGCGACGAGCAACTCATGGACTTTGACGCGCTCAAGGACTCACAGTCCGGTCTCGGTACCGCCGCCGTCATCGTCATGGACAAATCCACCGACGTTGTGCGCTCCATCGCTCGTCTGAGCAAGTTCTACCACCACGAGTCCTGCGGTCAATGCACACCTTGCCGCGAGGGCAGCAAGTGGACCGAGCAGATCATGCACAGATTCGAGAAGGGCCAGGCCCGCGCTCGTGAGATCGACATGATGCAGGAGCTCACCAAGCAAGTCGAGGGTCACACTATTTGCGGTACGTCATCTAACAAGTCACACACTTTCACCAAGTACTAATATCATCACAGCGCTCGGCGAAGCTTTCGCATGGCCCATCCAGGGTCTGATCCGCCATTTCAGACCAGAGCTCGAGGCTCGCGTTGCCCAGCACACAAAGGCCAAGGGCGGCGAGGCGCTCGCTGGCGGTTGGGCACACGACTACCACAAGCAGGGTGGTCTTGTCTCTCCTGGACAATAGATGGTTCGGGTGCATAGTGTTCAATGAAAGTAGTGTAAATACTGTACTAGGATCGTTTTCTTCGTAGCATTACTGCGTTGTCGCACGGGCGACTGGCGTTGAAATGGGATATGAGTTTCAAAATTCAACTGGAACGGTTGGCCTCAAAAGTCTTTAGAAGCACGCAGACCGACCATGACCGGCACCCGCACGTACATATCGGTAATCATCTGGACTCGTTCATCAAGAGAGGAGGGTCAGGCAGTCAGGACCTTACATGCTTGGTAGCTCTATGCAATACTATCGAATCAACCGCCGATGTTCGATGAAATCGGCCCACAGTGGTTACTACATCGATTGACCGTATCGCCCGGTCTGATAAGATCTACCAAGAACTTTCCGACTTCTGTCAACAGGCATGGTCACATGGTCATGTCCTGTCTGTGGGATTCCGATAGCATTATCAAAGCCGAGGCTGCCATATATCTTCCAGTGTCATTTCGCTAAACAGCTCGCAGCACACCTCGCCTGACACTTCATTACATAAAGGGCCGACATAGGTTGACAGTGTGGTGCCGTTAAGACTGCCATCAAGAGTGCCTTCATGAGTGCCTTCGGAGATGCCCTCCAGACACTTGAACTAAGCGACCTCTGAAGCGTTTGAGAAGGTATCTCGTAAGACGTCCACAGAGCCGTCCATGAGGTTGTCTAGCGAACTGGCGTTGGACATGTCCATAGCAAAGCCTGCTGTGGTGCATCATCGAGAGCCTGCTCAGTAGTCTGGTGAATAGTCTGCTGAGTAGTCTGCTGAATAGTCCGCTGAATAGTCTGCCGATAGTCTGCTGAATAGTCTGCTGAATAGCTTCAACACGGTTGGCGGATTGTCCTTGGATCTTCTGCCGCTGTCGTCGTAGGTCGGTTCCGAGATGACGGCGCTGTGGTTGGCAGAGAAGGGAATGGAAATCCTTTTTATTGGTGGGAATTTGTATGTGGAACTCTGTAGATGTGGTGCACCGACCTGAATATGTGCACAGTAACCTTCTTGACATTGCTACACGCAAGTTTAGTGCATGTCTGTGTCCTGTATACCCTCCATGTCCCTCACAAGCCCAACCTCATGCTCCCTCAGATGGGCTCCGGCACCCTTCAACAAGCTCACGGTGGCTCGATGGCCTTTCCTGAGCGCCAGAAACAAGACGGAGAAGCCGGAGCAATTCTCCCTCGCGTGAACGCTACAACCGGCTTTGAGCAATGCCTCGACGATTTCTGTGTAGCCCCTCGCAGCGGCGATATGCAGCGGCTGAGTCTTCTCCAACGGCGCAGAAGAGCGTGGCTCAGGCGCATGGTCGGAAGACAGCGAGAACGAGGGAATTGACCCGATCTGACTGAGGGCGTGCAGATGCCAGGTGAGTAAATTGAGGTTGTTGGATGAAGCGGCGGTGTGGATCAGATAAGGCAGTATTGCGAGAGCAGCCCCGGTGATTTCGTGTGAAGCGCTGTCGGCGGCGTCCGAGTTGCTTGTTTCCGAGTCGAGAGGTATAGGCGAGGGCGCTTGTGTTGGGTTCTGCAGGATATGTGCTAATAACGATTTCATGTCGGTATTCTTTCCCAAAAACGGTGTCGAGGGCGAGGGACTAGTTAGGAGAGAGTGTCGAGTCGGTGTCAACTCGCCCCGTAGCGGTTGAGCCATCAGCTGCCGTACTTGGGCAGATGTCAACTCTGGCTTGCCGAGAAGGTAGGATAATTTCGCCAAAGCACATTCGGGCGTCATATCTCCGCCTGCGACTACGCCCACAGCTTCAAGTTTCTTGCCTACGGCATAGATGGCTGAGACTTCACCTTGGGTGCATTGTGTGATGTTGACGATGACGACGCCCCGGTCGGAAGCTTCGCGGAAGACGTCGAGTAGGTCCTTTCGTGAAGGTGCATTGCCTGCGCCGTATGATTCTAGGACCATGCCTTGGAGCGGAGGCGAGAGAAAGGATCGTACTGTTGCCGTTGAGAGGCCAGGGAAGAGTCGTAGGACTGCTACGTTGGGCGACATGCGATCGTGTGCACGAAAGGGCAGGACTTGTCGTGGTCGTTCGACTAGATTCCAGGATACGTCGATGTTGATGCCTACTCGTGCCAAAGGGGGCATATTGGGTGAGTCGAAGGCGGCTAATGCATTGTTGGATACCTTTGAAGTTCGATTGCCTCTGTATAGGGTCGACGCAAAATAGAGACACACTTCTGGGATAATACACGATCCTGCAACCATCAGAGCACCGAGCACGTTCTCGATGGCATCGTTCCGCAACTCTGATAGCGGTACTTGAGCGCCAGTGACAATGACTGATTTTCCAAGGTTCTCTAGAAGCATTGACAGGGCGGAAGATGTATATGCCATGGTGTCGGTACCGTGAAGGACAATGAAGCTATCGAAGTTTTTGTAGTTGAGCGAGATGTCTGTGGACAATCGAATCCAGTCCGGAATGTCCATTTCTGAAGAATCCAAAAGAGGGTCGTATTCGAGCACAGCATAGCGGACCCTCTTGCCGTTGACTCCTCTCGGTGTTATCAGAGTAGGTAGTTGTAGCTCAAGAGACTTGCCATCGGCTGAAAGTTGTGATGAGATTGCGTGGTGAGTGGAAGTTGCCTTTGGGTCAGATGAGCGGACCAGTACAGGATGACCGAACGGCGTGATACCGATTCGAGGGGTGGTTGCTTCATTAGTGACACCAGCCAGCAGGGTTGCGGAGTCCGACTGCAGGCGGCTCACATGTGACTTTGTGCTGGCGGGAGGTGGTCTTGTCCTCTGGCCGTTGTCGCTATCGGACTGATTCGATTTGGCATATTCGGCTTGCTTTCTTGCATTGATTTCTTCCTTGATGGCCAGTGATGCTTGTTTGATATTTTCTTGGATCTGGCGCTCCTCCAAAGTGACCCTTTTTGAAGGTGTCGAGGCGCCACTTCCAGGACGAGTATATGTGTCACTCCATGCCTTGTATCGATCGACCGAGTCAGACCAGCTGAAGATGGAATCGCCATTTGGATCGTGGAAGCGAGATTGTGATCGAAGAGTTTCGGTCAGGAAAGATGGGTACGGGGCGAATCCGCTGTTGGCGTCTTGACGAACCATGCCGATGGTACCACCTGCATAAAGGCAGAGTACCAATGCCTCGTCTGACATTTTTCACCGGTTGTAGAGAGAGTACATGTACTCAGGTAGTGAGAGAAAGGGTAAAAAGAACAGAGCAGAGAGTAAAAAAAGAATGATTCTCAAGAGTTCCGTTGAGCAGACTCCTGTTCAGCTCGGATTAAAGATACTTAGACAAACAGTCAACTTTGCACGCCAAATTGCTCAATCAACCTCGTCGACATGGGGAGCTCATACAAAACTGACTTCTTTCATCAGAAAGCGGGAAACGCGCGCCAAGACATGTTGTCGGTGGAGTCGCACGCCTCGCGTGGTGAATGCACATTCATTCAGTTACATTGTTGTCGAGTGTCGTGAAATGGAAGTATACACTGTAACAAGCAGGGGGTATCAAAGCACGTATAAAATGCATGTTATCTTCGATCGTACAGTGAAGTATTGTGATACGTGCCCACGTGACTGTGACATCTTATGTTCCAACGTCATCGCCTAAATAGAACAGCCGAACAGAGCTCCTTCCTCCTTCTGCTGCTGAGAAGACGTGCACCTAACCGGTTCGAGACTCTGTGGTATCTGCCTCGATCATGTGAGGAGATGAGATACATGATCAGGTCAGACACTCTCGACCGAGAAATAAACAATCAAGGATTTGAACGGTCACGTGAGCAGGTTCTACCTTACTTTACAGTTCGACCTCGAATACTTTGTTGACGCAATACTTCTAGAACGGCTGAAGACTCTTGCGGGAGAAGGACTTGCCCTTGGGAGAAGGGTTATTTCCATAGTCTCTTTAGACGATGATTCCATGAACAATTTTTAGGGCTTCCAATGCGATACGTCACGGCTTGAACGGCTGGAGTTCGCGGCAAAAGCAATCGGGAGCGCAATCCGGCATCTGCGATTTCGGGCCCGTGTACTGCACGAATATCAAGACGAATACATGTCGGCGAACGTCACTGTTATACCTTGGTTATCATCGGAATTTATTGTTATCGTCGTATACCACCTTCATCAGTGGTTTGTGTCCTCTTAGCGTCTTGTTTCAATCGCATTCCATCTCCATCGGTGATTATATCAACAATCATGGCTGCCACCCGTAGAGCTTGCGCGCGGCTCGCCTCCACCTCAGTCCGTCCTACATCTGCCTTTACCTTGTCGGCTCGCACACGACTCCCATGTTCGTCAAAAATCCAATTGGCTCCTGGATCGACGACGTTGAAGATTGCTCGCACACTGATCAAGGACTCTCACTCGTCTTCTGGAAATGTCGAGTTGCAACCCGGTTCAAAAGCTCCTGTTATTGATCGCGCGAGGTCGAAGGTCTACGACAGTGTCGACGATGCCGTTGCCGATATTCAGAGTGGCTCGACTATTCTGAGTGCTGGTTTCGGTCTCTGTGGAACTCCGGGTAATGCATTCGACAGATAAAACACAATTACCATACTAACCCACCTAGATTCCATCATCCAGGCCATCGGAAGGAGAGGCATTGACGCAGTCAGCAACCTCAAAGCTGTCTCCAACAACGCTGGTTCCGGAAAGGATGGTCTTGCTGTTCTTGTCGAGTCTGGTCAGGTCAATTCACTCATCCTGTCCTTCCTCGGTCAGAACAAGGTCGTCGAGAAGAAGTACCTGGGCGGCGAACTTGCCATCGAATTGACCCCACAAGGAACCATCGCCGAGAGGATCAGAGCTGGTGGTGCTGGTATTCCTGCTTTCTACACTCCTACCGGTGTCCGTACGTATATCCCGACTTCCTAAAACCCACAAAACGCTCATCCTATCGCAGACACCTGGATCGAGACTGGTCAGATCCCTATCAGATATGGCCCACCAGCCAAGGAAGGCGGCGAGCCATCCGTACAAACACCCGGCAACAAGCGCGAGACCCGCGAGTTCGGCGGCCGCAAATTCAACATGGAATACGCCATCGAAGCCGACGTCGCCATGCTGCGCGCCGAAAAGGTCGACGAGGCCGGCAACTGCGTCTTCCGCTACACCACCGGCAACTTCGGCCCAATGATGGCCAAAGCCGCCAAGTTGTCCATCGTCGAGGCCAACGAGATCGTCCCCGTCGGCACCCTCAAGCCCGACGAGATCGACCTGCCAGGTATCTACATCGACCGCATCGTCAAGTCCACCGAGCCCAAGAAACTCGAGATCAAGAAACTGCGACCAACGGGCGGCGAGGCCGAGAAGAAGTCGTCGTCGCAGGCCCGCCGCGAGCGCATCGCCAGACGCGCCGCCAAGGAGCTCAAGCACGGCATGTACGTCAACCTCGGCGTAGGCATGCCGACCCTCGCGCCATCCTACCTGGACGCCTCGACCAAGGTCTGGATCCACAGCGAGAACGGTCTGCTCGGCATGGGTCCATACCCAACCGAAGAAGAAGTCGACGCCGACATCATCAACGCCGGCAAAGAGACCGTCACCATCGTGCCCGGCGGCAGCACCTTCGACAGCGCCGAGTCGTTCGGCATGATCCGCGGCGGCCACATCGACGTCTCCATGCTGGGTGCCCTGCAGGTCAGCGCCAACGGCGACCTGGCCAACTACTTCATCCCGGGCAGCGTGCTCAAGGGTATGGGCGGCGCTATGGATCTGGTCTCGAACCCGGACCAGACCAAGATTGTCGTCCTCACTGACCACTGCGCCAAGGACGGCAGTCCTAAGATCGTCCAGGAGTGCAACTTGCCTCTGACCGGTGCGAGGGTCGCGAGTACCATCATCACCGAGATGGCCGTTTTCCAGGTCGACAGAGTTCACGGTGGCCTTACTATGACGGATATCGCGCCCGGTTTGAGCGTCGAGGATGTTCAGGCCAAGACCGATGCCAAGTTCAAGGTCGCCGAGGACTTGCAGGTCATGGAGTAGTGCATGCATGTGTCTGAGAACGGGATTGTACAGCTTTCGGCTCATGTAGTATACACACGCATATATGAAATCATCAGTATCAAACCCCACCACCCTCCACCCCTGGGTTCGCGGAAGATTGCGCCAGTCATTGTTCACCACTTTTTGGTTCCAACGTTTCGCCGTATCCGGCCTGCCACCGAGCGACTACAAGCACAAAACAGGACAAAAAAGTGCAATCGAGACAGAATACAATATAATACTCATCATCTATCAAAGACACTCCCATTCCACGAACGCTAGGCTTTTCCTGCTTGATCCGCCCGATCCAAATTCCGCCGATGTGGCGATGAATGTCCAGACAATGTAGAGGTTACATGCGACGAGTGTGAGACGAGCTGCGTTGGAGTGACGAATTTGGGCTGGTTGACTGCGTTGCAGACGAGAACGCTGCTTGCTGCTTGCGCTTCCTGGCTCCGGCACAGCATTGGCGCACCCAGGCAGCCCAGCAATGAGTTGGCAGACCTTGGCCTGTCACTGCTTCTCCTCTTTCCCGCCCCATTGCCCCTGCTCTTGCCCGCCTCCACGTCGTTTCTTTGCCTTTGCCTTCAGCAGCCCCGATGAGCGTCGACTTTGGTCACAAGACTCCGCTGTCGAGCAGGAGCGGTCCCAGAGTCCGTAGTAGACTCCTGAGTTGACTCCCCCACGTGCTGAAGGGCTTGAATCTATATATAGCGAGACCAGGTTCTCTCCGCTGGACATTCGAGTCGGCGAAATCTACCCGAGTAGAATCGAGCAGGAGTCCGCGGATGGTCATCACTGGCGACGTCAGAGGGCGGTCCAGGCCCTGGAGGGGCACTCTGGTGGACTGCTTCTCGTGAGACGCGGAGAGGCTGGGCGTCGGAGTCGCTGTGCTGGCGTTATATATCTCTCGTGGAAGGAGTAGCGGCCGTAGTTGTTGCGTGCCTGCCTGCGGAGTGGCTGTGCAGGTGCTTGGGTGCGGCATGTTGACTCTGACACAGTGCTGCTCTGCCGTGGAGATAGGCTCTCGGAGGGAAAGAGTTGGTATATATAGCTGCGAGACACGCATCGTGGTATGTCGCGCTGTGTCTCGAGGGGAGCTTTACGACGTGACCAGGTTTTCAAAAAGAACGAGGAGGACAGGCGGTTACCAAGTATGTCTCGCGGAAGTGAAAACCGGGAAGATGGTGAGGACCGTAGGAGGGTCGGGGTCTCGCTTGTCCTGACCAAGCAATGTGAGCAAGGATTGGCGATTGACCGACAGAGGAGCCTCCGAGATCGTGCATCGTCTGGTGAAGCTGAAGGAAAGATGGTCGAGAGGTCCAGAGTCCGAATCATGTGGTACTGTAAATGGGCGGCTGATTTTTGGACCGGTCGAGCCCTCTCCCATGATGTGCGTGCTACACGCCACAACCAAGCAGACAAAGAGACAATGTTGTCTCCGTCTCAATTATACAGATCTTTCCAATCCCGGTCCGAGCAGAAAGGCTGGAGCCATCTAATCCCCGCGTCGCATTCGTTTCCTTGGAGCAGGCGACGATGGGCCATGGTGCACGCGGATGGCATCCTCGATGAGCAGGATCTATTCACACCAGTCAGCATCAGCTTCGAAAAAGTCATCAGAAAACACATACGTCCGCTCTCCTCCACATCGGCTTCCTCACGAGGTCGTTGCTGTTCTCGACAGCAGTCTGCTCCTCCCCGAGCCCAAATCCCAATGGAGTTGGTAGAGGTGGAATCGCAGACTCCTTCTGCGACTCACACCCTCCTTCCTCATCGATAGACGGTGCAAGCAGACGTTGTTCTTCTTCTCCTCATTCCGAGGAGGCTGCGTCGGGGGTGGTGCCTTGCGAGTGCACGCGAGGAACGGGGCGTAGTGCTGCCTTGGCCCCGGTGATACCGTGCCGGGTATATATAGCGCCCAGAGGCGTTGTCAATGTAGGTTGTTGGGACGGCAGCAGACGGGTATGGACGAACGGTCTCGGCGTCTGCATGCACGCAGAGACCGGACCAATCGCATAATGCCGGAATACCCTGGAGTTGGGGTGGAATATATAGCTCCTCTTCACTGTAGAAGAGCAGCCAGCAGGCGGAAGCATGGGTCGGCGGCGCGAATGTTATGCCACGAAATGGTTTCCTCTGTGGGATGAGGCTCACCAGGCAAGACAGGCGAGTGACGAAGTCGTGGGCGTCCAATAGCAGAGAGGGCGCCATTGTCGATTCGTTCGGAGCCCTCAAACAAGCAATGGTCGAGCGAGAGAATCGACCACTGATGTCGTGTCATGCCACGAAGTGGTTCCTTTCATTGACGCTCGCCAGTGGCCGGAAGATGCCTCCCGCCAAGCACATATATAGCTGGCTTGATTCACAAGCCGCGTCCAGGTCGTCGCAACGAGGGATTCACATACTCGTCAATCTGGCGCGCTTCCCAGCAGACCAGCTGCGCACTCGAGTGAGTGAATCGGCGGCCTTTCTGTACCACGGCCGGAGAACCTTGGCGGTCATCTCTGATGGTGTTCTTAGTGTCCAGCTGCGCTCGAGGCTCAGATCGAGGCTGGATGTGGACCATGCTGACTGTGGTGAATATAGTTGGTGCTGTGGAGAGTATACTTGGTATCGCGATATGTTCTCGTCGAAGATGGCTAGGCGAGTCGTGCCGAATAGTGCCTCTTGGTAGTTGACCGATAGTGGCGAGAGCTTCATGGGACTCGTTGCTACTCGAGGTGGGCGATAGAGTCGAGGTTGACGTGGCTGGTCGTTGGTGGTTATCAAGCGAGTAGTGCCGAACAAGGCGTCATCGGGATAGATTATCGTAGGAAAGTATCCATCCATTGCTCTTGAGCTGTTGTCTTGATCTCGCGATGATTGTGCTGTGTGATTGTCTGAGGTAGAGGACTGTGCTTGATACTCAAGATCTTTGTCTGACGTTTGAAGATTGTGTCTGGTAGCGAAGGCTTGTCTTGGATGTTGAAGACCCGTGTTTGATATTGAAGGATTGTGTTTGAACTTGAGAGATTGTGATTGAAGATGGAGAGAAAAGAAGAAGAATACCTCGAGGGCATAGAGCTGCTTTTATGCCATTCTCAATTTATGCCATTCTCAGGATAGCTCTTCTCCGACTCGACAGCAGCAATGGCTTCAATTCAATCCCAGCCCCGCTCTGACTTTGTCGTGCTCCTATTCGTCTTCTCTGCTGCAGCAAGCTCTCGTCTCCTTCACCGCAAGCGCTTGGGCTTCAAACCTGGGACATGCTCCAATCTATGCCATCCTGCTCATCGAGTCCTTAGGAGGAAGCGCTCGAGTTCGACCTCGCTTAGGTTCTTGCATATACTGCTGCACGATATAATCTGCAGTGTCCGAGAATGGCTGGCTCGAGTTGAACGTTGAGAGCTATCCCAATATCCAGCAAGGCTGACTTGACTACTTCGCGAATCATCTGCAGTATGCAGAGCTCTTGCTGAAAGCCCAATGTGACACCACCTCTGAAAGAGATGAGTAATGTGTCACCTTCCCAGGAACAGATGACCAGGGCCGATCCGTCCGTCCTTTCCCCCTAGGGTACACGGTTGCAGCCGCTAGCGACGATGCGGTGGCGTATTGAAAGGGATAAACTTTTGATGAAGTTCTGGGCTGTCTGCGTAACCTATAACGAGTATCTGAAACCCTTGTTATCCAGCTCTGTTGCATCATGCATGCCACTCTCAATTGCTTCCTTGTCGAGTGCTTCCCCAGCAAGACCGGCTGCTGCAGCCTCCCGATCTCTCTTCTTATTCACGCTGAACATGTAGAAGTACAGGACAACGACCATGAAGAGCTTGGTCGAGTAGCCAATGAGCATACTGTGGTAGTGTCAGTGATACGGACAGCGCTTGGAAATGCTGTGCTTCGGCGGGGAACTTACGCAATGTATGCCGAGTGGTAGTTCGGAGCCTCGCTAGCTATGAATGTCTGTGGACCAATGATGTTACCGACGCAGTAGCCAGTGAACAGAATCGCGCCTGTCAACTGCTTTTTGGTGTACCCGGCAACGTTGCTGCTGATCATTGTCAAGCTCATACTGAACCCCAGCCCCTGAAAGAAGCATAGCCAGAGTCCCACCAAGCGTGGCCATTTGCTGTCTTCCGGCAGACCCACTAGCATAGCCGCGCCAATGATACATATCGTGTTTGCTCCGATCATGGTGAAGCAGCGCGAATTAGGCACATAGGTGCACAAGACACCACCCAGCAGGAGGGACAGGAACTGGATGGCGCCGCCCGGAATCTGCAGGTACTGCGTTCCGAGAGTATCGAAGCCAAAGGAGCCGACGATGATGGAGGTAAACTATGGGCGAACGAAAATCAGCACTCGTCTCGCGCGTCATGTGAAATCAAGTGGCTGGCGAGTAACTTACACTAGTGATGGCGGCGTTGGGAATTTGTGCCGCCAAGGCCATGATAAACAGGATGTAGGTCTTTGGATCCTGGAACGTCTGGACCATCTGATACTTCCGGAAGACACGATTCTTGATTCCTTGTCTGTTCCTGGCTACACGATCCACGGCGATGAATTGCTCCTGCGAGGTGAGGAACTTGGCAGTGGAGG
>Ga0268246_10000170_pt1 | contig 44069 bp, 46 predicted proteins | sample AgamicOrSfe_FD_200242 | JGI IMG/M metagenome (GOLD analysis project Ga0268246, IMG submission 200242) | Agave microbial communities from Guanajuato, Mexico - Or.Sf.e (v2) (version 2) | ecosystem: Host-associated > Plants > Phyllosphere > Phylloplane/Leaf | place: Guanajuato, Mexico | collected...
CCCCCACCACCACGCCCACCTCCTACGACACCCTCCTCTCCGAATTCCACCGCGTCCTAAAACCAGGCGGCTACCTCGAATTCAACCTCCTAGACAGCGAGCTGCTGCACCCATCACCACTAGCTCACGCCCTGAGCGTGGAATTCGCATTCAATCTGCGCGTACACGGCTACGACCCGGCGCCGAGCAAGACGTTTCTGCCGCGTCTTCGCAGAGCTGGATTTGAGAACGTCAAGCGCGCGTGGATCGTGCTGCCCGTCGGCGACGTCACGCCGCGCTGGGTCGATCGGGGAAAGGGGAAGTGCGGAGCCGCGGCCGGTGGCAACGACACCACGAGCTCCAGCGCCGCGGAGGGCACGGCGTTCTTCCACGTACCCCGTCCGCCAAAACCCTCCGCAGACGCGCCGCACAGTGGTGGTGAATTCTACGATCCCCCCGTCACGGGCAGCACGGACTCAGTGCGCGCCATGACGGGCTTGGTGGGCGCGAGGGCGTGGGAGAGGTGGCATGTGGCGCTGGCGAAGGAGATGGGCAATGATTCCGGGGCTGTGCTCAGACGGGTCGCTGCGGCGTTGGAGGAGAGTGGCAAGTCGAGACGCGCTGGGTGGAGGTGTCTTCTTGGATGGGCAAGGAAGGGAAAGGAATGAGCCTGCTGAGGAGGATAGTTGTCTTATTCACGGACCGGCGTTCTGGAGTATGAATTTATGGATTCGATTAGATGCGTATGTTTACTGATCGCTGGGGGCTATGACTCTCGCTTCAGTGGGAATGATAGATGCACTGGCTCAATATCTGTGATGATTCTCGAGTGTCTTGATATTTCATGGCTTTAGTGGTCTGAGTCTGCATATTGGAGTGCTATCTCGGCGAGCATCAACGACGTCAATCTTTCAGCACGCCATCACCCCTCTGCCAGGCAAGTACCGTGACCCGAATCATACTCGCTGACCTCTCCCTCTTTAACTTCTTCATCATATTCATTCCGATCGGCTTTCTACGCCTCAACCTTGACACTCTCGACCTTCGACGCAGGATCGCCATTGACCACACCATCCTCCAATGCCGCTGGCCTGTACTTGGCGAGCACTTTCTTCACGCTCGGCCGCGCGTCAGAGTGGTCTCGCGCCATGGCTTCCAGTGAATCGAGACAGAGCTCTCTGATCGGAGGTCGATACATGATCTGATACTGAAGAGCGAGGACGGCGAGCATGACGCGCTCCGGGTCGGCTGCGAGCTTGACGACTCGACTCAAGACTGATTCGTCGACGGCGGGGATTTCTGAAAGGAATCGAATGAGGAACTTGTCCTTTGCGTCTAAGAAAGGGAGTATTCCATCCAGCACTCTGTGCAATTGCTTGTCGTATTGCGGTATAGGCGGGGAGGCACCGTCAGTGGTGTCCTTGCCCTTGTCTGCTTCGTACTGCTGAGTCTGAATGCGGTCGTTGTACCATTCTTCGTTCAGCCAGCAGATGGCTACATCGATTCGCCGCCGGAAGTCCTCCACGACGTATCGGTATAGTGCGTCACGTACTGTGTCACTGGCGGAAAACGCACGAGACATCGCCTGTGTCTCTGACTTCACCGACAGGCCTGAACCCGATCTTGTCGCAAGTCTTGATATCACCGTCACCCAAGCATCTCTGTCATGATTGCTGGCCGCGAGCCTGTTGTAACCATGTCGCTGTTTGTTGTTCGATGCACTCGCATCTATTGTGCTGAGCGCCCCAAAGACACGATTGACTGCGCCTTTACTATGTTCGATCGTTTCTTCTTCTGACATTGGCGGCGGAGGTGGAAGACTGAAAGCGCCAAGTCCCACTTCGGGCTCTTGCAAAGGTGCCGCATCATCACCGCCCTGCTGGTCCAGATCGTTGAGAACCTGCTCCTTGTTCTCAAAGGGGTAATCGGGCTCGTAGTCGTCGTCTTCGTCGGCAGCTGATGTATCGACGCCTGTTGCTGCATTACTTGCGGCCAGAGCATTCTGCGGTTGCGGTTTTTTCGATAACGACAAATATCGGGACCTAACAGCATTTATTGCGTTGTCCATTTTACTTCTGTCCACAGAAGCAAGAAGCGCGGGTACGATGCGCATGACAATATCGATCGGTATGACCTTGACGTCAAAGTTTGTTGCGTTTGCTTCTCGTGTGAGCGTGAAGAGCTGTGCATATGTGTTTGGGCCAGGCGGTAATGGAGGATACGTGTTTGGCGCTTGAGATGTTTGGTGTGTTTCGGCGCCCAATCGTTGGCGTTTCGCATCCGAGAGGCCGTCTGTCGGCTCGGAAGGTGCTGGTCGCTTGCGACTCGTCTCGTCAAATACTTCCATCAGAGAGTGCCTGAGTCTCTCAAGGGTACCTTGAATGCGTCCGGCAAGCTGATGGTTGGGTGCTCTATCTCAAGTCAGTACGATTAGTCGCAAATCTGTTCGATGCACAAAGTTACCTTTTTAGTATGTTTGCCAGAAAAGACATGGTAGTCCTGGTCAGAGACCGGATAAGAACTTTGTCTTTTGCCGTGATGGGTGAATGTGCTTGTGCGAGCGTAAATGGGTTGAAGCTGAGGATGGTGGAAACAATCTTGTTGGCGACAGAAGCTCTGCTCTTCACGAGGGAGCCAAGACTGTTTAGGGTGGCTGTGACGATGAGGGCCTCGCTATCAAACGGTCAGACGCAGCTTTCGTACGCATATAAACAGGGTCACGTACCTGCTGTTGTCTTGAATGACAAAGAGCAGTCGGTCTAGCAAACCAGAGGCTTCGGCCTCCAAATTCGACGGAGGTATCACGGGGTGATTCCGTGGTACCAAGGCCAATGATATCTCGTTTTGTTCGGGGCGCTGAGATGTCAGTGACAGAATCACACTCTCAGCTGAGTTATCACGCACTCTTGGGTCTGCAATCATGCCAGGGGTCTGCACTTGGACTACACTTTGAATGAACTTGATGCAGCACAGTCGCACGCCAGCCGGTTCGTTGTCCATTCGGCGGAGAATGCTGGTCTTGATGGCGACCATTTTCTGCCATGTCGCTGCATCGCTTGGATCTGATATGCTGTAGTTACAGTAAGAATTTGTCCTTATGGAAGCCACTCCGTCCATGAAGACATCAAGAACGCGCGTCTCTACATATGCAGAAGCGCCGAGCATGCGATTGACCTATGTCGAGAAAAAGTGTCACTCACATGTGTCGAAAAACATAAGGGTATATGCTCGCTGCCGTCTGTACCACGCTTTTGAGTACCGCCGCGTCTTCTTTTGGCTTATCCAAGTAACCCTTCAGACCGTCCAGTACCAGTATGCTCAGCTTTTGTTTGTGCTCCGGTGCCAGCACAGGAGACGCGAATGTCTCTGCGAGGAAGTTCGTCCCCCATCTTCTTAGTTCGAGTTCGGCGTCTGGTTTGATGATTGGAGTGAGACCGGGCACGATTTGTGGGTAGAGAGAATTCGGGTCTGCAAGGCAAAGGTTTCGTGCTTGATCTAATTGCTTGATCGTATCGGCGACATTGCTGGACGTCATGATGGCCGCAGGAGCAGGAGAGGAGTCTACGATGGTGGTCGGGTCCGGATGCGATGCCTCACGCGACTGAAGGAAAGCTAACTACGACTGGGCCTGATACCTCCATCTGTGTAAACAGCGCAATCAAGTGTGTCAACGTGTCGAAAGTGTCGAGTGATGTTTCCGCTTCTACTGCCGGTCGTAAGAATTAATTGTCGGTTGATGTATAGATGGCACAGAAGGAGAGCGCTGCGTCGGGGAAGTGCAGCTTCATTGAGAGAGTCGGCGTCGGATTCATGTGATGGCTTGGCATGAAGTCGCATTTGAACATGTCGATGACGGTGATTTGAGTCTCAATCATAACACAACAAGATGCCTCTCTCACGGTATGTGTCATTCGCGTCGGTTGACTGGCCTAGCTGACCATCCCAAGGATGCCCCAGTCATCGTATTACGATGCCCGCAATCGGCCGTCACAAGCCCTCTACAGAGCCCGTCAACCATACCTGATCAGGAATGCTTTCACAGGCCTGGGAATCTTTGCTTTCGCCATGAGTGTTTGTGAGTGGAGTGGTTCAGTCTCTGATACATTGCTTCGGCTAACGCTACTATTGCAGATGCATTCACTATTCGCGCGGTCGCACAGGACGACTTCGAAGATGTTCCGATCCCAGACGCCCCAGTGGCATCGGCTGCTGCGCCGCACCACAGCGCGGTAAGGTCTGCCGGACCAGCACCTGCACAAGGATTGGTAGCGGGGGAGAAGTGAGGAGTAAGGATGAACGAGCTTGTCATTTTAAGCGACGGAGAACCACGAGAAAGATCGCATAGACAGGTGTATGGCGTTCTACGGCTAGGGAGCCCAAGTGTATATACGGAGATGCGTCACATCGATGACCTTGCAAGAGCACCACATATACCAAGACGTAAATTTGAAAGCTTATATTCATTCCTTCCCTAAACATATCTACGAAGGCCTTGGAATCGACTCGCCAAAACGACCGTGAGGTGGCTGATATGGCTTCTCTCCCCTGATCTCGTTGTTCTGCAGCGCCTTGTGTTTCCTCTCGTTTGCCTCGTAGTTCTCTTTCTGATATTTGGCAATGACTTGGTCAATATTGGCGCTGCCGTGTCCGGCTGGAACGTTCCATGGAGAACCACCGTTGATCGCCCTGTAAATGCTGTCAGCCTCCATCGCTTGCGGATGCGCTATATTCCGTCTCGTGTTGCAGCCCCGCAGATCTTGTTCCATGAACGACGGTCATCCACCTGAATTGACGTACTCTGGGAATTTGATATCGACATGTCTCGTTCCAGGTGAGTTGAGGAACAGATTTCTGTCGGCACCAGCCTGCTCGACAGCTTGTGTGTGCAAATCGTTCCTGTCCGCCCAGTTCTGCCTCCATGAGTCGTAGCTGTTGAGCACGCGTGTGAAGTAAGGCTGGTTGTCGGTGTTCTGCCCGGAGAGCTTGTAAAGGGCGAGAGAGACGGGGATCAAGCCGACAGTGATGTAGAAGCCGCGCTATGCATGCGTTAATACGCCATTGACAAGATGAGGTGCGAGCCCGCGCGACTAAGACGTACCCCGAGGGACTCATGTGATGGTGCTGGAGGAGATTGGTGCGTGCTATCGTGAGCATCGTGGGCCCAGCGGCGGGGTTGTTGGCGATTCAGTGACCGGGCACCTTGCCTGACGCCTCTTGACGCTTGTTTGAGTGACTGCATGGTGGTGAGCGCGGTCAATTGCTGATGCCGTGAACTAGACGCAATGCATGGAAGTGCAAGAGGTGAGGTCGATCATATGGTCTGTGCGCTTTCGAGAGTCTTGGCATTATCACCCTTCCCTTACGGACTTCATTGTCAACTTCACTTCGTCCCCCCGTAGAGTTGACAACGATCCTGTTGTCGAGTACCTTACTATAAGGTAATGTTGATTGACATCAGGTATGGGGGTTGATCCACACGATTGCTTCACGCCCGGTCGAGATGGTTGGTATCAATCGTTCAAAGTAGGAGATTGATATGTTATACTACTGTAACAATGTCTCCTAATTCACGCTTGCTGCTTATCGACGAGTGACTTACTAGTCATTTGGACTCGCTGGCGCATCTTCATCGCTGTCCTCGAGATTGACCTCCTTTGAAAGAGGCTCGCCATCATCCACCTTGACCTTGACCTCCTGTGAGAGAGGCTCGCCATTATCCGCCTCGACCTCGACCTCGACCTTCTTTGAGGAAGGCTCGCCGTCAGCCGCCTCGACCTCGACCTTCTAAGACGAAGCCTCGTCATCATCTCCCTCGACCTTGACCTTCTTCGAGGAAGGCTCGCCGTCATCAGCGCCGCCCGAGACATCCTTGTCTCCATCCTCCATCTTCTTGATGACGGAGTCTGTGACATGTTAGCACCGAAATCGACACGGAGCTGCAGCGGGACAACATACCACGCTTCTTAATGCTAGACGTAGGGGTCTTCGTAGTGTTACGGCTGCGTTTTGGCTTTGGAGTAACTGGCTGAATGTCGGTGGGGTCCATGGTGTCTTTGATTTCGCGGGCGCGTTTCAGAATAGCGCGGAATTCATGTTCGAAGGAGCTGGCAGTACGCTTGCCATCGCAGGCGGACATCATCTCGTACTGCTTGCCTCCGATGGTGCCTCCGTTGGCCATGATAGCGGCGCAGAGTACGGCGACGGTCTCAGTGCTGACGGCTTTGCTCTGATCAGCGGCCATTGCTGTGAGTGTTAGCGTGCGAAAAGGTGACATCGACGTATATTGAGACTGGTATCCACCTGTAACTGGATCTGAGAAGTAAAGAGTTGATGATATGACTTTGGTATGAGATAGAAGGTTGACTGAGTTGAATTGTGGTGGAGGCAGAAAGGTCGCGGTGTTGTGTGAGAATTTGGGTGAGAAGGTGCGAAGGAGGTGCTTAAATAGCAAGTAAGCGCCAGCGAATTCCAGGCACCTGTCACATGTTGCAGCTGAGAGTCGTTTCTGCAAGTGAAAAGCCAAGTGAAGTCTCAGTGTACGAGGAGAGCAGCAAAATGGCGCTCAGTCGGCGCTCAGTCTGCTCCTGATCTAATTTCAGTTTGTCTCAGTTAGTTTGCTCTTCACTCGCTCTCGGGATGCTCTCGATCTGCTCTCGATCTGCTCCTGATCTGCTGTCGCGAGGTCTGCTCTTTATTTGCTCTGACTTTGCTTTCGGCGGGCTGCCGTGACACAAGTGGGCTGCGTAGGTACGTCGGGCGATTTGTGACTTCATTTGCTGTCTGCGTTTTGACGAAAGAAACCTAGATTGCCCAAATATTTGATCGCTTGCAAAGCCAGCAGATCACTCTCATTGTCTTCTTGCTCAGCCATCTGCTCATAGTCAGCTTGCGTAAGAGCGCAGATCCACCAGCTATACTCACGCGATCGAACAAAGTCTTCCGCTTTGATACGTTGTCTGCTCTACGGTCCTGGCCAGATCGGCTTGCAGGTTCTGCTGCGCTGATGGGTCTGACGTGCTGGTAACGACATTTCTTGCCAAACTTGCACTTTCCCGTGGCTGCGAATGTATTACATATCTTGCCGGAAACATCAGGGACCACAGCGTGAGGTGTGACCCTGGAGGAGACTTCTTCCGGAGCTGAGTCGTCATCACTTGGAGCTTCGGTTTTCTGAGAGGGTTCGGCCTGTCCAATATCGCTCTGCAGTATTGTTTGTCCTTGTTCGAACTCGGTCTGCAGGGGCAACACAGAAGCAGATCCCGATTCGGTGTTGCTCTGGTCCTCGCTCTGGCTTTGTTGAGTGATTTGTCTATTCGGGTGTGTCTGTCTCTGGCCGTTTGCTGGTAGTCGATGAGCTGTGGCGGCTCTCGTTTCCTCCTCGATCCTGCGCCGCTCCTCCATTCTCGCCTGAACTACTGCCTGCTTTTCATCAACTTTCCTCCTGCTTGGCCAGGACTTCTTTCGCTCCTCAATCCATGCTTTGATATCGGCTTGTGTCTCAAGCTTTGCAACTTCTCCATTGTACTCGAAGGTCATGGGTCCGGTGGAAGCAGCTTGAAAGGCTGCCTCCTCATCGACGTTCTCTTCCTCCTCGCTCTCAGATGACACGATGTCATCTTCATCGCCGCGGGGCACTAGTCCCAGCCTCGTCTTGGGCTGTGGACCGGGGGCATTTGGTAACCCAGCAACGACATCACGAGCTGGAGGAGGTGGTTGGAACAGAGGAGCGCCGAAGCTTGGAACAGCAGGAGCGACTTGAACTTTCGGCTTGGACTCTGGCCTCGCCATCGGGTGAGGTCTAGAAGGTTGATATGGTCTCTGTTCAGACCTCCAAGAACCAGCAGATCCCTCAGTAGAGTAGTCGTCTCGCTTGCGTTTCTGGCCGTAATCTGCGCCAGCATTTCGATCATATCCGTTTTGATTATGTTGGAAGGCCGGGTTGATATATGTCCCTCCAGGTAAATTGTTCATTTGAGACCCTCCATAATTTGGCTGTTGATATCCTCCTTGGCTTGGAGCACCCCCTCTACCCCTTCCTCCGCCTCGACCTCCCCTTCCGCCACGAAAACCACCTCGAGAGTCCTGTCCAGATGGATAGTCCTGGTTCGCAGATGCTGCTCTTGGAGGTGGCGGAGGTGGTGGTGGAAATGAGAATCCTGGAGCCATTGTGGGCGTTGATCTTATTATTACTCGGTCTTTGATAAACTCATTACAACGAAACACGCGCCCAAATGCTTGTCCGAATCGTCGATACAATGGAAGAAGATTGTATTGATACGCGGTTCTAGAGTTTGATGCCAAGCCGTCAGCGAGAAAGTGGAAGTCTTTGGCCAAAAAGTGACTTCCACCATCGGTAACACCTACCTTTTATTGATTTCATTAATTCTCACGAAGCATCTTTTTCCATTCATACATGATCAACCAGCGCGCTATATACAGTTGAGAGCATTCTAAATTAGTCTTACAGAAACGCAAGCATCAGTAAAGAAACATGTATAACATCGTAATACTCCCGCTTTCAAACCGCAAAGCCCAAAGACTCACAACGACAGGTCACCATCGCAGATTTGATACAGATCTCACCGCAAGACTTTGAGAAACCCAGCGCACAAGCTCTCGAAGACAACATCAACGCCAAATACGCCGACAAAGTAATCCACAAACACGGTCTGTGCCTGGGGCTCTTCGACATCCTCAGCACATCAGAAGGCCTGATCGGCCACGGCACCGGCATCGTGAACGTGAACGTCGACTTCCGACTGATCGTGTTTCGCCCTTTCAGAGGCGAGATCCTGCAAGGCCGAATCACGGCCAACAATTTCGAAGGCATACGCATCTCCATGGACTTTTTCGATGATATCTGGGTTCCGGGACCGCACATGCTTTTCGATAATACAAAGTACAACGCGACCGAAGAGGCTTGGGTCTGGACTACGGACGAGGGGCATGAGCTTTTCTTTGATCGCAATGAGACTGTGCGCTTCAGGGTCGAGGCGGAGACTTGGACGGATCTGTCGCCGGAGAAGCAGACTCCGCCTGGTGAAGAGGCCGAGGAGGAGGCTAGACCGAGTCCTTACCAGATCACGGCCTCTATGCAGCAAAGCGGTCTTGGTCCACTGTTGTGGTGGGATCAAAGTGAAGAGATCGCCGAAGAGTGAACGACAGCACGACATATTCTGACCTGGAACACGATACTGTATTACTATTATTCATGCCGACATTACCGCAGGCGGCCTGGACTTGTGTATCTACTTGTTCCCGACTTCGTTCCAGCCATCGAATTCCTCTGCGAACCAAACACCGGCTTTGAGATAGAACTGGTTTTCATCATCCCGCGTATCGGCCGCTACTTTCATCGCACGACAAGCTGGGAAGACGTGTTAGCAAGAGTCACAGAGGACAGCCTTGATGGACTCACTCTTGACAAATTGCGCATCTGTCGACCATTTCGACCTCAATGCGCGATCAGTAACAGACCTCCAATCTCGACCGTTCAACGCGAAATTTGTGATTCGCTTAGAGTCAAACTCCGGCCGTCCGAGAACAATATATGTCGAAAGAAACAAGAGCCACCATTGCCGAAGGAGACGGATGTGCCAGTCCACCGGAATGATTGGTAGCAGGACCCTTACGGCGTGCGAGGCACTCAGCACTTGAGAACTAGAAACCTCAAACCCTGCACTTGCAAACAGTCGCTCTGTCGCCGCTCGCTGTCCATCTTCGAAGGCCTTCTTTAGATCCCCAATAGACCAGCTCTTCCCGTAATCAAGCACCAGCTTCCTCGCCTCTGCATCCTGAAGCAGCTGCTCTACACTCCTCCCCTCGTACCGCTCCAACCTCTGATCCGCACGTGCCCTCCCCAACACCACCTCTAGATCCCCTGTTTGTCCCTCCACCGTCTCATGCTCATGCTCATGCTCATGCTCATGCTCTTCCTCACCCACCCTCGCCAGCGCATCCCACCCACAAGCCGCAAGCCCCAACGCCTCGATCCCCAACACCTGACTCCCGACCTCAAACGCAGCAGCCAGACTGACCGCGCTGGCCCCTCCGTCCCCGAGCAGCGCATACCCCAACGGCCTGCCGCTCGCCTTCTCAAACAAGACCTCGCCGACCATTTCCCGCCATTCGTACCCGGTCGCCGCGAGTCGATCCTCGAAGAAATCGACAAACGCCCGCTCGTGCCCCGGCCGCCCAAGCTGCGTCTCCCAATCGCCTTCCACCAACTGCTCCGTGCTCTCGACCCAGTGCTGCAAGCCGTCTAGACTGTCGTCGTACAGCGCGGAAAGTTGCTCGCTGGTCGCGCCGAGGAGGTAGGACGAGGTCAGGAGCAGGGGGAGATGGTTCGGAGCGCCGTGTTGGATGATGTTGTGGGCGTGGTGGTTTGCTTTCAGGAGGTGGTTCAGGGTTCGTGCTGTTTTGCTCGACGAGGTCTCGATGTTTTGGGTCGGTAGAGCTGGGAGGGAGGGGGACGCTTGGTATGGGTTTAAAGAGGAGAGGAGGCGCGTGAGGCCTGAGGTCAGGGATCGGAGGGGTATCAATGACATTCTGTAGCAGTCGTGCTGTATCCTATTGTTGGTAAGTGTTATGAAGAGCTTGAGTGGGAGGTGGTGGGGTCATCTTTTTGGTCGAGTTCCCCCGCGTTTTGTGCTGATGCCTTGAGTTGGGGAAGATTTTACCCCAAGTCTGTCATCGCTTCATGGATGCTCGAATACCGTATATAACATCACTGGTAACAGGGCACGATACTTATAGATATCAAGTTATGCCTTACAGCTGACGGATGCGCAAGACCAAAGACGACAGTTGAACAAATTGATGATTATACACACTACCTACAAGCCTCCTTAATCCTGCCGCACTCTTGCCTGGCACATCTCCACTCCTCATCGTAACCATCGACGCCAGACCGTCTTCACAGCCAGTTCATTAGAAACCGAAGGGATTGGCGGCACTGGCGTTAGCCAGATTTGCTCTCCGTCCCGTTTGCTGCGGCGTCAATCGAGCACTAGGCTGTACACCAAACCTGACCGGCGGCGGCGGACCCGTTTTCTGCGGCATGAGCGGCGCCGGTGCCTGCATCTGCTGTTGCTGCTGTGGCACACCGAATTGCGACTGGCCGAACTGACTTTGTGGCTGGAAACCAGTAGCTTGTGGTTGGATGGAAGCGATGGGTGAGAAGCCTGTTTGCATTGGCTGCTGCATTGGTGCAAACCCTGTTTGCTGTGGCTGTAGCTGTTGCTGGAAACCGTTCTGTTGTGGGAAGCCGGTCTGCTGTGGGAACTGTTGCGGTGCTTGACCGAAGCCGGTGGCTTGTGGTTGTTGGAAGCCGTTCTGTTGCGGGAATCCGCCAGTTCGCATAGGTGTGAGAGGTGGCGGCAGACCTGTCTGTTGCGGCTGCATAAAAGACGTCTGCTGTGACGGTTGAGAAAATGACTGTTGCATCCCAGTCGGTTGAGGCTGGAAAGGAGCACGTGGTGGATCAGCGAATGGACTGCCAGTCATTTGTCCGACTTGGAGTTGTTGTTGGAATCCTTGCTGACCGAACTGGGGGTTGTAACCAGTCATTTGGATAGGCATACCATTTGTAAACTGTTGCTGAGGGTACCCAGTCATCTGAGGTTGCATCTGCTGCATTTGCTGTTGGTGCTGCCTATCTTGCAAGCTCTGACCTGGTGGAGCCTGGAACCCTGTCTTCATTGGCTGCATGTAGCCAGTGTATTGCGGCGCCAAGGGAGCTGGTGTGCCAAATTGTGACTGCTGGTTTTGTGGGTAGCCAGGTGCGGAAGCAGCTCGAGCAGGTGGAGGCGCAATCGTGGAAGCACCTCCTGTAGTCTGAGGAGCCAAGGGACGCTGGCGACCAGTCTGAAGACTTTGCACTGGAGCGGGAGCCCCGAGCTGGTCGAAGAATGAAGGATCAGCAGCCGGCCGAGCTGGGGCTGTGGGTTGAGATTGAACGACAGGTGCTGGAGCGGGAGTAGGTTGAAGTGGTGGCGACAGAAGCGACAGCTCTGCCATACCACCAGTCGGAGCTGGCCGCTGTACTGGGGCAGGAGCAGGCGCGACCGCTCTTGCTTGAACTGCAGGCGAATCCGGCTTCGGTGGCGGTGGTGGCCCGATATCAGAATCTGTCTTGGATGGTTTGAGATCCCAAGCATCATCATCGAAGCCGGATGGTTGTCTCGCTGGAGCAGAAGTGAGCGGTGTTGATGTGGCCTGCGAAGGTGTCCTCCTATCTTCCTGCTTGAACGCATCAGGGTCCACCACATCGTTGGTCTGTACAGCGGGAGCTGGACGTCCTTTGCGGGTATTGTTGCGAAGAGCGCCGCCCGGTCCTGAGAAAAGACCGCCATCACCGTCAGCAGCTGGTGCAGCCTCGTTGGCCAACTGTCCGTCGGCACCGATGGCTCTTGTCCTGTTGTACCTAGTATCGAGGTTTTTCATGATACGAAGAATGTCGCCCTCTTTGATTCCGAGATTTCGCAACAACTGAGGGGTGACCTGTGGCAGTACTTCCTCTCCCATTTGATCGTTTGAGAATGCCCTAGCGTATCGCTCGCATATCTGAGGATTGCAACCAGATTGCAAGAAGAAGTCGAACCAATCGTATTCTGACTCTTGCTGCACCGAGACACCAGCTCTGCTTGTCGGAGCCGGTTCGCGATCCTTTGCTTTGAGGGTGCTACGACGCTTGATGTCAGACAGAGGCTTGTCTTCGTCCAAGGATACACCGGTCTGCGCTTCGACATATTCGAGGTCCTCGACGGCCATTTTGTTGACAGGTACCGCGATCTTGACACCGTTGAGTTTATGAAGATGGATCTTGCCGTCCTTGAGACCAATGAATTCTGCTTCCACCTTGAAAGATCCAGATCGATCAGTCCATGTCCGTACTCTACCCATGTTTGGCTCTGAGTGATGTTAGCTCTGTCGGACGATTCTCAGAGGCTCGATTCACTTACTTGGCTTTGAGGAGCTCTTGCTGTCACTGGCGTCCCTCCTGCTGCTGCCGCGAGCAGGAGGCTGCACGTCTTGCGATCTCGAAGCTTCCTCTCTCCTACGCCGGGCGTCTCTGTCAGCGGCTTCTCTGGCCATACGCTCCTCTTCAAGTCTGTTCTGCTCGACAACAGACTTGCCAGCATTGATGCCAGAATAACTCGAAGCTGAAGGAACGGATGAGATGCCAGTAACTTCGACATAGCTGGAAGGCACGACACCCTCTTTACCATTCTTCAGCCGCCTGACCATCCACCATTCCTCGCTCTTTGTGTCGTCAAGCACAATGACATCGTCTCCAGCGGCAACAGTGACCTCGTCGTCTCCTTGTGCCATGAATTCGTACAGCATAGTACCGTTCTTCAGACCAGTGCCGGTTCCCGCAGCAATGACTTCTCTCAAACCTTCGGCTCTCGAAGCGCCGGCAATTTCACCCAACGCAGCAACAATCTCTTTTGCGGTATCCTTGGCGCCAGCATGCAAGTCAAGGCTCTTGCTTGGCCTGACCATTTCGATGAATACGTGCTTTCCCTCGATCGAGTAGTGCGCGAGTTTCTCTGCTGTCCACTCCTGCTGTGGTCCGTCTCTTGACTTTTCCGGCGAGATTGTGATGATGCCTCGCGCTACGTTGATTCCCAGTGTCGTTGGCATCTTCTTGTTCTTGCCCATGTGTGAAACCATCTCGGAAACGTTGTACAGATGGAAGCCGCGCGGCGAGGCCATGCCCCTGTCGTCATCGTACTGATCCGAAACAGCGCGGTTGTATGGAGGCGAAGGCATGACACCAGCGGATTGTGCAGAGCGTGAAGAGTAGTCGGGCTCGGCGACAGACTGAGGTCGGACTGGTTTTGGAGGTGGCAGCTCCTCGTCTGATTCTTCAGGAGTATACTGAGGTCGGGACGAAGGCGGAGGCGCTGCGAACTCCCTTGTACCTGACGAAGCTTGTCTCTCACCTGTCTTTTGCGCGATGATACCGGCCAAAGCTCTTGCTGGGTTCTGTACTGGACTCTCAAGAGGGTCATCGTCAAACTCGTCTTCTGGTTCAGGCGTTGGCTGTTGTGCTTGGGGCCGAGTGGGCATTACCGGTGCTGCTAGAGCGGATGACGAGCCGGCGTTGGCCTTTTCAATGTATATCGCTGGCGCAAAGCCGTACTCTCCATTAAGTCCGACGAGCGTCCAGTCCGGATCTGTGCTGTCAAAGACCTCTAACATAACCTCTTCACCAAAGGATATCTCCTCGTCTGTTTGTTTTGTGTAGTCATAGAGTGCTTTGGCGTGATAGATTGGCTGAGCCTGCAACGAAGAGTGTCAACGGGCTGTCCTCAACCCGGCTCCAGCGAGCCATTGCCATGCTCACAGTCATCAACATACCTCTTCGATATATGTCTTCGGAACCAATCCTTCGGGCTCGTCCTCCTCATCACTCTGCGCCTTCTTCTTGGCCTTCCACCAATCATCCTCGGTACTCTTCTCAAGGACAAACAGCAAGTCGCCTTCTGTCACTTCGAGTTCGCCCTCGCTCTGCGGCGCATAATCGTATATGGCCCTGTAGACGCCTAAGAATGACATTGCGAAGTTCAATAGCTGTTTCCAATCGTGATATGCTCAAGTTGCTGTTCAGTGGGAGCACATGCCCTATCGGAGGGCTACAAAGCCGCTGTAGGAGATCGAAGTTGTGTTGCGTTTCGCGAGTAACAGACTCTGAACAGCAAGACGCCTGAATCGACTACAAGTACGCTGGAATGTGACGATTGAAGAAGCGCAATAATAGACGATGATGAACAGTCCAATGATGGGCAACGACAGTGGTTGCAATTGAAGTGCATGAGTTACTGTGGAGGTTGGCGCTCATGAACTGCGGGTCCTGTTGCTCATCTCCGCCCGGAGCCGCACACATCATTGGGCAATACGAGACGTTTGCTCCTGTAGCTCTGGCTGTTCAATTGTGTTGACTGCACGATTTAATGACTTTTGATCATGGTGCTCTTACCTCCCTAGGAGCCTGTAGTATGAGCACAATTTTTGGCAGAACTGATACACCAAATGATGTGCTCTGAATATGCCAAAATTGATGTTGCTATACATTCGATGCGGATCGGGAGAATAGGCTTACCAACTATCTATATCTGAACGAGTCTATTGCCTCTTCTCCTCAATATACTTCTTCAAATGCTCCGGCACGTTCCCCTTGACACTCGCCGGCATATTCTGCACCTCCCCGGTCCTGATGAGATGCGCCACACCCTTATTGACACCATCTTCAAGGCCAATAACCGGTCTGTAGCCTAGCCTCCTCTTCGCCTTGTCAATGTTGAAATACCTAGTCATGGCGCTGTACCTGATGACCTGCCTTGTGAGGTTCGGCTGGCCCCACTTCGCGATCCAGTATACCCATTCGAAGACCGCTGCGAGGAGCATACCGAATTCTCGGGACAATTTCCAGACTTGACTCGGCTTTGTCGTGTCGCCGCACGCGCGCCAGATCATGCGTGAGAAGTCCCAAAAGAAACAGGTCTGGTCGTTTGTGATGAGGAAGGCTTCGCCGTCGACCTTTTCCGTGTCAAGTGGGATGGCTTTGCCGGCGTCTTCGCGCTCGCGGGTGGTCAGGAGGGCGGTGGCTGCCAAGTGATGCGCGTGCGCTACATTGGTTACCTCGGTCCAGTCGAAGAGATTGTCGTTCTCGCCCAGCTGGAACCTTGTCTGGCCTTTATAGTATGCTTGCATGATGCGTGGAGTGGCCAACATGTCTCCGGCACCGAAAATGCCAGACGGTCTGATGGCGCAAGTCAGGAATTTGGGGTAGCCCTTCGGTCTGTTCTGCTCCAAGACGTGTATCTCTGCCATCGCCTGGCCAAATCAGCTCGATTCCATGATCATGCAATATCATTCATACCTTTGTCGTGGTGTAGTACTCTGGCTGTTTCTCTCCCATGACATACGGGTACGACTCGTCGGCATTGATCAGATCGCTCTTAGTATCGTGGATCACACTGGCGCTGCTGGTATACACAAACGCCTTGACACCCGTCTCTTGCGCAATCTTGACCATTGTCTTTGTCCCCTCCACGTTCACCTTGTACATGACCTCGGGGATATTGAGAGTCAAGTGTGGGCTTGCTGTGTGAATAACTACATTCGGCTTGAGCTGCATGAACAGCTCTCTCATCGCGACCTCATCGGTGATATCTCCAAAGTTATATTCGACACCATCTAAGGGCTCTTTCGCAGGTCGAAGATCGACAGCTGAGAGCTTGGTTGTCACGGAACGCTCCAGGAGGAGGTTACAAATTGTGCTTCCAAGAAAACCAGTTCCGCCAGTGACGAGGACGTGTCCCAAAGACTTTGACGCGGTCGTGCTACGCGTGGTCGTGTTTGTTGTCGCCATGTTTGCCGAGTACTGATGTTGAATGATCGTTCGGCTGTCAGTCGAAGGAGCTTTCTGAAATAGGGCTGGTCACGCAATGCGCCAGAATCAATGCGACCAGAAAGATCTCGTGAATCGAATCGGCTCCACTGAATGTAGTGAGGGAGGTGTGTGTCGAATGAGAAGCAAGTTGACTTCTCAGCCCCATAGGAAGTACTGCAGTAATCGCGCTAGTCGGGGTTTGGACCCTGATCCAAAAGCCGACCAAGAATTAATTTCACTTCCAACCTGTTCCAGGGTCCGGTATACGCTATACGGAGATAGCCATAAACCACAACTGAGCACAGTATGAGAAGTATCACAATTAGCAGTCAAAGACATTAGGAACATTAGACTCATTGGTCTGAAGTAAAGTGTCTACGTAGATATGAAGTTCGCCCGCTTTCCCGCCTCTGCCATGAATTTCCCAAGTCCTAGCCCCCATCACTCGAAAGGTCCAGACCAATACTGCTTGTCCAACAGTCTGGCGACCAAGCATATCGCTTTACTGTGGCGGAAGTGATTCGATGAAGATGATCTAAACACCTGAAGCCCAAGTTTTCAAACGCCGCTGTTGTAAATGCTGATTGTCGCAAAGCATTTGATGCTCACATAATGCTCCGGTTGCTATCCCGCCGTGACCTCGACATCGCCGGGTGCGGTCTTCTGCAGATCATGATGAGCCACGTATGTCTCTCTTGTGACAAGTATCCCAGGCCCTATCACAACCTTGGTCTGCTCTTATCCAAGGTGCAGCGTGTCCGCAACCTCAAACCCTTTCCACCTCGGACTCGGCTCTTCAGTCTTGAGGCTGTTTGCTGTCCTCACGTTCGTCAGGGTCGGAACACTCCTAATGACCGCCCCCTTTCCTGAATCTGAGCAACTCGGCCAGACCGGACAAGCTACATCCGTGGCGCAAGAACTCGTGTCTAGCAAGCTCCTCGGCAGTGGCTCTACTCTTGACATCAACACACAAGCAGACACTCAGGAATGCCTTGAGCTCCTTGGATAACTTCTCAGGCTTCTTAAGGCGTGGAGTTCCGTTGGTGGCGATGAGGTAGAGAGCCTTCAGTGGCTCCTCGTTGAGGTACGGTGGCTCGGACTCGATCATCTCAATAGCCATGATACCCAGCGACCAGATATCGACCTTGGAACCGTACTCTTTCTGCTTGACGACCTCAGGTGCCATCCAGTAAGGAGTACCGACCATGGTTGCACGCTTGTTACGGGTGTCGGTGAGCTTGGCACAGAAACCAAAGTCGGTGATCTTGACATTGCCGCGAGCCGAGAGAAGGACGTTGTCGGACTTGATATCACGGTGGATGATCTGTTGGGAGTGTAAGTGAATGAGACCCTTGCAGACCTAGATTGATGTTAGCCAGATTCTTGATCCGGGATCTGTATCCATATCTTACCTCTAAGCAGATGGTCGCGATCTGGTCCTCTGCAATCGATGGGTTGTTGTCAATGACATCTGTAAGAGCACCACCCTCCATAAATTCCATGACGACCCAAAGCTCGTGAGACTCTTCTTGCAAAAAGGCATCCAAGAAGTTGACAATGTTTGGATGCTTGCTGTCCTTCATGACGATAATCTCATTGACGATCAGCTCCTTTCTCGGTTGGTTGCGAAGGTCCATTTGCTTGATGGCGACCTGAGCACGAGGACCATTCTCGCGCAGAAGCTGTTTCGCCATGGGAGACGGCGCACTTTCTCTGATTCTTGCGACGTAGACAGATCCGGAAGCACCTTGTCCAATCTTCTTCTGCTTGTTATACGAATCGAGTGGCTTGTCTTTTGATACGACTTCGCGGAGACGCTCCATGACCTGGACATCGGTCATGCTCGACATGCGCTGCTCTTTCTTAGAGGCCTCCTCCTTCGGTGGCTTAGCAGTCAGTGCCAATTCTGCCTTTCTGATGGCATCATTGGGCGCTCCGGTAGGCTGCTTGGTACCAGCATTGAGAGGCTTTGGCTGGGCACCTGCTTGGCTGCCTTGAACATGGCCCTTGCCACCGCCTGCTGAATTCTGGAGATTGAGACCCTTTGGCATAGTGGACGCAGGCTTGGAGGCTTGCGGCGCTGGCTGTCCATTAAGCTGTTGTTGCGATGGCATCTTCTTGAGACCGGATGTCGGCGGTGGAGCCGGAGCCTGTCTCTGCGCTTGGAGCTGTCTGACAGGCGCTGGGCCTTGTTGTTGCCTCGGGCTGCCGTTGGAATCGTTGGATCTCGTTGGTGCAGGTGGAGCGGGTCTCTGTGCATTGTATCTCGAGCTCGGACTCACGTCTCTACTGTTACCACCAAACCCACCGAGTTCTTGCTGTGCCGGGTTGGTATTGCCCTGTGGAAGTGATGCGTTGTAGGCGTCAAACTCTTCTTTCTCCCTCCTGTCTTGCTCCTTTTTACGCTCGTACTCTTGTCGCCTCCTGTCTTCCTCTGCTCTTCGTTTGTCTTCCAAATCTTGCTGGGTGTTTGAGCGTGTCATTCCTGGGTGAGCAGCGGGAGATTGTGACTGCGAGCGGTCGAACTGAGCAGCTGCTGGCGCCTGTCTCGGCGGAGCGATGGAGCTGCTGTAGCCCATCTGCATATCGCGCTTGCTGACAGGTGCTTGATAAGCCTTCGGCTCATCCTTTTGACCGCTCGCGAGCGCTTCTGCGTAGAATTGAAGGGCCTCGACGACGGCCTGTGGGTTCTTGGCCATATCGTCCTTTGTCAAAGCAGAGGAGTTGAGCAGGCGCTGCCACTCTGGTGGAAGGCCGGTGAATCCACCATTGATGGGGTCGAAACCGACATGGACGCGGTGAGTAAAGCCGGTTGGGTTACTGAAGCTGCCGGCTGGTGAGCGGTCGTAAATGGCATCGATCCAAGCGTAAACATCGTTGTCGGTTTCAAATCGACAGATGATGAGCTTCTGAGTGCCGCTACTCACGCCGCCGACGGACTTTGTGAGCTCAAAGGCATATGGCTGGGTGTCTGACCTTGTGATGGTCAAGACATCCCTGAGAGGGATACTCGATGTGACCTTGGAAGTGTTGTTGTTCTTCAGAAAGTCCAGCTGCTTCTCTCTCAAGATCAAGTACTTGTCTGACCAGAATGCACCCTTTAGAAATCCTCCTTCTTCTTTGACCTTGGACCATCCCTCCTTTACAATATTTGAGTCGCTACCAATCTGGTCAAAGGATGTGACTGATCGGTTGAGCGGTAATGATGCGTTGCTTGCGCTTGGTGATGCCAAATGCATGTGTTGCATGTTTACTGCGACGTTGTTGACTTGTGGTGTCAGGGCCACACGAGGTTGATGAGCTGTCGGGGGTCGAGGCGCGGGGCCAGGGTTCATGAATTGACCCGCTGAATAGATGCTATTATCAGACATGTCAGTTATTGCGTGGCTCTAGTTCTAAGCTGCGCAGTTCTGGTCGCTGATTTGCTCTTCAGAGCTGTCTTGCGCCTGCCTGTTGGGGGCCGCAACGCATTTCATAGCGGGGCAGACCGTCGTGGACGCTCTCAAGCAAGGGGTTATGCTTACGGATTTGTAGCCATTGTGAAGAACGAATGTGTGTTGCCTTGGAGTTGTCGAGATGATGGCTAGGCGCCGACAACTCTTGCAAGAAGATGTGTTGTCGCAAGAGAGAACCCCTGTCGAGCACTGGTGTGAGGCTCCGCTTGACTTCTCCTGAGTTGGCGGTACGGGTAGTGACAAACAGCAACTGTAGATTGTGATTGTAGAGGAGAACGCAGAGGGTTTGTTGCGATGGAGAGACGTTCTACCAGGCTCAAGAAGGAATGCACGAATATCTGGACTGATGGTGGTATTGGAAAGGTTGTGCTGTCGCAAGTGGTGAAACGGTATTTAGTGTCTGGCAGCGGTTACGTTAGGCGTTGTATGGTGCTGCTTCGGGAACCAAGAGAGAGCGGCCTCGTGAAATCATTGACTGTTGCTGCTGATAGTGAGGCGGCTGTCTGACGAATGGTAGTCTTGGTCCTAAATTTGTAGCAATCAATCACAAGGCAAAAGGATGATTTTATGCGTCCAGCGGTCGAGAACGCAGTAAGCGATCCTGTGCCTGCACGGAGTACAAGATACATGGATGCGCAGGGGTCAAATCGCGGGTATTCAGGGTCCGCGGCCACTGAATTTGGGGGAGTAAGCGCTCCTCTGGCAGACCAAGCTAGTCCGTTTGCGGAAGTCACGTTTCCACACCTCCTTGCAAGTAGTAATAGGTCAACAGGGCACGATACAAAGATACCAGGATGACACTCTCTTGAAACGCATTATAGCTATCGTCGTGCCAGAGAAGTTCTAGGATACTCCTGCCAGCAGTGAAGCAAAACAATGCCTGCTGGGTGTTGGTTGGCACCTTCACCACTTCTCTATCTTGGCCGTTTCATCAATGGCTTGCCGGATCGAGACTGGAGCGTGGACAGTAGCAAATCGTTGACTCGACATCCATACAGTAAGTAAGAGGCTTTCCAACGGCGATATCTACCGGTTCGTTCGTATAGTGAACGGTCTTAGCTATTGAGCCGGCTCACCACGTCGTAGGTTGTCTTCTGCTTGGTGCTTTGGCTTCGTCCTCGTTGGGTACCGTAGACTCGATCTTTGGTCGACTACGTGAGCCGAGATGTGAGACTCAAAGTACAGCATTTCAGCCATGTCTTGCACGAACAAACGTAGATGATGAGCATTATTCGACGTTTGCAATCGTCCAAACACAGTCATGGGAGTATTAACATGCTTCATTCGTCCATCCCCGACTCTACTCAACCCGTGGTATCCATATTCGTAAACTCATACTGTATTGCTTTCGCATGCACCCTTGTCCGCTTGGCTATGTCCAACGCCATCCAATGCCATAATTACAACGAGTGTTAACCAACGCTTGTATCCAATTCACAAAAATGAAGTGCCATCACTCTAATTCAGCCCGTTCGCTCCTTGTTGCTGGGAGCTTACAAACTTCTCCATGAATGTGACATAATCGTACTTGGCCATGTCGCGGTCTTCTTGTAAATCCGGGCCGCGATGTTCTGGCATGCTTTGAACCAGATGATCGATGAGCTCGTCAGGGATGAGTGAGTGCCGGAGATCAAGTTCGGTGACATAGGGCTGTAAAGACGTTAGCTTTAGTTCTGGTTTGTGTTGACGAACGGGTGGCGCTCGGTGGCTGAGACAAAGCCACAAAAGCACGTGTTGAATAACGCTTACCTTGCCATCGGCGACCTCTCGGAAACTCTCAAACACCTGTTCGGCAGTGTTTTGATCTTCCGTGACATCCACCATGAAGCGAATGAATTGTTCGAATGTGACCGCGCCTCGTATTCCGCTGACCTCGACAAACTTTTCGTGCATTTCGTCTTCGTCGTAGACTAGACCGAGACTTGCAAGAGCCGCAGAGAACTCAAGTTCTTGCAGCGAATTAGTGCCGTCCTTGTCGAAATGTCGAAACACCGACTCGAACTCCTCCAGTTGGATTGGCGTCAAGTTCGTCATGTTCCTGGCAACCATCTGGTTCTCCAAGAAAGCAAGTTTCTTCTGCACGCTAGACTTGACAAGTCCAAGCTCGTAAGCCAGCTCGTCGTAAGTATATGTCGTAAAGTCGTTCTCCTCAATGTTGGCTTCTTCACACTGCTCATCGAGCTTAGAGATGAGGGTAAGATAATCGTCCAATGGTGAAAGTGATTCCGCCAGTCTGGTGGTATGCGATAGCTGATCTTCCACCTCGCCTTCCAGTCCCGAGATGCTGACGCTGAGCGTGTTGAGTGTAAGAGCAAAGTCGTTGGCCTTGTCCGCGAAAGACTTGCGTAACGAGTTCTTGATGTCGCGGATCGTGTTGTTGATGATTTTGCTGCGTTCCCTTTCCGATTGATTTAATTGTCCCCAGACTTGGTCGAGTGTCTCCAGGCTGAGCGCCTTCGGTGGTTCGTACGGTTTGAGTCGGTATGTGCTGAGCTTGGTTTTGATGTTGCCCAGCAGATTGGTCAAGTCGCTTTTCTCTGCTACCCACTTTCGCTTCTGTGTCCTCTTGTAGTCATTGAACTTCTGACTCTGCTCTTTCGCGTCTGTATATGTGCCTTTGAACGACGCCTCGTTCCACTGTCTGCGCTGCTCTTCGATCTGTCCTAGAAGAGCTCTCATTCGACGCTCAAAACTATTTTGCATCTCCCAGGCTCCTTGCATGTTTGTTACGAACTTTTCGACTCTTCGACCGGCATTCTCGACACGTTCCATTTGCGAGAAGGCGTGGAACCAGTAGGCAATGTATGTCATCAGAGAGCGCTCATCAGGCTTGGCCACATCGCAGACATCTTCCACGTCCAGCAGATCCGGAATGCCAATCTCCTTGGAAGCGATATCAAAAGCCAACTGCATGTTTCCACGATGATCGGACTTGTCGAGCTTGTCATAATCGATGAGATCCGGTCGGTGGATGTCCAGAAGAGCGCAGAATGCCAGACCGTCATTCCAGCTCCCGGAAAAGTCTCGAACCTGAACCTCCTCGTAACATGCCGTCTTCCTTTGACACCATAACAGTAGACCTTCTTTTGCGCTCAGACCCTCCTCATTAATTTCGCTGATGGTGAAACGTAGAATCAATGTCCAGATCAAACCGAGGATGATTTTGCGATTGCCGTCTACGATATCTTCGGCGCCGATGTTGGTGAGCTGAATATGTCGACCCTTAATAAAGTCCAGTGCCTTGTTGACATTTTCGAAGCGCTGAACACGCAGTTTGGGTCGGGCAGCATATCGGCCAAGTGACTCATTGGAGAGTATTTCGAGAAGGTGTATGAGGACAGTCTGAGAGCAGTCAGTGTGTCGTCCTAAAGCGCAATGTGGTAATGCCAAAGCGGCATGCTTACTCCATCGGATAGGTCGTGAACAAGATCCTTGATCTCCAGATCTCGGACCTTGAGCTTACTGTTCAGCCATTTTCCGAATGTCTTCTCTTGAACCTTGACCCAGCTTCCTTCAAGAACGGCCATGGCTCACAAGACGTTGGTCCCGCTTCCCTCCTCACGCGACCATGTGCAGTATGTATGTTGGTTGCTCGTAAGGCGAATTATCCAACGGCAATTGGGCTACTATTCGTCCAAAAAGTGCTGTACAGTCTGTAGGATAGGTAAATTCTTGATTGTGTTGTTCATCTATGGGTTCGTTTGCTCTCCGCATGGAAATAGAAATTAAGGGTCGAGATCAACAAGCGTTGTTGGCCCCAAAACAGCCGCCAGACAAGGCGCAGATGCCGAAGCCCGCACCCGCACGGCCTCGTCCGCAAACGGACCAACTCTGTGCCTTTCCACGCAACAAGATCGAAAGCAACTGCACCAAGGCCGCTGGGTCTGCAAAAACAATCGCAAAAGATAATTTGCTTTACGCTTTTAGGTCTGTAGTCTGTTAGATATGGTTCATCAAGACGATGATTTGAGATTGAAACTCACCGAACCCGGAATCGAACCGGGGTGTCCAGAATCAGAATCTGACATCATAACCCCTAGATCATTCAACCGCTGATAAAGCCACTTCGTGCTTCGTTGGAGGACTGAGCAAAATTAAGATAGTATATAATGCTGCATGTGGTGAGCAGGCACCTGACCGATCCGCTTTGTTTGTAACCACTCCCATCTCCTGTCGTTTGGCCATCGAATCACTATACAGGTTCCAGGCAGCATTAATTGACATTTCGAATTGCTCCAGCCCTATGTTACTATCGTGGGGAACACACTCATTGAGACGTCCATCTTCTGCAGTCTCTTGGAGACAAACCTCGTGCCCAACTAGAGGAATGTGGTTTTGTGCTTCCGCAACAGCGCTCACTGAAACACGATCTGAAGGCATCCCGAAAGCAATGCCACAGCAGAGTTCTGATATTTTGTTATGGCTATTACGAATCATACCAAAGGAAGTTCTAAGCGCAAAACCAAGTCTTTGTCAATGTCAACCCCAGTCATCAATACACTTCCGCAAACGGACATATCTTTGAAGACGCCACGCCTTCGTACGTCAATAGCGAAACCGAGTGTAAGTAATCATTTCACCAAGTGAGTCACGAATCTACCTCAATTCCAAACCAAATGTACAACCCTGCCGCCTGCGAAAGAATGTCCAACCACGACGCCCTCTCGAAAGAGACTCTGGGTCTCCCAGTGTTCATCTCACACACAACAGGCGCAGCGATAACATCATCGAACCCTACATCGCCAACCTCGCCCTCCAGTCCGCTCAGCCCATCATTTCTGTCGTCCTTCTCCCCGCTCTCCGGGTCGAACAGTCAACCATCGTCGTCTTCATCGAGCACGACCTCGTCAAGCAGACCACTGTCTCTCCTCCCATCAAAACGCATATCCGCAGTCCTCGACACAAAGCGCCTGTCGCTCGCGATCGATTCGGTCATGGGCACATGGGACAACCTGATGAAATCAGCTGAGTCGTTTCTCAACGAGGACGACGAGACGGCACTTCCACAGACCGAGGAGCGGGGAAGGAGGCGACGGAATAGAGGCAAGGAAGGAAGCGGCAACGAAGAGCAGAGAGGTCACGGAGACGCAGCGAGAGATCTGGAAAGTGGAGGCGAGTACTGGGGCCACAGAAACGACTTGGAAAGTGGAGCTTATTACGACGGAGTCAGGTTTTTGGGAGAGAAGGGTGATGGAGGATGGTTGGATTGATGCGTGCTATCTCGAATGTTCGTTGAGCACGAGTGTCGGATTGCTCCTCCTGTAGCTAATATGTCATTCTTCTGCAGTTTGCTTCCCTCTGTGCGCATGTCCGTTCGTTTAGAGTCATGTTGTTTTGCTTTTACCCGTCAGTGATCACATCACACCTCTCTTCTCAACCAGCGACCGACCTCGATATTCCTTGGTGACAATCAGAGAGTAGGAGAAAGCAGAACAGCAGCACATGCAGCTTGACAAGTGCCGAAGGCAGAGTTGCAAGCAAGGACGGTAGCCGGAGCGGTGGCACCCAGAGTTGCTCCCCAGGTGGCACCCGCAGCGGCGTAACAGGCCATGACGAGACCTGCACAGCCGGCCTGGCAGATACCATAGGCAAATGGACCGGCCATGGAAGTGGTGGGTAGAGTCAGGGCAATGCCCAGAGCGAGAATCTGTTAAATTTGCATGTTGCCAGGGTGTTTAATTGAAGGGCTGTGATGTAGTTCGGTATGTGGTGTGGTAGTTGTTGCAGTTGTGGAATCAAGAATTGAAGAACGGCTCGAGTACCCTTCTACATATATTCCATAGAAGCAAGCTTCACCGTGACAATACCGCCTAATAGCAGTGAGACTTCACCTTCGCAGTGATCATCGAGACTGAACAGGCAACAACGTGATCACCCTTTGGTCCAGGGCATCATCTGTTTCTTGCTGGCATTCCATCGGTAGGTTTCTCCAGAGCCAACGTTATACTGGTTGTAGTTCTCCGTGGCTCCCTTAACCATACCTTTGCGGAAGGTAATGTTGATCCTGCCGTGCTCGCTTTCTCCACCCTTACGCTTCGGGATGCTGTGCAGCCAACAAGACTGTGTCTTGCCACGCATAAGGATCATGTCGCCGCTCGCCAGAGGATATTTGAGCGGCTTCAACTCTGGAGGGGGTGCGGCGTCGGAGGGTGGAATCGGTTTATGCTTCAATAGAAAGTCTCTCCTCGCGCCGAGAGAGAAGGAGGCGATCGATGGATTGACACCAAGGAAGCGTTCGTCATCGCTGTGGTAAGAAATACTGTCATCGCCCGAGGCGTAGTAATTGACTAAGCAGAAATTGAACGTTTCTCCGGTGCTCCCTTCAGTGATCTGTCTTAGAAAGTCAAGACATTGCGGTATCGGTCTTGGACTGCATTTGTACTTGTCTTTAGGCACCGGCTTCTTCGATATAGTCTCGACCACGGTGCCGTCGTCCGCGAATCGAGATGAGTCGTCAACGCCAAAGACAGTGGTGAACCTAGGAGTGTTGATGTCTGTCTCAACAGGACCACGCTTGATCTTGTATTTCACCCGATAAAAGAATAGTTCTTGTCTGAGGAATTCAAAAAGTGCCCTTTCGATCTCCTTTGGTACATAAGGTTGGTAATAGAGAAGATCCAAGTCCAGCTGGTCGTTGATCACTTTGCCCTCCATCGCCGGCGCAAATCCAAGCACGTCGATAATAGCAGCGGGTAGATGTGGTATAGCATATGGATATGTCGAATGTTCTGATACCTTGTCGCTCTTCTCCACGACTTCCACTTTGACCTTCTTCGATGGACTGGGGACGAAGAAGCTGTCTATCTGTCGCTTCGACATTTTTGAAACGCGAGACCGAGACGACGTGATGGCCTGACCGCGCAGAGCGATTAGCATCTGCACTTTGTATTCTTGTATAATTATTATTATTCCATTATCTGTTGTGGTGTAGAATTAGGCAGGCACACGCGGTACCTGCGTCGACGCGTTTGGCAAGCATCGACGTCATCGAACGAGGGTCATCCACTTTCGACTTCACTTCACTTCTCTTCAACTTCCTACATGTATCCTCATCCGTGATCTGTCAGTCTTCCGAGAATTCCTGCGGTCTTTCTCCACTATGATCATACTAAGTATTCAGATTGCCACTTTGAACTTCCGCTGCATACAAGCACAGGTAGGCAAATGTTGTTGACAGGTACAGGTAGTCGTATCTTCCCACATAATGCGTTTCCAGTTCTTCACATCATGCTGTAGGAATTCCCAATCCCAGCCACCTCTTGTGAGGTCCACTTTGCAATCGGCGCAAGGTCTTCTGAAACAAGAGGCTGCTGCGGTGTGGCTAAGTTTGCTCATTCCGGTCATGCGTGTGACCAATTATCGGGCGCCTGCAGTAGCACAAGATCAGTCAGCTCAGGTTTGCGTGCGATCAAGTTGACCGTCTTCCACGATCTCCAGAAACCATCAGCAGAGAGATCAAGTCCAATATCCAATCTACATTCACAAATTGCCAATACCTTGATTCATTTGCAAATCTTTGACTTTCTCTACTGCACGCGACGACTATCGCACTCTCTCCAAAAAGTCGTACAAATAAGTGGCTCATCTCGTCCTCGCTCGGCGAACTGCATCTTCACCACTTAACTAAACATGGATGATCTTCAAATTCGGCAATCGAGAAACTGCCCATCTGGTTTCCAGTGGTACTCTTGCAGTCTGGTAGGCAACAACTTTGCCGGATGCTGCGCCGTCGACCCGTGCAATCCAGATGGTGGATGTCCACTCACAGCAAGCCCACCTACAGCCACACAAAGTGCTACCTCCGTGACCACAACTTCTCTCAGCAGTAGTGCTCTGACCGGAACCTCGACAGATCCATCTTCTTCGACCTTGACCACTTCAAGCATCAACCCCACGATTGCCTTCACTTCTAGCGCTGCCACAACTTCGGCTACGACTGCTGGTGCAACTCCTTCGGCTCGGCCTAGTGTTACGCCTGCTTCAACTACCACTGGAGGTCAGTCGGCGGCCAAAGAACCTATCGATGCGATCGTTGGAGCTGCAATCGGTGGATTCCTCGGACTCTTGGTCATACTCGCTCTCATTGCATGCATGTTCTACCGTCGCAGACGCCAGCAAGCCAAACGCAGGTCAGCGACAGTCACGAGACGTAAGAGCATGGAGCCACTTCACGGCGATGAGGGACAGAGCATGTTCGCTCCGTTCGGAGGTAAGACTCAACGGTCACAATGTAGAAGAGTTAAAGCTTACAATCGAACAGGATTCTACCGTGGAACCGACGACCACCACGGTGAGAAGCAGAGTTCGGAAGTCCCCATAACCATTTCAGCACCTGACGGTCGCGCATACCACTATCTCGACAACGACTCCCCAGAATCTTCCCCGGTCAAGAACAGAATCTCTCAGCTCGATGGTTCTCCAATCTCCGAACTGGCAGATACATCTCCAAGCCACCCACATGGCTTCGTAGCTCAACCACAATATATAGCCTATTCGCCGGCTCGCATCTCTACCAGAGTATCGCCCATTACACCAACTTGCGATGGTAACTTACAAAGCCAACACACTATGAGCTGGAATAAATACGACGCCTCAGAATCCAGCTCACCGCCTTCGAACTTGACTTCGAACGCATCGCCAAAGACAAGGGCTAACAGTCCAGATCCGAGAACCTGGATCTGCAACTGAACAATGTCCATTCCGCAGAAGATGTGATAGCGGTGGAATATTGGTGATAGCGGTGTGGTTCACCAGCATTCGTTTACGAAAAGCTTCTCTACACCGGCCGTACCCGACAGATAGCTTGAAAGATGAGCTTGGTCGAAGGGAATACATCGGGACTGGGCAGCAATACGAGAGCGAGGTCGTGTACTATCTTACCATGAGCCGTCTGCCAATAACGAGATCTCCCAAGCTGTCTGTGTCGCGCCAATTTCCTGAGGTGACGAGTGTAAGCGGAACTTGATAAAGATACCTTATCGGCTACATTAGTTTCGGATGCCATATCTTGACAGCTATCTCGCTTTCGCGATGACCCATAAGCCAAATGCCGCTATTCCGCGAAGACATGCAGGTTGTCACGCGCCGTTTATGTAGATCGACACGCTCTTGAGACCTTCCTATCTTGACTTTTGCAATTTGCCGAAGACCATGGAGCTCGAAGGACAGAAAAACACGGGAGCCGGTAAACGACCAGGGCGAACTAGCCGGGTGGAAATAAGCCTTTGCTGAAGGAGCTGTGCTTGTCCTAGATAGGAAGGAACCATGCTGGTGTTACGCTAGGGGAATAGAGTGCGGATATCATGCGGGGATAAAATCTTGAGTCCACTCAATCCACACTTCACCTCCCCCTCTTGACTCTTGCACTATCGCTTATCCTCTTCGACATCAATATATCCTATCTTCATGACTCCGGTCATCGATTCAGCCGTGCGGCGACAGCACAAACGCAATGCTGCATGTCGTCTAAACCAAGCAGGTTTCTGCTAGCTAGACTCAACGTTTGTGCTGTTCAGAGATAGACGACATGCATTTGGCTTCGATAACACCATTCCACTCGCGTTCTAATACTATCAACAAGGCCGACGATCAATCCGTACCTCGGATGTTCGATACCGGATCACCGAATCAGCAGATCTTCCGCCCCTTATGTATCTATTCGATGATTGTATGCTATCTCTTTACCTAGACCGAACAGCAACCTGTTCCTTAATAGGCAGGAGACGACAAACCGTATCCATTCAGCATCAATGTCTACGGCATATAAAGGCAACTGTAAGCCCGTCCTTCGTAGGTGTCCAAAGATCATCGTCTTTACTATTCATCTCCCTTCATCATGCGGTTCTCTGCCATTGTTAGCAGTGCTGCTCTCGTAGCATCCGTCCTCGCTTCTCCTATCGACAACTACATCGTCCACGAGAAGCGCCATGCCGCTCCAATTGGTTGGGAAGTAATCGGTGATGTTAAACGTGACGGTGTCTTGCCCATGAGAATTGCGATCAAGCAAAGGAACATCGACCAAGGATACAGCCACATTATGGATGTCTCCGACCCAGAGTCTCCAAACTTCGGCAAGCACTGGACTGCCAATCAGGTCGCCGAGACTTTTGCCCCTAGGTCAGTCACTTGTCATTTTTCCATTTCGCTACCATACTACTGAGCACCGCGGCACCAATGTGGAGCCCCGTGTCTCAACTCGGAAGTCGTCCATGCTATGGAGTCTTCACTCCCCTACGAAGTCTCATGTCAACTCCATCTCATAGAGCTGAGCATTGTTTGACCCTCCGCTGACCTGTTTTAGCGATGAGTCCATTACCGCAGTCAGAGAATGGCTGCAGGCGGCTGGTATCTCGGACGAGCGTACGAAGCTCTCCCATGGTTCCAACTGGCTTTCCTTCTACGCCACTGTTGGGGAGGCCGAGTCTCTCCTGAAGACCAAGTACTACGCCTTCGAGCACGCCGAGACTGGCGCCCCTCACATTGCTTGCCAGGACTACAGTATCCCACGACACTTGTCTGACCACATTGACTTTGTTACCCCTACCCTTCACTTTGACGTCAAGCCTGCAGCTCCCAAAGGCGACCGCTTGAGCAAGCGTCAAGTTCCTGCCAACGCCCCCAACGCCAAGTCCATCGGTAACCCGGGAACTGCTCCAGGTGCTGGCTCTATTCCAAAGTTCGGACGTTGGATCAATCCCTGGAACATCATTAGCCAGCTCGAGAATTGTGACACTCAAATCACCCCAGACTGTCTTCGTGCCCTCTACGAGTTCTTGCCAAACAATCACGCGAACCCAGCCAACTCTTACGGCATCGTAGAGTACACTCCACAGGCTTATCTGCCTAGTGATCTGGACCTTTTCTTCGCCAACTTTTCTAAAGCACAAGTCGGAGACAGACCGATCTTCGACTCAATCGATGGCGGTGTCCTCCAGACCACCAATCAGTCCTTCGACTTCAATGGCGAATCTGATCTTGATTTGGAGTACGCCATGACTCTCGTTTATCCTCAAAAGGTCACTCTGTACCAAGTTGGTGACATCGAGGGGGATGCATCATTCAACAACTTCTTAGACGCCATCGATGCAAGCTACTGCACCTACGAAGGCGGTGACGACCCGACCGAGGATGGTGTTTACCCAGACCCTGCGGCGGATGGATACAAGGGTGCTGAGGCTTGTGGTGCTTTTGCCGCTACCAAGGTTATCTCTACCTCTTACGGTTCCAACGAGCACGATTTTACGCCGTTTTACGAGATGCGCCAATGTAACGAGTATATGAAGCTCGGTCTCATGGGTATCACTATCCTCTACTCATCTGGTGATTACGGTGTTGCAGGCAATGGAGGTCAATGTATCGCAGCAAACGGAACTTACAACAACGGTACGACTGGAAAATTCAACCCTTCCTTCCCAGGCACTTGCCCATACGTCACCTCTGTCGGCGCTACTCAGGTCAAACCAGGCACCAACATCGTCAAGGCCCTCGCCTCCGGCACTCAACCCGAGCAAGCTTGCGAAACCGTCATCTACTCTGGCGGTGGATTCAGCAACGTCTTCCCGATGCCATCTTACCAATCTTCCGCAGTCAAGGAGTTCTTCGCAAACCATCCACCGCCATACGGTGCAGACCGCTACAACAACTCGATGATGACCCGTGGATTCCCAGACGTCTCTGCCAACGGAGCCAACTATGTCGAGGCCGTTGACGGTAACTTCTCCCTTGTCTACGGAACCTCTGCTTCTTCCCCAACTTTCGGCTCGGTCATCACCCTCATCAACCAGGCCAGAATGGACATTGGCAAACAGAGTGTGGGATTCCTCAATCCAACTCTTTACGCCCATCCAGGTGTGCTCAACGACATCACCACTGGTGGTAACCAGGGTTGCGGTACTCCTGGTTTCACCGCGACCACCGGTTGGGACCCTGTAAGTACAATCTGAATCCTGCTTCACTATCATTCGACTAACGTTCTGATAGGTCACCGGATTGGGCACACCAAATTACCCCAAGCTGCTCGCGCTGTACTTGGGCTTGCCATGATCGCTGCAATCTTAGACAAATCGCAATACAAAGATGTTTAGATCGGTAGACTCACGAATGAAAGACCATGAGATTATAGATTTCCGAATACAGCAGTGAAGGTCTGTATTTAGTCGGTGCTTCATTGATGGATACCGCCACTCACCACGGAATTTCACCTCCGTCATACTGGCCCGCGGTCTTCTCCTTTCCAGACACATGGATGTTGACGAACTTTCCATTCTGAGACTTGTCGGCTTGGAGAATGATCCTCTTGACTTCGGCAGCGCCAACGTCGACCTCCAACTCACCAAAGTCACCACCGCCCAGTTCAGTCTTCAAATGCTATAGTTCGTCAGCAATGAGATCCTCGAATACGTCGCCTCTGATACTCACACCCGGGGAGAGAACCAGGAACGTAAATCCCTTGTCCGCGAAATCCATGGCCCAGTGCTTGTTCAGCATGTTGAGCGCCGTCTTGGAGATCTTGTACGCCGAAGTAGGCACCATCGGCCATCGATCAGCCCATGCAAGAGAGGCAAGGGCTGTCGACACATTGATCACCTTCTTTAAATTGCCCTTCTCCAGCAGCGGCAAGAACGCAACCGTCATCCTCTGCGGTCCAGCAACATTGACATCGAAGACCTTAGCCAGATCTTCAGCAGTGACGCTCTTCACGCCCTCTGGGTGCCACGGTCCGACTCCGGCATTGTTGACCAGCACATCCAGTCCTTGACCACCGAGCTTGGTCTCGACTTCCTTGGCCGCGTTCTGGACGGCTTCTGTGTCGTTGACGGCGGCTGTGATGGGGATGATACGGTCGCTGTTGGCGTCGACCAGCGCCTTGAACTCACCTGACGGAGCGCTGCGACTGATGGCGAAGATCTTGCCGACTTCTGAGGTGGATGATTTCATGAATTGCTGGATCAGTGCGAGACCCAGGCCGCGGTTTGCGCCGGTGATGACATAGGTGGCCATGTTGGTAGTCTGCGTTGGTAGTTGCTCAGTGATGTTTGGTTCTGAGATTACTCGGATGTGTGTAGTCGTTCTTGTTCATGTAGTGTGTTCTATGTCATATCCCCTTTCGGTAGTCCAGTCGTAACTCCTTTGGGATGTTGTTCTCACACGTGTCGAGGATATGTTCGAGTTGCTTAACTCCTAACGCCGAGCTTGTCAGCAGGCAATCGAGTCATTGAAGGGAGTCTTGATAGAATGCGATGAGGATCAGTCGTCGCAGTGTCATGGAAATATATGCTGCAGCATCCATGGTAGTCGACAGGCGAACTGTCGTGTATACGCCAGATTCCAGCCTTTCGGGACACTGTGTATACCATCAACCGGTTATGATTCAGCGTGTAGCTGTCGTATCTAGTGATTCGATTATCATTACATCTTTTGAGGTCAGATCTATAAGCTAGTTGATTTGCAGGTGTGCTAACGATGCCCAAGGATTCACAATGCGACAGGGCGTTTCACAGGTTCTCACCCCCACGGTCTCCAGGTACTCGCGGTTGACAGTACAAGTGGCTGTTATCGTTGTTATTGGCCTTGACCACTTCACAGAACAGGCTCGTGTGGGATGGCGCGCGCATAACCGCCTGCACACTATTAGATGCTGCATAGCGACTCCGCTCCGCCATCCATTAACCGCCCGGCATCCTCTGATGCAGGTTTGGACATCTGCTGCGCCGCTTGTGTTACATGTACGGGCTCAGAGCCCGAGAATAAGTCGTTGTTATGTAAGGTATTACAAGTCATTCTTTACAAACATTACTGCCTGGTCCCTTTACTTGTGGCAGCATCATCTTCTTCTATTGCGCGGTCTCCCGAATCAATTGCATATATACATATATATTCATATGTCGAAATCTGAGGGCCTCCCTAGGACCATTGGTCAATGGCACGCGGATTATCAAGAGAATAAATACGAGACCTTGCAGGCCTTTCTTTCTGCTGGCGGTCGACGAGTCTCCGGCTCTACGTTCCGGTCTGAGCATTTCATCTGCCTCAGAGCTATACGGCAAAGTTTTACAACAGAGGACTTCCGCCCGGTCGAATGGCTCATGGACGGCGTCTGGGATAAAGCCAAGGAGCATTTTGAGCAGGACAAGGAGTGGTACCAGTTCCTCCAAAATGTTGGCACTCTCGGAATCGACGGTGACCACCGCTATCAACGCAGCGCCCTTGATCTCGTTCGCTATTACCAGAACAAGATCACCAAGACGGCAGATACAGGAATGAGTGACGCAAGCAGTGATGCAGACATGGCATCGAAGATCTGCATATCGCCTGAGGTCTCATCGCCTGGTCCACAGCACTCAGCTACTCGACAAATTCCAGACAGTGGATCAGACAGTGGTTCAAGCAACTTCTCAGACCAAGACTCACCTTCGCGGGGTCGCCACCTGAACGAGCTTGACAAGATCGAAAGCGCAGCCGGCCAACCCGGCTTGTCTGATCCCAGGTCCAAGACAACTGGGCGGGGCCAACCCTCAACCCCTGTCATGAAGATACAGAATTATAGCGGACCTCTATTGTCCCCAGCACTGCCGCTGCCAAAGAATTTCGCAGATCCTGCGGAAGACGAGCAACTTGTCAACGTTGCTTTGAATTCCTTCTTGGATGCTCTTACCTTTGCTGAGCCCAGTCTCACAGCTTCGTGGACCCTACGCCGTGCTGCTTTCAGACTCGAGAAGATCTACGAAGCTCGAGTTGATGGCTATCTACAACATGAGAACGGTGCAGCTTTGATCCTTCTTGAGGTCAAGCCATATCTACGTCAAAACAACGAGGTCAAAGTCCAGATGCAAGAGACTGCGCAGGTTGCCGCTTGGATCTACGAGTTCAAGGGCAAGGGTGCAAAGAAGCTTGAGAATGGCCGTCAGAGGTACGTGTACTGCCTGTTGCTAATCAGCAAGACTTTACTAATCTGATGTTTGTGATTCAGATATCATCTAATATCTCAAGACCATCGAGAGATTTACCTCACCCTTGCTGAGTATGGGGATAAATATCTTAAGTATCTGGAGCAGTCTGCTGGAGGCGGGGAGATCAAGGATCTCAAGTCGACGGATGAAGAAAGCTTCTTGCTTATGAAACAGTATGGTCCGTTTGACCGGCATAATGGAGACCACATGGAAGCATTTGGACCATTTGTTTATGCATTGACCAAAGAGCTAGGGGAACTTACGCTGACGTGAAGGAAGAGGAATAGAGGCACGAGATTCAGCGTTTTGAGGACAATGTCGATTATAAATGTTATAGCTGTTGTGTCTGACTTATGTATCTGAAATGACTACTAATTATCATTTTTCTTAATCATAGTAATATCCTTACATCTTTTAGGCAAGTAGTTGATCTTTTGCTATAATGGACAGCTAGTGCTGAACACAGTGTCCTAATACTGAACACAGTGTAAGTAGCCGACTCTTGCGATATACGTAGGGAGAGGCCAGCGCCGGGGTGACACGCGGGCGACAAAACAACTGCAGGTCAGAGAATGTCACGTGACCAGGTGGACGCGTTCTTCAGTACAGCATGCATGTTGCTTGTGACGCATCGGAACGCGTCCACCGACTGCTTATGTGGTTTCATGTTATCAACACACGGCACATAAAAATAATATCCCCACAGCGACCATGTAATACTCACAGCCACAGTTCATGCCATCCTCGAGCCAATAACTCAATATGTTCAAATCATAGGCAGATTGTTTGATTGAAGGTCATCTGCAGTGACGGTCACTTCCACACCGACCAAGACTTGCTCGTAAGCCTAATAGGCTGCCCGTTTGTTGACCTTTTGAGTTACTGATCCGGCACGCAAGCTCGCCTCTTGCCATAGGCAGCTTTGAAAATGCCCATGGACCTCAAAATGGCGTTGGCGGTGAAAACTCGCAAATTTCTGCTCGACGCACTTGACAAGGTCCAATCTCGACGGGATCTCGACATAACATCTCGACGGCATCACTACATATCGGCAGACCAATCTCGACGGGATCCCTACATATCGGCAGACCAATTCCGCCAGCTTGCTTTCTGCGTTAGCGCTCTGGACTGGGAACCCGAGGGCACGATTGACTTCGAGCCTCGCTTTTGCGACCCCTTCCCGGCCGACGCATTCGACGACATCTTCTCTCGAAGACTGAAGCATGCGAGACGCTACAGCACCAACCCGAAGTGGAGAGAGGGACTGTCACGCGAGACAGCGACGCGGGAAGAAGAAGCTTATGTCCTGACTGGCTACATTTCCTGTTGGTTGGGCGCGGTCGACCAGTACAGCGACATGGCCGCGCACGGTGATTGGATGCGGATGTGAGTGTGAAGACCCTCACAACTTTCATGAACGTATGAACTGACTAGAATAATTACAGAGGGAAAAGCAAACTATATCAGCGCCGTCATGAGGGACACCTAGGCAAGGTCTGGAGGATGAAGGACATATACCGAGCTGTACCTTGGCCTCAAGGCCTTTGGCCAACCGACCCAAGCCGGCTGAGAAAGCTCAAAAGAATACCCAAGCAAGATGCCTTGAAGCCTGTGGACATAACACTCCGAAGACCAGGAAAGACTCAGTTGATTCACATGGCATGTACAGTGCACGAGAGCAGAGAGCCAATCGACGAGTGCCTTTACCGTTCAGAGGTAATCTCAGCACTCAGCCTCATGAGTGAGCACGTCAGTAGGGGCCCATACAATTGGAACTACCGAGTGTTTCCAGTAAGTTACTGTGCAGCAGACATAGGCTACTAACACTGACGGCTGCACCACAGGTATTTGTCTACACCTTCAGCGGTCGCTCAGTTCGTGTGCTCCAGTTCCATCACGACACAACCGAGCAACGGCTTCATATCCGTAAAACTCCGTTCATGTACATCGAAAGCGAGGACGAAATGGACAAGATCAAGTTGGTGATGCGATGGATCATGAATAAGCCAAAGGGCGATTTGAAGCTGGAAGATCTTGAATGGAATCCAAATGAGGACGAAGACAGAGTAGAGGTTGACAACCAGCCACCCACCCCAAGGAAGAGCTCCATTCGGTGCGTGTAATGATTACGGGATATATTTATGACAGCCATGACCAGATTACGACTTAGCGGAATATGACGGAATCAATTTCAATGCGATATCTTGACTGAATTGGTTCATTCTATCTGAAGCCAACTGCACGAACGCCACCACGGGCCGCGCCACACGTCTCTACACCCTGCGAGCCTCGAACTGCCTTTCCGCAAAATATCTGTACCTCGAAGCAGTGCGAACGCGGAAGCTCTTGCCGTAGAAGATGAAGACAAAACAGAACAGCAGCACCACGGTCCCAAGCACCGTAATAGTGATGAAAACATTCTGCATACCGACGCTCTCAATCCACGGCGTAAGCGCAAAGACAAAGATCATCGCAAGCAGATTCCTAGTGAACGTGACCGCGACCAACGAATCACCGACAATCTGTCGCCGTTAGCAGGCACCCACTCACATCTCAGCAGGTCAAACTTACCTCAGTATAAGAATCCGTCAGATACGTCAACGCGATACTGCAAATCGGCGCCGTGCCGAAGTTGCAGACCGCGTACCCGACCGCGATCAGCGGCCACGGCGCACCGCTGTTCAATCCGCACCCGAACATCAGTGCGCCGGCGGGCACGAACGGCACGAACGGCGCCATGACCCACAGCCGCATCTCGGGCTCATAGATACCGCCATTGCGGCGCGCGAGGACCAAGATGACTCGATCGGCCAGGGGTCCGCAGACGAGGCTGCCGAGGCTGATGCCGATGAAGGCGGGGAGCGACATCAGTCCGATCGCCGCGGCGTCGAAGTTGTAGGGCGGCAGCGTCATGTAGGACGACAGAGTCGTGGTCTGTGTTGTGGACCATGCGATCATGAAGCCGTAAACTAGTGACATGTAGGCGACGGCGGGGATGGTGAAGAGGATCTGGAAGGGCTGGTAGCTATGACGCGCGAATTTGGCGAAGCCGCCCAGCGAGGTGGTCGTGAGCGAGAGCTTTTGGAGGTAGGTCTTGCGTGGTATAGAGGGGTTGATGTGCGTTCTTGTCAGGCTGACGTCCGAGGTCGCTGGTGGTTCGTCGACTTCGACTGGCGAGGTGGGAGCTATGGTCTTTTCGTTTTGTACTGGCTTCTCCGTTACACTGGAGCCACGCTCGGCCCCGTTCGCGGCACGACGGTCTTGTTGTTTGTCAGGCTCGATGCCGTTGAGGGTCTGGGTCTGGCTGGTAAACTTGGTCTCTTCGTACGTGAAGATGAAGACCACCAGGCCAACGGCCAAGAATATGGCGATCCACCACCAGACCCATCGCCAGCCTTGATCGACAGTGATGTAGCCCGCTGGGACCACAGTCAGGGTACTACCGGCATTCTGTGCCCAGATGAAGATGGTGTTCATCGCACCCCTCTCATGGACGAGGAAGACATCGGCAACAGTCATCTGGACCATGACCTCGGACAGAGCGCCGACCAGACATCCCCAGACGTTGGTCATCATCAAATCCGTGACGTTGTTGATCCTGGCAGACCAGATGGCGACGCCGAACTGGGCAGCAGTCGAGATGATATAGATTGGGCGACGACCGTATTTGAGCGCAAAGGGGATGAGCAGGAACGCTCCAATGCATAATGTTCCCATACCGACGGCATAACTGTCATTCAAGATCTCGAAGCTGAAGCCTAATTGGGAATTCATCGGGCCCCAGGTGGGCGTCGTGTCGTCGATGAGGGCAAAGACCATCAAAGTGTAGTAGCAAGTGAGAAAAAAGTTCCAGTACTTCTCCCGTTTGGTCCAGTTGAGAGGGTCATTTGGGTCATCGGATGGGTGGGGTTGAAGGATGATCTCCTTGTTTTCTGATTGTACGAGTTCTTCGAGACGGACTGTTCCAGGCGGCCAGGCATTGGGATCTTCGTGGTCGTCCGTGTAGTCCATAGTGATGTTCTTGGTGTATTAGGGTAAGATGTGACGGGACCTGGTTACTGAAGTTGTCAAGTGTGATGTGTTGGGGGCTTGTGCAAAGACTCGGCGGATATTGCTAAAAGATAAGGAGACATATATCTACATATACTTACCGTACATACCTTGTTGGGAAGACCGATGATCATGTTGATAGGCTGCAGTGTTCGTATACATGCAAGAACCTCATGTTTCAGCCAGCATCTCTTATCTTACGCTTTTGATATTGTGCTCGGTACTTGACGAGCTGGACTGTTCAGAGTGCATCTGCATAATCTAGAGGCGTATTCTGCATTAGCTGTATCTTGGAGCTTGTCGGACAGGCGTCGGCAGGAACGAGACGATCTTCATTGGTGTAGCTGTATTGTGTGTTGATAAGGTGCTGTGGGCAGACGTTGCTGATAGGTCTTGTTCCTTCCACTGCCGATAAAGCTTCCATGTTCCTATCTTGTAATAAGCCAGCATCTGATGTATGCACCACCCTTGTCCTAATTGCATCGCAATGCTCTTATACCTTCTGAATAGAGTATTTTTTTGCGATCGGTCGACTGCAACGTGGGCTGATCGATAAAACATCACTGGCTGCGACAGACAGGAAGACCGGCGACCTTTTGATAAGAATGATTTCTTGATGCTATGCTACTCCCTGGTATCATCTATCTATCGCAATAGCAAGTTTCGTTACGTCAAAGTCAGATTTCCTTACTTCATCAGATTGCCCATTGCCCGTTCTTCTGTCTTACGCGGCGTCTGCAGATATGCCTCTGTTGCTAGCATGCGAGCCGGGCATACCGTGACCATGACCGTGACCGTGCCCTAAAGGCTTCGGCGTTCCAAACGCACCAGCGCGGCGAAAATCGACCGAGTTGTACAGTTCTGGCCTCCTCTCATCGCCATTTTGAGCATGCAGCGCGCTAGTCACGAATGCTTGATTCACCGCAGAATGCTCAACCGGAAGTGAAGGCATGGCATGGTCGCCCATGTGTCCAGGGTCGGCCGGAGCGTCTATTGTTGATGCGCTTGACAGTCCAGAGAAATCGCGTTTCTGTCCTGGTAGTCGCTTCATATAAGCGCCAGTCGGTGATCCGTCTGCCATTTCTCGGTCATGAGGAATCAACTGGATCCTATCCATCGTTGGGGGCGCTATTATTGCACTTGAAGGCGGGTCGCTCGTCACACCGACAGTCTCGTTTGATCCAGGTGGATGATCCGTCCTCTGCGCCCCTGGCAACGGGGTTGTGAACGGAATACCCGTAGGCGGTCCAGAAGACTGTAGACCAAGAGGCTGAGGTCTGAATGCAGAAGGCGTCCTCGATTGCTGGTGTACCGGGTGATGCGGATTTGCCCATGGTGTCTGCTCAAGAAACTCCTTCTCCGCCAAGCCAGCAGCAGTTGGCATCTGTGCTGCTTGGACGTAACTTCGGTACTCTGCCGAGGCGTACGGAAATGTGTATGGCTGTTTTCGTGTAATCTTCATCGCCTTAAAGTCGTCGTCCGTCTCGCGCTGTCGTGCACCCTCAATCTCAGGCGCAGCCGGAAACCCAACGTGCTTCGCAACGCCAGACAATACCGAGACTTCCATGTTGTACTTGGCTTGTTGTCGGATCTGTTCCGAGCGCTTTGTAGGAAAGGGAGTTGTAAATTGGTCCAGCTCGTCGGCTTGCGCTGCGCGTCGGTCTTTCTGGATGTCGTACCATTGTTTGCCGAGATCGTACAGCACTCCCTCGCGGATCTCTCGTGCTTCTTGAAAGTATTGACTGTGTAGTTGTGCCCTTGTACCAACCGTCTCAATTCGCAAAGCCCCCCTTTTATACTGATATAGATTCATCTCTTGCTGTATCTTCGTGTCCCTTCGCAAAGTGATGACCTGCAGTTGCGCAAGATACTCAGGATGACTAGGGAAATCTGAGTTGAGCGCGACTAATTCTGCTTCGGCAGCAGCAAGTCGTTCGGCATGTATCCTGCCAGAAAGTCAGACACGCTTTGGAATCGAAGTCCTCCTACACTTACGCCTTTCTCAGGGACTTGAACTGTTGTTGTAGTTGAATGAAAGACTGCTCGGCTTGTTTCCTGCGTTCGACTAGACAGCAAACATCAGCACATGACTTGCATGCTGGGTTGATCGACTTACCTTCTTCTGCACTCAATGCTTCTGTCGATTCCTCCTCGTCTTCTTCCGCTGGCTCTCCAGCTTCTTCGTTATCCTTTTCGACTTTTGACTCGTACCGCTTGAGCTCTGGAGTTGTCTCTTTTGGTTCTCTTCTTCGAGTCCTCCCTCGTCTCTTCTTCTCGCCCTTGGTGGGTGAAAGTGCGGGACTCGCTATCGCCGCGGCTTCCACCTCGTGATCTTCAACATCGGCAGCTTCAACTGCAACAGCGATTTGCGCAGTGCTGGCCTGTCCTGATGGATCCCATGCGAGGGGTCTCCCGGATCTCTGACTCGTCCGTCTCTTTGACAAAGCTTGATCAGAATCAGACTCTTCGGACAGCGAGCTCTCGGCATCGCTAAGAGGTGAGGTACGTTTTCGCTTTCGACTCGCGTATTCTGGGTACACTTCCATCAGTGCGCGCTCATTGGCAGCACGTTTTTCAAACTCACCAGTAGCTTGACGTCCAGAGGTCGGCGAACCGGAAGGTCCTCGCGCAGTTGGCGTAGACTCTGCTTCGGACAGATCCTCGTCTATGTTTGCCTGCTGACTGAGCTTGCTAGGCGTTCTTCCGGTCTCGCCATGTTTCCAGAGTTTTTGTGGTGTACGCTCCAGGATTTCGGTGTCTGCCTCGGACTCGTTCTCCTCGGCCACGACTGCGCGTGGTGTTTCGTCCAGCTCCAATTTGTCTTGCTCGTCCAAGCTGCCGTCAAAATCACTCAGGCTACTGGATCGGTCGGCGTCTGAACGCGCTGGCGAAGGTACTGAAATGTCTTGAGTCGGATCTTCGATATCCGCCTTCTGATCTGAATTCGAAGCATGTTGTGAATTATGTTTTCCATTCTCTTTAGGACCAGATGCGTTGCTGAGAGGAGAAATTGATGGGGTAGAGTTGCGGCTGCTGACTCCGGCTTTGGGAGATCTGAAGGAATTGGCGGTGGTAGGACGGTGGTATGGATCTATAGGTTCTCTAGATTAGTATCGAAAGATAGCTCATGATATCTGAATAGCGAAAAAGGTATAAGACGCACCTGTTGAGTGTTGTCGTTCGCTGCCGCGACCGGCGCTCGGGGCGGTGATCATGTTTCGTAATATTTCGTTGTCGGTGTCGGTTGTGAGAAGTGCTGGATGGGTGATTGGCAAAAGAAGGGTTTCTAGAGTGTGGAATCGCGATCCACGGGGAATACTGTTTCACAAGATGAGGGTGTCGGTCGAGTACCTTGGTGACTTGAGGTTCTTTTGTGGTGATCAATGAGGTCGCGCTGAGCCAGACGACTACACCCAGCTCGCGCGAAGAGCGCTAGAGAGCAGCGTCATGAATTCGTCGGAGAGAGTAATCAGTGTCAAAGTGAGGTTTGTCAGGATGGGAGTCAGGATGGGACAAGGACAAGATGAGCGACGGAGTAGCAAAGCCCACTCCAACGTGCACCGAATGCGATGATGATCATCCATCCCCAAACTTCGGCAGACCTGCCAAGGACATAGATCTAATCTTATCTCAAAGCCGCGCTAAGCCGCAAGCGTGGAGCAAACTTCAATCTCAGCCGGCAAAAAAGTTCAAGTGAATTGGGGAAGCCTTCTGGTTATTTTTGAGATACACATAAAATAAGCAACAAATTTCACCATGGCTCAAGATAAGAAGAGAAAGCGCGAATCTGCGGGTGAAGACAATGGCAAATCATCGAAGAAAAAGCAGGAGATCCAAGAGAAGCCAGCTACCTTTCTCGCCGTAGACACCAAGGGTCTGGATCCAACCTTGTCTTCATTGTTCGCAAACAGTGCTCCAATCAGCAAGCCTGATATATCCGCGGCGGCTGTAGTTCCACGGAAGAGGAAGAGCAAGGCCGTTAAAGAAGAAAATGAGGCCAATGACAGCGACGATGAGGAGGGCGATAACGAGGGTCTCGAAGACAACTTAGAAGAGGAGATCGCGGATGTGTTACAGCAATCCGATGACGAGGAAGAGGTCGTGCAGGAGAAGCCTGCTCGCAAGCGCAAGCGAAAGGACCAGCACGACGATCTCGAAACCGAGTACATGGATCGATTGGCAAAGTCGCGCGAGAAGGACAATGCAAAATTACGGAAGCAGGAGAAGGAGAGCAAGGGGAAGGCTCTGGACGGATTGTTGGGGCAGGAGGATGCTGAGACTTCTGATAAGGAGGAAGGCGAGGACAGCGCAGACGAAGAGGACGTCGAGGATGACGATGTGATCAGTGAGGACGAAGACGAGGACGACGAGATGACATCTCCACCACCTCAGCACGAATCGCTAAAGTCAGAGGTCGACGAAGATATGGTGAAAGCACAGCGAACTGTATTCCTCGCTAACGTCGCGTCTGAGGCGATCAAATCGAAAAAGGCTAAGAAAGCGCTTCTTGCACACCTTTCTTCGTTCTTCCCATCGATGCCGAAGCCAAAGGAGGGAGAGCCTGCTCATGCAGTCGAGTCCCTGCGCTTCCGTTCCACAGCTTTCGCGAGCTCCGTGCCCAAGAAAGCAGCCTATGCCAAAAAGGAGATCATGGACGCAACCACGAAATCGACTAATGCTTACGCCGTGTACACCTCCAACGCACTAGCCAGAGAAGCAGCTCGCAAGCTAAACGGCACCATCGTTCTCGACCGCCACCTGCGCGTCGACGAGGTCGCTCACCCAGCCAAGACGGACCACCGCCGCTGCGTCTTCGTCGGCAACCTCGGCTTCGTCGACGACGAGAGCAACATCGACAAAGCCAACGAGCAAGAAGGCTACCGCACGAACCACGGCAACAAGCGGCCCGGCGACGTGGAAGAAGGCCTCTGGCGCACCTTTGCCAAATGCGGCACAGTGGAGAGCGTGCGCGTCGTGCGCGACAGCAAAACCCGCGTCGGCAAGGGTTTCGCATACGTGCAGTTCACCGACGAGAACGGCGTCGAGGCCGCGCTCGAGTACAACGACAAACGCTTCCCGCCCATGCTGCCGCGCAAGCTGCGCGTCACGCGCGCCAAGGCGCAGAAGAGGAACGCTCGCCCCAACCCGGAGAGCACTCGTGCTGCGACGTTCGAGAAGACGAGGCCGAAGGGTGGGTTCGTGCCTAAGCTCACGCCGGAGCAGCAGTCGCAGCTC
>Ga0268246_10000171_pt1 | contig 42941 bp, 40 predicted proteins | sample AgamicOrSfe_FD_200242 | JGI IMG/M metagenome (GOLD analysis project Ga0268246, IMG submission 200242) | Agave microbial communities from Guanajuato, Mexico - Or.Sf.e (v2) (version 2) | ecosystem: Host-associated > Plants > Phyllosphere > Phylloplane/Leaf | place: Guanajuato, Mexico | collected...
GGGGAGGGATACTGGGTCGATGGGGAGGGACAGAAGGTCGAGGGATTGGTGAAGTTCACGGTCCGCGATTTTGAGAGCGCACCTATGACGGAGCGCGAGAGGGGGTTTGTGAATATTGAGGGTACGCTTTTGAGTCAGGAGGAGGACCGCAAGGTTGATGAGGAGATCAGGGAGAGGATGCGGGATAAGAACAAGAGCAAAAAGGGCAGTAGGAGGTAGGACGCTGGTTCGTCCTGGGACATGAATAGGCAATGATTGAAAAGTAATGCATGTGTATTGTATGCAACGATACGCCCTATAACGTCTACACTTTATAGCTCGTCGTGAGGCTCTTCGGCCTTGGGCTCCTCATCCTTCTGGTCTCCGCCCTTGGCAAGGTATTTCGCTTCTTCCTCCCTGACCATGTTCAGGATGTACTGCTCGTCCTCGGGCGACAACTTGCCCTCGGGCTCGGGCGTGAACTCTGGAATGTCTCTCGACTTGGTAGGCGTGGAGCTAGACTTCTTGGTCGATTTCGACTTCTTGGTGTCAGCCTTCTGTTGTTGTTTGGCCTGCTCGAACTTTCTGTTCATCAGCCTGTTGACAAAGTCATTGAGGTCGTTCGCTTTGGCCTCGATTTCTTTTGCGAGGACCTTGGGCGTCTCGTACGCAGTCAGACTCTTGAGCGATGGGCCATTCTCTTCGTACCACTTATTGGCCGCGTCATATTTCTCCTTGAGCTCATCCCAGTCCTCCCAGGTGTATGGTGCGAACATCTTTGGGTGCTCGAAAGCTGGTTTAGACGGTGATGGAGCAGCGTCGTCTGCTGCGTCACCATCCGATGAGGAAGACTTCGGCGATGCGGCAGCCTCTTCTGCTTCCTTGGCCGCCTCTTCCATCTTCTTGATCTGATCAGCGACACCGGCGACCATCTGCTTGGTTGTGTTCAGAACTTTTTCAACACCCTCAATCGCCGCTGGACGAGACAGCGCCTCTTTCTGTCGAAGCTGCACAGGGTCCACAAGTCCTCTGAGGTCGCTAAGCTTGGCCTTGAGAACATCGGTAGGAGCAGTCGCGCCTTCGCCGTAGAGCCACTCGCTGGTGGAGCTGAGAAGAGATGTGAGCTTCGTACGAGCATCCTCGGTGGATGCTTGCTCGAAACCAACGTCAGTCAGGAGGTCTCTAGCACGGTAGGTGAATGCCTCGAGAACGTTCAAAGCCTCCTCTCTCTGGATGCGAGCCTTGTCAGAACGGTCGAAAGCGGCCAGTCGCTCTCTCATGCGCGCAAGATCCTCGGCCGATGGTTGAATGAGGTTCTTTGGTGTCGTACCGAAGTCAATGTTGATAGTCTCAGTTCGCTTCTTTGGCTTGGCATCTTTCGCCGCAGCAGAAGACGCAGAAGCATTAGCTGACTTGGTAGAACTGGATCCAGCAGTGACTTGATCCGTCGAAGTGGCTGCTTCGTCTTCCTTGAGTGGCTCCTGGTCGCCCTTCTTACCTCCAAATCCGAAAAGGCCCTTTACCGAGTCGCCGATACCACCGGCTTTGGCAGCACCATCGACTTCACAGCTAACAGTACCGCTAAGCACTTCAGGAATGTCGTTGACGGGGTTGAGGCGCAGGTTGAATTTGGTCGAGATGTCGTCCTTGCTGCAGCCAAAGTTGACCACGAGCGCAGCGACAGAAGCGGTCAAGTTGCGAGTCTGGATTTCGACAATCTGTCTGTCAGATCCATCGACTTGCTGGTAAAGGCCAAAGACAAAGTCCTCCTTATCCTTGAAAGTGAGCTGCTTGGCAGTGCCCATGGCTGATGTCGGCACGAAGACCTTTTGTTGGCGCTGTTTGCTATCTGTCTGGTGAGTGAAACCAGCAGCGTAAGTAGCAGCGTCGGCATCTCTGATCTCCTTGACCTTGAAGCTCGGACTGAGACCAGCAGCCTTGAAGGCAGCACCAAAAGCAGCAGATTCATCAGCGTTCACGTTGGATCGAACCTCGGTCGACTTGCCAGCAATTGCCTCCAGTCTCTCGCGAACAAATGGAGTGCGGGTCATACCACCGTGCATGATAATCGAATCCAAGTCGGCGACGGTAAGTTTGGCGGCTTCCAAAGCCTGTCTGACGGGCTTCTCGACTCGGTCAGCAAACTCCGAGGCCATCTCTTCGAATTGAGTCCTTGACACGACCGTCTTGAAGTCAATGTCCTGGTATAAACCCTCAAAGCTCGACCTAACGTCAGAGTTGGCGCTCAAGACCTGGCGAGCCCTCTCTGCCTCCCTCCACAGCTTGGAAGCAGTACGTCCATGCTCTTTCACTTCTGACGCAGAGATACCTGCAGTCTTGACCGAAGACATCTTGGTAAATTCATCAACAATGTGGTCTACCAGCAATCCGTTCATGGCGTTGCCACCAAGAGCTCTGTCCCAGCCAGCGCCGACGACAGTGACTTCTTGAATTGTCTTGTTGTATCTTCCAATGTCCTTGACGTCTTTTCCTTGGAAGCGCAGAACAGTGGCCGTGGTCGAGCCTGCCCCCATGTCAAAGATGAGGTGGTATTCAGGCTTCCCTCCTTTGCTGACATTCGAGAACTCGCGCTTGACAGCATAGTCTACACCGACAGCCAGTCCATCACTGATCAGACCCATGAGGTCGATACCAGCCAAATCTGCCGCCCTCTCGACTGCTCTTCTCTCCTCAGCGGTGTAGAAAGAAGGAATGGTGATGACGGCCTCGGTGATTCTGCTTCCCTTTCCAGCCATGGCCTCTGCGTTGGTTCTGATGTTCTTCAATTCCATAGCGAGAAGCTCTTCGACACTCCATGGAAGCTCCTTGTCGCTGAAAGCGCTGCCAGACTTGATCAGTGTAGTCCCTCTCTTCTCAGCCGACTGGACTTTGATCGCTGGGTGGGCTGCTTTGTATGTATCGACAATCGAGGCATCGTCTGGAGTCAATCCTAGAAGAGGCTTGAGATGGGTATAGACATCCCCTGGAAATCTACCACCAAGGGCCAATGCATCACCACCGTACAGTCTCTCCGGGAAGTGGCCGAGTTCGACAGGCTTCTTGGTATCCGGCTTGAATGCGACAACACTAGCCTCCTTTCTCTTCGAGTCTTTCGTCAGAACGATATCGAGAGGGGTTCCTGGCTTGACAATGGCGGCTTTGATGAAGTTGGTACCTAGATCGATTCCCAATACCGCGGACGCAGCAGAGGCTGTGGACGTGAAGAAAATCAGGAGAAGAGGGAAAACCACGGCGAGCGATGGGCTGCTCTTTCGAGAAGTGAAGGATGTCCGCATGTTGATAGCAATGCTTCGGCGCAACTCAGTAGAGCCCGCAATAAGTGATCGTGGGGTGGTCGTCCAGCAATCTCGAGATCAAAACCGAATGTAGAGAAGGAAGGAACAAGAAGAGTTCAAGATGAGTGACACGTCTTATGGGTCTTGATTGTGGAGACGCAACGATATGCTTGGTGTTTCAAGAAGATGAAGGGTCTATAATAATTTGGAGGAGCTGCCACTTGTTCTCCATACTTTATCCGCTTTCACCACCGAGACGTGTCACGTCAGAACCCGAACTAATTTGAGCACGAAAATTGTTATCCTGTGATCTGATCATGCAATTCGAGAATGCTCATAGGTACACAGCTGTATCTACGCCTCAGACTGGATCAATAATTAGATAATGGAGTGCTCGCATGATATCTCGAATTATAAGCACCAGTGACACCTCTCCCAAACATTTCGCCGCAGATCAGCGGCACGGGAATTTCGGCCCGTCGCGCCGCTCGTAGCCGACGAGTTCTGGAAGGAGCATCCATCTTCACATGCGAATGTGAAACTTCTCCATCACGTTGCGACTGATAACACTATCCTTCGGTACAACAGAGACTATCTGACGTACATCGCTCTAGGAGCCGACGGCCGCCCATCATGGATTTCGCTTCTCTCATGTCGGCGCAAATCTCCAAGGCCGGCTCACCAGCGCAAGGAGCAGATGGTCAGAAAAAGTATCTGAAACGATCAGAGGTCGAGGCGCAGAGGCAAGCAGCATATGAGGCTGAGCAGAGAGCGGAAGAAGAGGCGAGACTAGCACGTCTGGCGAAGAAACGCAAGCTTGAAGATGACGAAGCTGAGCGAGACCGCGTACGAGAAGAGAAGAAGAGAAAGCTCGCAGAGGAAAGTCGGAGGATACAGGAAGAGGAGGAGCGCAAAGAGGAGCAGGCGAGGCGAAAGAGATTGGGGCTACCAGAGCTACCACCGAAAGATTCGACAAGCGGTACACCTTTACCGGAGGGCGAGGAGGACATCGACGACGACGACGACCTCGTTCGCAGATTACGAGAGATCAACGAACCTGCGCAGAAGTTTGGAGAAAGCCATGCTGCCCGATTACGAAGGTACAAACGTATCACACAGAAAGCTATCGCGCCAAAGATGTCCAAGGGCCCGATACCGACAACACTGGAATTAGTGCCTGAGGCAGAAATGAAGGTACCTGACACCATTCCATCTGAACCAGAGAAGCGGACTTTCCTACTCAGACAGCTGGCCTCTTACTTCACCATGGTGTTCGAAGAATGGCAGATCGCTCTTTCGCGACGCGATGCAGAAGTCAAGGCAACTTCGTCAGGCAAAGCGGCGTACAATGCCATGGTCCTAGCCCGTGACAATATGGTGCCGCTTTTCCGAAAGCTCGAGACAGGAGAGCTGGAAAAAGGCATTCTAGATCCCGTCGTGGAGATTGTGAGATGCTGTCAGAAGCGAAGATATGTCGATGCGAACGATGCCTACTTGAGATTGAGTATCGGAAAGGCGGCATGGCCAATCGGTGTCACCATGGTTGGTATCCACGAAAGATCTTCGCGAGAAAAGCTACACGAGACCGACAACGCTGCGCACATCATGAGTGATGAGATTACCCGAAAGTTTTTGCAGAGCATCAAGAGATGTTTGAGCTTCGCTCAGACAAGATGGCCTCCAGACGATCAGCTGCAGCTCATGGGCTGATGTTGATACATAATATCTAATTAATACTTCTCAATATCCTGATGCCTTGTGATCAATCTATATCATCTTTTGCCTTGCTCGGTTAGAGTTTATTTTGTCAAAACCCCGAGCGATATCGATTTCTCCGACCTCTTCATCAATCGTGCTGATTCTTCGTGGCCTCCGCTATACAGCACGAGCAGCCTACACAATATCACACCATTCCAACCACAGTACATTTGAGAGCCTGGCACCTTTTACCGTGTCAAAGCACAAAGACCCTCGCTGTCATCATATGACCGACCTTCAGAAGATCGGAAAGCATGCATGAAATCGTCACACTACAATTTGGCCAGCAAAGTAACCATATTGGCACACATTTCTGGAATGCTCAAGTACGTCAACGTTACTATATCCAACATTTCTACCAATATTCCCTGTCTTGCAATCTTCATGACGAGTCCTCATCATTCTAAAACCGCAGCTGACCAAAGTGCAGGAATCATACTTCACATACGACGCACAAGAAGAATCACCGGTCGATCATGATGTACACTTCCGGCCAGGCGTAGGCTCTGACGGATCAGAGACATATACGCCCCGCACTGTGATATACGACTTGAAAGGCGCTTTCGGTACTCTGCGTAGAGAAAATGCGCTCTATAGCGTTGAGGATCCCGGAGGCGAATCTGCATCAACTCCATGGAGAGGGCCGACCAACATCATCCGCGAGACACCGATAGTTCAGAGTGCCTATCAACAACATCTTGACCAAGGCCAGGAGCCGCCTCCTCTCTCTACCTCAAGTGTCCGTTTCTGGTCCGACTACAACCGATTGTTCTATCATCCGCGGTCTATCGTTCAGTTGCATGAATACGAGCTGAATTCCACCATCCTACCATTCGAGCGCTGGCACACTGGCGAAGAGCTCTTTTCGAATCTAGACAAGGAACATGATTTGCTGGACCGCGACCTTCGACCTTGGCTCGAAGAATGCGACCAACTACAAGGTGTCCAGCTATTCACCAGCGTAGATGATGCTTGGGGAGGGTTTGCTGCAAGATATCTCGAACGCATACGGGATGAGTTAGGTAAGACAAGCTTGTGGGTTTGGGGGAGTGAAGACCACGGCAGAAAGTCAAGGGCAAGTGTTCCTTCCAGCTCGCAGACGGCCAAGACTGACCAGACACCAGGAAAAGCAGATGTTGCAGGCGGCTAATGTAGCTCGCTCTATCTACGAGATCTCACCACAAGCTTCCATGTACATTCCAATCACTACCAGCCCGTTATCGCTGCCGTCATACGTTCATGGCTTCGATTCGTCGTCCAAATGGCACTCCTCCGCACTCCAGATGTCCGCGCTGGAGACGCTTACTTTACCGTCTCGCCTCCGCACCACAAACTCTGCTCGTCAGACTCTCGCCTCGTTTGAAGCGACCTTGAATAACGACGGCAAGCGCCTGATCGCGAACCTGGCATCGAGCGCCACCGATCTTTCGAAGCTCTCCGGCCTATCGAACGGACATTCCGGCAATGACAGCCGCATGAATGGCTATGACGAAGACGAGGCGCCGGGCAGCAAAGGCAAGCTAGATATCGACTTCACACCCCCACCACCGTCTTTCGACCCGACAGCGCGGCGGGAGAGGATAACGCAGGGCGCTCTTTTCGGCGCCGTCAAATCTCTACGCGGCAAGTGGCTTTCCAGCCTCGAGATCGAAGAGATAAATATCGCCGCTCGCGACCGCTTCGGGTCTGGACCAAGGATCACCACACATCAGACAGACCTGATGCTGCCCGTCTTGGACAGCTATCCAGGCATATTCGATTTCGGCAAAGGAAGTGTGAAAGAGGTCGCCCTACAAGCTTCTCTGAGCACAAACGTCGGAGTCGCGAAGCGGATTCGCGCACTCGAACGAGCAGCTCGACCGCTCTTCGGCGTTGAAGATAGGGAGGTGCTCTGTGACGGACTGATCGGTATCGCAGAGGAATACGAAGACGGCTGGAGCAGCGACGAGGAAGGCGACGAAGACGAGGAATAGACAACCGCCTTTTCATCAGCATCAGCTCGAATGAATGTAAAAAATGCATTGACCTTTCTGTATATTACCAGGCCCTAATAAGTCATCCCCAAGCCTGGTCCATCCAATACCCTCACGAATAGAACCAATACTGCGCCGCATACGGCACCTCGAAAGCGCTCGGCATACCGACACAACTCTCCGGCGGATTCCCACCCGCCGTCTGCACACGATACACCTCCTTGAGAACCGTGCCATTCCCATCCAACGCGCACAACTTCAACCACGCAACAGCGCCATCGCCCGTGCCACCGACGCCTTTCATAGCACCAGCCGGCGCGGCGGACGAATTCGTCTTCTTGAACGCGCCCATACCGTAATCGTGCGCCTGCGTGTCGAGGTTGAAGAACGGCGTCGTGGCGTTAAGGAAGTAGTGGTGGCCGGAGAGGTCGAAGAAGGACTGAGAGGGTCGAGATGGGATGCTGGGGACCGGTACGTCGAGGGCGATTTGTGGCAGGATGCTGATCAGAGCGGGCGCGAAGGCCGCGAGGCAGGTTATGTTGAAGAGGGAGGCGACGGCGCCGATGGCGGTTGGGATCGAGGTCGTGTTGGTCGTGTCGCAGGTGTAGTTCTGTGTTCCGCGGCCGACGGCGATGTGTGATAGTGTCAGCCCTTCTGAGGCTGGAGGAAGAGGTGTTGGTGCTGTTGCTGTCAGTTTTGATCGGCCCCGGTAGATGAGAGGTGCTCGTACCGGTGGGTAGCGAGACCTGGCTGAGATCGCATTCACACTCGGTCCCCTCCGCTATCCTTCTGCTGAAGTCGATGAAGCTTTTCTTGTGTTCTGTACCGGGCCAAGCGGGATGTGAAGCTAGCGGCGAGGCAGTGACAGACAAAACCACCACCAACATCGACGCGAGAGCGAGTCGTACCATCGTTGCAGACTGTTGAACCAGTAGAAGAAAGAAAAGACACTGCCTGGATTGTGTGATAGATACTTCTAACTAGTCGCCAGGAATGTGTGTGACATAGAATAAAACAAACACAAGCACACCTCAATCACCTACCGTCTGTTGGTTCGTCTATATATTCACCGCACGACAAACAATTGATGTAGGACATGGCAGGGGTCACCGAGCACAGAAGAGCGCTTAATGTCGAGAATAGAAACCTGTGCAGCTGTGGTGCAGGACAAGGTTGGTGTTGATTGGAAGAGCATGCATGACGGCCCGCGACTTGCAGCGGACTGGAGCATCTCCAGGCGTGGCGCCGCCATCTTCAATTGTACAAACAACAGGACCATCTCTCGCTCGTTACAGTTCGTCATTTCGGGACTGCGCAATCAATTGGCTAGAAAAACAACCACGAGCAGCCAACACTGCCCGAACATGCTCGTGGTATCACAGTCGGCCAGGGAGCAGTGACACGATCGCCTCAGCACCGAACCTGTACCACACCACCCACCACGATCATGCCACCCTCACCACCACGCAAACAGCAAGATGTCTTGCATATGCAAGCGCCATCCGATGCACGCGCGGAACCTTGCGTTATCAAGCTAATTAGCCCTTAATTGACCAGTCATGGTTCTATTTTCGCCCTTTATGGAGACACAAGACCGGGATGATTTTGCCGGGCGCTTAGAGCAGAGATAATCTACACGACCAGCCGAATCTCGTGATCGAACCGTTCGAGCGGCAGTTGCCAGCCTCGGTGCCGTAGTCGCTACCTCGAGCTCGATAAGGCTGGATGTGGCACCATTCGCGATTCGATAACTGCGCTCGAGCACTGGTGGACGACAAGTTGTCTATACAGATTTCGTTATTAACTTACTATACCAGCCACCTACGACGAGTCCAGTCCCTCTTGCTGCCACTGCGTGCCAGGATCACCACCAGCACGAGCGCCAGCTGCCGCCGCACCCGCCGCCATCGACTGACCAAGATATGCCGAGTGTTGCTCGAGATCCGCTGTTCCCATCCAATACAGCAGGACGAAGACCATCATGTGTAGTCCAACGCAGTACAGAGCAAACACGTTTCTGCTCGTTCGTGTCGCTAGTACCATTCTTGTAATCTGGTAAACGATCCTCTCGGGCAACGTCATGCGCTTTAACGCTCGCGCTGATTCTCGGCCGCGGAATGCCGCAAAGGGTGAAATATTCGACTCGTAGGCGGATCTGTATCTGTCCGTTGAGTCGGATCCGATCTGTATCGTCGACGGGTTCGGATTCGCCGAAAACGAAGACGCAGACGCCGTCGGTCTGTTGTATGTCGACACGTATCGTGTCTTTTCGTAAAGATTGAGGTTGTCTTTTTGCAGCGAGGCCACTTCTGATCTCAGCGACGAAACGCTCTGATACGCTTTCTGGAGCTCCGTTTCCATCTCGGATATCTTCTTCTTGAAGCGGTCCCTTTGCGCTGTCACCATTGGTAGGATTCCAGACCCACCACCCATACCTTCACCGCCCCGAAGTGAATCTAGCGTACTTGGTGATCCTCTGTTACCATCGAATCCGGATATTATTGATGATGTTGGCGATGTTGCGCCTCCGCGTCTGCTGGCGTAAGCTGATTTCGGGTACCGCGAGGTATATGTGCCAGCGACAGACATTGCTGAAGGATCGAATGCGTTGGCCGCGGCAGTTTGAGCCTTCTGCAGGTCGTTCTCCAAGGTTGCATTGAGATTTTGTGATTTCTCCAATTCCATGTTGGTACTCGAGAGATCGTTCTGTAGTTCTTCGAACTGGGCCTGCAAGTCTCGATGTGATATTCTGAGCTCGGTGACCTCGTTCCCGAGTTTCTTATTCCGCGCCAGCAAGAGTTGCTCTAGTGATTCGCCCTTTCCGGAGCCATTAGCCTGGCCATCCACTTCCTCAAGGTCTGCGTCTTCTCCAGTTGCAAATTCGACTGTGCGTAGCATTTCGAGCTCCTGTTTGACCTCATCATAGTCGCTATATCTTTCGATCTTCTTGCGCAGTGATTCCCGGTCATCGGTCAAGGCTGAAATTTCCCGCTCCAGTGATCTCATTCTACTTTCCAATTTGCCTTGCTCGGAACCCTTTTCGTACCTCGCTGCATCCAACTTGCGCAAGAGTGACGAGTTTTCGGACCGTAGTCGTAAGAAAGCAGGATCATCCTCAACAGACGTGGTTTTCTGAGAGTTTCCAGTTTGAGAACTCGCTTGCGCCAACTCCAGCCGAAGTTGCTCGTTGCGTGCTTGTACTTCCGACAAACGGACATTGGCCTTGTCCAGCTCCGAGTTGAGAATCTCAAGTTCGGCTTCGGCAGCATTTCGCGACGGTGCTCCCTGGTTGTCTCCTTCGGCCTTTTCCAGTCGTTGCGAAACCTCGTAGCTTGCTTTTAATTCGCGGAGGAGCCGATCTTGGTTCTCGACCTTGTCTTCCAGAGAACGCTCCTTCGATGTCCAATTGTCTTCCTTCTCCTTCAAGACCTGTGCCCACGAGTCTTGAATCTCCGTGATCTTCGAATCTTGATTCGTCTCGGATAATTGTCTAGAACTTCTTTCTACCTCGAGCCGCTTCTCTGTCTCTTCCAACTGTGATGTGAGTCTGGTGACGGTTCCCTGAAGATGCCTGTTCTCGTTCTCCAACCGAGGTACTGTTTCTTCGGCAGTGACCAGCGACTCGATGGAGGCCTCCAAGAGGGGGTACGGATCAGGTGCATCAGACAAGGGCGTGTATGCCGAGAGAAAGGCGGACGATACTGTCTTTGACTGGTTCGACAAAAGATCAATAAAGTTCTGGTATGCCTTTAATAGGCCTTTGATCTCAGCGAGCTTCCCCGAGTCGTCCAATTTTCGGAAGTCTTTGGTCTTTTGAGCGAGATCCTTCCTTTGTACAACTGACTCTTTTTGATGTTCTACTAGATCAGCAGCTGCAGCGTCGAGATTCGAAACGAGGTGTGTCAAGTCGAGGTCTGTTTCAGTGTCAGGATACCATCGTCCTATGGCGATTACGGCCAGATGATCTTACTTCTCCATGCTGCTATTGCTTGTTGAAAGCCATTGCCTTCTGTAGCCTTGACAGCCAACTCGTCATTACCAACATTGTCCTTGATCACTCTCAACTGCGGTGTGTCGTCTTGTCCAGCACCAGGTGCTGCTTGGGTGTCTGCCGATTCCGCAGACATCTCGCCTTACCGTCGCATTCGGTGTGCTAGATGTGAGATAGGTAATAGACTTGCGAGATTTGTCGTATTATTAGACAATCGGCAAGTAACTAAAAGCAAGTTCTCATGTAGTAATGTCGCAGGAAGAGTGTGGCCTCGACCTCCACGCGTCTAGTTGCCAAGTCCTGCGGAGGAGAGCATGTGAAGGGAAGCTCGATTCCTGGGGATACCATGTCGCTTCTTGTATACGATGCAACTACTATCGACCTTTCAACAATGACAATCGAATGCGACATGTCATGATGTCTGTTCACTCAAGATCAACATGCAAGCAGGAGGTAATGGACACGAGTCCAATCACGCTGCAAGCGATGATGCTGCCTACCTATTTCGCGAGGTGATCAGCAATGTACCACTCTCCGCAGAAGGAGATAATGAACGTCTTTACATAACGTGCGTCGAATACTGGGATGGAAACCTCTATATTGGCACATCCGGCGCCGAATTGCTACACTTCGTGTCGTTACCAGCCGAAGAAGGGAGCGAATCCGACCAACCCACCTTGATCCTGGCCTCAAGACTAGAACCACCATTCACCACGAAATCAGACTCTCCTTACCACACTCCCGGTGTTCAACAGATTTTAATTCTACCATCGGTCAGCAAGGCTTGCATCCTCTGCAATGGAACGCTGACCTTCTACACCCTTCCGGAATTGAGCCCAGCTTACCGAGCGATCAAACAGCCTGATTGTGCTTGGGTAGGAGGATTGGATCGGGATCTGGAGGAAGAGGAGCAGAACGGCGATGATACAGTGGCGTTGCTTCTTCTGAGGCAAAGACTCCGCTTGATCCGCATTGGAGATCAAGCGCGCAAGGTCAGGGACATTGAGCTGCCAGGATGTGTCAATGTCGAGCGCCGTGGTGATTTGGCATGCGTTGCAGATGGAAAGGCATACTCTCTTCTGGACGTTGTAAATCAGCAAAAGATCGACCTGTTCCCAATCTCGACGGCTGTGGAAGCGCTCGACCGTAGCGTCAGTCCTGCCGAGGATGCCAGACCTTCTTCAACACGTCAACCCTCGCGGAGTTTTTCGAGTCGAAGTCCTATACGCAACAGGATAGACCCACGAGGTCACGAAAGGATAGCTAGTCTTGGGTCTGGTCCACGAAACACGGATAGACTACGGCCTGACAGTCCTTCAAAATGGCCAGCTCGCGCGTCATCACGGGAGAGTATTGGGAGCAGCCCTCTAGGCACTCCGACAAGAGGGAAGAGTCCTGCTTCCGACAACCAGGATAGACCCCTGCCACCTCCACCAGCTGAAGATGAAACTCAGGAGTCGACTCCGGAAGACACTCGACCTCTGGTTCCCCACATTGCGAGCCCAACTCCCACGGAATATTTGCTGACAACCGGCACAAACTACAGCGAACCTGGTGTCGGAATGTTTGTGAACTTGGACGGCGATGTGGTGAGAGGAACCATTGAATTCACTACGTACCCGGAGTCGCTTGTGCTTTCACGAGGTGGAGATTCAAATATGCCAACAACGCCCACGCCGAACGGATCGACCGGTGAAGGATACGTGCTGGCCATTGTCAGACCACGTTATGCGCAGAAGAGCGTCCTCCAGATCCAGCGCTGGGATGTCGATCCGAGTGAGCAACACGCCAGCAGAAAGATCATTCCTTTACCTATTCCGGACTCGGATGTCTCGAAATCACAGTACTGCGTTAAGTTGAAGAACCCGTTAACGAAGTCTGCTCTTGGAGTACCTGTAGTGACTCAAGCACTCAGCTTGCGACGCTTGCATTTGCGGGAACCTTCTGGGACAGACATCGAGACAGATGAGAAGCGCATAAAAGACGAGGATCGTTTGTTCTCCCGCTTCGCGACGATTCCTGTCTCTACCCTTTTGTTCGCCGGGACTACTGTCTGGTGGTTGATGCAAAATCCTTTATTGTTACAGCTGGACACCAGTCTGAACTATGGTTTTACTTTTGCCGATGCCGATAAACCTGTCATATCGCGCGAGAAGGTCGAATCTGCTTTCAACAGGCTCCGCAGTGAAGAAGCCACAGACGAGCTTGGATTCTTGACTCTAAATTACATTCGACAAAAGGCATCCATGCTTCTATTGATGGACTTGCTCCTGAAGACTGCTGACGGCGTCATTGCTTTCGAAGGCGATAAACGCTTCACTCAAGACGCTTTGATCTCCAGCGATGTTGAACCACGGATCGTTCTGTCGATCATTCCCGGACTGCGGTATGAGTCGATTGAAGGGCCTGGTGGTATCTGGACCCCCGGTGGTATCCAATCGAGCATCCAAAAGTTCAGAGACAGTGACGTTCTTAGCAGTATCACTCAAGACGCTCACGGACCCTACGGCGATAACTTGCTGCAAGTCTTGAAGCAATACCTACTGGCATGGAGAAGAAAGAAGGGTTTCGGCAGTATTGCAGACCAGGAATATATCTTCCAAACTGTAGATGCCGCACTGCTCCATGTTCTCTTGCTTCTGGACCAGTACAGCCCATCGGGACCTGCCACAACAGGCTCGTTACGCGCAGAGCTGAACGACATTGTTGATCGTGGTGTTGATTGTTTTGACAGAGCGATAGCACTGCTCGAGCAATACAAAAGACTTTACCTCCTAAGTAGGCTATACCAAAGCCGCAAGATGGTCGCTCAAGTCCTTGCGACATGGCGACGTATACTGGATGGTGAGCCAGATGAAGGTGGTGAGCTGATCGACGGAGAAAACGACCTTCGAAAATACCTTGCTCGTATCAAAGACGTCAATCTCGTGACCGAGTACGGAACTTGGCTTGCTAACCGCAATCCAAAGCTCGGTGTGCAGATCTTCGCCGACGATTACAGCCGTGTCAAGTTTTCACCGACAGAAGCGGTTGACCTTCTCAAAGAGAGAGCGCCCGGCGCCGTGAAAGAGTACCTCGAGTACCTGGTCTTTGGCAAGAATCAGGTCCAATACGTGAACGAGCTCATCGCTTTCTACCTCGATACTGTGATAACCGAAATATCCTCCTCATCTACGACTCGTGATCTTCTCAAGAACACGTACGAGACATACCGCGCTTTGCAACCACCGAAACCGACCTACCGACAATTCATCGCCGATAACGCTATCGACGCTGACTGGCATCGCAACCGGCTGCGACTGTTGCAACTTATAGGAGGGAGCCACGGCGCCGCATCTCGCTACAATGTCGGCACGGTCGCCGCCCGGTTGGAACCATTCTCCGACGTCCTCGTGCCAGAGATGATCATCCTCAACGGCCGTCGCGGACAACACATCGAAGCGCTACGGCTCCTGACGCACGGTCTCGGCGACTACGACACGGCGATCCGATACTGCCTGCTCGGCGGCTCGAGCATCTTCGACCCCTCCTCGGGCCTACTGCCCAACGACGCACTACCGTCGAAGACGCAGCAAGAAGCGCTGTTCCGGCACCTGTTCAACGAATTCATGAAACTCGACGACTCAGCCGCGCGACTGGAGCGCGCGACAGAACTCCTCGAGCGCTTCGGGCCGTGGTTCGACGTCGGTGATGTCCTGGCCAGCATCCCGGATGACTGGCCCGTGGATGTGTTGGCCGGGTTCATCGTGCACGCGCTGCGGAAGCTGGTCAGCGAGCGGAACGAGACTGTGGTGCTGAAGGCGCTGGCGGGCGCGCAGAACCTGCGACGTGCGAATGAGGTCGTGGAGAAGATCGAGGGGTGCAAGCCTGTTGTGCAGGATAAGGATGAGGGCAGGGGCGGCGACAGTGCGTATGCTAGTATGGGCAGTGAGGTGGATGATTTAGGTGCTGCTGTGCAATGAGCGCGGAGGTAAAGGATAGACCGTAGATATACCCATGCATGAACACGTACACGTACAGCCATATCTTCAGCTTCTCGAGGTCCGATGTCGGTAGGGCCTGTACAGCGAATATTGCTTTATATACTGGTCACGATGCGGAAATCTCATACTGCGGCTCTGGTATCACACACAATTATAGACGACGGCGAAAATGTTGTAACGCTTCCAAGAAGTGATATTCATTCGGGAGGTAATCAAACCTCTCGTCGAGCCCGCGACTAGACACGTGCCCCGGCCGCAGCAAAAGAATCAAGACGCTTCCAGCGCCAACCTCTCGTCCTTATCAAGAACGTTCCTGAGTCTCAGGCCCTCGATCCTGCGTCCCTCCTCCCTAACCGCCTCCAGCCGTTCCACACCCATGACAATCTCCTGCACATGCATCTCGAGCGGCAAATCAGCTCTGACGCCCACGGTCTCAGGCCTCGCGACTCTCTCCCTCAGATCCTCGAGATTCGCAGCAATGGCCTGCAGCTTGATGATGGTGCCGCTGACGTGCGCCCACGCCAGCTTGCGGTACTGGCCGACGTCGCGCAGAACCGCCATCTGGCGCTCGTACTTCTGCACCGTGGCTTTGTTGCCGCCGAGTTTGGTCCACAGCAGGCTGAAGAGCTCGTCGCTGGTGTCTTTGGCGCGGATGCCGTCGCGCATCGCGATGCCGGCGATCAGGTCCAGGCGGTCGTCGAGGTTGTTGAGGATTTGCAAAAGGGCTTGCGCTTCGAGGATCAGCGTCTGGATCTGCTCTTCAATGGCAGAGGTGTGTCGCACGTATTGGTCGAATAGCACGTCTTGCGTCATGTGTGGTGTGGCTGAGAAGGGGGAGAAGATGTTCAGGTGCTTGGTTGCGAAGCGGGTTATGCTTCCTTGACTTGCTTCGGTTGAGGCGATGCCGTCCAGGACTTGTAGAGTCCATCGGTTGGTCGTGAGGATTCTATCCACTGCTCGACCGATCCGGGAGTTGTACTTTGTCAAGTCATTGGCCGCTTGACGAGCGGTGTCGATAAAGCCGCTAAATTCGAAGACGAGTTCATTGCGGGAAGGGAGAGTGGAGTATTGCACAACGTGCTTGAGGTCGCGAATGGAGGCTTCGGATCGCTTCATATCCAGGGGTAGTGATGCGCCGCCGGCGGATGTGGTAAGCACGTCTTCGAATGCTGCCTGAGCTGACACGAGCTTGTCAAACTCAACAGGAGCGACAGCGCCGGTGTACTTGGCTGTCTCGCAGAATGGAAGATTTAACAGACTTGATCCAGGTAATCTGCATATCGGTGACAGCGCCTTCAAAAAGCTGGTGGTAGCGAGATTCCGTGCCATAATCAAGCCTCCCACGAGCAGATACAGCATAAGCGCATATGCGATCAGTGGTCGAGCATAATGAGCAGCGAGACCGAAGATGGATATGACATAGCTCAGAGTCGGCGACACGACGTTGGTCCAAATTGCTGCTGGAACGCTACCTCCCTGCTTCTCCTCGGCAGGCATCTTTGCAGCATTTGCTGCCGGTCGACGTTTCTCGTACCATGATCCTGGTTGCGACTGCGAGCTCGACTGGCGTAATGGCTGCGATGAGGCCGGCGTCCGTCTTCGTGGTTGACTCTCCTCCATCTCATGCTGAACGGATGGCATGACAAATGATGGCTGCTCAAGTACCTGTGATGAAGCAGGAGTTCGTCTTCTGGCGCTGGAAGTCTGAGCGGAAGCCATCATACTGCCTGATTGTCGCGGCCTATTGGGGGTCGGTTCGTTGTTAGCTTGCGCCTTCTTCGGTCGTTCTCGTCCGAGCGCATCATCTAGGTGTTCTGCACGGCTGTCTGAGAGATTGATATGTGGCGGTAAGGACGGTTGCATAAAGGTCGTGGTTTCTTCTGTTTCCGGTGACAGCTCTTCCGTACTGTCCTCTTCGTCTGCGTCCGCCCATGATTCAGTGAGATCTGCTTTTCTGCGACTCGTGCGACGAGACATGCCTGAATTGTTGTGCTACTCGCGGGTAGCTGACACACGCTTACGCGGAGTAACAGAGTGTCAGCACGTTTGTTTTGCTTTAATGAGCAGATGAGTTCTTTGTAGGGTGGCAGGGGTATGTCTCGATGGAGAATGATCCGTACTTAGGTAGTCCTCAGGTCGAATAAAGATGATGGCAAGGGGACAGGCAGCGTGCAATGGTTGTCACGCGTACCAGGCAGCCAATCATCAACCGTATGACGTGAAGCTTCACTGATCAAGTCACGCCGAAACAACGAACAGATTCTCGTCACTGGTGCTACAGGCCACTGATTATAGCGTTTAGTGAGCTAGAAGTACAGATCGATCCAAGCTACAGTAACATCAGTTGGGATCACAGAGACAGGCGCCCTGACCTGGAGTACCTATGCCCTGTGCTCGCCAGGTCGCGATTGCAGCCAGTCAATTCAGTATTTAATGTTACAAGGCAACAGCGCATTTGAATGCGATTACTTCATATGCAGAACGTCTTCAATTCGCGTTCGTAATTATCTACATGAAAGGAAAAGAAACTCGTGATCGATCCTCGGCAAAGAGTAAACTGTATCTGACATGCCAACCAAGAAAGAATCGCTGGCGAAAAGAAAGAACGGCCTTACCGGCGACATTTCCACTCAAGCGCAGAGGCGAGTACGGCGGTCACTAGCTCAGCTACCGGCAATGGCGAACTCAGCCCGAGGGCGAATTCAAGCCATCTTGCCATTGGCAGCGTCACCGGTCATCGCGACTCAAGCCAGAGGCGAGCGAAAGCGTCAAGCCAGCAAGGTATCCCCTCCCTGTGACCAACAAACCTGCCTCAATCGACATGCCATCACACTCTACTCGATCTGTCCCTGAACCGCCGTGAGCAATTGCTCCGCCTTTTCCTTTGTCCCAAATCCCATGCTGAATGTGTTCAATCCGTCCTTCTCAGCAAAAACCATTTTGACCTGTTTCTCGCCCAGTGCGCTGTACATTGCCTTGTTCTGGATCATATTGGCATTGACCATGATTGTGCCATTTGGATCCTGTCGCATGAGAACGCGTACGTTTCCGGTCTCTTTGTTCTTCAGTAACCGAATGATGCCAACGCCCTTGGTTTGCCAAGGTTCCGCGTCCCCCTTCATGAATTTCCTACACCGTGATTTTTGCTCAAACAAGACCTCTTCTGTCTTTCTCTCTTCGGCTGTCAGCGACGTAAGATCTCTCTGCTCCTCTGGTGGTGCTGCGTCTCCGTCTGCCTCGTTCTCTGTGCCTGCAGCAGTGCTTGTGTCGTCTCCCGTGGTTTGCCCCGGTGTGGTGGCCCGTGATGCGTTTTGCGACTGTGTTGTAGATGAGGCGCCCCCGAAGACTGAATTCGCGCCAGGACCTCCGAACTGAAAGCCCATACCGGCTTTGCCAGAAGCTGCTGGTGAAGCGCTGTTCAGGTTTGCAAATATGCTTGGTGCTGGTGATGATAGCTTCTGTTCAGCGGGTTTTGCGCCGAACAAGCCTGAGAACGGTTTATTCTCGGCAGGCTTGTCAGAACTGGTACCGTTGGTCGATGTCTGATTCGATGGACCACCGAAGCTGAAGAGGGGAGCTGGTTTCGCCGGTGATCCCTCGGGTGTCGTTGAACCAGTGTTGCCGAATTTGATAGGTGACTCTGGCTTCCATGTCTGATCGCCGTCCTGACTGGACGTTGATTTTCCAAGCGTGCTCTGACCAAAGCTGAACTGAGGTGTCTGCGATGTGTTGTTTGTAGGACCAACACGACCGAAAAGACCGCCGCTCTGGGCCGGTGTTGCTGCGACAGCCTTGTTGTCGGCCGCACCGTCCGTGTCGTCCTCATCGGTGTCGTCGTCGTCATCTGCTCCTCCTTGTGCTGACACGGGTGTCGCCAGATGCGCAAACGGATTCGATGAATTCGACGCTGGCGCTTTACCAGTACCCTTGGTATCGAAAACAGAGGTGTTGAGCGCAGGTAGTGCGCCCGACGCAGCTGGTGCAGGGCTGGCCTGAGCATCTTCATCCGCGTCAACCAGGATAAATTGACCACCGACATTCTTCAACACCTTCTGAGCGCCCTTTTGGAGCAGCGCCTTCCGTTTCGCCTCTTGCTTCTCCTTGTCCTGCCTTTCCCATTCCTCCGGGTCGTCGTCATCGGAGTCAAAATCCTCGTCTTTTCTCTTTTGTTTCTCTTCCTCCTCTTTAGCTTTGGCCTGTTTGCTGAAAGCGGCGAAGAAGTCGGTGGGTGCCGCGGCACTTCCGTTGCCGAACTTTGGAACGCTGAATGTTGGAGGAGCTGAAGCATTTTTCGAGGAGTTGTCCGCTGGCTTGAAGACAAATCCTGTGGATGGTGTGGCTTGCGACTGCTGGGGTGAGTCCAGAATGTTGTTAAAAAGTGACGCAGTAGCGGTCAGTGGCTTCTGTGGAGATGACGATGATGCGCTGAAAGTAGTTCTCTTCGCCGGAGGTGCGGCAGTATCCTGCTCTTCTTCTCTTGCATGCTTTTTGTTAGCTGTAGGGGCCTGTGTCTCCGCCAGCAGTGCCCTGATTTTTCTGCACTGTGTCATGTAATATGAGAGCGGCGCAGACCAGTCGTGATCTAGCGGTGAACTCTGCAGATGCTGCAAGAGTGCTTTGTTCAGTTCACTAATCTTTGCACCAGTATCGGTAGATTTGGCAATCGAGTCGTTCGTAGCTGGAGGCGCGACAGGTGAAGATAAAAAGGAAGTTGGAGGCTGTGCTGGTTTCGGTGGTGCCGGAGAAGCCGCTCCGTTCTGTGTGGGCTTCTGAGCGCTTTGCGAGAAGATGTTGGACGGAGTGGACGCTGATGGAGACGACGGTGCACCGAAGTTGAAGGCGTTTGGTGTCGGCGCATTCTGCGATTGGAATGGAGTCTTTTGTGTCTCTGCTGGCTTCTGTGAGAAGCTGAAGCCGCCAGATGCTGGCTTGGGTGTAGATTCTTGCGTTGATTGCTGAGTTGAAGCCGGTTTTGGAGTAAATCCGAATCCACCAGATGTCGCTGCTTCCGCGGGCTTGGGCGTGCTGTTCGCGGTAGTATCGGCAGGCTTGGGTGGGAAGCCGAATGCGCCTGAGCTTGGCTTGTCCTGGGCGGCAGTCTGCTCGGTACCTGCTGGCTTGGGAGTGGAACCAAAGCCACCGAAGGTCGGTGTGGACGCCGGAGTCTGCGCAGACTCAGCAGGCTTGGAGAATATTGAGAAGGGGTTCGAGCTTGATGAGGGTGGAGAGGTTGCGAGTTTCGCGCCGAAAATGGACTGATTCGGTTGTGGAGTCTGTGTTTGCGCCGGAGTCTGGCTTTCTGCTGGCTTTTGACCGAAAGTAAATCCGCCTGTACTTTGCGAATCATTCGATGGGTTGCGCGCCAGGCTTGCAAAGGGATTAGACGCAGCTGGTGTTTGCTGGCCAAACGGTGTACTTGAAGTTGCTGGGGCCGCGGGTGTCTGCGGTTGCGTCTGTGATGTAGCTTCGTCGCTAGCGTCCATCATGCCAGAATCGTTGTTACCGAATGTCTGGTTGGCGGGTTTGCTCGTGGTGCTGGCGCTTCCGAAATTGAAGATACTGCCACTGAAGCCGGACTGAGGTGCTGGCTGAGAAGCACCGAAAGAGAACTGGTTGTTGTTGGTGTTCATCTGATTGTTACCGTCGGCTGGTGGAAAGCTCGCAGATGACGGTGTGCCTCCAAAGCTGAAGGAGTTGTTGGGCTGCGATTGACCAAAGGTGAAGCTACCACCTCCAGTTTGCTGTCCAAACGAGAATCCTCCATTCGTGGCAGGTTGTGATTGTCCAAATGGATTGGATTGTTGTGGTGCTGGCGCACTCTGACCAAATGTGAAGCCTCCTCCTGTTTGTTGTGGCTGCTCTTGCTGCTGAAATTGATCCTGACCAAAGCCACCAAATGGTTGCGCTGATGCAGTCTTTGTTGGCGATGCGGATCGAGAAGACCTCGGACCTTTCAAGGTTGCTATTCTGCGCGCAGTTGTTAGTGACGAGCTTATGAAAAGACGCGTTGATGTTGACTAACTTTCTCCTTGCAAGTTGCGCAGCGGTCGCTTTAGTTGGTGTGTCTGCTGGAGTTTCTGCGCCTCCTGGGCCACCATATCTCTCAGCGCCGCCCTGCATCTCCATACCTCGTTTCGACATTTTTCCGAGTGTTTACCACCGCGACGGGTGGATGGCGCGTGTGTCGTGTATTATCAACGTAAATGCAAAAAGCGAACTACAATTGAAGAGAAAACGTGCCAGAAATGAGATGCCGCGCAAATGACTCGATGGTGGAAGACGAGATGTTGATGATCTGGAGAGATTTCTTTACTGATGTGAAGCTTCAAGTTCCGCCGCAAGATCAACATGCACCGCGAAGTTGGAGGCTGCCGCACGTGCCCACGGATGTTAGGGGCAAACTCCGGGTCTTGCCCTCTCCACATTTTCACGACTCGAGCAATCACAGTCATGTGCTATCGATATTACATGTACTACTGGACTCTCATCCTGTGTCATTATATGAGCTCAGAGACGCATGGTCGTGACGGCCGCTTTCACATGCTCTCCATTTGATCTAAGATATCCACATAACACATGTTGTTCCTTGACTAGGCTTTGTCGCTCGACAACCATCCTCAATCATCCATAGAACTACGTCTCTCATTCATCAACGTCCATCACATCATTCGAAACGTTGCCCCTGGCAAACCTTCGCATGAGATCTTGGGTATCTTCGTTGTCGCTGCTATCACCAAGCATCGTCACGTGCTGTTCCTGGGTGGTGCCGACATCTGCATCGTCCTCTCCATTACCACTGGCCATATCCTCGTCGTAGTCTTCAGCCTGGTCATCGTCCATCGATATCTCCTGTAGCGGGTCGCGCGCAGGTATTTCGTCAATCTCATCATTCTCTGATTCCTCCTCGTTGTCATCCTCCGGATCTGCTTCTGCACCCATAGCGCTGGCGGTAAGCATGCCATTGTGCGACTCCTTCGGGCGAGCGCGCCCTCTTCCGACAGCTTGAGCGTACTCATCCTCCTCTTCCCGGGTCATCTTTAGTGTGAAACCTGCGCCCTTTGCTCTATTCAATAATGCTCGTCTCCACGCTTTGACATCTCTCGTTGGGGCGCCATACAAGTAGTCGGTGACTGGAATGCCATTGATCTCCCTGAGGTCCAGCTGCTCGACGCGCGTGTCTGCCCAGAACCAACTCTTACCGCTGTTAAGTTTGATACGCTTGTCGTGCGACTTTGAGTACGCGCGTGCTTTGCAAAGACCTCTGATGCCTAGGCTGATATCGATCTGCTCAAAGGTCGAACCGTCCTGTGAAGCTGTCGCCTTGTTAATGGCAGCAAAGCTCGCGGCCGGCACTTGAGTGGGATCGGTAGCTGCGAACCACTTCTCAGCGGCTTCAACTTCGAACAACCTTCCAGCGACTTGCGAGAAAGGCACTTCCCACCGCTTGGCTGCATCGTGAAGTGGATACCAGCCGCCGTATTCTGCCAACCCATGCGGCAGCACATCAGCATCGGTTGGGATCGGTGGCTTCGGCCCCCACGCTCTCGAAGGGTCTTGTGTGTACGCCATACCAGCAAAATGGATGCAGACGTCGAACGTGCGGTCTGCGTTGTGGATAGGGTCGTAATCGGGATTTTCCAAGGCGTCCAGGTGGATGAGTTTCGACTTAATTGAAGTGATTCTCATTGTGTCGGTAATACCTGATGGGTTTTGGTCTCCAGTTGGAAGCAGGCGAATTGTGTCTCCAACCATGACCAGCTCCGAGCCCAGATAGGCACCCCTGCTGAAGACTGTGGCTGATGGCCAGGTTCCTTTGAAGTGATAGCGCTCGATGAGACTGAGCGAGCACATAATTTCCAGAGTATTCACAATGGTTGGGTGATACTCAGCAGGCTTGAGGCCCTTGAGAAGCTCTCGGTAGAAGACGAACGGTCGCAGCTGATGAAGAGGAACGTAAGTGTGGCGCTTACTCCAGGGCTTATCGTTCTCTGTAACCTCCGAGACTGGCTCGACGCGGTATCCGGAAAAGGAGACCTGAAGCTCTTTTTTGGGCTCGGCAAGAAGATCAGAAGTACCAACTGGCTCCTTTGGCAACTGAGTTACTAGACCAGCCTCCCAACGGATGGGCCAGTTTGGTGTTGGTTCCCGAATATCAAAACTTCGGAACATTTTCGTATCAGGGTCGATGCCGATTCCATATTCTCTTGGAAGCTCACGCACGAAGAGCACAATCTCGCCGAGGCGCGGCAGAAAGTGCGGGTTGACTTTGACATCGTGTAGAAGCTGCTGGACAGTTCCCCGGTTGATACGCCAATCGAAAGACGTTTCCTCTCTGATCGGTTCATCGACAGCGCCTTTCGTTCTGAGTTTCAGAACAAGTGTGCGATAAACGTCTTCGGCTCCCTCTTCGTCATTTTTGCTGCCATCAAAGAGAGATCCAGATGGACTACCAACACTGGGCGGTAGTGGCGGTAGAGCTAGTATCGCGTTAGTGATCGACGCTGGGTGTAGAACATTAGCATGGTGCTACTTACGGCCTTCAGTCAATGAGCCGCCAGCTCTGACGGCGCCATTCGTCGACGGAAAGGCTCTCAAGAATGGTTGTTGACCAGGCTTAGTGATGATCGCTGGAGCATTTGCGCCTGGCATCGGGTGGGAGGCTGCTGTCCGTTTTTGAGATTGTGATTGTTGGGGAGGCTTTGGCTGTCTGACTGTCTGGATTCTGACTGTCTGAGTTCCCGGTAGAGACTGTCTTCTTGGGGCACCTTTCGTGCATGCTTTGCAAGGACAATCGTCAAGACTGCCATCGTTGGGGCTGCGTCTCTTCATGAGGCGAACGAAATGAGGATAGAACTCTAGGACAGATCGAAAAGCATATCTGTCGTTGCCGTAGAGGTAACGATCCACATGCGTTGGCTCTTTGGCTCGTGTTTTACCGAACAGAGCATAGCCATCTGGCAGTCGATCCAGAGTGGAGAAGGCCCCAGGCTGACCAGTACCTTTGGCATATTCACTAGCGAGTTTCGTCATGTATATTTGCGGATCTTCGGGACGGAGGCCTCGATCCGGCCAATTGGACTTGTTGCCATCTGACAAGCCGGTAAATGGCAAGACGGACTGTAGCGACATCGCGCAAGAAGCGTAGATGGTGTGTGCGGATTAAGCTGAGGCCGGGCCAGGAGTAAAAGGCAATGGATTGGAAGGTGAAGGTGAAACGTTCAGGCTAGGTACCAACTCCAGATACTCATTATTCGCGTGACGTGCCCACCATCATGCGTGATCCAACGTCACAGTTGTGAAGCGGTGAGCAGCTTGTAGAATGGAAATTCAGTCAATATCGCGTTCGGTGGACCGCTTGTCGCGTGGAATTATAAATGGTCAAAGTTGAGGTCCAAACAAGCGCAAGGCAACGCTGAGCTCCACGGAACGAAAGAGACGCTAGAAGTAGAGCGGCCCGTGATTGGCTGCAGACGACCCCCTGCGCGGGGAAGGGAGGAAGGTTCCTCGCCAATCGCGCGTGCCTGCCGAAATGAGTCCATTACCTACTACTGTCGCAGCCTCCCAATCAGGTAGTGGCTGTAATGTGACGGCATGGCGATCCTGAGCTTGTCTCGCTTCGTTGAAGTTCGACGTTCATCTTCAGTCTGACTCCTTGTTACACATTCTTGCGGCGCCGGACCGCATTCATGATCAACGCGCTGCGTAGGATTTGACCAGTGACCCAAGCAAATCCTTGGGATGTGACATACTGGACCTTCCCGTAGATTGTACGGTGGGCTCAATTACACCATCAGTATCAATCTAAGGAATCTCTCACGCACTGGTGATTGAAGATGAGCTCATCCCCTCTCTCGAGCCCGAGGCAGCTTGCCCCGGGATTCCAGCAGTCTTCACGAACAGGCATGTCAAATTCCGGACCCGCCAGACTGTCCATAATAGAAGAGAACAATCTCTCAGTGCCCCCGAGGAACCCGGATCGTCCACGATGGAGTACGTCCACAGCTGGAACAAGGATCTCTCGACCTCCACGACATTCTGCCGAGCCGATGCCACCGCCGTACGCTAGCTTCGACATTCAACGAGATGGGCGCTATACTCAACCTACCGAGAGCAAAGGCAGTAGTAAGGGCGCGTTCCATCGACGAGGTGGATGGGGAAGACTCCTTATCATTCTCCTTGTGGTCTTGGTTCTCCTTGCTATTGCGCTTGGTGTTGGACTTGGAGTTGGTCTGACTAGACACCACGCCAGCGACGCAGGGCAAGACCCCGCGCCGGCGGCCTCGACAGTGTTCCCAATGGGCCAGTATAGTTTCATCACGGCGCTTGAAGAAACACAAACGAATTGTACCGCCAATTCTGCAACCTGGAGATGTTATCCGTACGTCGATTACGCCACGTCACCAACAGGCAGCGTGGCTACTCTCAACTGGATCCTGTCGAACACATCTGATTTCTACCCAACTAGTGGTAGTACGACGACCACTTCCTCGGGGGGAATCGCTGCCAATGTTACAGTGTCCAGTACCCAAAATCCCTTCGGAATCACGATCAACAACCAGTCAATCACTTACATCAATGATGGCAGTGGTAACGGTCCACGCTATGCTTTCAATTTCACACAGTCCAAGAGTGTCGTACCGAGCACTGCAATTACAGACGACAATTCGCAAAGTCTGTGTTTCTTCAACCAGACAATATTTAGCGCCGTGATGTGGTTGAGCAATACCACCAGCCATCAGCCTTCTTTGGATGCTCCGAGCGGCTCTGGAGGTTACACGCCTTGGCCATATTCAATCGAGGTGACACAAATTGCTGCTGGAGGTCAGAACGTTCCCGCATGCTACAAGACAGAGAATGGTGCGATCGGACAACAGATCACGACCGGTCTCAACCCCCAGAGTTCCAACGACCAATGTACTTGTCTGTACAGAAACTTCGATCTTTCTTGAGGATCTACGTGTCCCATGGAGATGTTGATGCTGTAACATCTTGTCTTTGTTTTCACCAGATACCCGATTAATGTACATTGAGTTTTATTGTCTATAATTTCACACCAGCAGGCCATCAGTACATCTGGATCTCGAGCAGTGCACGGCCAACACCCTGATCCATGCCTTTGACACCGGAGTTTTCAACCTCATATGCCACGGCGCCTCTCTCGTTGCACGCCTCTTTCAGCCCATCCACACTACCACCAACGCCGAAATATATCCTTTTTGCAGCAACAATGGCCTTTGCCATCTTCGTACGCTTGAGAATCCCCACGACCAGCTCCACAAACGCAGCAGTAGAATCGGGACTGTATATTGTTTCCGCGGCCAACACGACCGTACCCTGCTCGGCGCCGCCCTCAGAGATCTTCATTAAAAGCTCGGGGCCCCAGGGTCCAGATAGAAAGCTGAGACTGACGCCCGTATCCGTCAGTGTTTTGAGGAACGAGTCGATCAACACAGGGGTGATCTCCAGATCCCCAGCTTTCTCCGACAACAGTACCGGAGAGAGTCCGTACCGCGCATGCGTGAGCAGCAGATTCGGCAACGTCACAAGTCGTAGCACCGCCTCGTTGTAATCAGCGAGAGTGAAATGCACTGGGTAAGCGTTCTGAATCGCATGCTGGAAGAGCACGAGCGACGGTAGGGCGGATCCGGCGCCGAGTTCGATGACGCTGTCAACGCGCGCCAGCTCGTCGATGTCTTTTCGTGGACCACGGTCGAGCAGAAGAGACGACAGGTCGATGCTGCATTCCCAGGTCTTGAAGCCGCCCTCGTAGACGCCGGTGCGCAGATCTGACGAGTCAATGTCCGCGAGCGTGCTCTCGTCGTCCTCGGCCATGAGTTGTTGGCGGATGTCGAAAAGTTCGCGGCGGGGGAGATGGATCTTCTTTCCTAGCGGTGACTCGATTGTCGTTGTGTCATACGATATCCTGGATGGTAGAGACGAGAGCTGAGCATATTGTTAGTTTGAATGATAGACTCCGGACTTTATGTAGAGGGGATCCGGCGGTCGATGAAGGACTATATGAAAAGTTTGAGATGGAATTTGATGCTGTATATTTTGACGGCGGTAATCTTTCCATTGATGAGAAGATGTATCGCTCAAGGGAGGAAAAGAGAAATCCTTACCCATTCTTTCAAATCATGCGACTTCACCTGAATAGCCGACGCATTACTGGCACGTGAAGATGCGGCGGCACCATTATCGCTCGTCGTACCGTTTGAGGGACCGACTGCAGCGCTACCACTGCCAGCATCAAGCTCCGGTTCTATGTCCTCCCCAGAAAAGTTGAAGCTGAAAGCCATGATAATTGTCGAGTAAGCACTTGTACAAGAAGAGAATGAGGTCGGCTTCGGATGTGATTGCGGCGACCAGATCGGGGGAAGCGCCGGCCGCCCCACCCCATCTCTCCCGATTGTTGTCCAGCCTCAAGACAGTTGCACAAATTCCACCACATAAGCAATCGTAACCTCGAGCAGGTAATTCAATGGCGAAAGAGTGTTCGGCGTCTGTAATATGTTGCTGGTACGACACACCTCCTTCTCAGCCTGCAGAACTGGCCCGTCAAGGTGGGTAAGCAAGTAAGTCTATATAACACAGCCTTATCGACCTCGTTAATTACAACTCAAGCATCAAGCATAACATACAGCGAAAAGCTCATTGGAACTCGACTCTCAGACACATTGAGCCTTTTCCCTCAACTTCACAATGTATAACATCCAACCACCAACCAAGCTCATTCAGCCATATGCTCATCGCCATACTACCCTCAATGGACCAGGCGATGATCGTCCAACAGCCATGGAGGTGATCAAGGACCTCCATCTCGATGGTCAGCTCTCAGATAAGACGATCCTCATCACTGGAGCCACATCCGCAGTAGGCCTTGGTGTCGCTACCGCGAAAGCTCTCCATACCACCGGCGCCCGCATTCTCATCACCGCTCGCACCAGGGAGCAAGCTGATGCAGCAATCGCCACCTGTAGCAGCAACACTCCTGCCACACAGCCCATCGAAGCGATCCTCATGGATCTTGCAGACTTTTCCACCATCCGCTGCGGTGTTGAGGACTTTCTCACCAAGTCCAAGACGCTGAATGTACTGATAAACAACGCCGGTGTCATGTATACAGCCGAAGGTCGTACCAAAGAGGGGTTCGAGACAGCAATTGGCGTCAACCACTTTGCACATTTCTACCTCTTCCAGCTGCTGAAAGCCACCCTTCTCTCTTCCAGCACCCCTTCCTCCCATAGCCGTGTCGTCAACGTCGCCTCCAGCGCCCATCGATACGCGCCACTGGACTTCGATAACCTGGACTCGAACAAAGGCGGCTACAATAAAAGCTTCGCATACGGCCAGAGCAAGACCGCCAACATCTACATGGCCCACAGTATCGAAACCCACTACGGCGACAAAGGCCTGCATGGATTATCCGCTTATCCCGGCACCATTTTGACGACTGAGATGTTCAGGCACTTGGTCCCGGAGGACTACGCCCTGTTCGGCGATATGGACTCGTGGAAGAAGATTTGCAAGACGGCCGACCAGGGAGCCGCTACCATTGTATGGGCTGGGCTTGCGCCTGATATGGAGGGCAAGGGCGCGTTGTATCTGGCTGATGTAGGTATTGGGGGTCTTCATAGTGAGGACGAGGGGCCTGGTGGTCCGGGGTATAGTCCTCATGCTTATGACGGAGAGCTGACAGAGAAATTGTGGAAGTACAGCTATGAGGCTGTTGGTGTCAAGGATCAATGACTGTCTGATGATTTGCGAGCTTAGCAGGCTCTTTCCGTGATAATGATAGTAATGAGACCTTTTCGCTTGAAGCAATCTGATCACTGTACTCCTAAAACAGTGACTGCGTCGTAAGCAGGCGGCGAGGTCGGCGTCGAGCTGCCGCTCGTTCGTCTACAGTATGCTGGTGGCGGTGCTTGTATCACGCCTTCATCCGCGGGAAACCTGTCTTGTGCAACATAAGAACGGGTGGTTCGTGGAGCCTGAAGAAGGAGAGAGGCTTTGTGTAAAGGTGGCCTAGGCGATGTGGTCATGCAAAGTCTAACGGTGCTGTGACAGAACAAAATCGATAACGCGATCAGTGACAGGATGAAGAGAATATGGTATCCAACAGGCACACGACCCTGACTCAGAAGTTGGGATAAGTCTGTGCTCTCATCAATCAGGACCTGGCAATCCAAGTGAAAACTTTGACTTACAGATGCCCAGTATGAGAACTATCATAGTGGCTGTCCCGATACATATCAGAGTACGTGCTGCGGTTGACAACGATGGTAAGGCCTCTCGCCCACTGACTGCCTCATGATCGAGCTGAGATTTCCATTTCGATCTTGCGTCGAGTAGTTCCGGCGAGAAAATGTCTGATGCGCCGCTGTATCTGCGTGTTAGGGAAGTGGGCTCCGGCCGACTGCCTTTCGTTCGGTCGAGAGGGGATTGTACACGTCGATCGAACGGTGCAGTAATCCGAATGAACGACAATGAGGATCCCGCCATTAAGAACGCTCCCGGTGATCGGTTGTGGTCAGGAAAGAGTAGGAGAAGTGAAAGCAGTCCGAGTGAAGGAAACCTACCACGTCTTGAATAGCCACCTTATATGTAGTGTTTACCATCAGGCCCCTGGCATGCATCACCCAAGCAGACCTGCCTTGCATCACATTTCCTCGATAGAATGTTTGATGCATCGAAAGGACGCCTTCACGAATGCAAACATACCGAAAGTGCTTCATGCCCACCTTCGCTGGTCGTTCGGTGCATGTAAGGTGTGGAGAATCATTGTTCCTCGGGTTGCACAAGCTGTCGGTTCACCGAGCTACGTTTCAGCCACCAAAAGCCGTAAAAGTGGTGATTGGGCGAGATTGTGCGATCGTGATGGATACCTGACTGTCAAGTGTTGATGATAAATAGACCTATGTAGTCCGTTGAGGCAGAAGTCGCACGAAAGTACATGTAGCTTGCGTTTTGCGTTAAGATGGTGGTGTAATCATCGGCAGGAGAGTACGTCCTCTGATGTCAAGACAGGACGAGCCCCCGACTAGCAAGGACGAGAAACCCAGGGAGACTCGAGACAATATCGCCAGCATGTCCTTGATATGCCTGCTTCCATGTCAGTGGTGAATAAAGTGATGAAGTATGCCAAGCTCTGTCAATTTAGATCTTTCGCGCGCGGACGCGACGGTTCGCGACGGTTTGGCGTTGCCCCGCTCAACATCCACTTTCGACTTCATCTATTGATGATTCGGAATGCCGGCCGGCCTTATCACTTCTTACTTCACACTTCACCTTCTACTTGATCAGCGGATTGCATACGTTCAACTTTCCGAATAAAGGACTACAATTACGATTGAACACATCTGATACAAATCTAACCATGTCTTCCCACATGCGCAAGAAGCAGTTTCAATCCTCGTCCCAACAATCGATCAGGTCCTACTTTGAGCGCACCAGCAACAACCAAGAAAACGAGAAACCAAGGTCACAGCCCGTTCGCTCGACACTATCGCCGCCAATACCAGACCAAGTGCAGTCGCTTCTCATCAATGTCGGTATGAGAGTACGCAAATCGGTGCCCGAAGGATACAAAACACACAAGACAATACCGCAAGAGCCGACGACCCAGCCACAGCGACCACCACCCAGCAGTGCACCGGCCTCATACATGCGTGCGGGGGAGCTTCAACCGTTTTGCGGCCTTCACACCATCGGCGGAATCACTTCGCAGCAGAGTCAGGACAGTGCTCGTGCCCCATCCCTCACATACTCGCAAGGAACTATTCCCTCTTCTGGATCATCGTTTGGCAGCATGACTTCCACAGCAGATGTGTTTGTATCGACAAAAAAGCGTTCTTACGACGAGGATATGGAGGATGAGCTAGATGCATTCTTCGACGAGGAAGAGGGAAAGGATCTGGTTATGCAGACAGCCAGACCGATGGCACGACCGAGAGGTAGAGGAAAGGCCGTCTCTACCGAGTCGATGCCAACAGTCGGGGACTTCGACGACGATGAGGCTGCGTTCTTGCAGCCTATGGAGGAGGACTAGGCGAAGTGTCGGTTAGCGATGGGCGCACACTGGTTTCAGCGAGCATGGATGGTGCAGAGATGGAACAGCACTTATACGTATAAGATGCATCTGCTATAGGTTGATTTGGTCTTTCCAGCGTTGGTTTGAGCGAGCATTGGATAAGCTATGCGATTTGATACCACAGACATAATACTGTAGCATAGAAACGAATTCATGATTTCTGGAGTATCTTTCCACGCGCGGACGCCGTATACGACATATCACCTGTCTTGCAAGACAGTGAGAGCAGGACCAAATCACGTGGAAGTATCTGAAATGTGCCTCTACAAGACGAGACTTTTAACGATCAACAGGAATAATCAAGCCTTCCTGAATTGTTCCGACTAGCAGAATTGACCAATCAGAGTGTCACCACGAATGCTTGACGACGGAGCGTTGCGTCAAGCCTGCATGTGGTCGCGCTTGCGGGAGTTTAGCCGCGGTCGCTCCTGCGCATGTGGGATGGAGCAATACACTTGACAACCTTGGAAAGCTCGTCATTATCCTCGTCTACACCTCTCGTTGTCGTTCGCCGAATGACTTGTATCGCTTGATGACTAAGATACCTTGAATTTCATGTACTCCATGAGTGCCACGACATTTGATCTCGAGACAGCGCATCAGCCATCAGAGCGTACGAAGATAGCAAGCAAGCAGTTGCCGCGTTGAACTCTTCCTACGGTATGTTCCATGCTAAGCCGATTATGCGGGAACCGCTTGCCATAGGTAAGGCCCCCAGCCCTTCAGCCTCGCAGCGAGCTTTTATCCAGTTAGATACGTCCATCTCGACATGAGGCGATATGCCTAATAGAGGGACCACGCACCGTTGCTTTCAAGGACTCCATCACGGCTGGAGAGCTTGCGAAACACTCGTACTCTTCTCCACCGAATTACCTTACTCGGGCAGTGCATAAGGTATCGTGAGACCTACGAAGCTGTTTGCACATGCCAACACGCACCGCAAAGTTCGTGGCTGATGAACGCCCTTGTAAGATATTGCATGAGGGGTAGGTCGAATGCTCGTTCAATCAGATTATAAAATGCTCCTTGGTCCCGTTTCCTGCACCCATCCTCGCATTAACCACTTTCAACCCGCACACAATGCCCAAGATGTGGTCTCCATCATCTATCATTACCACTGTGGCGGTAGCCCTTATTCTATTTTTCAGCAATGTTTCTGCTAAAAGACTCCCCAACATCAATGGTCGTATCTTGGAGCGTCAGGAAGGAACCATAAACAAGCGTCAAACCTATTACACTAATGGAACCAATTCAACTCAAGCCTATCGATTCCTTAACAACAATACTCAGCGTAAGAAGGACATCTTCTGGAGAAGCAGCTGATTTGACTGACAACTCGCCCAAGCATATTTGGTCGACTCCTTGCCTGATGTGCCTTTCGCCGTTGGCGAGCTTTACTCTGGCGTCGTTGCGCTCAACTACACGAATTCGACAGGCCGCGGGCTTTTCTTCATGTTCAAGCCTACCATTGGTGAACCTGTTGATGAAGTCACCATCTGGTTGAACGTATGCTATTTATTTGTGTTACTCAGCACTGGGCTGACACAACCCTAGGGAGGTCCGGGTTGCAGCTCTCTAGCAGGCTTCTTTCAGGAGAATGGACCATGGGTATGGCAGCCAGGCACGTACGCACCGATTGAGAACCCCTATTCATGGGTCAACTTGACCAACATGCTTTGGTAAGTTATCTTTCTCGATGCCTACAATCTTACTGACTTCCACAAGGGTTGAATTTCCAATCGGTGTTGGTTTCTCGGCCAGCGTACCGACGGCCACCACCCAAGAGGAGACGGCTGAGGACTTCATCAACTTCTTCAAGAACTTTGAGCAGCTCTTTGGTATCAAGAATTTTAGAATCTACGTTACAGGAGAATCTTACGCTGGTCGCTACGTCCCTTACATCTCCGCTGCCATGTTGGACCAGCACGATACCGAGTACTTCAACCTCAGTGGTGCTCTGGCTTACGACCCCGACATCGGCAGCTTCGCGTACAGTCAACAGGAGGCCGTCGTGGTTCCCTTTGCGATTGAGAACAACAATATCCTGAACCTTAACGCATCTTTCCTGTCTCAGATGGAGAGCCTCCATGAAAGCTGTGGCTACGCCGACTACGTGAAAATATACTTGCAATTCCCACCGCCCGGTGTCCAACAGCCACAGATCTTCAACCAGTCGGCGAATTCAGTAAATGCCAGCTGCGACGTCTATAACATGATCGACGACGCTCTCTTTGCGGTCAACCCGTGCTTCGATAGATATGAGATAACGCAGACATGCCCATTGCTATGGGACGTTCTCTCGATGCCCACGGAGCTCCATTACACGCCAGCTGGAGCCACCACCTATTTCGACCGAAGCGACGTCAAGGCCGCCATCCACGCTCACAATATCACCTGGGTTTTTTGCAGACCAGGCGCCGGGTACATTGGCAAGAACGTGGACGGGACATTAGGGGGCCCGGAGATGACAGGCGACTTGTCAGCAGATCCCATCCAGCACGTTTTGCCACGAGTCATCGAGGCTACCAACCGAGTCCTCATCGGTAACGGCGACTGGGACTATGAGCTCATCACGAACGGTAGGTCAACGACATTAGCTCAATATGAGCCCCGAGCTGACAAGATACAACACAGGCACCCTCATCTCCATCCAGAACATGACCTGGAACGGCAAGCTAGGGTTCCAGAAACAGCCTAGCACGCTCATCAACATCACCACGCCGGATTTGATTTATAAATCGACCTTTCAGCAGGAGGTTGGAGCAGGACTCAGTGGACTCGATGGACCGCAGGGCATTATGGGTATCCAGCACTACGAGCGCGGTCTCATGTTTGTCGAGACGTTCCAGTGTGGTCATGTGAGTTGCCTTTTATTTGGGTTGAAGCAGATTTGGACCTCAGTCGCAGTCGCTAACGATAGGCAGATGCAACCACAGTTCCAGCCTAGAGTCTCGTACAGACATCTGGAGTGGGTGCTCGGAAGAATTGATACTATCTAGGAATCACGACCGACAATAGTCCCGTCCGCAAGGGGGAGTAGTTATCGTCACAGATATGTTTTCTCAAAGTATGAGCAAGGCGAGATTGACGTTCCCATCTACTTCCACTACCTTTTCCAATTTCGTTTAGAGTCTTATAGAACTATAGAAACTGTCATATGTATATCATTATTGCAGCGTGGATTGAGATTTCACGGGGGAAACATAGTGTTGATGAGAGCGCAATTGGATTTATTTCATCCGCTATTGACAACAGATGTTTAATGACAAGACATCAACAGAAGCTCAAACAACCGCGTGCAGAGCAACCCAAGTGGTCCCCGTATTCTTGAACCCTAACGCCGTGGTGCGCCATTCCTTCATTCCGTCCGTGGTATCATGCAGGTCGGCCTAATAGTCGACGGTATAAAAGTGGTATAGTTGTAATGATGATCGATTCCACTCTGTGTTGCTTTGAAGGAGTGATCGTATGCATGATAGAAGCGAAAATGGTGCGCCGACCAATGATTGAAATGCCGTGTGTATTGGCGCAGCGATAATGCAGTATGCGATATTGTACAGGTAAGGTAGTTGCGGAAATGGTCGCTCAGATATGCAGAGATGTGTGCAGATTCGTACGTCGCAGCACTGTTCGGGTCGGGGATGTTGATCGTGAGGATAGATCATTTTACTCCACGACCCTTGCCTTTTGACTTGGCGGATGTGATTTTCGATGTCTGGATGAGTTCACCAATATAGCTGCAATTGATGTTAGTGCCGGAGATGGATCCGAAGGAACTATACGATACATACGATTGGAGAAACTTGTTTCCGCCTTCGAGCTTCTCGTGCTCTACTTTGACCGTCTCGACTCGGTCGACAATGGCGAGAAGACTCGCTTGCAGGGCTTTGGCTTGCTCGATGAGATGATTTCGGGCGTCTTCTCCGAGTTTGTTGATGTCGGCCATGCTTCGCTTCGGGCTCATGCTCCGGACATCATCTGGTTCGTATTCTTCCTCTTCTTGGTCCAGCTCGACCTTGGGACTGTCTCTCGGAATGATCATTGTGCCGCTACTCCTCCTGCTGGTCATTCGCGGTCTTGATCGTCTTTCTGTATTGTTGATAGAGTCGTCTGGGAATGAGCCGATCGAAGAGGTCGGTGATGGATTCGGGAGCGAGATTGGAGCGTTGAGAGAGGGTACAGGTTCCGAGCCCGGGTTTGATGTTTCTTGTAGCACCATATTGTAGGTGTTATGTATTTAAGGACTAGGACCGAGCGATTGAGAGTCACAGCAACGAAACCGCAGTGTTGACGTGGCTGCTCCGAAACGTAGGATGTGGACAAGAACGGTCCCTATCGATGATGTTGCAAACAGAAGAGAGACAGGCGTTGATGAGACAAATTTTGAGTCCAGGTTGTACAAGTTGAAGCAGCGGAGACGCAGGGAGGGCCGACAAATAGGTGAGTAGAGAGGGTCGAGTTGATGTTGATTGGCCCTGTGCAAAGAAGAGACGGCAAGTCCACTCAAATGGTTAGAATCCGAGCATGGGAACGTCACAGAGAGGCTTCGCGAAGTGATCGTCCAGTTCACGAGCGGGATGTGGGTTGTGCGCGCGGTGACGGGGAAGGGCCAGCGCAAGGTGAAGTCAGACCAGGTCGATCAACCGAAGCGTGTGGATGTACTGATGTACAAGTAAGTAGTCAAGTACTGAGAAGACCGGTAAGGTAAGGGTGATGTCTGCCCTTCTGTCTGCCCTTCTTGATCCTAGCTAGTATGTCCCAATTATTATGCAAGTGTGGATACATGACGCCGACAAGCGCCGTTTTGCCCTCAACTTCTCCGGTCAACCCCCGCCAAGAAGGCTTAGCGCTGAAGATGATGGACCCATCAGCTCTAATTTGTCGACAATTTGGAAGCTGCGGACCCGAATTGTTGATCAAATGGCGTCCACGGAGCTAGCTCACGCATGCCTTTCTTGGTAATGACTGGAGCTACTGTAGTCGTGCTTACCTTGATAACAATAACAATCAATTTGACAGCAGGAACAACTTGAGCCTCTTCAGCAGCGGTATTGAATATTTTTCACCATTACATGTGCTTTCGGCACAAGTCATAGGCATACACGAACCTCGGCAAACGTCATTTGTCTCTGGCGCTGCTAACTGCAACTGCCCTGTACACAATACTGCGTCGCCCTGCATCCAGCTTACCCGCCCGTTCGGAACGAAGAGGTCTGGATCAGCTGACGGAGACAATAATGACAAGTCCGACATGCAGCCGCCTGGTGCCTTGAAATCCAATACGAATTCAGGATATCGAGCAAGGGAGTCACCAAACTTTCCCATCTGCACTAATCTCCCTCCTCTCCGCTCATTTCGTTCTTTGTTGTCGTTTCCTTGCATGTTGTCTTTTGAGGCAAAAAGTAAAAGACCCTCTCATCTGCAAACTAAGTATGAAAGCGATGAAACTCATATCTAACACGCCCACGAGGACACGCCAAGTGCAGATCTCTCTCACCTGCGCATATAGATCTGCAATGTGCAAAGCACTGATCCGGAAACGCTCACCTCTCCGACAATCACGTTTGCACCTTGCCGAGAGAGGCATCCCGCTCGCCCCAGCACCACGCCGAACCCTTCACCAAACCATGGCGAACCAAGATTTGTCTAATGGCGTAAACTCAAGGATATGAGGCTGCGATAGAGCATTGTTCACATCGTCAGATAATACCTGGTCTTGACGTCGTTGCCTTTATCTCAAACCCATCAGTAAGTTAATACCTCATAACAACACGCGTGTCTTGGCTTCCATGCAGGTATCATGCAGCCTTTGCCCTTGGGAGGTTCGTGCTACATAGAGCCGCATATCAGCAGCAGCATCCTTGATGCTTTTCCTCGTCACCTGCAGCGCACAAACCACACCTATCAATCTTTGCGGAGACTCAACAATTCAGCCGCCCAATAATTGCTCTTGTTCCATGGAGCACCGGAGGCATTTCCGTCATCGACCAATTATTGCCATGACTTCAGTGTTCTCGATCCGGACCCTGAGGGCGTTCCCCAGCTGTTATATACGACAGGTCTCGCATCATTATCGTTTCTTCGATAAAAGCCATGCCACTCATTAATCTATTCAGCATTTCAGCCTCCTCGGAGGGCATCGCACTTATGCTCCGAGGTCATATTGAACGCGGGAGTAATTCTTCCGCGGACACGAGTCCGACTCCACGCACCAGCAGCCGCGGACACTCGCCGACAACCTGAATACAAATACCCCTTTACTTCCGCATCACGGGGCGATATCTTTTCGCCATCCGATTATGCACAATTCGATAGTCTTGCCCTCATCTCCATGAATCCATGTTCTAGCTGAACTGCACCGTCATTTGATCTCGACCTCGGCCCTGTTTAGCTGTCGCTACAACGACACCAACGGCCCTGAAGTCTAGATTTCGTCGTTGCGGTGATGGCTTGCGTCTTACACCGTTTAATTGGTGGCACGTGGAGTATCGATTTTGTGGATCGGATCTTATACTCGGTAACTGGACCGACTACCCAGGTATTGTTATCCTTTTGTACTAAACTTACACACATGAAATCGAGACCGGTAAGTAATCAATGGCTGGCTGACGTGATAGACCTTGGATCGGTCTGCATTCAGGGGTTGACGTAATAGCGACTACTGCAACGAGACTTGTGTATGCACCGAGACTTGTGTACCCGCTCGCAGCACATGCGCTCCATACAAGCTATTGAAGTATAGGCAATCTGAACAGTAAGCTACGAAGGTAAAAGCAGAAGCCAGAACGTGGAGACATCATGTTACGATTGACGAGCTTGCTTACCTATTCGACTGCTTCAAGACTCTACGCAGTGGACACACGTACCTCGGAGTCCACATCATACTTTGCTTACAATACAGCGGTTTACAGCGATTCATGATAAACTGCACTCTTGATGTGGTTCAGGCTGGGAGACATTTGTAGCAGAAGGTAAGATGCAGCTCATCTACTACTACAGCGGCATCCGTCATTCTATGCGCGAGTAACAGTCACCTCGCAACCCGCCTGCGTCAGCAGTCTCAAGAATACCGCGTCTGTCGCGCCAGGCGACTTCAGCATCGTACCATTCGTCGCCCCCAGCACCGTCTGGCCAAGCGTGACATACAGCTGTCCACCATGATCCGACGCAGTCGTAGCCTCGACAAGCGAACCCTCCGCATTTCAACTGAACCCAACAGTAAAGCCTCCTCTAGCCCTCAATCCACTGACAAACCCACCATCGCCGACCTTGGCCCATCCAACCGGAAGCGCAGGCGGTAACCTGATGAGCGGCACCTTGCCGATGTCCCCCGTCATCGCCGGCTTCAGTCCATCCGCAACGTACTCATGACTCTGCAGCAGCACCTCCGCCAACGCCGCCGTGCCTCCCAAATTGCCATCGATCTGCCAGTCCGCAGGCGCGCCGGCATTCATCACACTCGCCGGTATGCTCTGGTTCGCAACCAGGTGCAGCATGCAGTACTCGACGGTCTGGGGCTCGAAGAAGCGCGCCGCGAGAGCGCTGCACCACGCCGCGCCCCAGCCGCCTGCAGGCGCTCCGCTCGCGATGGGGTGGGCTAGTGTTGTTTTCGCTGCGTTGAAGAGGACAGCGTCTGAGGACGTGATTGTTGGACCAGGATACGAGGACCAGATTAGTCTCCCATAGTCGTGTCGTGTATGTTGACGAATTTAGGGCACCGATAGCCTCACAAACAGCCACGAAGGCGACTGTGATGAGACCGGCCGATCTCAACATGGTTTGTGTATGGCAAAATCTTGTTGGGATGTTGTATGGGGGCCCTCGGCGTGTGATGAATAGGACCTACCTGAACACAAGCAGTTTTGACTTACCATGCGATATAGCCTGATCTCAACCCTTCGTTCGTTCATGATCGACGTGATGCACAGGTTCGAGACGGCCACGCGGGGTTGTGAGAGGTGAAGGCGGGGGATTCGCGGGGATACGAGTTTGAAGGCCAGGGGTCGCATTGCAGGTCACATGAATCCCTCCGGGGGTAGGTCTCAGAATGGTAATCATCCGATTCGCATCTTCCTCCAGAGAAGTATGAAGGACCTACTTCTGCCGTGTAGCAAGACCAACAACGTTCCTGAGCGTGCCGAAAGGAAGAACATCTCCAATTCTCTTTCGTCCTGTGAAGAGCATCACCAACCGATCGATACCCATACCCCAGCCTCCAGTGGGCGGTAGGCCCCATTCGAGAGCTTCCAGATAACTTTCGTCGATCTCGGCTCGGCCGTCGCCTTCGCCATCGATCTCTCGAAACTTGAGCTGGTCAACAAACTTCCGGCGCTGCTCGAACGGCGAGTTTTCTTCCTCGTACATGTTGGCGTACTCTTGCCCCTCGATGAACAGTTCGGCGCGGGCGGAGATCATCTGTTTTGTAATGGGGCATTCGAACGACTTTGAAAGGGGCGACATGACTGCTGGGTGCTCGGTGATGAAGGTCGGCTTCTTACAAAACGGCTCGATGAAACGTCCACAGAGTGCGTCGAGAAGTCTAGGTAAAGTGGGATTGGCTGGGATTGGCATCTCCAGCTGTTCGAAGAGCAGCTTGAGGTCGTCCAGTGCATGAGATGTTGCCAGGTTCGGTAGTCCACGGCCCATCTCTTGCTCAAGAGTAGGTACAAACGGCAGACGTGGGTAGGGGCCAGCAAACATGTTCCCCTGCTCATGCGTTTGACTCTGGCCATTGTATGCGCTGTCCTTGAGATCCGCATAGCGTCCCTTGGCCGAGGTCGATATTTCTTGATGTAGACCTAACAGAAGCTCTTCCGTCATGGTCATCAGTGATTCGATCTCAGCAAACTGCATGTAGAACTCGCATATGGTAAACTCTGGATTATGCGTTGCGTCCACTCCTTCGTTTCTGAAGGCCGGGCCCATCTCGTAGACCTTGCCCATTCCACCGACCACCAGCCTCTTCAACCATAGCTCCGGAGCGATTCGTAAGTTCAACTTCGTATCTGATAGCTCCGTCGAGACGGTCTCGAAAGGTCTGGCAACAGCACCACCAGCGCCTGCGGTCAAAAGCGGTGTTGACACCTTGAAGAACCCTAATTGTTGTAGATGGCTGGCGATCCAGGTTTCGATGTGCGACCGCATTTGCAGAGTTTGTAACTCCTCATGATCCACAAGCATTGCAACATGGGGCTTTCGCGACTTGGCTTCGGCATCGTCCAGTATCTTGGGAATCTGATGTAGCGAAGGAGCCTGAAGGGCGGGTATCCGTGTGGCTAGAAGGCTGAAACTGTCTGTTTTTGTTTTGTGCGCGTGGCCAACAAAACCTAGCAACGTAAGCATGAGTCTGTTCTTCGGTAGGATCACGTGGCATACTGTACCAGTCTCCGCGACGAACAACGTGTTTGAAAGCGGTCCACGCATCATCCTCCTCTTGCAGGGTGCCTTTATTAATGACTATCTGAACGATCCAGCCCTCTTCCTCTACGTCAAGAAACACGAGCTTGGATCCTGCGAAACGGGCTGAACACACTCTGCCTAGCACACTCAGTGGATTGAAACAGGTAACAGGTTGCATTGTCTATCTTCATACCTACAACTCTGAGCTGTTCCGTTCCAGACTCCCCCCGCGCGAGCTTTGCTGCCATGTCATAGACACTCTGTACAGACACACGCTCTACTCGCCGAGCTTTGGTCACCCTCGGATAGCATCGATCGAGACCGTGGTATTTTTCTAGTTGTGCTAGCCTCTTGCTGTGGTCGCTCTCCACGGCTTGCGTTGTATCCTTAGCACACGAACGCGACACGGCCGTGAAAAAGCGTGCATAGCTTAGGCACTTCGCTGGCTTGACACTTCGTTGCAGGCATGGTCGTAGGAAGCGACATTTCTCCATTGCTGGTGACTGAGAGAGATCAGTAAGGTACTGCTTCCATACATAATAGTAGAGCAGGATTGGATTGATCGGGATCAGTTATGGGAGGGTTTAAATCAAGCACTCGAAAGTGTCATTCGCAACGGTTCTTTGCATTCGATCATCATGAGAGGAGTGGTGATAGTAAGGATATCGAGAGTACGTACCGAACGCAGGAACTACAAGTCCTCGTGAACGAATCGATTGACGTCGCAAAATAAAAGAATCGCGTTTCATGTCCAGAGAATAATTGAAATCCATCTCCTGGTCAAAGCTCCAAAGATTTTGAGGCATCATTGCACCTCCGACGTCAACTCCGCAAGCATTGGAAACATCGTCACACGACCTCATCGCATCTATCACGACAACCGAGAATCCTTACTTCCGACACCCTTCTCAATCACAACTTCCAAGCACAATGTCTTTCCTCTTCGGTCAGCGCCCACAGCCTTCCTCGGCGGAGAAGATCGCCGCCGCGGAAGCAGAAATCGACATGGTATCAGACATGTACAACCGGTAGGCGACCCGTCAGTCATTCTTTTGGTGAAGCGCAGGCTGACAACCATCGACAGTCTCGTCTCCACCTGCACGAAGAAGTGCATTCCACCACAGTACCGCGAGGCCGACCTCAACAAGGGCGAATCAGTATGCCTCGATCGATGCGTCTCCAAATTCTTCGAGACGAACATGAAGGTATCAGAGAAGATGCAGGGAGAGGCTCAGGCGAATGGCGGTCGCGGACCGATGGGTGGTTTGATGTAAAGGGAGTCATGAGACAGGAGCGCGACCTGGATGAAAGTTGCGAAGGCATCACCAACGGCACCGTCAGCGAGGCTGGAGATATGGAATGCCAGGAGGCGAAGTGGAAGAGCGAGGAAGTAGAGGTTGTGGGACAGGACAGGCCATGTTTATAGGTATTTGATGATACCCATTGTACAACACCACTCAGCATGCACATAATCAAGCATTGTGCGCCGCAGCATTTCTATCAATACTGCTCTTTCCAGAACTTGAACTTGACACCACCTTCCGTCGCTCTCGCACAGGCGCGCTTGATATCCATAGCCGCACCATTTGGACCGCAGAAATAAACTCCAACCTCAGTCTTCGCATTCTCCAGCCCTCGCATATACTCACCTGCCAGTAGTCCCTCTCTCATGCCGACAAACAGCTTGTCGAAATCAGGTCGGCCAAAGTTCGTCCTGGAGCTCAATTCTGTGAGCGGATCTTTCTCCATACCCACCGAATTGAGGATGATGTTCGCAGCAGTATCCACATCAAGCGTCTGTGTGAGATATGTGTGAATGCGTAGGAACTCAGTCCGATAACCCATCTCGTTTGGCTCAGACATGGCCAGATTCTGTTCTTCGAGCGAACTCAGCAACGCTTGGAACCACTCAAAACTGGTCGTGTCACGACAGACCCAGATGAATTCGACTCTGCGCAGACGCTTTGGCGGGTTGGGCGACAGTCGCAAGTGCCAGATGTTTTTCAAGATACTGGCCCAAGGAGTGACGCCGATACCGGTTCCGATAAGCACAGCGACTTCGTCGTCGAAGACGTCTTCCGCGGGTGCGCCGTATGGGCCATCGATGCGAAGCAGTGGCATTTCTTGGCCATTTTCGAGCGCGACTTCGTACATGCCCATTGGGTCGAGTTCGTCGTAGAGTTTAGCTTGCGAGTGTCCAGCTCCGAGTGCGTCAGCCAGTGCTCGTGTGAAGTCGCCGACCTGACGGACGTGGACGGAGATGTAGGGGTCAAATGGACAAGATGTGATTGTGAATGGATGCCATTGGTGCTGCGAGACAGAGGGGCAGTTGAGAAAGAGCCATTGGCCGGGTTTGTAATTCATACTTGGCTTGCGGAATTGGATCTCGACTGCGTCTATTAATATGTCAGTACAGCAAGTAAAGCAACAAGATGATCAAAGCTTACCGTACGGATGCTTGACTACTTTGAC
>Ga0268246_10000174_pt1 | contig 42354 bp, 53 predicted proteins | sample AgamicOrSfe_FD_200242 | JGI IMG/M metagenome (GOLD analysis project Ga0268246, IMG submission 200242) | Agave microbial communities from Guanajuato, Mexico - Or.Sf.e (v2) (version 2) | ecosystem: Host-associated > Plants > Phyllosphere > Phylloplane/Leaf | place: Guanajuato, Mexico | collected...
ATAAGCTATACTATAATAGGCTATCTTACTAATACGTAAGGGAAACTAATAGATAGGAGTAAGCTAGTAGTACTAGAGAATAAGGTATCTATAACTTCTTATATAAAAGTATATAACTAAAGCGAGAAAGGTATTACCTAGAGATAACTCTACGCTAGATAAAAGATTAGTTATAGCTAGTTAGAGATAAGGATAGATATAGGCTATTATCATAACTACGAGAAAGAGATAAGAGGTTTTATAATACTTAATCTATTACTACTAATTAACTATACTACTAGTTTATGGGTCTACGTATAGTAGAGACTTATTACTTTAGCTAAAGATATATAATTTAGCCTTTAGCCGTTATTTAGCGCTACTAATTGGATCCCTAACCCTAATTCTTTATCTATAGACTAGCTTTTATACCTAGCTTTTATACCTAGCTTTCATACCTAGCTTTCATACCTAGCTTTCATACCTAGCTTTTTTCCTATTGTAAGAAAGGTTAGGGGCTTGATACTACTATACCTTAGGCTTAACTAGACCTTTGAGGCTATACCGATATTTATTTATCGCGGTATTCTTTTAATCCTAATATTCTACTCTCACGCGGCGGCGTCTTGTAACCTGTAGACTAGTATATAGGTGTACAAGTTACAGCCTTATTATGCTGTACTACAGTACCAGATACATCTAGCTTCAGCTCGATGTCGTACAGTGTAAGTTGGGGGCCATCACATTAGATAGCCCTTGCTTATGTACCACGCTGCTCCTCCCGCCGCTCCCTTTTCCGCTCTTTTTTTCGTTGCTTCTTCCATAACTGTTCCAGCGCTACAGAGCTGCTTCTATCTCCTTCATCAATCGTCTTCTCGTCACAATGTCGGCCGACGAATATGGCAAGAGCACGCACGTCCTGACTGTAGAAGAATCGGTCATTCTGTCTGATCAGTCTTCCTCTGTTTCCAAAGACATTGCAGTGCTCAACTCTCTTGGCTATCCTCAAGAACTCAAGCGTGTAAGTCTATTGCCATACTCCTGTTGCAGTTCGAGCTGTCTGTTGCCATAAAGCTAAGATGATCACACGACACAGGACCTCAGCTTTATTTCCTGTTTCGCCGTTGCTGTCTCCATGGTAGCAATCATCCCCTCGATCGCATCGGTCCTTGCTCTCAACCTTGGAGTCTCTGGTCCTGGTGGTACAATCTGGAGCTGGATTATTGGTGGCATTCCGATCCAGGCTACTGTGCTGTCTGTGGCGGAGATTGCTTCGCGATACCCAACGGCAGGAGGGCTTTATTTTGCTTCTTCTGCTCTAGCACCTGCTGGATGGGGTCCACTAGCTGCGTGGGTGAGTGGACTTGCGTTTATCTGTGTGATCAAGACATGATGTGAATAGGCATGTCATATCAACACTGACAAGATGCTGACGAGAGGTTTTATAGATCACAGGCTGGTCATACCTCATCGGCTACGGCATCTCGCCAGCTGCACTCAACTATGCCTTGGCTGAAATGATCCTCACGGCACACAAGATGCGTGATCCAGATTTCATCATTCAGGACTATCAGATTTACCTTGTCGTTTTGCTCCTTCTCGTCACACAAGCTGCTATGTCCATACTGTCAACGAAGCAGATAGGGCGTCTCAACACCCTAGGCGCAGGCATAAACTTTGTCCTTCTCTTCTTGTTTATCTTCTGGATGCCCTTTGGTTCCATCAACAACCCCAAGGTGAACTCGAGCAGATATGCTTGGACTGAATTCGTGAACCAGACTGAGTGGCCGACGGGATTCGCTGTTTTATTCAGCTCACTATCCGTCCTCTACACGTTGGCAGGCTTTGATGCGCCATTCCACATGAGCGAGGAGTGTGCCAATGCTTCTGTTGCTGTACCACGATCCATCAGTCTTGCCGGAAGTTTGGGTGCATTGATGGGAGTGCCCGTGGTCATTGTCATTGCTTAGTAGGTCGAACTTTTACTCAAGCGAGTAGTCACTGACAATCGTCATCAGCACAGTCAGCAGTATCGAGGACGTGGTTGGTGGAGCATATGGTCAGCCTTTTGGTCTGTCAGCTTTCACTGCAGTAAGCAATTTCAGCAGGCTGACCTAAAGCAGGCTCTCTCTGCCTCCAAGTTCTTGGTCCAAATAGTGGCCTCGCACTCTTCTCGATCGTGATGATTGCACAATACTTTGCTGCTCTGGCGTAAACATCTCGTCCCCTTGTCACGTTGGACAACTACTCACTATGTCGTAGTATCATTGTCGCTGTCTCGCGTATGATGTATGCTTATTCTCGAGACGGAGCTCTTCCTGGCAGCCGCTGGCTCAAACGGCTCAATCCACACACTCAAACCCCTGTCAATGCAGTCGTTTGTATCATTGTTATCAGCGCTCTTCTGGCTCTTCTGCTGTTTGCCGGGCCGGTGACTGTGAATGCGGTATTCACGGCTTCAGGTATTGCTGCATATGTTGCTTTCACATTCCCAATTGCGCTCAAGCTGTTTGTCACGGGTGCCGAGTTCCAAAGAGGTGTGTACGACGGGCAGAGCACCAGCATGATGCGTAAAAAGGACACAAGGACTGACAATCTGCAGGACCATGGCATCTCGGCCGCTTCTCTCGTATCATTAATGCCATCGCTGTTGCATGGGCTGCTCTGATCATACCAATCCTATGCTTTCCCCTAGTCAAGGGAAAGGACCTCATTCCCGCCTACATGAACTGGACTGCGCTTATCTACTTTGGTATGATGTTGATGAGCATGTTGTGGTATGCTGTTGCGGCGAGGAGATGGTATACAGGGCCTCGGGCCCTCGTCGCCATATCTGGTACTGGTGCTGGCTCAATTACTGGAATGCACTGACTAACTCTGGCATAATGTTGATGAGTTTGCTGTGGTATAGTGCTGGTGCTGGCTCGGCTGCAGGTCGGAATGGCGACGTATAAAGCTTCTGATCTGCAAAAGACACTTGAGCTGGTGAATATGGAATGGATGTTGGCACCTTTGTATTGTCTAGAAGAAGGTTGTTATTGTCACACGTATATGCGTTCTCATTTATGCCATCTCCCAGCCTCCTATGCCCCCTCATTCTCAGACCAGCCCATCTTTGGGTAAGACTGCCTGCGTATGTGCGGGGAAATGCAAGTCTCGCCAGCTGCATGTTCGGAAAGTACTGCCCACACTGTCGTTGAATCCATTACACATGTATTCTCTCCGGCCACGCATCATACAATCCCTCCCACACATCCACCTCCCCAAACGTGACATCTCCACTGCCCGCCCCCTGCACCAAGAAGCTGATATTTCGACTCACCGCATACCACGGAAACACCCATGTAGACACCGCGAAGCGATCGTTCACATGCACCTCCACGATTCCTCCATCCGCCACAATCGTCAACTGCATCGTCTCCATCTCCACAGTCCCATTCGTGCTGACGTCAAACAACCGGAACTTCCCCGCTTCATTGGCGTGATAGATGCCTGTTGCGGCTGCAGCGGCGGAGGAGTTGGAGCGGTCGATAATCAGGGATTCGTTGCTGAATTGGTAGTAGATCGACGTGGCTTCGTGGGCTGAGCTGAAGATCTGAAGGCCTGCTGCGAGGTTGCTGCCGCGCGCGCCGGAGGGGAACGTGATGCTCGTCGTGAGCAGCCAGTGCTGCGAACCCGGACTTTGCGTGAACGGCACGATGGCGTCTTCCTCGGCAATCGTCATGCCCGGCTGCGTGATATGCGTGGTTGCGTTGCTCTTCATAGCCGCCAGAGCTTCACGCACAATCACTTGCTTCATGGTGCTCAGGTTGACAGTGCCGTCGTTGTTATTCCCCGCAACGCGCCAAGAGCCAACTTCACTGACGAGGTCGTTGTAGATGACGTTGTTGATATACCCGACACTCAATTCGCGGGGGAGGAGGAGCGAGCTGCTCCAGTTGAACTGCGCGGAGGGGAAAATGACGGTGCCGAAGAAATTACTGGTCAGCCAGATCCAGAGGATGAAGCGATCAGGACTGTCTGATTTGACGGAGGCTTGAGAGAAAGCTGGGAGTATCTTGCCAGCGGCGGCGTAGGCGCTGGTGCCCCAGTCGAGCTTGCCCACCATGTTTGGGGTGAACTGGGGTGAGCCGTCGCAGGTGCTGATGTTGCCGGAGACCCAAAGGGATTCTCTGAAGTCGGAGACTTGGGGCACGATGGGTGTGGTGGACCATTCTGCGCCCATGGAGAGGAAGACGTCGCCAGTCTCGGAGTAGCCTGAGCCGTCCAGCTGTATGAAATTGCCGACTTCGAAGTTGAAGCCGAAGCGGCCGGCCCAGCCTCCCGTGCCCCATGTGCTGTTCATTGGTTCGTTATACAGCTTACCCAGATACTCCCAGTACTCGAAAGCAGGATCTGTGAGTTTGTAGAGGTGAACACATGGCCCGACACCGTGAACGCCACCAGAGACTGTGGTATACCAGGTGTCATTCGCCGAGCCAGTTGCCAAGTCAATCGTCGGCGACTGGAAGACATACGGATCGCGAAAGCCAGTAACATTCATGCCAAAAGGTGGATCAGGGATGACTGACCCTTGTGTAAGCTTCGTGAAATTCTTGCCGCCATCCGAAGTCACCGCAAGAGCTTGAGTCTCGGAGCCCCGAGTGTAGTTGATTGTCCACTGAATGGGCAGGAATGACACGGCTGTGTAAAGTAGAGTGGGAAAACCATTGACACCGACGGGCATGACCGAGCCGTCGAAAACAGCAACGGGATCATTGATGCCTCCTGCAACGATGACAGCAGCACCATTGGGGTTCAGGTCGATGTATGTGACCATGTTATCAGTTGTTGCGCCTGCGATGCCGCTTGTCAGCCAGCCAACGTGGAACAGTCCAGTTGCCGGATCAGTATAGTGAGCGCATGGGTCTCCAATCGATCCATATGGAGGCAGGACATGAGCAATTGGTCGCCAGGTATCGAACAAGCTGTTGTTAGCAAGCGTGGTGAGGTTTGGTGGAGCCGCAGTATAGTCCGGCAGACTCTGGCAAACTGTAATGTTCACGAGCATTGCCGCCAAGGCGAAGGTCTCGAAGCTGGGCTTCATAACGCAAACGTTTGATGAAGGGCAGTGTATGTTTCATCTCTCAATGTGGGACATCCAAAGTCTTTATAAAGTCGTCGATTCATGATGCTGCTGATCTTCCATTCATGGACAAATGCCGGACTCCACTTCAGTCAAGAAAGAGGGGGGTTTCGGCCCGACATGTCGATTGACTGCCGAAGTTGTTGCGAAATCGCTCTCTTTCGATGCACAGTCATGCACTACACTGTCCAGGTAGCATGGCCAGGCAGATGCAGCCATCTTACCTCGCAGATGCTTGAACCAAGCCGAGTCGATTGGTCACAGCACTCAAGCCAGCGGCGACGATGTAATCATGCCTTATCACCACTGCGATCTGCTTCTCTTTTTTGCCGGAGTCGCAGTGTCTGAAGCCTGTTATGCGTCGTGTAATAAGACCTGCCTATTATTTTAGCTACGTCTCGCACAAGCTTGCCACTCGCAAGTTGAGATAGAAGCGACGCATCGTCTCGTTCAGTCCAGGGCTGACCAGCTGGGGCAACGTCTTTTGCTGTAAAAGTTAAGCGGTACATCCTAACTCTGATGCTGCTCGTAGTTCTACCGGGAAGATTTTTTGCTCGCTCCGCAGCAGTTTGTTTGCCCTGTATTCCTTGCTTCACAATATCGTCTTCTGATAACGACCAGAGCTTACTGGTCGTGTTTATAGTAGGGCTGAGCTTTATCCCGCGGGATCGTAAACGCTGATTGATAATATGACGAGGTAGATGCGAGAACTCTTTTTGAATTTCGTCTCTGGTGGCCCCCGTGGAAGCGAAGTCAAGTAGTGCCTGCACCTCCAAGTTGGAACTCTTATGATCAGACTTAGCGGCGTCGCGTTGGTAATCCCACCGGTTCTTGATGGACCTGGGAGTACGCATGGGAAGTAGCTCCGTCAGATCTCTCCAGGATTTTCCATCTTTAACAGCCCAGTCAACTATTTCGAGCTCGTCTGCTGTCCATCTTCGCAAGCGTCGGATCTTGTAGTTGCCCACTGCCTCGCTGTATATCGCGACATATCGAGTCTGCTGCAAGGACAGTCTGGCGTACGAGGTTCTGGGACTGAATTTGAGAAATGGTTCCATGTACACCCATAGCGGACGTAGCAGCAAGGACATTCGGTATAGCATTCTGCAAGCACAACGCAACGATCACAGAGCATGCGGAGGCTCTACCATTAGGTGCAGTATACACGACTTGACAGTGCTGCGAACAGACAACCATTAATGAGTCCACGGGTTGTTGTGATTGTTGTAGGCACGAGTTGGACTGGTCACGTGGCTGTTTCGTATCCCGAACTTCCGCCGATAATACGCTTACTGCTTCCTTATCTCCTCTCCTCTCTTCTCCGCTTCCTCGAGTCGCCTTCGTCGGTCTTTCCCCCCACACTTGTGCTGGCTGTGTCGGGGCTTGTGAACCTCTTTGTGTGAGTGGCAAAAGCTGCGCCGGCATATGCCAGTACGCGGCAGGTAGAGGTATAGTATCACCCTAGCTTACTGGCTGGACTTTGCAGCCTTGTCTTATCGCAAAAGAATCTGCAGGGAATCCTTCCGGTATGCACGCTGACGTACCCCGCTGGCCTCGGCTCGAAGGGTCGTCGGACACCACGTGAGTCGAACATTCAGGCCGTGCCGCGCCCGGCTATTATCACTATCAGTATGGCTTCCCGTCCAGCTCGAGTTAGACACTTTACATGCTGTACATATCTTCACAGAGCAGGACAGGACAAGCACACAGATATCAGCTAATGCGTGGAAGCTGGAGGTCCTGAACCATGTGGCCGCCTCCCGGGAAACGACATGGCTCGAAAAGACGTGGATAAGCGACGTGCTGAGAGACCTAAGCGATCTCGAGAGGTCGAAGTCACCACAAGGCTTTTAAACACATATCAGGCTTTGCGAGAAGAAGCACAGAAGACGACGGGAGACGACGATACTTTCTACGTCACCACAAACGTCCTGAGGAGCCCCGAGACCATACGTGATTTTAACGCCTTGGTTGTCGACATACTCTGGGATCAGAGTGATCTGACACTGGAAAGCTTGCAAAAACAGCTGTACGCTGACTGCTGGAAGGTTTTCGCAATCCTTGTCTGGTTGCGAGACTGGGAAGTACTGGAAGCTTATATGAGAAGCGTCTTGAAGGCTAAAAACCCACTTCTAACGTTTCGAGATAAAAACCTTCCTGCAGATGGCAGGACATCCCCAAGTTTCATCGTCAAGGAAGGGTTGAGGGAGCAGTTTCGCGCGAAGCAGTGGATCTTCATTCCCTTCGAGATCGAAACCAGTCTATCGGAGCCTGTCCAGCAAGTAGAGCCAGATCGGAGATTGCCGTTCGAGGTTGTCAAGCCGCGCGTTACTGCTCTAGGCGCATTCGGTGAGATCGAGAAAGTAATTATCTCTGGTGGTTATTTGAAAGAAGGCTCCAAGGTCGAAGTAGGTACTTCACTTTTTAGCTGTATTGCTACTGACATTTGACTAGCTTGCAACGACTACTCTGGCCTGTAAATGGCTGAAGTATGATGCTCGTGACGACAAAGAAGTCGAGAATCTAAAGATTCTCAAGAACTTTCGAACAACACATGAACATGTTGTACTACACTTGGCAATTATCAAGCAGAAGCTACATACCGACCGCGAAAGCTCCGTACGTCAGGGCATATTGTTCGAATGGGCTGCTCTAGGCGATCTCGAGGACTTCCTCAATTCTGGCATGGCTGAAGACGAAACTCAAATCTATAAATTCACAAGCACGATGAAAGACGCAGATCTAGGAAGCGGTAATGAACACATGTTCGCATCTCATGTGTTCGAGCAAGCATCCAAACTTGCAAGCGCTGTCAAATGGCTCCACAATGGAGAGGGCGGCAAGTATGTGGCGCACATGGATATCAAGCCTAGGAACATTTTGGTCTGCTCCCCTGAGCGGGGATATCCTGTCGGCAAGTGGAAGTTGTCTGATTTCGGCATCACACACGTCAGAAATGAAACCTCTGAAGTTGCTTTGCCGCATTACCTTCGCAAGCTAGGGGTCCCAGACTTCATGCCTCGTGCTGGTACTTACCAGCCCCCATATCAAGATCGGGTTTCGGAGGAGTCGGAAAGATTCGCGGACGTCTGGGCTTTGGGTTGTGTACTGGAAGAGCTACTCGCTTTTGCGATAGGCCGCACGGAGGCCGTCAGAGCATTCAGAGAAAGTCGTCAACAGCAGAATCGCCAACAACATGGTCGTGGAAGTGATTTCTTTCATTACAGGACGAACGACACTCATACAAGAACTGAGTTCGACTTGCAGGCATTCAAGGTACCTCAATGGGCCGAATTTGTGCGCAGAACCATAGAACCAATGAGGGCAATTTCACCTTCACAAAGACCACGTATGGAGATCGTTATCACCTACCTCACAACAATCAAAGGACACCTTCGCAATTGGACGGACGCACTGCCACTACCTGCAGCAGACAAGTCGACGACTATAACTGGGCCAGCGCCTGAAGACTCCGTGAATAGCTTACAAAGTGACGAGCTTTCGACACCACGTACAAATACACCTTCTCAACGCTCTGCAAGTCTCGCACTTTCGTCGCAGATGACTCCCTCTACCACCATCACAAGACGATCATCCACACTTCCCACGATGAAAGACTGGAAGCCAAAGCTGCTGGACTTGCACTCCTGGCTGAATTCCTCCGCAAAGCAGGACATCGAAGTCGTTGCGGTTGCACCAAACCACGATGGTAAGAGCGTGGCAGTCCTTACAAGATGTCGCAAAGTCCACTCAGTCAAGGTCTTGTCGTTGCACCCAACGAAGGAGGAACTGAGTGTCCCAAAGACGCTGACTATCGAGCCATTGAAGATTACTAACGCGACCAGCATCGCTTACTGTCGTAATGTGTTATGCGTCTGGGGCACAGAGAAAGGCGCTCAACTTGCAATTTATACGATTGACGAAGCCTGGACAGCGCATAAAGTGCCGGTACCAGAGCTGCCTTCAGCTCTGAATGGTCTTCAGCATATCGTAGTGACAAAGTCTGGTGATCTCATTGTCCTGCAATGTGATGCAGCGATTCTTGTCCGGGAGACAGTTGGAAGTTCTGGGAGTTTCAAGTCCTTGAAGGTTGAGAAAGGCTATCATTTCAAGAACATTGCGATCGATCCCGCGGGCGCCTTACTATATGCTTGGGCGTTTGCACAAGGAAACAGTCATGATCGTCTGTATATGTGGTCGATCCAGTCATATCCACCATCAGCATTCCAGCCGCCCTTTCAAGAGTATAGCAGAGTACGTCTTGACATATCCACCCTGCAATGAGACGGCTGACTTTATGAGTAGATCGGAAGCAAGATACCACGATACTTCTTGGCTCCGAGGGTGCAGCCCGGAGAATTTGTCTTATGGTCTGGCGCCAACGATCTGTACCTTGCCACGCAGGCAAGCACGTCGAGTGCCAATATCAAATTAGGAACTGGTTCTGGTCTGAAACACATATTGGATCCAGTGCTTGGCATCCATCTGATTCGTAACGACTGCCTGATAGTGGTTGGTAAAGAGAAACACAAAGGGCTACGAGTATACCAACATCAACTGAAAGCATCTTCGAACGGTTCATCAGTTATCGGGAAGTCGATCGCGGATGTGTCGATACTGAACCCAAATGAAAGACAGCTCCACCCCAACGACCTTGATTCGAGCATACGTGTTCTTGGTGATGACGGCAACCTGGACGGGGTCATCGTTTGCTTTCCGAGTGGGAAGATCTTTTGCCTCCAACCTCCACGATGACATTGACAAAAGAACAATCAGGCTATCCACTGCATACTACCAAGTGTTAGAAGATGCAGAGAGGTACCCTTTGTACTACTAAACATCGTTGCCGAGTTGCTTAAGTGCAATGCTCTTGCTCGCCCTCAAGCCGTTCCTCCGTCCGAAGACGCGAAACCACGACCAGGTAACTCCTTTACGCTTCGCCTCCCAGTACATGATCAGGCGATACAAAAGACCTGTGAGAAGAACGAGTGGGACCCAGCATGCAACGAAGCTTCCCAGATTTGATCCGGAAATTTGAGATGGAAGAGGAGATTGTTCCAGCTTAACAATGTTCGCTTGCATGAGGGACTGTGTTATCTTAGCATATCACTCGCACTCACTTGAACGCTTATTTTTGGACATACCCCAACAAAGCTTGCAGGCAGATAGAACGCAGAGACGATGGTGATGGCAAAGGCTGTCGCGCTGTCATCAACAGTGTCCTGTGCCATCTCTTTCACCGCTATTGTCACCTTGGTAAGCTCTTTGCTGACCGTCACCGCTTCACGCTGGTTTACAATGTTCAGATTATAGCCGACCTGCCACAATATCAGTTTCTGAATCCAGCAGAGAAGCACAAAGACTGACTAGATCGATGAGACTTCGTAACCGATCATGTAGAGAGCTGGTACTGCTGATGTACTCCTGATATCTGAATGTCTCACGCTCAAGGCTTGAGCGAGCAGACGTCTCGGCGAACAAGGGAGACTTCAACATGCTTTCTAGCGTGTCGAGATTCCCTGAACAGTGGGCTCTTGAGATTGCCAATTTATCCTGCAGCTCATGAAGAGTTTTGATCCGATTGAAGCCTATGTTGATGATCACGTCGGTGGATACGTTGTGCTTCTGTGCTAGCTCAACATCGGCAATCATAGCCTCGTCCGTCTATCCGGAATCAATTGGTTAGCGACGTTGACGGTTTCGAGTCGCTATGCTCCTCACCTCCTCAGAGCATTTCTTGCCCAACGTTCGCAAATACCACCTCCAGTCAGCAGTATATGTGGAAAAGATCAGGGCGTGTAGATGCCGCGGATCCTGCGTCAAAGCCTCCCGAGAATGCCTTGGTCCATCTAGGTCTCTCTCCAGCCAAAGGAGTCTATCATCTAGTCCAGGTCGATTTGTCGGCTGCAGTATGATCACCACGTTTGGCTCATTTCTGAATGCGGAGAAATGATGATATACGCCAGTCTGCCGCAATCTCCAGCTGCCAGCTGAATTCGCTTCGCTGTAGCGGATCTGATACATCAAATCTGACAGAGTGAGCGCTGGTTCGTCTTGCAGTGGGAGATTCCAAAAATACCTGTCGTGTCTGGAATTTTTCCAGGACGAATCGAGAAGTTGCTACTGGCACCTTCTGCTGCATGTGCTTCGGCAGCGAAGGATAGCAGAATCTGCAAGAAATCGGGGTGCACGTTGTATTTGGTCGTCAACTGATCCAACAATTTCTCAGATATCTGTAAAGAGTCGGGCGTCATCTCAGAATAGATCGTTCTTTCTGCAGTCAGTCGATGTCGAGGTGTATGTACTCGACCATACGCACATTATCCGCAGGCGAGTACCGTCCTTTGTGGTGTCGTCTAGAGCATTGCGCAGGCTTGTGCTGTCGGTATACAGTATACGACTCGCAGATGCTTTGAAACGTAAGCATATGAGATTAGTACCGCTTGGAGCACGCCTCACCTTCTTCGACGTCCAGAATGGACACGTTGGTTCTGTCCGAGAACAGGGGCACAACATCACTTCCAGGCAACTGTCTCTTGCGGATCTCACGTATCGATGTTTCCGTATTCGAAGCATCGAAGTCATGACTGAAGATGTCGTGAGGATACAATATCGATGACATAGTGAATGATGGAGTCTGCTGCCAGCTATGCACAATGAGTGAAAGACCCAAACCTATTTAGATCTTTGTTTAACTCCTCCCGCAACACAATATGTACTCAGCCTCCCGTATGTCCGCAGCCCAGGGAGATCAGCGCTTATGTTGCTATAGAAGGAATGAGGCGCATTTGGCGTAGTAGGTACCAAAGTATCAAAGTACTGCTGCATCTCGACACAGCCCGTGCGTCTGGATTCAGCCCCCAACCCGCATTTCCCCCATTTCCCGTCTCGAGAATCGCATCATCTTCGCGCTGCTCTCAAGCCTGCTCTCAAGCTGCCGCTTTTGCTGCTTTTTCCAGGCGTGTATTCCGCGCCTCATTGCAGAACCGGGTGATCGTGCTAAACTGTCAGATTCGTGCCGAACAATGGTATCGTAAGCATTATACTCACGATTTCTGCAACTGTGCGTTCGCGTTAGTCTATTCATACTGGCTCCTTCTTCGACTTGACTTACCCCGTTCAGCTCTTCCGGACACTCGAACTGCCAGCGATCCTGAATACACTATTGAGACTCAGTACATCAGCGACGATGAGAGGGACGGAAAAGCTCACACGCATATTGAACTGATCCAGCTCAACTGCGGGATAGTAGCGAGTGAGGTACTCTTCCAAATCGATCCTATCCACGTAGCCAGAGCCCCGTCCATCGAGCTTGATCGTGTACATGGTTGCCATGCTCGTAGATCGAGCCTTGTTGAGTAGCGATTATGGGACAGAAGTCTACTGCTGACAATAGGTCAGATTCAGTGCAGCAGTGCCTTGCAAAGCTTCAAGCTCTTATCTACATCTCTGCCGCGTTCTGTGGAGATGTGCAGTCTCGTGCTCGGGCGGTGTCTGACATGCATGGCCAAGATGACCTGGAGCAGCTAGTGTCATGCATGCCGAGCCCCATGGCTTGCAGTAGTGTGTACTAGCACCGATATTCTAGGCCTGCCGCAGCAGTAAGCAAGTACTGGGATATAGCTATAGCCTACTACAAGGTCTGTCCTACTGTGCAACAAGTGTACGCCTTGTGCTCCATCATCAACATTATGTCGAGGCAAGACGAACTACATGAAAGGATTGCACTGAAGTAGGCTATAGCCCTAATACTAGCCTTGCACAACTGATTTAGACACAGGCAAGATCTATTCGGCTGGCAAGTCTTTGTACGATGATCACAGCTCCCACCATCCAGTCCGAGCGCACTGACGTGATCTATCTAGTTCATCGTCATCAGCGCTGTGATCGGAAGCGGCATCTTCGAGAATGATGCCGCAGCATTACACGAATCTGGCCCGATTGGCTTCATTGTGGCGACAGCCATCGTCGGAGTGATTGCCATCTGCGTCATGGAGAGTGTCAGTGAGCTAGTCCAGCTGTTTCCTTGTCCAAACGCAATAGTCGAGTACACGCGAGCATTCGTCGACAGAGATCTTGCCTGGGTGGTTGGTATTGCATACTGGTACGAGTATCACTTGCTCGTTCGAAGACGTGCTCAACTCTCCCAGGTATACCTATGTCGCTACGTTCGCTGCGCAGAACTTGGCTTTGGCTCAACTATGTGAGCGCTGGATACAGTCAAAAGTGCTAGAGGGACTCGTGTTCTTCACGTTGACTCCTCTCGTACTATTGGATCTCAACCTTGCTGGTGTCTTTGTGAGTTCGGAGTGCTTGAAAGGGGACGATGTGCTCACCATGAAGCAGTGGTATGGCGTGGTTGAGACGATCGGTGGCATTCTAAAGCTTCTGCTCGTCATTGGCGGCGCGATAGCAATGTACGTCTTGTCTACCAATGGTATGTGTGTTTGGATTGGTCTTGTTGTGTCTGTTTAACGAGAGAAACAGTCAAAAGTGACTCGAATGCGGATGGTGGATCTTTTCGGAACGACACTCGCCGTACGTCAGGCCAAGCTCCATTCCAATACTATACTTACTCGGCAATAGCTATCGAAGATGGATTCCAAGATCGATCTGAAGCACCACATCCCTGGCAAGCCGTTTGGTACGTCTTTACTGATTATAGAGGCTGCTAGACAACAGACAGGACTGAACGAGCACAGCTACTCCATACCACTCGTATTCTTCAGTTTCCTCGGTCTCGAAGCTGTCACTGTCACAGCTATTGAAGTCCGCAATGTTAACACCTCACGATGGACGTCACGCTACGTTGCATACGTCGTCTTCGTGTGTTATATGCTGTGTGTCGTAAGCTACTCTCTCAACATTAGTTGGCAAAACCGAAATCTGCAGACATACGGTGAGATTGCTACCAACACTACTGCATCATTGGGTCGTCCATCATGGGTCGGCACAACCTTGGGGAGCTCCTACAGCCCGCTAGTTCTGATATCAATGGCTTCGAACCAGCCTGGACTGGCTGGCTTTTTCCAAGGCGCTTGCGTGTTTAGTGTGATCTCAGCAGCGAACACCTCATTATACCTTGCGTCGAGGACATTCTATGGGCTGTGCCTGGACTTGCCGGATAGCCCTGGTTTTATGAGGGGTTTGAAGCACATCTGCACGTCAGTCAGGAGGTCCACCAGCGCTCCACTGGCAGCACTACTCTTCTGCGTTATCACATTCTTCTGGCTCCCATTTTTGCACTTCCGACACACCAGCACTATCAACACCAGCCAGGTACATAATATCTCGTCTCCTCTGCCAGAAACTACGACTGACGTGTCACTAAGGTCATTACTGCCATTGCAGTATCTGCTAGCATTAGTTGTGTCTTCGTATGGGCTGTGCTATGTGTAGCCTTCATTCGCTATCAGATGTGGTAAGTTGCGGACTCTATCCGGCTTCGAAGTGCTGCGATCTGATCACCACACCGTCCAGGCTTCATATCTGCGACAGTCTCCTCACGGAAGAAAAGCAGACACTAAAACGCAGATTCAAAGGTAGCACGAAGCCCGCTGCTACTGCCTGGTGGTCCTGGCACAAAGAGCCGTCCGCCAGCACGATAGCGTTGACTAGCTTCCAGAAAGTAGGACAGACAGCCCACGAACCTGATGCTGTACGACAAGGGAGTTCCAGCAGCAATTCCGCCGCGGCTGAGTATGAACGTTATGGTGCTTCAACATTGTTCGGCACGATGCGTTTCGGCCAACCCTTGATGGCATGCATTGGACTGGGAGGCTGCATATGCATTCTAGGATTTGCAAGCTCCACCTGGTGGTCTCAGTCTCGGTCGCCATCACAAACAGAAGCGCAATACCGGGCAGAGTTGACGGCGAGAGTGACGACAGCGTATGGTGCAGTAAGTCTTTTTCACTACTTGCTTTTAAGCCATACCCCGCCTCGGTACTGCACGTCAAGATGAGACTGACCAGTCTGACCCTTCTCCAGCTCATGATCTATGCACTCCTGTATGCGCTCTTCAAGGCCATTCGCCGAAAGTTGAACGGTGATTGGGGCTTCGTCAAGCTAGAACCGAACCTTGTAACGCTCGAGTACACGCTCAACTACATGCGGCACAAAGTTCGGCCTCACGCCAAGGAATATAAAGGACTCTGGGCTGCATTGAAGGAAGTTTGGCTGGATGGCTTCGTGTCAGATTCCGATGGTGCCACGCGTGAGGCAGACGAGCATGGTATGGAGGAAGAAGTCGAGATAGAAGATGCAAATTAGCATCGGAGCCTGTATGGTGAACGAAGAGAGGGGCCGAGGTGATGGGAAGTGTAATGTTACCCATCTACCAAGACAATGCTTGCTTGTGCTCATGGCGAGCATGCTGTGAAGATCAGATATTCGCTGCTGCGTGAAAAGCCGCAAGACCCGCTGCAGTCGAGCACCTCACGCGTCCCTCGCGATGTGTTTCCTACGATATTGTGACATTTTCGAGACTCAGGCGGTATAATCGTTATCGTCAATGCGTGCATATAGGCTGAATCTTTCCTGCGCCTCCCAATTCCGCATCGGGAGTGAAAGTCTTTGTTGCTGCAGGTTTTCTCACGCGCGAGGATCCTGCTAGGATAGAGTATATACCTCGAACCTAGCCTAGCCCTTGCCCCGGCGACAGCACGAGTCCAAGGCAGTCGATCGACTGATGAAAAAAAGACTTTCCTGTTGAGCAATCACCTTGCTTTGGAAGATCAGGAGAAGGAGAGGGAGAGGGATAGGGTAACCTTCCGGAGCAGTCGCGTGAGCCGAGGCAAAAGATAAGCGCTGACACCGTTATCACACCCTATCGTCTTCCATTCCCTCCACTACTCCTCCTAACTTTCTGCTCACATCACGTCGAGAAGCTTGTTCTTTCCAAGCTTTTCCAGCGGCATCCAAACCCATGTTGATGTTGCGTGCGCCAGACGTTGCCGAGTCACTACTAAGCTGTGCGACATGTTCTCGAAGAAGCCGGAGAAGGCAATCCATTGACGCAGAAGAGACGGGCCGTGAATGCTTATCTATCAGTGCATTCCTTGGCGATGTCGCTTAAGCCGTGGCGCGTCCGGATTGGGCGCCGGCTTGATCTCTACTGACCATCTTCCAATCTCTGCGAGTTCCCAGGATTCCCAGATTAGGAACGTAAATATGTCTCTGACCACAACAGCCAATCATGGGACTGAGATGCGTTCGTATCTAAGTCACTATCGAGGCTACGCCCTTATCAGGTGACGGCTGGAGATGTCGCGCTATCCTGTGCTGGTTCGTGCTTGTGCCTTGCCTTGTCCCGGTCGAAGTACTTTATTGGCGTGCTTGGCCCGCTCACTTTCCAATCCTGACTGCATTTCTTACTCGCTTCGTGCCCCTCTGCAGTATGTCAGGCCCTGGCAACTTCGCCCTCGATGGCGGCGATCCAAGACAGGAGAAGAACCCTCTGCAATATGGTCTAGACAATGGGAATCAAGAGGTTCATGACGCACAGGTCGGGGATGTCCATGATACCGGCTTCAGCGTCGAGGCTGCACAGGTCCACAACGACAAGTCGGTTCTGTTCGAAGAATACCTACATTACGCCTCGATCACGCGCGCCGCGGAACATCACTACGAAGGAAATCGCATCAACACAAAAGAGCCATGGTCACTGGGTGGTGTCATCAAGAACAGATTCTCGAAAGGAGACAAATACACGCCAGAGGCAGGACAGGTCGTTGGGACGAAGCATGGCGACTTCAGCACGGTGACTGATGAGGAATGGAGAACTGCTTCAAGAGCTACCAGGACTGCTAGTTGGGGAACAATCTTCTTCCTGATCACCGTATGTATAAATGGCGTTCCGAGTGTGCAATAGGACATATGCTAAGAGAATAGACCGATATCCTAGGACCTAGTGGAGCCCCGTGAGTATAAGATGACGTCCTGGGTTAGTAATAGTACATATACTGAGAACTTTTTACAGATGGGCCTTCTCCAACACCGGCTACGGACCTGGTGTTGCACTTTACACTGTCTTCGGGTTCCTGGCATCTGTTTCCGGGTGGTACGTCTGGGGGGTGGTGAGTTCCAACTGCTTGCTAGAATTGATGTTTCACTAATTCATAACAAGTACATGCACATGGACTCCGACCGCTATCCACTCCGCGACTTTGGTCAAGCTTTCTTCCGCGTCTACGGCCAGCCCGTTCGCCATGTTATCAACATCTTGCAAAGTCTGCAGATGTTCATGCTGGTCGCAGTACTCGTGCTTAGTAACGGCGGTGCTATCTCACAGGTTTCTATTGGCGACAACGGCATTCATGGAAATGGTCTCTGCTATATCGTTTGCATGCTGATCTTCGCTTTCTGTGGTATGGCCCTTGGTCAGATCCGGACGCTCCAACGCTTCGGCTGGCTCGCCAACTTTTCTGTCTGGACAACTGTCTGCTGCAGCTTTTTAGCGGCCATCTACAGTGCTCTCGAGGCACACCCAAACTACACTGTCATGCTCGGCTCTTTTGGCTCGGGAGGCGTACCTTTTGGCGCCACCAATTTCCCGGACGGCACTATTGACAGCGCTCAGCCCATCCGCAAGTTCGCAGGCTCGCCACCCCCTGGATATGCTTCTGGTGGCGCTGGCTTCCTAGGCACTTACCAGGGTATTAACACCATCATCTACGCTTATGGTGGTGCTATGCTGTTCTTCAACCTTCTTGCGGAGATGCGCAATCCTTGGGACTTCTGGAAGGGCATGCTTTGCGCCGACATCTTCATCTACATTGTATACATGTTCTTCGGGTCAGTGTCTTCCGATTCGAAGCATGGGCACAGCTAACATATTCTCAGACTCTTCCAGTACACTTTCCAAGGACAATACACTTTCAGCACGGCCATTCAGAGTATCCTGCCTTATGGCCCACAAACCGCAGGCAATCTCCTCTCCATCATTGGTATGCTAAATGCTTGTCTTTCACTTGACGAGAAGATGTACTGACTATACGGCAGGTGGCTTGATTGCTGCAGCCTTGTACGGCAACATCGGCATCAAGGTGATCTACAACAACGTCTTCGTCGAGATCTTCCGTAAGTGCTGCCTCCATTCTTACACATCTCCAGCACATCCGTCCTAACACCATTTGCAGACTTCCCGACTCTCGCCACAAAGAAAGGCAAAGTAATCTGGGTTCTGATGGTACCTCTCTACTGGTCCCTCGCCTTCATCGTCGCCGGCGCAGTCCCCCAACTTGGAGACCTGACCTCCCTCGTCGGCGCCTTCTGCATCGGTAACTTCACCTACGCCTTTCCCGCCCTTCTCAAGATCGGTTTCGACATCAAGAAGGGTGCCATGCTCGAGGGCGAAAGCTTCGACGAGGTCACGAAGAAGTACACACGTTTGGATGGCGGCTTCAAGAGATGGGCGAGAGGATACAGGAAGAGCTGGTTATTGACGACTTTCAACATTTTCTACCTCTTGGGCGCGCTTTGCGTATGTGGGTTAGGCATGTATAGTGCCATCAGTGCGCTGATTTCTGCGTTCTCGGGTGGTACGAGCACGACTTCTTTCAGTTGTGTGTCGCCGTATGCTGGTTGAGCAAGTTGGACGGGCATGGGCGAGGCGGCACGGATCATCTGCACTCGCATCAGTGTTTACCAAACGTGGCACAAATGTATGAGTCTTCGCATCAGAGTGGTCACTATTGTATCATTAGTTGCATAAGATTGCTGCATTTCATCTGCCACATAACGAGTAGTACGGGTAGAAACTGGCTAGTACGGGTAGGGTTCGGCTAGTTCCCGCGACAGCCAATACCTCCTTCAGCATCAGAATGCGCACTTTTGGTCACACCTCAATGCGATAGGTGTATGCGGCCTGTATGAAGTGGCAGATGTGGCTTATGAAATGCGTTTCGCAATCTGACGTACTCGTATACTCGATGCACGTCAACTTCTGCGTATACTCTTGTTTTCTTATCGCGGCCTGTATCTGCCTGTGGTAGGTGCAGAAGCGAAAGTCCCTACAGCTAAGTAATTACTCTATAATCATAGTCGCAAGAGCATATTGCGGAGGACCGCGTGAAACGTTTCGTGTACTACTCTGCCGATACAGCTCACATCACAGGCGGAAAGTCTTCGCACACCACCGTCCAGTTCTTCGGCCACTTCATGCCAGGACTCTCCGTGAACCCGCCGCAAAGTCCGGCGATAGCAAATAACAGGCTTCCACTCGCTGGGTAGTACGGCGTGGGGACACGACTGCCGCCCACAGGCTGCCCAATGTCATCGAACTGAAATGCCGGATGTAGCAAATAGCTCACGGCAGTGTCACTGTCGCCCAGGCGTAGAGCATTGAGCGCGGTGATGGGGAAGTCCCAGCCGTACGAGTAGGTGAAGTTCCAGGTCTGGTAGACCATCTCACGCGTATTCTGCAAGATCGTGGTGTTGACGTCGGCAAGAGGAGGGAGCCAGCCGGAGATGCCAAGGAATCCGGGATGGTCTTCGGTTAGTGTTGGATCGGTCCAGAAGTTGGGCACACCTTCGTACAGAACGTAGGTGTCATTCTGGACAGGTAGCGGGGCAAGGTCATTCAGCACAGTTGTCCAGGCTTCGGGGACTGTCCGGTTCTGACGAGTTTGCCATTCAGAAGCGATGCTGAGGCCGAGTCGCCAGTAGTGTAGCTCAAAAGTAGGATTGTTGGTTGCATTTGGATTGCCTGTTTCACTAACAGGATACATTGGCGGCCCTAGGTTATACAGACTTGTGCTGGCGTTATACCATGCAGAATCTGCCATGAAATTTGCTGTCTCGGTGACGAGAATGTCCCACTTTGCCAATGTCTGCGGCGTTGGGAAAGCGGTATATTCGAGGTTCGCCCAGTATATAGGATGAGGCTGTTGCCTGTAGACTGTGAGCTTGCGCGGAGCCGACCTGTTCAGTGCTGATTTACCAGATCAAAAGACTATTAATTTCTCCTGGAGCGGATCGACCATCTGGTGATGATTCTTTGCCCCAGCGCGCTCCAGCGTAACCTTGTGCCTTGGCACGCTCAATTGAAGATGGCAAGAAGCGGTTGTAGAAGCTACTTGTCCGCTCGAATAGGTACCACTTTCCCCATGTCGGCCATTGAATGAGGTTCCTATGGTTTTGTCACTTGGGTGCAACCACAGCTCAGCTCAGTGGAACTCACCAGAATACCTCTTCAAGATGAAACTTTCCATACCATCCTGAGCAATGTTAGGGATGCGCATGAGCAGTGAGAAGTGGGTATCTACCATTGTTCGTTAATCCAGACTCTTGGGGTGGGTCCACTCCAGCGTTGTTGATCGCAAGGTAGTACTGTGAGAGTATAGTACGACGCTGAAGCTCGATGGCATCATTATTGTGAGTACCTGTAAGATCCACAAATGCACCAGCTCTCCAGTAGCTCTGCCACCAGAAGATTGAAGCTGCCTTGATCTGTGGAAAGCTGGCAGGATACACTGTCGTTGGTCCAGGAGTGTATGTTGAGGCGAACGATATGCTCTTTTGTCGCCCACTCGGCTGCAGAATGTAGCGATGAGTACCAGCCAGAGGTCCAGAAACATTGGCAGGTGCACCTTGCCACTCTATAGTGTTGTAGTAAGTTGTTGCATCTAGTGTATGCTCGACTTGTGCCCACGATTTGCCTCGAGTATGCAGCACAGTTGTGTGATTTGCAGTTGCATTAAAAATACCAACAAAAGGATCATCAAACTTATCAGCATCACTAGCATAGGGATAGTCGAAGAAGACAGACAACGCCCCTATTGACAGTAGAGATGACTCGATCGCAAAGCCGAAAGAGTCGGAATTCGGGTCAGCATATGTCTGAACCGAGACAAGGGTGCTATTGATGTGGAACGTCGAATAGATACCACCGGTGAATAGGTCAGTATATTGCGACTTGTTGGTCAGGTCGTGCTCGGCTAACTCTCTTCCATTGAGCAGAAGACCGGTGCGGCCTAGATTAATACGATGGGGGTTTGAAATGAGCCATTGACTGATCTGAGCTTCCGCTGAGTTGGGCTGATTGTATTGCACAAGGCGTTGTCCGTCAGTCACATTTGTTACTGGTGTCAGGGTTAGTAACCTCCTCGACGCATTCTAGCCAAGCAAGACTGACGCCATTCGAGGCCTGTGAAGCCATATGAGAAATCCAAAGTCGTAGCATTGTCAGCTGTTGGAGCAGACTTTGGAAACGTGGACGTCGAGTTGTGCCAACCCCATGAACTCAAGACGCCATACGGCAGTATCGTCTGCATGCCAGTGATATCGGCACCAAATGCAATGTTCCCATTGCCCACCTGCATTGGCGTGACATTGCTACTAGCATTTCGATGCGGATTGAATCTGCGGACGACGCTCTCACGGTTGATAGCACAACTCACGAAAGGCAATGTCAGCAACGCAGTGGCAAACACCAATATTGTTGCCGGTGAGGACTTCATCCTGCGTGATGAAACCTCCCTGCAATCGGTAGCTCGCGCATAACATCAGATATCTGCCTGGCTTTTGATCTTTCGGGAGATTCGCTACAAGATGGCCCGGGATGCACTACGGCTAAAGTGCATGGTGATCATCTCTCACACCGCGCCTTGGTACCCCGCTCGAGCGCTCAACCCCGCACAGCATGCTGTCGGCGAGGAGTCAGATGAACCTGAACTCACGCTCATAGCACGTCTCGCATGCCATGCAAGAGGACGAGACTCTAACGAGTGATGTTTTCCATCGTTTCAAGCTCGATCACATCATACAGCTGCTCCGGCAAACACTTTATATCTCCATGCTGCTTCAAGCTCTTCGTAAACCAGTTCGAAGCATGAGACGGGAAAAGCTGAAGATGATTGTCCTTGAGGTAATCATTCCCTGAGGTGTAATCCAACATCCGCCTTGGCTACCCGGTGACCGATCACGTGACCTTACGCAGTGGCCACCTGGGCAGTTCATAGAGCTCTGATACACCTCCATCTTGCTTTTGATTCACACCATGCACCATGCTCACGCCATTGTAGTCTTTCAGGATACGCTTGATGCATGTATGATGGTGGCGAGGCGGTAGGATGAGACATGGCCCGCTCGTACACCCTTACTGCCACTTTCCCTCTTACCCCTCACCCTGCCAATCAATTTTGCATGATCATCCTTCATCCGGGTATGTGCGCTGCGTAATTTGAGTCTTGGTTAGTGCTACGCATGCTCAAAGATGCTTGGGTCTGCGTCGGGGACTACCTGGCCCGTGATAGCTGCTGTATATGTTGACAACAATGTTTGCTCTTGCCATACTCGATTGCCGTTGGGCGTATCTTGAGGAAGAAAAGTTTTGAAAGCTGCTTGTCAACTTTCCGTGCTGCATCATGCGTTGTACTCTGTCTTTCATCATCGCCGCACTATGTGGCGTGGCGGTAGTAGCTGAAGCCGTGGCTGCCAAAGTGCCAGCAAACTCGAGCTATGACAATCCAATGCTACCAGGCTTCCACCCTGATCCTTCATGTATCTTCGTGCCCGAGCAGAATAATACCTACTTCTGCGCTTCTAGCAGCTTCAACGCATTCCCGGGCATTCCTATACATGCCAGCAAAGATCTTCGAAACTGGAAGCTCATCAGCAATGCTCTTAATCGGCCGGAGCAGCTGCCCACCTTGGCCATCACAAATCGGCAGACCTCTGGAATTTGGGCGTCCACAATCAGATATCACAACGGCACGTTCTACATACTCACAACGCTTGTGTTTGACAGCGAAGCCCAAGGGAATTTCTCGCGCTGGGACAATCTCATCTTCACGACTACCGATCCTTACTCATCAGCGGCGTGGTCTGATCCTGTACACCTCAAATATACGAACCCAGGGACGCCGCCCTTTGGATATGACATCTCCCCATTCTGGGATGTGAACGGGACAGTATACGTCACGGGTAGCCATCCATGGCAGGTCACGCCAGGCATCACGCAAGCAACGATTGACCTCGCCACCGGCGAAGTTGGCTCAACCTATAGCTACATCTGGAACGGTACTGGCGGAGAAGCTCCAGAAGGCCCTCACATTTATCTCAAAGACGGCTGGTATTACCTGATGATTGCGGAGGGTGGTACAGGGCTGAACCATATGGAGACAATAGCACGATCGAAGCATATCAATGGGCCATACGAAGCTAATCCAGCAAATCCGATTCTCACAAATGCTAATACGACGCAATACTTTCAGACAGTCGGGCATGCCGATTTGTTCCAGGATGATGCTGGGAAGTGGTGGGGTGTGGCATTGTCAACCCGATCAGGACCAGAGTATACCACATATCCTATGGGACGCGAAACGGTACTCTATCCAGTCACGTGGGCGGAGGGTGCTTGGCCTATCTTACAGCCTGTGCGAGGCCAGATGGAGGGATGGCACTTGGGGCTACAGAACAAGAAGATTGGAGGTGAAGGGTAATGATTCAATGAGTATCTACCTAGGAACCACAGCTAACATTTCCAAGACCTTTCATCACAGCGCCGGACTACTTGACCTTTGGTCCAAAAAGCACACTGCCCATTCACCTCCTCCATTGGCGCATCCCCGACGAGTCTGCCTACACGATCTCGCCCGCTGGCCATGAAAACACGCTCCGTCTATCCCCATCCCAGCTCAATCTCACTGGTTACGATGGACAATATGCCGCAACGCCGCAGACACTGATTGCTCGAAGGCAGGTGGACACGCTGTTCACGTACAGCGTCGACATGGATTTCAGCCCGTCTGTCGAAGGCGAAGAAGCAGGCGTCACCGTCTTCCTCGTCTCGGTGCGTTCTCTACTACACCTCTAAGTACACTGCACACAGCTGACACATTCTCCAGAACCACCACATCGATCTCGGCCTCGTCCTTCTCCCGTACACCAATACCACCACCAACATCACCGCCCTCACACCTTGTATGCGCTTCCGCTCACAGTCCTACATCGCAACGCCTCCGACCGTCGTGACACCACTTCCCGTCACCTGGGCAAACCAGACGCTTCATATGGAAATCAAAGCTTTCAACTTGACGCACTACAGCTTCTCGGCTGGGCCGGTTGGGGCGATGAGTGAGATGCGGCAGTTTGGGCTGGCGCCGGGCGCGATTGTCAGTTGGGGGTTCACGGGCACTTTGGTCGGGGTGTATGCTACGACAAACGGGGGCGCGCAGGTGGGGACGCCGGCGTACTTTGGAGAATGGATGTATCACGGACAAGGTCAGTATATCAATTGAATAAAGTGAGCTGAGATGGGCTCTTGAGGTTGGGAGGCTGGAAAAATGCTTTCATGTGGATGTATGCCGATGATGCGGAGCAAAGACGTCGTTGGACTGAGGGAGCTGGTGATCATGCTCGGATGTGATCTTTGCTGGCATAGGCCCTCGACCTCAATATACACGTAATCATGTGGAAGAGATGATCACTGCTCATGCTTGTAGCCTTTTTGCAAGAAGCCAAGTCCTCTCTTCATTGGCGTGGGCCCTCCTCCCGCAACAGCTTGTCCACAAGCACCCAACGGGCAACCACTTTGTCCCTGTGTGCAGTTCACGCCAAAGACACCTCCAGCTCTTGTATACTGACATGTAGTGATTTCCGTCTGCGAGTTGAGGTTGCTGACATTGAAGTTGTCATATGTGATGCCATAGCAGGGGTTGACACCCGAGCAACTGATATCATTCACGACGCTTGTATTCGCTGCGCCGGTAGTATTGACGTATCCGGTGAAGTTCACGAAGGCGACGTTGGACACGGTCATCAGACTGGTGCCTGGGAACGTGCCATTATCGCCACTATCTTGCGTGATCGCGGTTGCGAGCTGTGCGCCCACGAGTTTGAAGTTGGAGAAGAGAATGTTCCTTACATTTCCCCAACCTGCACCTCTCGGCTGGAAGGCAGACTCATAAGATGGCTGTGGTAGCAGCTTGCCAACCCAGGTCTTGATGTAAGCGCCGAATTCAGTGCCATAGGCTGTGACGTTGTCTGCGCGGATGTTGTACACGGATGAGTCCTCTAGATACTGCCCAACGGAGCCTATGGCGATGTTGTTGCCGTCGTGGCAGGTTATGTTGAGCAACTCGACGTTGTAGCTGCGTGGCTTGATTGCGACACAGTCGTCGCCACCTTTGTAGAGGAAGTTGCTGAGGATGATGTTGTTGGAGTCTAGAGTGTCTGGTGATTCACGATTAGTGTGAGCCATACAGATTGGGCATGGGAAGATATACCAAATCCATCAGCATTGACCACCCAGTTCTTTCCGGCAGGTTGTTGAGGCGAGGTGGCATTGACGTAGATGTTGTCGAACCATGCATTCGTGACGTTCATCAGGTTAATAGCCCAAAGAGGCGGATCCACGACATAGAAGTTCCTGACTGTGACATCGCTCGCATTCCACCAAACAAAAGGCATTGGTCGACCTGGCGAGGTGATACCTTGGTCTACGGCGTACCAGTAGTTTCCTGTACCATTGATGCCGCCAATGCTCCAACCGTCGATCTGAATGTCCTTGCCGCCAAAGACGATGCCAGCGACATGGTTCTAGGGGAAGGTAAGCAGCTGGATGGTTTTCTAGAACACTTTCAGTCCTACCTGGAAAGCAATAGGGATGCTGTTGTTGGCCCAGTAAGTTTTATTGGGAGCAAGTTGCCATTCGCCCATCCAGTCGATCACGACATCGTTGAGCTGCACGTTAATGACAGACGCGACAGTGTATTTCTCTCCTGCCGGGAAGATGATATGACCGTTGTTGCCGCAGTCGTTGAAAGCTCGGAGGATGTTTGGGGAATCATCCTGCTGGTTTCCAAGTGCACGGACAGTGCAGGTAGAGCGACCGTCGGGTGGCGAATAAGCTGGGTATGTAGGCCTCCAGATTTGATCAGCAGAGGTGGTAGCCAGGACGCCAAGAGACAGCGTAAGAGTGCTCAACAACATCTTTATCAATTACAAGCAGTCTGTGTGGAAGAATAGCGAGGCACGACAAGAGCATGATGTACGCTCTTATGTCAATGGGCGACCATAGTCACCATACAGGAAGCCCCCGCACCCAGGAAAGTCATTCAGCCGGAATACTTTGTATCCCAAAGAGGAGTTCTTGACGTGACAAACATTGCGACTCGGGCCATGTCTGCTGCATCTGAAGACGTTTCTGAGGATCGGCAGCGACCGGCGACCGTGCAGCGGGGTAGAAGTGAGAAGAGAGGAATGATTCTCAAGACAAAATATGGCCATGAAGTGGAAATGGAACAATAATACGTTTTCTGCCCTCATCATAGGATCTATATCATCTGTCCGTCTTCTTCAACCTTGTATCCTACGCCTGCCCTTCCCCTCTGCATCCAAAATATTTGAGGAGTTCATCACATTCTTGAAGATACCTTCCGACCTCTTCCAATCGCTCAACCCGCCCATTAACTTGCACGCTATTCAGCGCGTCTCTGTGGGTAGGTGACGAGGTGGCGATAAAGGCTGGTGGCTGCGCAGGAGGAAGAGACTATACGTGCATCCGTATGTACCTATGCGTATCAGGCGAGCCTCTGGCTTCCTCTATAGCTAGAGCATGCGTAACCCTGCGCTGCGCCTGATCGTCCATGGTGCAATTACAATCATCCGCTTGGCTGAAGCTACGCTTCCTGCTTTCTCCCCTCCTCCGTATCCAGGTAAGCGTCAAAATAGTGCACCACATTCCCACAAACATCCTTCAATCCCCACCAATCACTCAACACGCCTTCAAGCTCACACGCCACCCATCTCGTCTCCTCCCACATCATCCTCTCCACGCCCGGAATAAGTGCGACGTCCTCCTCAGGATGTGTGTATATCCACGACAGCCTTCCATCCTTACCGCGCGTGGGGATGTGCTCCGAGCCGGGCTTGGCGCCAAAGGGGGAAGGGGTGTTTTCGGTGGTGAAGAGGCGGGCGGCGTTGAATTTGGGATCGCTGGCGTGGAGGAAGAATGGAAGTGGTTGCTGGCTGGCTGATGAGGAGGCGGTGATGTTGTGTGTGAGTAAATACTGCTGGAATTCGTAGTCGACGACGGGGTCAAACTGGATGAGGGCGGAGTGGAGGAGGTGTTCGTGCTGTTGACCGATCACGCGAGTAGGGGTAGTCACGGTGTGGAAGGATTGGTTTGCGACGAGGGCGGCGGGGAGGAATGTCGACTTGTCGCCGCGGCCGTAGCCTCCCTATTTCACAAGATTCAGTTAGCAGCATTCAGGACCATTGTTGGTGGAAGCGGTACAGCTGCATACCTGACAAAGTAAGACATAGTACCAATCCGCCCAATAATTGTAATAACTTGCAACCAGCAGTGTCTCCAAATGCGTCCTCTTATTTACCATCAACTGTCCTGACTCCGTGCTCGCGCGATCTCCAACTAGTGGCGGCTCAGTCTGTCCAGTAACGAGGTAGAAAATAGGTGATACACTAGTCGCCCACAGATCCGGCCAGGTGATCATGCCTTTCTCTCTAAACGGCACCGAGTCAAATAGCCCATCTGGGTTCTGTATCGCCACGACATCCGCGTCCAGGAAGAGCACTTCGTCGAAAGAGGAGAACAGAATCGCAAAGATCTTATACTGAAAACCGGCGATGGCTTGCGACTGTCGAATTGGAGCGTTGTGGAATACATCGCTGAGGAGTCTGCATGTCACGTCGAAGGATGGCAGAATCTCATCACACAGCTGAGGCTCGTATTCCTCCTTCGAGCTCATCCAGAGTTCAATTGGCAGCATAGAGCGGGAGCGGCGCAGCATGCGGATAGAGGTTATAGCTGTAGGCATATATTCGCCACCAGCGAGCATGACGATGCCTCGTCGAACTGACCGAATCAGTGGTGCATGCTGCTGAGCCAAATGTGTAGCAAGACGAGTGGGTAGTTGTGACGTGAAGACATGATGCGCGCGTGCCATTTTCAGAATGTCTTGGGGGTACATCTGCGTTTGATCCATAAGTGCAACATTCGGGGCCGATTTAAAGGGCTCGGAGACAATGCCGACGTCGACGAGAGGCTTGGAAAAGGTGTGCGGTGCGGCGTCCTCGAGGAGACGGAGGAGGTCGTTCCAGAGCGCGTGAGCTGTGATGGGGTAGAGTGGCTCTTCGTAGGAGGGAGAAGTGGTGGTTGGTGCGTGGCTGAAGATGGCTGCTGACCATTTATTGTCGATGTAGCGATTATTGACGCTGCGGCTGAGAATGAGGAGCAAGCTGAAGACGACGGCGGGAATGATGATGTTGCGCCATCGCTTCCATGGTATTTCCTGTATTTTGTCAAGTGCCAGTTGGGATACGTTCGCAAAGGACATGAAGAAGTAGCGCGTCTTCAGGGTGGCAGACTGTCACAGTGCATGATGATCTATCGGGGCAATGTGGCAGCACGATTGAGACACGCACTTGCGAAGTTAGAGGTGAAGGGCCAAAAAATGCGAGGCGAGCTAAGGTAGGTAGTCGAACGTTGGAAGGCGACCACGCGCACGTGGGTCACGTGACGTGCCCAATAGGGGGCGTTCTGTAAGCACTCCCGTCCTTTTTATCTTACTTCAATTCTATATCCTCGAGCCGAGAGCCATCTCGTTACATTATATGCCACCCTTTGCATTTGTGGCCTCTTTCCCGCTTAATTCGCAATTCCAGTACTGCAAAGCGCCGAGACATTCGACGGAACGTACGGCTGCAGGATATTGACCAGCGCCTGCAGCGGGATCCAGTTCAAAACACCATGGATTGTCTCGATGGGCTGTCCGCTGTACAGGACTCGCGCGAAGTAGGTGCTATTAGGGGCTGCGGTTTGCCTGTAAATCATAATGATTAGTCACCGCTTCTTACATCAGCGGTACAAGAGCTCAACATACCAGACTTCGATGCCTGTAAATCATAATGATTAGTCACCGCTTCTTACATCAGAGGTACGAGGACTCACCGATGTTCGAAGCCATAGCCGGCCATCTGAGGAGGTTGATACCTAGAGCGCCTGCGAGAGGCCCTATATCACCATCTGAAAAGACGTCAACGAAAGAATCGAAGTTGAGTCAAGACGCAATGCTTACCATGGGCAAAGACGTGTACTGGAGAGACGTCAACGAAAGAAACGAAGTTGAGTCAAGACACAATGCTTACCATATCTTTGCGTCATGTTGTGGTGGATGACCTGCTCTAGACGCTGAACTATCTCGCCAATGAAAAGACCCTCAGAAGCCTGAATATACGCTGTGGCATTGGGGTTCTGGCGCCAGTAGTAGTTCCTTTTGAGCAAGTCAGCCTCGGACAACCCCACCACGCAACGAACACGAAAGCATGCTTACCACTCCCAATCACCCGCACGGAAGACCTCCTCAGCCTGCGCCATCGTGACACATTGCGTCAAATTCGCAGGGTTACACGGCAACTGGTATCCATTGCAAAGACGAGCCTGGAAATTGTCGCTGAGATGGTCGAAGGTGCTTGTCCAGGCCGTGGTGTTCTCGATGGCCCATTGGAGAGACGCGATAAGTGGTGCAGTAGCATTGAGATGTGCTTTCCATAGCGCCGTAGCCATATATTCAGTTTGTAAAGTGCTACGGGCCGCGCATGACCAGCCGGTGCCGACTGTGTCGACGGCGCTGACTTGCTGCATGAGGGGGACGGTGCCGTTACTGGATGCGGTGTTAGTATACTGCAGCTTAGCTACAAGCAGGACCCTTACAAGTTTGGCCACATTCCCCTGATCACACCACCGGCACTCTGCTGTGTCAATGGGGAGTTAGAGGTGCGGAACCAGGTATCCTCGAGAGGGTTCTCAGGGAGGAAGCCGAGCTTGTCTCCGTATAGCTACATCCAAGATCAGCCTACTTTGCATAAAGTACGCAAATCATGCAGACTCACAGCCCAGAGATCTTGCCCATGCGTATAGCCATCGAGGAGCCCGCCAATCTTAGGATTGCAAACGTAAGCATACACTCTAAAACCAGGGTAGACCATCCCGACTCACAGTCAACTGCGGATACTGGCAGCTCCCCGATATATACCCATTGATAAGCGGGTTAGTAGCACTCGTATACACCTGCGCATGCACCGGGACCGGGTTTTCATCTCCCAACTCCGGCTCTGGCGCACCATAGAGGTACGGTTCGATGTTTGAGCAGTCGAAAGGCTGGTTCTCGCCGCTGGGAAGGACGTTGTACATGGTTCGGCGCTGATGACGCTGCACGTATTCGAGGAAGACGAGCTTGGCGCTGGAGTCGGGAGGGGGAACCCATTCGGTGACGCGGGGGTGCGGCATGAAACAGTACTGAGGTGGTGGTTAGGAGGATTACAGGGACTGTAGGGGGTGTAGGGACTGTAGAGTTGGAAAGGTCATGGTAGGGTATGCATACGTCGTAAGTCCCATAGGCAGGATCATAAGAAGTGCCATTGAAGGTGTCAGCTTGGTAGATGCCACCGTACGTTCCGTTGGTGTCGGTGATGTAGCTTGTGGAGTTAAGGTTGGGAGGGAAGAAGGTCTGTCTGCCTGTTTGTGCCAGCACGGCTGGGCCGAGGGCTAGGGCTAGGGCTATGATTGCTGCCATGATGGGTAGTACTGATTAGATGGGGGATTACTACGGATGATAAAGAGAGAGTGGTGCAGACGCAGGCCTTATTGTAGACATGTCTGATCTGCTGCTTTGGTACACTACTACTCAATCCATGCTCAACAGTTATCGTGAGGTTGGATCGAGCGATTTGATCAGTAATGGTCGCATGCAGAGGCTACACGTGGTGGAAGGAAGGGCAGCTCAGGCACGGTCATGCACGATGATCAGGATGAATTCCACAAAGGCGTGGTAGCCGTGAACAAGCGCACTTCGTGCAGCAACTGGCAAGCATAGCGAACACCGAAATTCTGCCATTATCGTCGAGGATATAAGCGCGATGAACTTTTACGACCTTCTCTTTCTGGTTGTGCTGCAAGTCATGATGGCCCGGTGTTTTGGGGAAGAATCTGGAAAATCATCGTTTCACATCCAGCCGAAGCACCACGTGCTGGAGCAGGTCTCACGTTTCAGGTTCTGTGAGCTACCATCACTACACTGATGAGTATATACTGCTGGACAGTGGGCATCAAGTGTACAGTTTGTATGAAAGGGTCGAGGTGGACGATGAGCAACGTCCAGATATATAAAATGTCCAACATGTTTACATTCGATACTGAACATCCAAATTATACATAGCACAGCCCTGTCACCCAGACTCAATGACCATTTGTCGCCGTGTTGTTCGTACTCGGTGTCGCGCCTGCCTTTGACTCTCCCAGCGTGACCGCCTCCAACAATTTCTTCACCTCCTCCGCATGCTGGCTGAAGTTATCCACCAAATCATCCCACATCTTCGGGTCATGCTCATGCAGGTTCTTGCTGTTCCACGCAAAGTCCGTAATCGTGAATGGTCTGCTACTCTCGAACATGACCGCGACGGCACCCTCGCTGATGCGCATCTCCGGCGGCGGTGCAGCGCTCGCAGCCTTGAACTCTTCGTAGGCGACACCGTGGGGAACCATACCGCATTCGTAGCTGGCGCCACCAGGCTGGAACTCGTCACTGCGGCCTCCGTACTCGCCGTAGATGAGACCCATAAATTCGGAGGCGACGTTGCGGTGGTAGTAGGGTGGGCGGTAGGTGTGGGAAGCGACGTCCCAGCGGGGAGAGAAGATGAGGAAGTCGGCGAGAGGAGCGGTGGGGTCGCGGGACTTGGCGGTGAGGACGCAGAAGACGGAGGGGTCGATGTGGTCGACGGAGATGGAGCCAACGTTGACGAACTTCGTTAAATCGTACTTGTATGGCACCTGGCATGATATTAGCGAGAGTCGGACGTGTATCGAACGAATGATTTCGTCTTACGTAGTTGCCGTGCCATGCTACGACATCGAAGGGAGCATGCTCCTGCGACGAGGCGAAGAACTTGCCACCAAGCTTGTATACAATATCCCAGTGCTCGTTGTTCTTGATCTCGTAGTGTGCAACAGGGTGGAGGAAGTCCCTAGCATTTGCAAGACCATTGGCTCCGAGAGGACCAAGTTCCGGAAGCTCAAAGTTGGAGCCCCAGATCTCGAGAATGTAACCACGAGACGGCCCGTCCGGGAGGTCAACCTTGTATTTCTGACCACGCTGGATAATGCAGATCTCGCCGGGCTGCACGAACAGCTTTCCAAACTCGGTCTGAATGTCGAGAGCACCTTGCTGGGGGACAATGAGGAAGTCGCCGTCGGAGTTAACGAAAGCACGCTTGTTCATGGAGGCGTTGGCGCAGTAGATGTGGCTGTCAAGGTTAGTCCTAGAAATCTCAGGACAACGTCCTTCAAGACTTACGTAGCAATTCCTTCCCTCAATGTTGGCTCACCGGAGCCAGCAATAGTCTTGATTCCATCCACAAAATCGACTGATCCAGAAGTCGGGATGTCAAAGGGTGTCCATGCCAGCTGTGTAGGTGAAACGTGCACCTTCTTGTTGATGGGCAAGAAGCAAGATTCCATGTCCTCGTTGTCTGGGAGGTCCTTGAAGCCTTGGTGGGCAACAGCAGGACGTGCCCGGTAAAGCCACGAGCGCTTGTTCATGTGTCTGGGAGCGACAAACGCGGAGGCGGTCATCTGCTCGGCGTAGAGTCCGAAGCGTACGCAGCGGGGGCTGTTTTGGCCTTGAGGAAGGGTTCCTGGAACGGCCTCGGAGGAGAACTCATTGTTGAAGCCGGACTGGTATCTGAAGGTGTGTCTGTCAGACTTGCTGGAGCTCTTTGGACAATGTGCTAGCATACTGGTAGGGGTCGTTCTGCCTGGTTCCAAAGGACGGAATCGTTCCCTCCTTCTGGGTCTCTGCCCAGTGGAAGATCTTCTGGTACATGGCCGGGTCTTTGAGGTCTTTTGTGGAAGGCATGTTGGCTGGTGTGATGTGGTGTGTAGATGGGAGAAGTTGAAGAGGAACGTCTAAGTAAGGTATATAAGAGCTGCGATGCGGGGGAGAGTCGGCAAATATCAGACACGGGCCAGCCGGACTGTTAGCGAGAGACTTCTGGATGCAAGTTGTACGGCGATACGTCGCACCTGGAGGATCTGTCGAGTCTATGACTATGAGCTTGTCTTCGTGGTGGAGGCATAGCTACTTCGGCGGGGAAAACACGGTACTTGGATGAACAACTGCCGTGTGGGGCGATTCGGACTTTACGGATATTGCTCCTTGACTTCATGACAGACTCGTATGGGCGCTGACAGTGTGATCAGTGCAAGGTCCAGCGACAGTTTTCATAAGATACGTTCTATTCTAGAGCAACATAGACTATCTAGAACCTCAAAGTCAAAGGCTCGGGCTTGTTGCCCATGATTGTGTCAATCTCGTCCATAACCTCCTTGGTCATCTTTGGCAGGTACTCCAATGACTTGACTGCCTCGTGGACCTGCTCAACCTTTGAGGCGCCCATGATGGCACTGCTGATATTAGGGTTGGCGAGGACCCATACCATTGCCTTAAAAAATGCATAAGCTACTGCATATCTATACAAGATCATTACTGAACTTACCAACTGGGCTTGGGAACACCCAAGCTTCTCCGCAACTGGCTTGAGGTTGCGCACAATCTCAAACTGCTTCTGCCAGTCCTCGTTACCGTATGTCTTGTTGAGACCCTCGATGAAACCGTCCTTGGCAGTGGCGAGGCGAGAGTCGTCTGGAATGCCGTCGTTGTACTTTCCGGTGAGGATACCAATCTTGAGGGGTGAGAAGATGGTAAGACCGAGGCCAATGCCATGAGGGTGGTCGTAGAGGAGAGCAAACTCCTTCTCGACCTTCTCGCGCACACTAGACGTCGAGGTTAGTCATTGGGTTTCTAGTTCTCATCAGGACTGTAACTGACAGCATGTTGTAGTGCGGTTGCTCCATTACAGGCTTGATCAAGTTAAGACGGTCGCAGATACCGCAAGCTGTAGCAATCTCCTGAGCAGACCATTCTGATGTACCCCAGTACTGAGAAGTCATGTCAGCGATCACTCCTCTTAGCTTGCTTGCAAGATTGTAAGCATACCAATGCCTTTCCAGTTTCAATGAGGTGGTTGAAAGCACGGACAGTCTCCTCAAGAGGTGTCTGACGATCCGGTCGGTGAGCGTACAGGAGGTCGACGTATTCAAGGTCCAAACGCGCCAACGACGCATTCGTGCCCTCAATCAAGTGCTTCCTGCTCAGTCCACCGTTGTTCACCGGGTTGTCACCATTCGCCGCACCCCAGTTGATCTTTGTAGACACGACCAAGTCGTTGCGCTTCCAGCCGAACTTCTTGATAGCCTTTCCCATGCTGATTTCACTCTCGCCGCCGGCGTAGCCCTCGGCGCAGTCGAAGAAATTGACTGTGCGGATGCGTCAGAGATGTCTGGGAGAGGTGGAGAGGGCGGGAAGATGGTGGGAGATGATAGGTGAGATGATGACTTACTGCCAGCGTCCCATGCGGCCTTCATGATGTCAAAGGTCCTCTCGTCCTCAACGTGACCGCCGTATGTGAGCCATCCTCCGAGAGAGATGGCGGAGACCTGGAGACCACTGCGTCCGAGGAAGCGGTCTGTTTAGCTTGTCAGCAATGAGGATCTTTCATCATTCGTCGTCTTTGTTGTCGTCTGAACATGGTTTTCCACGTGGCAACATGGCGGGGTGTGCGGGGCACTTTTCCAATGGTCATTGGGGCTTGGCGGGACATACATTGCATCTTGGGTAGAGAAGCTGTAGACATGTTTGCTGTGTTGATTGGTAGATTGGGAGATGAGAGGGTGATCAAATTGTAGCAGAAGAAGAATCTCAAAAGTGAGAGCAAGATGGAGCCTAGCAACCTCTATAGAACTGCCTGCTTTCGAGGGCGGAGGTCAAGCACCGACGGCGAAGTGTGGGGATGGTTGGGGAACATGCAGGGCAATTAGCCGGCGCCTAAACCTCGCTGTCTATCACAACGCCGAAGAGCATGTCACTCGTGCGCAGTGATATGCCAAGAGCTTACTACGATAACCGCAGCTTTGTTTATATCAAATGAGTCAATGAAGCAGTACTATGATAGCCAAAGAAGATGTCTATACTACCTTTCAGATGAAAAGCAGTGATCCACGCGGAGATGCAAGGCTGTCTTTGTGATGTGTGCGAGTGTGGGGATGTTAAAGCTGGCGTTGGCGATGATACTGTGGGAGGATGTGGGGTCTCAGCAGGTGAGGCCGAAGGTGGTGGAGGAGCGGTCTGTGATTGAAGAAGGGCATAAGTTAGAGAGTGAGCCTGGAGAGACAGGCGAAGCGGCCGGCGACAAGGGCGGCAGCATTCAAGCACCGTCGAATGGCTACAAGGCAGCCCACCAGCACAAGGAACGACGACGGAAACTGCGCCATCTACGCGGAAGTTCGCTTTCTCACTTCCGCACATCACGACAGCAGCCTGCAGTACTGCTCCCAAGCTATCTAGTCGTTTTGCTGTGGACGCTTTTGCGTCCAGTCTGGTCACGGTCTCCGGGATATCCTATCACTTCACCATCCATTTCCACCTTACAGCAGGCCTTCTCAGCAGGCCTTCTCAGCAGGCCTTCTCGGTACACCACTCTTCATCACTTCCATCATTGCTGCCGTATCGAACCTGCTTGCTTTTCCGTCGGCCAAGCGCATCGGCTTGATCAAGACCATGGTATTCACACACTTGCCATCGACAACATATCTTACACTTATCTTTTCAAGCTCCAACATCTATATCACCATGGCTTTTCTAGTCCTGCGAAGTTGCACGCAAACGATGGACCAGGCGCCAAGACAGACAATTCAGTCTCGGGCGGTGCTGGTGCATGAGAGAACTGCTGTCATGGATGTTGAGGATGTGGTCAAGACTTTGGCGTCTAGTGGTGAGGTTTGCCAAGCATATGGCTGAAGCTGGAGCTGGAGCTGGAGCTTTCCGAGTCGTCTTTGTTGTAGCTGGTACGATAAAGGCTTCATATGATTTGGGTATGCTCTGGATGTTTAGCTCGCTCCGAGCGCGACATGATGCATGAATCGGTGAGAAACATGTAGGGAGGTCAGCCTCTCGATGCTGTGGTAACGGGACTATTTTCTGCCGGCTCCGGAAAAGCGTAGTAGTGTCCATGCTGCACCATGCTCCTCGTACTCTTGCTTCGTCACAGACAGCGATTTGAGCTTGGCCTCGTCTTGGGCGAGTCTTGCACCTCCCAGCCAAGTGTAAGTGATTGGGCTGACAATATGTCAGTCATGCGTACTTCGGCACATACAGCAGACTAGACTTACTCTTCTGGACATCGTACTCTCAGCATGCAATCCGCTGGGGTCAGTGCTCGCAGTTCACTCTGCAATCTCTCCACAAATCCTGGTATCTTTGCATTTCCTCCCACTACGATGACGTTTGCCAGCAGGACCGGCCAAAGACTGGCAGGCAAAGTGCTCAAACTTTGCACAACTACCTCTGGCAGTCCTGCTTGCGACATTCCAATGTCGGATGGATTGAAAAGCAGTTCGGGGACAACAAAGCGTTCATTCCCTAGTGGAAAGGACTCTTCATGTGCTTGAGCAGGGTTTGCCGCACCTGTACTGAAACGACTACCGGGTACACTCTTTGTTACATCACGATCTCGGAGATGTCCTCTGAAAGTCGTAAGATAGTCTGGCAACACGTATTCCTGTACAGTCTCTACTTGTGCTGGTATGGTGGATGTAGTCCTGGCCGGCGCATTGCCTTTCCAAGCTTTCTCAGTATCGCGCCGAAAGTCCTGGCTGATGAAACACGCATCTTCCTTGATCTGAGATACGAGGTATGGATCATCCATTAGGCCGTAGTGCCGAAGCGAGATCAATTCCTTCAGGTAATTCGTGAGTTGTTTCCCGCCAAGCTCAAGACGTCGAATGGCAGACTGGATAGGTCGGCCGTGTAGCACTGGTGTGACGGTAGTCTGAGTGTAACCAGAATCTATAACGAGGATACATTCTGCTTGCGTTGCCGAAGTAGCAGGATCTCCTGTGAGCGCAGGGATGTCGTTGTAGGCGTTGAGACTCGAAGCTATGCAATCATGATGAGAACAGAAGCCTGCATTGGCAAGACGTCCAGGCTACGCACCAACACAACGATAAGCAGATGCAAAGCCAAGCTCCTCGAAGATTATCTCGTCGCAGTTCTTTTGCAATGCAGTGGGACAATTAGGTGCTTCAGTATAAATCAGATTCGTAGCGGAAGGATCACACTAGCACATTCAGCACGTCAACACTATTTCAAGCAATACTCCTTGAGGTAATGCTAACATATGTCTTTGCATCGCTATTGAAGAAGGCCTGCTTCCAGATCTCAAGCTCGCCCTCCCAGCTGGTCACATATCCTTTCTCGACCGGCCTTCGAAAAGCCATCTCGGCGAAGTCTTTGCATTCATCGAGCTGGTCCGCAACGTATATGCGATGACTTCGGGGCCCATCGCGCCCTCGCGCTATACAGTTTGGAATGATTCGACACTCTTCTGCTGATGAAGTCGCGTTCGAGAAACCAGCCTTGATTGTGTGCCCGCCATTGTCGATGATGAGAGTTTGGTGGCCTATTGCGGAAGGTTCGACCTTGATGGCGGCCACCATCGTCCAGGCTTTGCGCAGGTGATATCTTATGGTTGTGAGATGAAGTGAAGTTGGATCGCTGTACTTCGAGGTTGATCAAGCGGAGCTCATCCCGGCTGCAGGGTCTCCAAAAGTTAAAATTGTATACAATCTTGAGTCACACCACCACCTCTTAACCCGACATCACATCACCACAACACACACCTCTCTCAACCTTTCCTGCTTTCAATCGCTAAGCAGCCCGAGACCCCTCAAGCCATTATAATCACCTCACGATATCGCTATGGCACCCTCTCCAGCCCCACGCACTGAACACCAGCAATGTCTCGCGACAGTCAATGCAACCCTGACACTCCTCTCACGCTTCACCTCCGCCCTCGGCACCTCCGAGACGAATTACGTCGCCGACATCTCCGTCCTCGACCTCCTCGCCAAGTCAGCCACTCTCATTAAAGCCCACACGACCAAGCTCTCCCTCCTTATGATCAACAAACCCTTCACGCCTTCAGCTATCCGCAAGATCGTCGACACAATGTCAAGCGAAGCACTAACAGGCATGGCCAGTGGAGTACAGCTCTGCGATCCGCCGCACTACACACAACTGCTGCATGATGAGGTGACGCAGAGGGTTCGGCGGGTTTACAGGGAGTTGCAAGCGCTGATGCAGGAAATGCTTGTCCTTCTGGAGGCAATGGAGAAAGAGGACAAGACAGTAGTGGGGAGGGATACTCTTGCATCTACTGGTGTGTTATGGGAGGCTTGCGACGCGGTGATCGAGCTGGGCAAATTCGGGCTGGCTGGTCTGGTGGTGGTGAAGGCGCAGCAGTACAGAAATCTGCTTGAAGATGCGATCAGTGAGCTGAAAGAATGGGTAGAAGGAGACGAGGATGATGACGAGGACGAGGAAGACGACGCGGAGAGTTTCGATGGTGGTGACGATGAAAGCGACGACATCGGGAAACTGCTGTCTGGAAGTGGTAGTCTGCCAAAATCACGTCCCGATCTCAAGGAGACTGCCGAACTGGCGCAGAAGACGTTGCGGTTGATCAGTACATTGTATCTGGCTGTTAACAAACGACGACTTAAAGGACTGCCGGCATTAGCTATACCGGAGAACGCCAGACTCGACAGTGCCATGAACGAGCTGAAGATAATCCCGGAGGAAGTGGACGAGTTGGTAAGTGCATGCTATGACTTGGACAATGAGCAGGCGCGGGCGAGGATAAAGGCCGTCGTTGATCACGGCAAGGCGGTCGTTGTGCAATTACGGAAAGGTTGGAAAGACCAGGACGATGAGTTTACTGCATGGTCGTCGCGGTGGGAGGAAGCTATTGATAAAGAGTAGGACGTAGATCTTTCGGAGGAAACCGATCTCCATCAGTATCGTGAAAGTTCGTTTCGATGGCGTGTCGAAAGTGGAGAATGTCCTCGATATTCATTAATACGGCCAAGTCATGCCGCTCCTCCGGTATCTGCCATGAGTACGGTTCCCTGCAAGTACTGTCCCGAACGCCGTGCTAATGTGATGCCCTCTTTCTACATACGCCTTCTTGGTGTCTGCCAACGAACGCTCATAGTGCTCGTCCGCTGAACACTGAGCCGGACACCCAGGCCAAACTTTTTCTCGTCACATCTCCGACGATGCATGATCCCCAGTATTTCTTCCTTAAGCACCCCCAGCCTATGCAGCATTCCGTTCTTCACCGATTCTTATACACCTTCGGCTTCCACCCCTCCTCCGCCTCCTTCTTCATCTCCTCCCTCTCCCCTTTATCCCTCACCTCCGCCTCGATCCTCTCCCTCGCCCTCAAAATCTTACTCTGCAAATAAAAGCTCCCTCCCTTCGTCGGATCGTTCGTGTCAAACAACTTCTTAAACCGCTCCATCACTTGCTCCATATCCGCATTCCCGGCTTTCGGCGGCGCGACGTTTAGTATTTGACAGGCTTCGTCGAGGGTTATGCCGGAGGAGGACGAGACGGAGCTGGAGCCGGAGGAGGACCCGGAGGCGCGCTGGGCGGCGGAGGCTTGACGCCAGGCTTCGCCGAAGGCGCGGCCGAAGACGCGGGCGCCGGTTATGGCTATTTGGATTATGGGGCGGTGTGCCTGGGCGGATGTTAGATTGGAAAAGTGCCGGGATCACAGGCGTGAGCTGACCATGATGGAGAGTGGTCTGAGGGTAAAGGGTTTGCTGGAAGCGTTCGAGAGGCTCCAAGTCACTTGCGCTCTAGTCTTGAGGCCGAGGATGGTGTTTGTCTATACTGGGCGGAAACGTCGTCGTGCGGCTGGATCGCGCGCCTCTGTACTTATCACGGTATGCAGAAAAGATTGGCTCGAGGGTTGTATCTGTAGGTGCAAACGATCGACTCTATCAGGGCGGTTTGTAGGGATGTGCTAAGGTCAATGTTTCAGAGTTGCGGCGAAACTGCATGTCGATCATTTTTGTGATTTCGAATCTCCATCACATGACACTCTTCATCACCTTGTCGCTGATGACGCCGGAGGTATCTATGCCACTCTTGTCGCGTCCGCTATCGCTTTGCATATTAGCTACTCCAGGACTTGTTGAGGTTGATGTTCACGGACACCGACAGATCTGCTTCTCCAGCTCTGGTGCACGATACTGCGTACACTCCCGGTGAAACACTGAGTAGTGCGGGCTTACAATATGAGGCAACTGGAAGCTGTTGATGGCCGCCTTTGGTACGTGTCGACAATGGTCGTCTGCTCTGTGGAAGCTTTGGCTGATGAATCAAAGACACACCTTGGATGACTTCTATAACGAATCCACCCGCCGCCAGGGATGGTGAACCCTCCAAGTCTACTTCTACCTCCACCTCTGCGACCGCCGAGCCACCCACAATCGCTGCGTTCTCTCCGTCCAGTTCCTCGTCCACACTCTCCTCCCGACAAGGCTCGACCATCCTCGTTCACCAAAAGTCGCCTCTATTGATAGCAACACCTCCACAAGTCACAAGAGCATTAGCATACTCTCATCCGTTTCTGCTACCACTGAACAAGGTAGCTGGGCTCGTAACATGGACTACTGGTGACCCTTGGGAGAGCTTTCTCTTTCTCTCCGCCTTCTGGGCAGCCACGCTCTACGGTGATGTACTCATCAGGTGGCTGGCACCACTGCTGCTGGTGACTGTCCTGGTACTCGCAATGTACGCTCGACGATACTCTCCATTATCTTCGACGGGGTGGTCGCAAGGCTGGACCATGACCAACCAGTCGAAAGAACCAGACTCGAAGAAAGTGCGGCATCACAAATCCCTGGACGAAATCGTCGAAACAATCAATCTCTTCACTTCCCGCTGTAACATTCTTCTCGAACCACTGATTCGACTTACCGACTTCCTTTCTACGCAGCGAACAGCAACTTCGGCCACGACTCGGCCTGCTTTGATCACCCTATTCATACGATTGATGCTTCTGACGCCTTTTTGGTTCCTACTGACACTTCCGCCATTGTATATTATCACGACCAGACGCATCATACTTGTCCTCGGCAGCATTGGACTGACATGGCATTCTCGACCTGCACGTATATCCCGTACTATATTGTGGCGTTCCCGCACTATCCGCCGAAGTCTATCGCTAATCACAGGCCTTGAGCTTACTCCCTCCCAGGCACGATCCATGGGCTCAATATCGTCTACAACAAGAGCTATGCGAGATGCGAACGCAATGGCTGCCAAGTTGTCTGCACGGCGCAAGAATAAAGCCGTCGCCAACGGAGTGCTACGTTCAGACAACAATAGCAAGGCTGAAGGTATACGCTTCTCGTTCGCCCTCTTCGAAAACCAGAGACGCTGGCTCGGCGCCGGCTGGACCACTTCCATGTTCGCATACGAGCGTGCAGCCTGGACAGACGAAGATTTGCAGGTCTCACCCTCGAAAGACCAATTCACACTACCAGTGATCGACGGCGGTATAGGTACCTGGCGTTGGTGCGACGGCAGTTCCTGGACCGTCGAAGGACCCAGCCCCGCCGAAGACAGCAGCGGGAACAGCAAGCCCGACTCTGCAAGCTCCGGCGGCTGGATCTTCTACGACACCCAATGGCGATACCCCAAGCGACAAGATGGCTGGGGCCGCTACACGCGCCGCCGAAAATGGGTCCGTGACGCCGAGCTCGTCGAGGTTGATGCCTCCAACGATACCATTGTACCAGACCTCCCTCCATGCCCACGAGGTGCCACCATCCCTAGCCCAGACAGAACCAGCACAAACACGCCTAGCAAGCTGGATCGACAGCAATCCTACGATGCGGCGTCGCAGCTCACCTCGTCGGCGGCCAGACGACGGACGTGGTTTGGGCGGCAGAGGCAGGATACGGCGGATGTGGCGCCGCCTCCTGCCTCTGTATCTGGATCGCCTGGGAAGCCCTCATTCCATCAACCGCGCTCCAGCTTGGACATTTCCGCGAAAGCGTCTTCAGATCCCGCTGCTAGCGCGGGCGTAGCGCGACATTCTATGGCATCAACGGCGCCGTCAACGACGGTATCTGCATCGACTGCGAGACGGCGGAATCGCGCATCTACATCTGCAACGACTGGATCGTGGGGAAGTGGCAGTCCTGGCAGTACGAGGGGGAGCTTGGGGGATTCTAGTAAGGGAGGGCATAAGGAGGAGGAGAGGGACGATGATGGATACGTGCCGTTGCAGTATCGGGGGAGATTGCATGGGGTTGTGGC
>Ga0268246_10000175_pt1 | contig 41978 bp, 41 predicted proteins | sample AgamicOrSfe_FD_200242 | JGI IMG/M metagenome (GOLD analysis project Ga0268246, IMG submission 200242) | Agave microbial communities from Guanajuato, Mexico - Or.Sf.e (v2) (version 2) | ecosystem: Host-associated > Plants > Phyllosphere > Phylloplane/Leaf | place: Guanajuato, Mexico | collected...
GTGTAATAGATGTGTGGGTGTTGTGGTGGACGTTGAAGGAGGAGACGGGCAGGTCAGCGTCGTCGTCTTCGGACAACTCTGGCGAACCTGTCTCCTCAGGAATAGTAGATCCTTCAGAGATGAATGAGAGTTTGGAGACATGACCGGGGCCAGGGATAGCAAATTGGGCGTGTCTGGTGTTGAGGAAAGGAGATGATTGTGGGAGTTGATGGGTTTTCTTCCAAGATCTGACCGTCGCACCGTTTCGTGATTTGCGAGCAGAGCCAGAGGCAGAAGCAGCATATGGCAGTTTATCCCCAACTCTTTGACGCTTGACACTATTCCCGCTACCTGATCGATCAAAGTCATCGGAGAACATGGGGATTGTGAGAGGGGACGAATTGAGGCCGCGAACGGAGCTGAAGTCGCCAGAGATGCTCGACGATGAGTCGGAGATGGTGTCGATGCTCGATGCTGGTCGTTTACGTCCAAGTTCCTGACTGATGCGAGGTTGAAGGACCTCGAGAGGTTCGCCTTGCCAACCGTGCTTGACTTTGACGTTTGCAAGCGCCAGGCTGCTCTGAAGCGCTCTGGTCATCTAGAGAAGGTATTGTCAGTATCGTCAGTGATTTGAGAGTCTCAGAGACTATTGCAGCAATGATATGATATACCTTGCTGACTTGGGCTCGCCTGAGAACCTTGCTGGCGACCTCGGCGGGTTGAGCCATGTCGGAAGTCATGATGTATGATGATGTGTGGAGGTAATCCGAGCCTGCGAATTATCTCTGTATGATTGGAAAGAGGTATATCCAGATAATCGAGATTGGATACTATCGTCAAGAGCGCATGTGCTGCAAAGACAAATGCGCAGCCAGACAATGCAAAATCGAGATAAGGAATGCAAGGGGGAAAGGTCAAGGTACGGGGAGAGAGGTGTGGCTTCGGGGTGCCAAACTTGCTTGCGCCGGGCTTTGGCAAAGTGGAAGTGGAAGATCGATGGAGACTGACCGCGGTGCACGTTTGCGGGTAAAGGTTGCTAGGTGCCTGCAGAAGCGTTGTCGCTCGAACGACGATAGTTGGTGCACAGACTTGAGGAATTCAAGGCCGAAGGCCCGCAAACCGGTGGTCTTTCTTGACGACCTATCGATTAGGGGTGAAAAGAAGGCATGCAAAGCAAACGCAGAAGCGTTATTTGGTCTGGTTTGGTTCCTGCCTGGTTGGCGTTTGGCTGAGGCTTGTCAAAAGCTGGTTGCCGCTTATAGCTCGTTGGTAGCAGAGCATTGCGGCGCCTCGTTTCTCGTTTCGTCTTGATCATGTCTCGTCTGAAGTCCTTACATTCGCTGGTTCATGACGGGACTTTTGGTTAATCTTGTAGCGCCATGTTGGAAGATCGAGATCGCGCAATGATATCCACCACCACCTTCCGAATGTCTTGTTCTGCTTGATGCGACGGACTGAATTTATCCTACTTATCTACATGTACCAAGATCAATGATGAATATCTAACATGATCTGTCATGATCACAATCGTGTTTTTCGTACATTGTCAATTGGTTGTCCTCCATAGACTAAAGGGTATATTTATTATCAGAAAGGTCCGCCCGCGTTTTGTCATAATGGAATGGACCTCTCGTTTTAGTAGCACTTGTTACGATACGAAATTGAACATAAGCACGTTGTAGTATTAACGTGACCGGACGAGCCTATATGATGCGTCCTACTGATATGTAGACGAGGTCAATAATGTGTTCTTCTGTACTTGTAAGCAACCTCATTCAGCTTTTCGATACTCAAAAGGCACATGGCAGTACAGAAGAAAGTGCGGGGGCGGGTGGCTCCAATAGATCAGGAACACCGAACACTCGATCATATCCACATCACTCGCATCGTTGCCGGGCATGACGAAAGTGAAGACTCCGCTGTCCTTGAGGGCCGACTCTCAGCATATCGAAGCCGTAGCCCTGGCCCGCGCGGCTTTCAACCAACTTTAACAATGGAACTTCTGCATAAAACTGCACGAACCTTGAAGGACAGTAGGAGATACTGCTAGTGTGGTACTGTACTCGTATCAATGTACTGGATTTGTACTGGTACATCAGCCTCGACAAGCACTCAACCATATCTACTGCAAAGCAGCTATCTTCTGTCTATCTGCTCTTCGATTCAATTTGACAGTGCTTAGGAACATTTTTCCAACGCTCGTTTTTGTTATCGGCTTCGTTTTGACACACGAGACTTTCAAGAAAACAAGGTTCCTTCCAGCTTCCAGGCGCGCGCGGCGCTCTTCCCAATCCTGGTTTTGCGGGCACCCACCATAAAGCTTATTTGGCTTATCGATTACTAGTAGCCGCAGTCGTCATTCTGGTCTCGGACGGCATACCTTACAAACTGCAGAGAACCGACTTTGTGAGAAACGCTGAAGAAACATCCTATCGATATTCTGTACCTCTCACCACTCCGTCCCATTATACTTCTTGTTACTGCCAAAGAAGGACAACTCAATCCGGGCCGAACCGGGACACACCTCAGTGCTCAACTCTGCGCTCCATCTCCTCGTAGATCCATCCTCCGCGGTCACTCTGCGACACCCGCCAATTCCGCGACTACTGCGACTTACTCAGATCCACTCACCCCACTCGCCATACATCGTACTCTGTGCCTTGCTCCAACCTCGTTAATTTATCTTCCTATTCTTGGCTTTGATACGATTGCTGCTGCTGACTGGACTGACCACTATCCTCTGGCTTTCAATTCTTGGAGAGCATTCTTTACTAATCCACAGATCGCAGATCGCATTTCGCATTTCGCATCAGCATGCCTTCTTTCTTCAGCGATCTCCGCCGGAGGTCCCGCGCCAACTTCAAATCAGACAAGCACGATACCGCTACTACTCCTACCGATTCTGGCTCGAGTAATGGTTCGCACCAAGACAACCGGCAGGAAGAGAACAACCACGACTTGTCCAACATTGCGCGAGAGAAGTCCTCCTCAACATTGAACTCCGCTGCGAACTCCCCATTCGGTAGATCCGCTGATCAGACCGCCTTACGCTTCTCAAGATCACAGTCGAGTTCTAACTTGACCCCCAATGGCGCCCAAACACCACCCTTCGCCAACACCCCGCCGCTAGAGAGGACCTCACCATGGGGTTCCGACAAGAGACCGGGTCCGCCTAGCCAGGCCAATCGCTACAGCATTGCGAGTTCCTTGAATGGCTCACCGAGAATTGGAGCAACATACACATCACCACTCGCACCGCGCGTGACCTCCGTGTCTGATGGCTCATGGGTCCACCAAAAGATACTCCTTATCAACGGTACATTGGGCGACTCACAGCAGCCCATGGATGGTACCCTCACCATAACCCATCACCAAGACACTTTCCCGCCTACATCGTGGCCAGTCAGCGACTCTCACTTTAAAGCCCTTGTCCATCTCCAACCAGGACCGAACAGATTACGCCTCGACTATAGTCCTCCGAGACGACCTTCTCAAGGCCCTTCCAACCACTCGTCTACTCTTTATATCAATTACCTCCCACTCGTCTCTACGCCTCCTCTGCACCTCGCAATCTTGGTAGCCAAAGACTCACCCATGACCTTCGACGCAATGCCAGACAGAGCACGTACAGAAGGCAACAACATCGAAACTGCAATCAGAAAGTACAAAATGGCTGCATATCTTTGGCAAGCATTTACAGGAGAGCAAATGAACAGAAATGGTTTCGGTCGACGTTGTTATAGATACGAGGAGGAATGGCAACTCGGTACACTATCGAGTCGCGACTTTCAGTACGGACAGATGAGAAACGAGGCAAAGATCCATGTTATTCATATGGACAAGACCGTCGCCGAGATTCAAGATCTGAACATCGCTCAACAGTACGAGCCTGCCAAGGACAAGGGAGCACTCTTTGGTATCGCTTTGGATACATGCAAAAACTACTTCAATCACAAGTCTGGACAAAAACAGTACGTGTCTTGTTTGTTCTTGGACGCTCATTGGGACAAGAGGGTAGGAGTCATCCGGGGTCACGCCGCAGTTGGTGGAGGTGCTGACGGTCTGCAAATCGCCATTTGCGGTTCTCATGCTCTTCAGTCCTACCCTGCCCACATCGAGGAGGTCGTTCCCGCCTTCACCGATTGTACTAGGACCGACACCGACTACGTCGCAAACGATTTGAACGAGAGTGGCAGTAACTGGGAGGCCGCCAACATTGGAATCGGCGCACACATGCACGAGACTGGTCACTTGTTTGGATGTCCTCACCAAGAGTCTGGTGTTATGTTGCGCGATTACGTCACTCTCAACCGCACTTTTACCACTCGCGAACCCTACTCGACCAGGACAAAATCTCAAGGACTGAGGCTGTGCCAGATCTCTGATGAATGTAATTGGCACAGACTCGACGTTCTTCGCTTCCGTACTCACCCGTGCTTTCAGTTACCTTCAGACACCGTACCAAGCGGCGAAGAAGGAATCAACGTCTGGGCCGTGGATAACGGCGTCGCACTGATCACCGCTGCTACGGGTATCGGCTGGATCGAAATATACCCAGAAGGAGATGACACTTGTCACCATTGGATAGAATACATCGATCAGATAGGAGCTCCCAGTGGCGCGCCTCGTCAAATATCCGTGACGGAAGAGGAGCTTCGTCAAAAGATTGGACCATCTGCCAAGGGGAAGAAGATCTCAATCAAGGTCTTTTCGTGTGGCGGTAGCGATCATGAGGTCCCAGACTTTGCACAACTTGTTGGAAAAACTTCGCGACTGAAATTACAAGATGGTCGTTTTGGGTACCGAGGTTCGAAATTGGGTTTCTCTCAGATGGACGGGTCGCAGCCGCAGGACCTAGTTCTCGATTCTGCTTGTATTCAGACAAAGTTGCTGGTCAACGTCAAGGTCTACCATGGGAGCTCGATCGATGGTCTAGAATTCTACTACGAAGATGGTACAAGCCAATTATGGGGCAAGCGAGGCGGTAAACCAGGCGGAGACGACTTTGTCTTGGACACCCGACGCGGTGAGGCGATTCTTGGATACTATCTAAGAGCAGGCGCTTGGATCGATGGTATTCAGATCATCACCAACATGGGACGCAGGAGCGAACTTTTTGGAAACCCAACTGGCGGTAGCGGGTAAGACAGACACATCATTACAACATGCATGAGAAAATACTGACAATCCCTAGACACACTCTGATTCCACCTCGCGGATATCAGACCGTCGGTATCTACGGCAGCCATGGCCCTTGGGTTGACGGCTTCGGTCTGATCATCGCCCGTTGAGCACTTCATCGATATAACAGCTTCAGCACATAATGTCGACACCGGGTGCGACGATTCGCACCAGCACTAGAAAACTTATGAACATAATTCAGGGTAAGCATCAGGCATACGATAATACCAGCATTGAGCGGGCGTTGGACAAGGCGGGCTTAAGGGCACGAGCAACAGGGTACAAGTGGACAGAAGAATCTGTCGGATCTATTGGATTACGAGGATGCTGCTTTCTGAATTACGGAGCTCCCTCTCTCCTGGATGGCTTTTGATCGAATTGCTATTTCAGAAGCTTACTGGGCCTCGTAAGCGCGCGTGCTGAAAGAGCATTGCGGTAAAGACATATACCTGATAATAAAGCGGCGTCTTGAGACGTGTTATAGCAGCTCGCAGCTACGATCGTTGCGTCGTGCTGATGTATTGTGATGACCCCGAAGCATTATCTTGAAGATCAAATGTACCTTCTGATAGGCGTCCAGAGGCCATCCCACCAACTTTTCTGGCCTTTTTCAGCAAGTTGCTTCGCTCATGAGAGACGAATCGGGTGAGCGATCTTCGCGTCACGAGAACATGTTACTTCATCCTCCCTCGCCATCAACAGGCGCACCAACCCGTCTCCTCAATTCCTTAATCTTCTCCTTCCTCCATGCCTTGTCCCACGCCTCCACCTTGCCACCAAGCACTTCGACCGTCCGTCCCTCAAGCAGAACAACACCCCTGGTAACAACAACATCCTTGAGCAAAACCTTCGCCCCGATTCCAAGCGACCCCAACGCCTCAACCCGCTGCAGTTCAAACCCGTAGATCTGCGCCCCGTTGATGTCCTGCATCAGCAACTTCAATGGTCCGCGCGCCCTGCTATCGCCTACCGCGCTGTTATCGGCGGTGTCGGTGTCGGCGCCGTCCACGGCGTCAGGTGCCAGCCGGATGATCTCGCGGCCCTTGGTCATTTCGCCGCGCTCGGCGGCTTCGAGGAGTGAGATCTGTGACCATGTGCTGTGTCCTATGTCGTGCATGTCGATGACTTGCACGGGAATCGTGCCGTGGAGGGTGCTGGTTTTTGTTGTCGGGTCGGTGACGGTTGCGGGGAGGGTGTTTGTTGTCGATGGTGTGAGTGAGGTGCGGATGTCGCTTTGTAGCAGGCGGAAGAGGGCTGTCTTTTTGAGGGCGGGGAGCGGTGTTGTGCTTCGGATTGTAGGCGTGAAGGTTGATAGCCAGGTCTGTGTTGGGGGCAGGTGGAGCGTAGTCAGGTAGCTTTTGATCTCGGCGGCGGTCATGATGCGGGTTGTCGGAGGGCGAGTGCCCTGACAGTGTGTTCAGTGCATTGATTCCACAGTAGATCAAAAATTGAGAACGCGGTATCACGCGTAAAGTGCACGAGTTGGAGAAATGAGGTTTCCCCAATTTCATTCCGCGAGTCATGAGTGGTCATGACATTGGAGATACTTTCGTTCTGATACGATCAGATCAACACTCGACCTTCAAGGTATTCTCAAGTGTAACACAACACTTCTCACAATGTCGACAATCGCATCACCCCGTCCGTCAATAACGCTGTCCTCACGGCGAACGTCCACATCCACAGAAACCAATGCACGATCCTCGTCCACCTCGCGGGCCCCTCCACCACACCAACGACGCAACCGCGCCGCGCTGCGCGAGTTCTATAACCTAAAACACAACGAGGCAGGATCAGTCGCCTCAGCAGAGACCCTCGTCGCCGACGACGTACCCACGACCGAAAGCGAACTCGACGCCCCGAACTTCGACGCCGCAAGCTACGTGACCTCGCTACTGGCCCGCGAAGGCCTGGAGGGCGTCCTGCGCATCGAAGCAGGCTTACTGTCCGACATCCGCGGCTTCGACGGCGAGCGCAAGGCGCTGGTCTACGACAACTACTCGAAACTGATCGCGGCGACGGACACGATACGCAAGATGCGCGCGAATATGGATCCCCTGGCGCCGACGACGAGTACGCTCGCCCCGGCTGTGGCGCATATTGCTGGGACTGCGGCGAGCTTGTCGGGGACAAAAGAGGCGGGAGATGGGAGGGAGAGGCAGAGAGAGACGGTTAGGTGGGTTTTGGATGCGCCGCGGCGGTTGAGGAGGTACCTCGATGAGGGTAAGGAGGAGGAGGCGAGGGCTGAGTTTGAGAAGGTTGGTCGGCTGCTCGATCAGTGGGCCGATGTTGAGGGTGTGGAAGACCTTCGGAAGAGTTGTAAAGACATATTGCAGCCGGCTGTGTAGTCCGGTCATGTCCCGAACGATTAATGAGTACCACGATTCCTAAGCAATCTACGCCAACCTATCTCTCCAGGGATCCGATCGCTTCTGATCGATTTGTATACTTCCCGAATGGACCCGACTGCTATAAAATCATAAGCACACTGCGGGGATCCAAGATAACCATACGATAAGTAAGTGCTGCATGGCGTTTCCGATCAATACGTAAAGGCGTGTCTCATTAGTGATTATTAATCTAACCAGGCTATAGCATTACTCGTTCCCTGACCCAATCTGATATCAATTAAAAGGCACCGGCCAAAGCACGCTTTGCTTCCCTCCGGTGGGCCCAGCCCTTGATGCCATAAAGAATGGTAGCCCACGCCATGATCAGAGCAGTGAGACCCATGCCTACTGTAAAAGTGAACATGGCGTCGACAGCCGAGTGCTCGAGCATAATGACAACGTCGCGAGTGCTTGCCATGAAGATAAGACCTCCAGCGCAGAGGCAGAAGGACGTCACGATTTCGCTAGGAGGTCTGCTGGGGAAGTGCGACGTTGGCGGGCTGAGATACATGAGGATGTACGTCACAGCTCGCGATAGACCGGCGATCATGAGCAGTGTGCCCCATTGCTTGTGGACCATGGTGGAGACCATGCTGTTCTGGTGGTGAGAAGACATCATCAGTCCAAGGAGGACGACGACGAGGCCTGGCATGGGATTCAGACTGGTGCTGTATTGCTTCGGCTGTGTCCACTCCTCTTTCTGAGCCTCGACTGGACCGATGTATCGAGCGCTCTCCTCTTGCTTGATCAAGATATTGGAGTTGAGAAAGTGGCGAGCAGTCTTACTTTCGACGAGCATACCGAGCAGACCGCCACCGAAGAACATGATGGTGATGGCGACGTGCTCAAAGTCGGCTGCTTCCCAAGCCTGACCCCAGCTGCCGAGGTGTTCCAGGAAGACATTGGATGCACCGTAGAAGAAGAAAAGGAAGCTCTCCATAAATTCGCAAGACGGCATTTTCGACGCGAACCTGGTCACGAGCGGATAGTCTGGTCGGACATTCCAGGCCCAGCCAAAATCGCAAAAGGCACCCATCCAGCGACCAAGAGTGAGAAGGCCGTACCAGAAAAAGATGGCACCCTTGATCCAGTGCGCAAGACCGTTGAAGATGCCAGACGGGTGAAAGATGCCCCACCAGGTGACGAAGCCAGTGCAAATAGCGAGGAAACCAAGGATGACCTGAAAGCGTTCGAGGACAACGTAGACAATCTTGATGGCGGTCAAAGTGGGACCAGTGGACAGATGAGGTATCCTGTTCGAAAGAAAGCGCTCGACTCTGCTGTTGCTGATGAAGCCGTGGTTCTCAGAGTCGTCGTGGTGTTCGTCTTCATCATGATGGTCGTCAGATGGCTCGAGCGGAGCCTCAGGCTTCTGAGGAACGGAGTCGGCACTATTGTTACGAGATGGAGAGCAAAGTGTCGCGCTGCTTCTTTCGGTACCTTGACCAGAGTCACGAGAGAAGCGATAGTCTTCTCTCAGGCCGTAGTTGTTGAGCTGGTGGTACTGTGCCAAGTTTTCAGAAGTGACAGAATGGTCCGAAGCAGGGACACCCTTGCTGGTGTTGAAGAGACTGACGAAGCCGAGGAGTATCCATACTACTGCGATCCAAGTGATAGCCCATCCGATCCCGTGATGCGAGTTGTTAGGGTACAAATCAGGTGTGTTTGTGTTGTAGACGATGCTTGTGAAGATGCCAAGGCCATTTACAACGAGAAAGGTGAATTGGACCGGGATGGCCAGCCGAGACCGAGCGGCGCTAATCATGACGGCTGCGAACGATCATCAATATTTATTATTCCCGCAATGGCATTCGAGAAGAGAAGATGGACATGTTGAATTGCCATAAATTCAGACTTACCGATTGGAAGTACGATCGTCCACGCAACGATCATGAGTACGATATGTGCCATCATCCAGCCACTGTATCCAGGATGCTCGTAATAGCTGCCAATGCTCCAGTCGTCTGGTAAAGGCTTGTCTTTGGCCGCGACGGGTTCAGACATTGCTGGCTCATCAGCGCCATGAGCCGCGACGAGTGGCAGAGCCGTAGCGACCACAAAGAGTAGCGCTGCGGATACAGTCGTGATGAAGTTGCGATTTGATCCCATGTGTTAGGTGTATTCAAGCAGGTTGAAGACTGTCGATTTCGGGTATAGATGATGTTGCCAATGACTGCCTCTGTAAGATGCTCGATTTCAGTCCAGGAGCAGTGGTGCTGAGAAAACTTGGATGTTGATACGGGTGTTCTGAGGAGCGTACGAGTGAGTATGCTGCCAGAGTGAGGTTGTACTCGACCTGATGCAGGAAGGTGCGACCTTGACCGAGGAGCAACCAGAAGTGATATGTCAGGAATGCGATCTTGTTTGGCGTAAGCCAATCACTGATTTGATAATTAAGGGTTGTCGCAGTGAACTCTATGCAGCAAGAAGATGAGCAAATGTCTATACCAGCGTGAGGAGCACGCCGGCGCGAATGGTAGGGTGGGTGCCATTTATGGTCGCTGTCGCCTAGCAAAAATCTGACTCCATCTTGTGATCGATGGATCACCTCACCGACACCAAGACGGGACTAATTCGATATCGGTTCGGCGCAAGATACCTTGCGATCCTCCGCGCCCAGCCGAGCAAGGAGCGACTCGGTCGACAGCACGAAAAAGATTGTGTAAGCACATGTCAAAGATGGTATATTACATCATAAACAAACAAGCTTCGGTTTTTTTGCAGCTTAAACGGCGATTCGGTATGGACTGGCGCGATGTCTGAAAAGATTAGATTGAAAATCGTTAGGCGCAAGGAGCAGATTACGCGCCTTGCTTTCCGGCTGCTTCCTTCGGAACCCTTGCATGCCATGCCACGCTTCCAAGGTCGTTACACTGGCATCGCGAAGCGACGAATGACTACGACGAATGCGACAGGGCTGCAATGACAGCAATGTGCCTCATCGCCGCTGAGTCAGAGCTGGACCATGCAATGCATATGGATACCTGGGTGGGTCGAAGGAGGGCAAAATCATATGGCATTTCAATGATCCGATGCCGTGTCACTGCGTTCGGACTGTATTCCGTTCGTGATTTCTCAGCGGTGGATCCACGCGCTGTTTCTTTCCGACTTCATTCGGTGTGATCTCGGTTTAGAGTCTTGAGACGTTCAGAGTTCAGACCAAACTGTGATCGACATTGTCTGCTGACGTCGGATTTAGGAAAGTACCAGGACGCGCTAACCAGAAGCCGACGGTACTAGCCGACTACCGTGCATAAAATTGTGCATCGTCTAATAATTAGGTATTGTCGCGTCGTGCATAAGGTAAGGCTTCCCATGCGTCTCATCATTTGGTCATATCAGATCATCACGTTCCTCGAGCTCTTCCCCGACCTATGCCTGAAGCTCGAGACGTCGTACTGGACCCCCTTGTACTGCCTCTCGTACTGCCTCTTGCACTCGGTATACCCCTACCCCTCGTCGTGCTCCCTCTCGCTGCTGGCATCCGGGAGCCTGACGCAGCAGGCGTTGCGAATTTGCTTGCCGGTCTGGTCGATCCAGGCGGATTTTCAATAAAACTGGTATCCGTAGTTCTAATCTTGTTGTCAGCAGCCCGTCCTCGTCAAAAGCTGGATACACATACAAGAAAGTAGCATCAACATCTCGGCCCAAGCCTCCGCCAGTCACCACATGTCCTGGTCCTGGTCCTTGTGCCTGTGGCTGTGGCTGTCCCATTCCATACCCTTGACCCAGTCCCCGACCTGGCGAAGCACTCATACCAGCATATCCGGAGCCCCCGCCCTCTTTTGCTCTCTTAAAGGACTCGGCTCCAGGCGCTTCGGGAAAGTCAACACAGAACGCGCTCATGTTCAATCCGTAGAGAAAGCTGGCAAAGTTCTCGTTGAAGCGCGCAATTGATTCGTGGAGGATCTGGAGATGTAGCATGTTCGCTTCTAGATCGGCAAGTGAGTCAGAGAGCTCGGCGAAGGCTGGCTCCAGCGTCTCGAGGGGGAAACTAGACGGCGTGTGAGAGGACGTAGGCGTTGTGGTTGATGCGCGCAAAGATGTGCGGCTGACTGGTCGCAAGGGCGTGGTCGGACGAGAAGGAAGATTGTGATTGTGCGAGGCGGTACGGTGCGTGTGAGTTGGCGTCGCCATGGTGCCGGGTATTCGTGGGGCTGTCAATTGAGAGTGGTTGTCAATCGAGATATACAAGCAAGGTCAAGTATTCGTTCTGTTGATTGACACACAGTAAAGGAAGTTTACGCGTGGACGCGCCAGATTTAGATTGGGAAGGAGATGCCGCGGCTTAGACAGGCGGCCAGATGAGGGAAGGCGCAGCCGCCTGAGAGGTCATGGTGATGACGACGGTTTTCTGTGTCTCATGTTTGATGCCTCATGGCTTGCCATCAAGCAGTAAGACCCCCAGAAGCATTGAATTATCGAAAGCATAAGCATACAGTACTCAACCCTGAGCCGAATTGTTTCAAGAGAGAACAGCATCCATCTTGTTTACAAGAGCTACCTTACCGCGGCACAAAAACAGCATCTGCCTGGACTCGGCCAGCTTCAATTGCCATGACATAAGCGAATCCTGCCGCAGCAATTCTGATCCAACCACGACTCGAACCGACACAACTCGCACTGCATTCGCCGCTATAGATGCGCCCATCTTGTCGCCTTCGCCCAACTGACCTCATCTTCCGCTCCCTACATCAAATCCGTCCTTCGTCACGAATTCAATCCCATCATCAATTCTTCCGATCCATACATAACTCCTCATCGCGGGCTACTCCTACAGCACATCGACCTTCTCGACCTAGGCCACATCAGAGTGCCTTCAACCCAGTCGCATTATTTGTTGGCATCACTTTCGGGGTCGCGGTCGGCTATCTTTACCCATCCACAGCTACTGAGCACGAGGAGAGGCACACTGCAAGCACACCCACCAACACCGACCTCTCGAACTATTCTGGGCTTCTAGCATCGTCAGACACGATAAGCGCAGATATGGCTGCTCTATACTCGGAAGGAAGGCCAGGCAACCTCACCCCTGAGCAAGAGGTGAAGCTCAAGGAGATGTGGTTACAAGTCTTGGACATCTTCGGAGTCCACAAAGAACAGAGCCTCTCCCGAGCTGGCTCAGTGTCTTCGTCACCAGGCATTGGCGGAGATTCGCCGAACTTGAGCAAGGACAAGAAGAAGTCGAGAATGTCATGGTTCGGCAAGTCATCAGGGAAAGAAAAGGACGATCCAGAAGAGGAAGACAAGCACGGCCAGAATAAGGAATTCAAGCAAGCCCTTGCGAGTCAGAAACCAGAAGACCTACGCAACGCTTTCTGGAGCATGGTCAAGCACGATGATCCTGATGCCATTCTCCTGCGCTACCTGCGCGCTCGTAAATGGGATGTTCACGCTGCGCTCGTCATGATGATCGCGACAATGCACTGGAGAGGGCAAATCATGCATCTTGACGATCGTCTGATGGCACAAGGTGATTCGGGCTTCCTGAAGCAGATCAAGACGGCTTCGGGACAGGAGAAGAAGGATGCGGAGGACTTCATGGTTATAATGAGGAAGGGTCTCAGTGTCGTCTATGGCACGGACAAGCAAGGCAGACCTGTCACGACTGTACGAGTACAGAAGCATCATCCTAATGAGCAATCCGACAAGGCCATCGAGGATTATACAGTCTGGGTCATTGAAACTGCAAGATTGATGTTAAGAGCACCTGTGGATATGGGCGTAAGTCTGCTCTTCTTCCTTTCCGAAGGGCGCGTACAGTCAGGATATTAATGTTTTCTAGACAATCGTCTTCGACATGAACGGCTTTGGTATGGCGAACATGGACTACACACCCGTCAAATTCATGATCAAATGTTTCGAAGCCAACTACCCCGAATCGCTTGGTTGCGTCCTTGTTTACAAATCACCCTGGATCTTCCAAGGTATCTGGAAAATCATCAAAGGCTGGTTGGATCCAGTGGTAGCATCCAAAGTCCACTTCTGCTCCGACGAGAAGGAGTTGGCGAATTACATCAACAAGGACCAGATCATGAGCGAACTTGGCGGGCCAAGACAGTTTCACTACGAGTATGTCGAACCCCGAGAAGGCGAGAACAACGTCATGCAGGACACGGCAACCAAGTCGAAGCTGGAAAACGAGCGGAAAAGCATGGTCGATGCGTACGAAAGGGACACGGTGGCGTGGGCGAAGAACGAAAAGGGTGCCGGCCAGCAAAGGGAGCAGCTTAAGCCTGAGCTGAGGAATAATTACTGGAAGCTCGATTCATATGTCAGGGCTAGGGGATTGTACGATCGTATTGGTATGCTTGGTGAGGGTGGCAAGTTGGACATGTTCCCGAGCATGCAAAAGGTCGAGGCTGCGAAAAAGGGAGAGGAAGTGCATCCTGATCTCGACTAGAAGATCCTAGGTAGCGGTTAATCAGATTGCTTTCCCTGATTATCAAATTCCGATCGCGTGAGCTAGACCGTTTGGTGCTTTATCAGCACATCTGAGATCATGAACGGAGCATGTTGCAGTATATGGAATGTATCCAAGCGCGTATGTATATCGAAGTTCTGAAAGGTACGTTCGTTTGATTTTGATCGAATCTCATCTTTGCTTCAAGAGGTCAAGTCTTTGCTGTTCCTGGAGCGAGAGCTTGCATCCTCATGCTTGACGTCTGACATGGATGTGATTGCTGGCGCCGGAGTCTCGACGCCATGTAGCGTGAATTCTTATCCATTGACCACTCTACTTATGACCATACCACTGACATGGGCATTACATCAACTATCGCACAACGTGTTAAAATGGCAAAAATATCCATCTCAGCTGCGGAGGTGCTTGAGCAAAAGACACATCTGGTGCCAGGTAATAAGATTCATCTCCAATGTGTGGTCAACCTTATATGAAGACTAACAACAGTCAGGTAAGCTCAGAGTAACCGAACACTTCTTCTCCGTTCCCAAGGACTATTCCAATCCCTCCTCCGGCAACATCAAGCTCTTCGCCCGCAGTGTGCGCAAACACGACACAGCCGCCGACCCCAGCACGACCACCGAGAACAACGCAAAGCAGCTGCCATGGATGGTCTATCTCCAAGGTGGACCTGGCATGTCCTGCCGCTCGCCGCAATCGTACCCATTCACCACCACGATCCTGGACAAAGGCTACCAACTCCTCTTCCTCGACCAGCGCGGCACCGGTCTCAGTACGCCCGTCACGCCCTCGACCCTCGGCCTCCGCGGCCCCAACGACGTGCAGGCCAAGTACCTGAGACTCTACCGCGCCGACAACATCGCGCGCGACTGCGAAGCCATCCGTCTGGCGCTCACGGCTGATTACCCCGCGAACAAGCGCAAGTGGTCCATCATGGGGCAGTCCTTCGGCGGCTTCATCAGTCTGTCGTACCTGTCGTTCTATCCCGAGGGGTTAGTCGAGAGTTTCATCTACGGCGGCCTGCAGCCGCTCGTGTCGGAGCCGGACGACGTGTACCGCCGCCTCTATCGCAAGGTGCTCCAGCGCAACGAGGCGTATTATGCCAAATACCCCGAGGACGTGGCGCGGGTCAAGACAATCGTGCGCTACCTGAGGAGGTTTGGGGATGGGACTATCAGGTTGCCATCCGAGGGCAAGCTTACGGCTAGGCGGTTCCTGCAGATGGGCATTAATCTTGGCTTTCATGGCGGCGTAGACGCGGTGCATGAGGTCGTGCTCAAGGCGACGTGTGATGTGGCGGATTTTGGCCATTTGACGAGAGGCACTCTGTCTGCGATTGAGAAGGCTGCCCCGTTTGATGATTATCTGATCTATTCTATCCTGCACGAGCCGATTTATTGCAACGGCAAGGCTCCACGATGGGCTGCGGAGAGGATTATGGAGGAGTACCCGCAGTTCAAGGTCGACCCGGAGGGTGATGACATGGTCTACTTCACCGGCGAGATGGTTTACTCGTGGATGTTTGAGGATTACAGCGAGCTGAGGAAGGTGGCGGATGTGGCAGAGCGCGTAGCAAGACATGAAGACTGGGCGCCGCTGTGGGACGAGGAGCAACTGGCCAAGAACGAGGTGCCCGTTTATGCGGCAGCATATGTCGAGGATATGTATGTCGACCATGAGCTATCGCGGGAGACGGCGAAGAAGATCAAGGGGTGTAGGATGTTTGAGACAAACATCATGTACCACAACGCACTCGGAGAGAAGTCTAAGGAGGTAGTGGAACAGCTATTTGCATTCAGGGATGATGTTATCGATTGAGCGCTATGATATAGCTAAATCACTTCTTGAGCGAGGCGTACAATTTCTTTGCGTCTTCGACGTGTTCCTCAAGATCGAACCCCCAGATCCACTTCCGCCCATTTTCTATTTGGTATTTGACTTTTTCCAGGTCATCACCCACACCTGGCAGTTCCAGATCGTAAAGTCTTCCTTGTTCCCTGCTCGCGGTGACAAGTCTTTGGGATCTCGGACGTCTTATTTGGTCATACGCCTCGAACGCTTGCGGAATGTCTTTCGCTTCGTACACCATGGACATGATATTGCTCATGGCCAGGGCGTCTTCGATAGCCATGCCGGCACCGGCGCCATTGTGAGGTGTAGATGCGTGCGCAGAGTCACCAAGGATACAGATTCGTCCTTTGGCATAGGTCTCCGCTGGGGAATGATCGAATAGCGCCCAGATATCAGGTTTCTGCATCATACCGATAATGTCTTGAACTGCATCAACCCAGCCGGAAAAGTCACTGTACATGTCCTCCTTCTTCATTGGCTTGACCCACTGTTCGTCCTCCCATCTACCGTCATGCTTCGAATGAAAGGCTACCACGTTCATCGTATTACCCTTTTCGATTGGAAAAGTGAGCACGTGGCCATGATGTCCCAGCCAGAGCTGACTGTTACGTGCAATATCGTCACCAAGCGCTTTCACTGCCTCTTCCATCGGTATCAATCCTCGATATGCATACTTGCCTGTAAATTCGGGGTTTGAAGCTGGATTGTCCTCACCGAGTATGATCTTCCGGGTCTTCGACTTGACACCATCACAGCCAATGACAGCGTTGTGCTTAGCTGATGTACCGTCCTGAAACTCAAGGATCACATGGTCTTCGTGCTGTGTGATATTGTCAAGGCGCTTGCCGAAATGCGCAATGTCCTTTGGTACCAAAGCAATAATCTCATCTAGGTATCTTGCTCGGTGGACACTCGACTGCCCCGTAGGACTGTGTAGATCGAGTACGTGTCCACCCACCCGGCTCGACTTGTCCTCTCCAAGTCGGAACTGGAACCAGTATTTGGCGTTCTGGGGATTTGGATTGTTGGTCTTGCATTTCTCGAAAGCGGCATAGATAGCTGGATCTATCAAACGCATCGCCTCCTGGGCGTTGGGACCGAATGAAACGCCTGCGCCTATCTCTGAGAACGCAGCTGCGGCTGTGCGACTGTGAGTGCATGATCTGGTGTAAAACTGAAAGAAGAATCAATGAATCGTACCTTCATATATTTCTACATGAATGCCTTGGTGTCGCAAACCCACTGCGCAGCAAAGACCGCCAATGCCGCCACCCACTATGGCAACTGTATATTCGCGGTCTTTAGTCATCATCGTCCTTTCTGGCTCTAAAACCCCTGGCGATCACACTCGTAAATTGGGGTAGAAGACTTGAAGGGAAGTACAGGTAGCAGGCATGCACGAGTGATCACTTGATTGGCACGAAAGAAGCGCGTTTGCTGTCACACACCATCAGGAGAATGTGCATGTCCTAAAACCTTTGAGTGAAGCAGACCCGCGAATGTTATAGCTGTTGCAGATCGACATACAACGTGTCCCGCATATCAGTGCCGTGGGACCCGTTGCGGAGGTGCTGGCTGGGCGGAGAAGTCGACCACCATGGATGATTGCGTCTTCTGACCGATCGGCTGTAATATGTGTTATGTTGACTTGACTCGTACAGCATCTTTGGACGTGTAAACATGGTTGCAGATACGTCGTACAACATGTGGTGTCGTTTGCGGCACAAGCCATAGTGATACAAACGGTCGGATTCGTGCTATCAGCTGCTGAGCTGGCCTGACGTTGCTGGTCACGTGCAGCTGCGGTAGAGCACTGCCAAGCCTTCGGCCACAGACGCAGGAGATCCGGGCATTACCTCTGCGCGCGCAACCCCCCAGACCGACCTCAAGTCCCCGCGAGTCAATTGAAGGTCCCTTGCGACATCATTGATATCTGTTGTCTATTGATCTAGTCTATCGTTTTGACTCTACTCTCTCTGACACCCCCGAGACACGGCGACCGACGCTGAAGCTCTGACCGACAACGTTACCCTGCGTGCTCTCTTGCGTTCTCCACCGAGCAAATCGACATCGACAACCGAGCAGTAACGACACCCCTTCTCGCGCATTCGAAACGCGTATCACGAACACTTTCTAATACTAAAGCCTAGTTTTTGGTCTCGCCAGTCGATCGATTTTGGAGAACGACAAATACTCCCGAAGAAGGCATACGTGGTGGATTTGAAAAGAGCACAATTCATACAAGCGGAGCGCAAAGGAGCGACTCTTGTTACATGAGGCTTGTCGACTGTTCCCATGTACAAGAAAAGAAGATCAAGGCGACCGACTCCCCTCCTCGCATAAGTTTTGACTCCTGCCAATACGCATACCAAGCCGTCTCCTTTCACGTTTGGCTCGACCGACAGTACACCTTTTCATCCTTAGATGGCCGATGGTGTCTTCCGGTTCCCAGGAGCCGGCCCTTCCTATCTCTATCAACCGCAGAACCAACAACCTCATAATCCACGGCATTTCCAACACCAACGGAACGGCTCTCCAGTCAACCCTCGAATAGGATTTCACACCAACGATACGCCGTCACCAAATCGCTCTCCCGGGACACACTCGCCCGCTTTCAACATGTTTTCTCACGGCCAACACCAAAGCCAGCACTCGCTACTAAACGGCGGTCAGCCTCATCATCGGTACCAGATGCAGATGAACATGCCTAAAGGCTATCCAGGGTCAGCGTCACAACATCAAGGAGCACATGGCCAACACCAGCATCTCGATCACGCGTCAACAAATGGTTATGGCAGTCACCAGCACAACATGTCGTCAAGCACCCTCACAAGCTCTACACCGCATTTCACCCCGGCTCACCTACAGTCAAACACCCCGGTAGGCAACCACTCGGCACTGAGCAGGCCAAATGGAGTACACTGGGATGAACAAATTCGGGTAGCGCAGCAGACAAGAGAAGCGATTGCTCCACACTACTATGCCAGGAACTCTTCAGGCTCGAACAAGCAGACTACAGGGGCTTTACAGGATGACACCAAGAAAGACGACGACAAGACCCGGAAGTTGAAGCCTTTGCAAGGGTCAAAGGAAGAGAAACATATATGGGACGCTCTCGATTTCAGTGGACAAGGGCTTCGATCTATTTCTTCCTTCTTGTTCCGCTACCCTTTCCTGGAGAGCCTGTATTTCAACCGCAACAAACTCAGCTGGCTTACACCTCAAATCGGTCAACTGAAGTGTTTGACTTATCTTGATCTCTCACAAAATCATCTCGATGCTTTACCGGCCGAGATCGGAATGCTCACTAATCTCAAGACACTGCTTCTGGTCGACAATAACCTCGAAAGTTTACCGTTCGAGTTGGGATACCTTTACAAGTTGAAGACTTTGGGCATTGACGGCAATCCTCTGAACGAGGAGATAAGAAACATCATCGCTGAAGAGGGCGTTTCAGGTCTCGTGAGCTACATGAAGGAAAATAGCGAGAGTACGTACTACTGTCTTTTTTATTCACACTGTGTCAGCTAACGAGAAGCAGCTCCTGCCCCACCAGAGGACCGAGAATGGCATATTCTGGACGAGACGCCAATGGCCGCCGCCGAACAAGATCGCTTCACCATCTTCGACCAAAACATTCTCTGCCCAACATACGTCAATTCAACACAGTACCCATACGTGCCTTCGGGCGCGCTTGCGTGGGAGCACCGTCGCGATGTCATCATGCGTGAAATTCGGTTACGCGACGCCGACATCATCTGTCTGCAGGAGATCAACTCGGAATGCTACAATGAAGACTTCCGGGAGACACTTGCACATCAAGATTATCGTGGTGTATTCTGGCAGAAGTCGAGAGCACAAACAATGGCAGATAGGGAGGCCAAACGTGTGGATGGATGTGCGACCTTTTACAAGGGTTCAAAGTACATCCTACTCGACAAGCAGATCATCGACTTCCGAAAGATGGCCATCAACAGAGCCGACATGAAGGGAGAACACGATATATTCAACCGTGTCATGGTAAGAGACGATATCGCAACAGTCACCTTCCTTGAGAACCGCATGACTGGATCACGCTTGATTATTGTCAACACCCATATCTTCTGGAACCCTGAGTTCGCCGATGTCAAGTGTGTACAAATCGCTATTCTCATGGAGCAACTTGCTCAGCTCTCGGAAAAGTACGTCAAGTGGCCTGCTTGCTCAGAAAAAGAGAAGAAGGGATTTGAGTTCGCCAGCATTGACAGTGACACCGAGAGCGAGACGCCGAGAACGCCGATGCCATCAATTCAATACACAAAGGCTACCGACATCCCGCTGGTTGTGTGCGGTGACTTCAACTCCACTCCGGGATCTGGACCATACGATCTTATAGCGCACGGATCGTTGTCAAACTCACACGCGGACCTCTCCGGAAGGAGCTACGGTGCATTCACGCGAGACGGTATGCACCATCCTTTCAGCCTCAAATCGACATATTCGAACATTGGCGAGATGGAGTTCACCAACTACACTGCGGAGTGGCAAGGAGTTGTGGATTACATCTGGTACTCCACCAACGCGCTTAACAACACTGGACTTCTGGGTGAGATCGATCGCGGCTACCTGCAACGCATTCCCGGATTCCCCAGCTACCATTTCCCCAGCGACCATCTTCCACTATTTGCGGAGTTTGTGGTCAAGGGCAAAAAGGAGAAGAAAGTGGTAGAAGCCGACTTTGGGCCCCAGCGCGATCGTCACCGGAACTAAGACCTGGGTTCGGAGTTTTGAATCGAGTGCTTTTGTTGTCTTTGGGTTCCGCGACATACTTCGAAATCTTTTGATTAAGAGCCCAACTACTTGTATGTACAGGGTTTTAGCGCCGTACGATTGTTTGAGTCCACTCTCTCTCTTTCTCTGCGTCTTGTCTCTAGGCGCAATCAACAAGAACAACACCTTTGTTTTTTCCGTTTTTGTTCTCACGCATGACGAAAGGGGTGGCCGGATTGGGTATTGAACGCGACATGGGTCGGGAAAGATAACGGCGCAGCGAATCGTTTCTTTGCGTTTTGGCGGAGGGCGTGGCCGGCGGAGAACCAGGAAATGACTGGATGGGTTCAGGAACAGCGATGTCAGGTGTCGATGGATGGGCGCTTTTTTTCTATTATCTTTGCTGGAAGAGGGGGTTTTGATCTTACGTATTTGAATTGTGTGGCGGGTTTTGATGGTGATAGGTAGTGTTGTGAGGTGGTTGAATGCGCTTGATCTCGTCGATCAGTCGATCCGGTTGATGGATCGAGGTATGGCGTCTGCACTCTCTGAATACAACCTCTCTCTTGCTCTTTGAGCAGTTCTTAACTTCTCGTCTCTCATAACGTCGTGGTGTCTTCGACGACACGTCCGTCAGTCCTCTTCATCCAGTCGCAGACCCGGCTTCGTCGTCGTGCTCGTCGTCAGTAAACGTTGCCCCGGAGTCATCCTCCTTCCACAGTCCGACCTCCTGATCCGGCATCTCCTCCTCGCGACTGAAGTGACTCTTCCTACAGACCCACACCTTCCCCTTGAAGCCCACGCGGTCATTAGTGACGTATTTCCTATCACTCGGATCTCAGGCCACGACCGCGTTCTTCTTACTCCGTTTCGGCTTCTTCGCACTCACGGCCGCGACTTTGTTCTTCCTAGTCGCGGTCAATACATCTCATCTCCTCTCAACGACTCTCACAGAAATACATGCTCGAGCCATCGCGGCAGCATGTGAGGGTACCGTGTAGCACATCAGTACCCTGTTGTAGGTTGTGTATCGGTAGTATTCGCTTAAGGGTATCGCCGAGTCTTAGCTCAAGGTCAGTGTGGAACTACTATACAGGCAGTGGGATACACACCTGAACAGGGTACTGATGTGCTACACGGTACCCTCACACGCTTGTATGTTCGTAGTCATGTGACTGCAGATGGGACTGAGACAGAGAAAGAGAAGACTCACCACGCGCCGCCGTAGCGGTAGTGCGGATGTGCTGCGTCGCCGTCTACCGCGCCGCCGCTGACTGTGGTCCAGCATTTGCCGGGACATACCATGTGCCATTTCTCTGTCTCGTCGATTTGGCACCGGATCAGCACGTCGCGTCTTGTGTGGCACAGTGTGCAGGGTTTGCTGTGATCGGCGGGATCGGAGGAGGAGAGAACCATTTTTGTTGTGTGGTAAGAATAGGCCGGTAGATGGGTGATAATCAAGAAGTTGCGTGTGTGGATATACTTACTTGATGTCGCGGCACGACTTGAGGTGCTCGCGGTTGACAATATAAGTGGCACTCATTAATATGGTGCTTAGTAACACATCAACCGTTCAATGCCTAAATTTAAGGAACTATGTATAGATTTAATGCCTATAACTAATGATAAAATGATGAGTGATTGATTTAGATAATTACAACAGCTATCTATCTAATAATAGACAGCTGATGGCATACACAGTGTCCTAAAAGGCTGAGACTGGCGTTGTATGTGCCACTTATTTTGTCCACCGCGTGAGGTGATGCTGTGACTGGTGAACGATGTGGCGCCGATATACCGTAAAGTTTAAGAATGCTCTGCTTGCGCACACAACGATGATGCAGTCTAACACACTTCTGATAGCACCGCGAAAGTCTCGAATTCATGATTGATCTATTTCATTTCGATCGCTACATGTGTCGGAGAAACGCCCATAACACTGCACATCACACCTCTGGTAGCACAGTTTTAATATCGATTCCAATTTCATGTTCATTCAATAACGCTAGATGTGCTGAGAACTCTATCGTCCTAACCCGTCATACCAATCACTCTTAGATAGCTGGCGCAGCGGCACCAGATACCGATTGCTCAGGGCTCTGGTAGTTAGGAATACCTGGATGGACACCAACACGCTCCTTTGCCAGCAAATCGACCAAAAGAGGGTTTGGGCGGTTAGCCCGCTCTGGCTGAAGTGAGCTTACGGTCTGCTTGTACTGACGGACCTCCTTGCAGTAAGCGTCAAAGAGGTAGGAGCTGTCAAGTGGACCGCCCTTGGCTTCTGGGTGGAACTGTGTGCTGAATATTGGGCGGTGCTTGTGGATCATGCCCTCGTTTGAGCCGTCGTTGAGGTTGATGAAGTACTCCTTGTAATCAGATGGCAAGGTAGAGGCGTCGACGGCGTAACCGTGGTTCTGAGAGGTAATGTGGCACTTTCCGGTGCTCAAGTCGAGAGCTGGAATGTTGTGGGCGCGGTTACCGTACTTCATCTTGATGGTCTTCGCTCCGATAGCCATGGAAAGCAGCTGGTGACCAAGACAGATACCCATGATTGGAATCTGAGACGTCTCCATAAGCTTGCGGAGGTTGTCACTAGTCTGCTGGCAGTGGGTTGGGTCACCTGGACCATTAGAAATGAAGACACCATCGAAGTGACCAGCGATCTTGTGGATTGGATAGTCCCATGGCAAGCAGGTAACGGAGGCTCCACGAGAGACGAGAGATCGGAGGATGTTCTCCTTGACACCGCAGTCAATCAATGCAACGTGCATGTCACCGGCTGGAGACGGGACGTGGAAAGGCGCCTTTGTGCTGACTCTGCGAACCAGGTTGATCGACGAGGGGTCTTCGAAGGCCTCATCTTCGTCTGCATCGTACTCTTCACCAATGACAATCTTGCCGAGCGAAGAACCTTCTTCACGAAGGTGAGTAACGATTGCGCGAGTGTCGACACCGCTAATCGCTGGAACGCCTTCTCGGGCGCACCACTGGCTCAAACTCTCGACAGCAGTCCAATGGCTGTATTGGAGCGCGACATCGGCGACGATGATACCAGCTGCCTGGATGTTTGGCGACTCGAAGTACTTCAAAAGTCCAAACTCGTCCTTGACAGAGGATGGAACTCCGTAGTTGCCGATAAGAGGCTGGGTGAAAACCAAAATTTGACCACGGTAAGATGGATCGGTCATGGACTCTGGATATCCAACAAGCGACGTGGTGAAGACGGCTTCTCCACTGATGTTTGTTTTTGCGCCGAAGCTCTTTCCATGGTAAATCGGACCATTCCTGATGGTAAAGGTAGCTCTCTCGTAGCTTGGCGCTGTGCTGCGGACAGATGTGCGCGCATTGGTCGTGGCTCTTGGAGTCTCGGAGACGACATCGGCCTTGCCTCGAACTTGGAAACCAATTCTGATGACCTTGTTGAACGTCGAAGCCGTGGGCCTCAAGGCGGCGGACCGGTAAAGGTTTGGCAGCATTTTGATTGTGGTGTGTGTGTGGGTTGTAGATAAGGGTATATAGCTCGGCGAGAGGACTGCTTCAGTTCACGGAAGCCTTCCAGAGGTGGTCAGAGATGTAATCTACAGCATACGATCGTTAGTTATCAATTCGTAGTAGGAGTATATTGCTCAATGTCGCTCTCGAGGCTCGTGACTCAGGCTAACGCGCTTTGCCAAAAGCGCTCGAAAGAGGTTACTGAGATGGTATTTACTGACCTTGAGAAGTGAAGAGAGTAGCCGCAGAACGCATCGACGCGAATGTCGGCAAGATGGATGTCAGGTTCTGAAGGTGAATCGGATAACCGAAGTTGATAAGAGAAGGAAAAATAAGCCGGTAAGATATGCAGTCGGTTATCTACAGTGAAGCTTTCTCGTCACCGCAGTTTGAGAGTGGGTCTGCAGTCACGGTGCAGCGAGAACGGCCACAAAAGATCGACGGCCTTGGCGCGATATCGCTCGGCACAAAGGACACAGAATCAGAGCTCACATAACAATATTATTTATCCACGAGCAGCCTCGTGTTTATGGAGAACAGTCACATCGCAAAATTCAGACACAAATGTCAGTAGATGTTTCCGGCTGTGGATAAGTAATAGGTAAATAACCGCGCTATGCTTTTCGTTTCTACCATCCACGTGCTTAAAATGCAGTTTTGGTATATTCGTTTGAGATGTCTTCAAGCTCGAACCTCCTTCACGCTCTGAGCGGGTTGATCATCTTCCAGATCTTGTTGATCGGGTGGATCTAGGCTCGGGCTTCGGCGCAACTTTTGGCTGGGCAACCTTGACTGCAACGCCTTTGCCCTCCCTTCGTGGCGCCGACTTGGACTTCTTGTCCTTGGGCCGACGGTCTTCGCAGTGGACGTGGCCGAGCTTGTCCAGCGCGTATCCATTCTTCCACTTGAGACACCTCTCATTGGTAGAGGATGTGTCAACGTATGTCTTGTGCCTGGTACTGATGCGAGCGACCGGGTGGCCGTCCCCATCTTCTTCCTTCTTCGCTTTGTCCGCGTCGTTGTTCTCCTTGAGCTTCTCCATGGATCGCGCAATATCCTCGCGCCACAGTAGGAGCTCCTTGTGCAGAGCCTTCTCGCGATGACCGCGATCATCTAGCCATCCGATCAGTTGGTCAAGGCCGTCTGTATCGTCCAGATAACCCCATTCGGTTGCACGGTGGATGCTTGTCGGACCCTCTTCTTTTGTCTTTCGCTCTGCTGGCGTCATCTGGTGTTCATGTCTGTATTCATCCAGCTCGGAGTCTTTGACCTCGATGAAGCCTTCTCTTTCCTCGTCCACAGGACCCTGAACCCAGATGCGACCATTCATGTATCCGTACTCGGAGGCCGTACTGTCAGGCATACCTTCAAAGGGCATACCGTTTCGTTCGAACCAGATGTACCGATTCCAGAAGCGATCACGTCCGAGTGTTTTCGTCCGAGCGCAGTTAGCTTCACGAAGATCTTTGTCGCAATCTGCAATTTCGTCTTCGCATTCTCGAACTTTCGCCAGTTCATCCTGCATCAGTTTGAGAATCTTTTTGTACTTCCTGAGCTTATCGTTGGAAGCTTTGGCGGCCTCCAGTTTTTCGATGCGTTCGCGCTCTTTACGCGCGAGCTCTTCTTCTCGCTTGCGCTTTCTATCACCAGGTCTGCGCGCGGATCGTGGCGCGTCTTCGTCGCCATCGGATATGGATGCGCCATTCGTCTCGAGTGTGTCGTCGACATCGCCGTTCGTCAAAGTTGGTGTATCGTTGGTCATCGAGATGTCAACCTCGGCGTCAGGATTTGCGGTTCTCCTTTCCTGCTCCAGCCTGTTGTTCTCGGCAATGCTATTACCGTTAGTACTGTGACAACCTAGATACATTTGAACCTACTGTTCTTTCCTCTTGCGCTGGTGCTCGACCTTCTTCTTGCGAATCTTGGTCATTTCCTCGGAGATTTCTTCGAGATAGTTGCGGATGGCCTTGGTCGGAAGTGAGAGCATCACAATCTCGTGGAGTGCGGAGATGCGTAAATTGATGTCGAGGGTAGCGTATCTGTGCTTTGCCGTTTCCTGAGTTGGTTCGTCGTCCATAGGTGCCAACTCGGACAAGATTTTGTCGCACAGCCCTTTGTGACGATCGTCCATAGATAGCTGGTTGATGAGACCGACGATGATTATCTGCCAGCCTCCGTCCACGAAATCACGCTTTTGGAGCCTCTCGATCCAGGAGGTTTCACCGAGCATTTCTTCCGCCTGATGAGTCTGTTGAGTTTCGTCTTTCATCTCCACGTCGTCCGCCACATTCTGCACCTGGCTCAGCCTGCTTCGCGTGGCGTGCGCTGGAGCGTCCAATGGGGTAGCTGGCTCGCTGTCCATTTTGTCCTCATCGTCGTTCTCATCCTCAGATTCGTCATCTGGCATTTCTGGCAAGCGACAGAGAACTTCACCGTCGTCATCCACCAGCTGTTTCAGCACCGCGCAATGTATCTCCTCGAAAAGCTCACAGGTGATGTCGGGGGAAGAGAACTTCATCGAGTCAAAGAATTCATCAAACGTGAAGGAATCGAGATAGTAGACCTCGGCCAGTACATTCAAGGTATTCCAAAGTTCCAGCATATTGCCGACTGAAGCCATGCACAGACCGGTCTCCGGGCACGGGCTTCCATCTTGAGGTGCGAGGAATTTGAGCCTTGGTCGGTGACTGCCGTCGTGCTTTATCGGTACATCCAGATCCTCTGTCGGGAACTTGAGTGGTGGTTTGACCATTTCCATTTTGGGAACAACTGCCGTGAGGTCATACTGACCTGGAAATGGGGTTTGAGACTGTTGCTGCATTGCTAATTGCTCTGGGGTGAAATCAGAAGCCGTGAGATTCTTTCCTTTGCGTCCCTTAACCGAGTTAAAGTGTCCAGAGAGTCGGGGTTGATTTGCCAGGGAGTTACGGTCCGCCGCAGCTCGAGCACCTTGTTGGAGGTGAGGAGGAATCTCCATTGGTAGTCGGTATTGAACAGCAAGGTGTTCCTTGACCAACCACGGCGCGCCAGTCCAGGCTTCCCTTTGCAGAGAGTGCTTCAGAAACGCCCTAAGATTCTGCTTGGTGAAGACATTGCGATTGCGCCTGACGTGGTTCTCATCTAGCAGGGCTTCGTGACCGGGCTGGTCTTTGAGCCGGACAAAGTATCTGGAGAACGCAGCACGCATTATTGAACCGTCTGGGTGTCGCAGCTCCGGAAATTTGGCCTTCTCTCGAACCAGGCCTTCCATTTGCTCCCCCTCTTCCATGACAACAGTCACTTCTTCCCCTGGAAAGAAATCATTCCGGAAGTCGTCGTAGACATGTGTGACTAGCTCGTCAATACGGGGGACCTCCGAGAACTGAACTTTCCGTAGGATCGGGTCGCGGAGAGCATCAGGGAATACCTTCTCGATATCGCTTGAGCTGTCGTTCTAGCAAGTGTTAGATTAGAGGTCGCCATGCTAGGTTCGGAAGATTCGCACCTCTGACATGATCGCTGCCCAAAAGTCCATCCCTGACTTGCCATTAATAGCATCGGTGAACTTTCTCTAAGTAGTGTCAGCAATCTTAGGAGTGCGATAGTATCATGCGGCGTACCTGGCGCAAGAAGTCGTATCTGAGAGGTCATCAGCAGAGTCCGCGAGGGTATCAGCCACATCACGAACGCACCTTCTCAGATAGTTCTCATAGCTTGTAAAGATTTCCCCGGTCACGGGGATCTCCCAGATCTTGGAAATTAGGCGTCAGCATTTCCGGCCATAACCTCAATGGAATCTAGAGGCCGTACCTCCGCATTATTGTCTATCCGCGCTGGGGGACTTTCGAAGACTACTGGCTTGCGCTTGTACAGGACCTATGTTGACTCTCAGCCTAGCCCTTCCTGCTTATGTCATAACTCTGTACCATCTTCAGTCCGGCTCGACAGCCTGCAAGCCGGACGACACGCCTAGCAGTGGCAGAACCAGGTGGGTAGGTTTCCTCAGTATGAATTGTCGAGGCAGGGGAGATGGTTTCAAGGTCGCCGGAGCTTGTTGTAGTGTTTCGTAGATGAATGTGATTGTTCGACGCGTTTCCAGGCAGAAAAGCTGATCAACTGTCTTCAGTTGTGTTGCTCAAGGGCCAGCGAGAGTAATTTGGTCCAGCGACGCGTATAAATTACGCGAATAGACGGTCGGTCTCGCCGGAAACGGAGCTGGAGGTGATGGAGAATTGAAGCGCAGTGATGAAGGTGGTCGTGGTTGAGGGAATGAAGAGAAAAAGAGAGCAAAGCCGGAGCAGGAGAGGTAGAACGCGGGCATGGTGGGTTAAAGGGTGCGGTAGGCAAGCAGTGACAAGTTAAGCACGACAAGCACCGGGGTTTTGCAGGCGGTTCATCGTGAGCACGCAGCCAAATGATGCACTTACCAGCATGACGGACTGAAGACCCACAAGCTCCCGCAAGCCATTCCTCAAACGGATCAGCTCGAGGCTTCGATTGGGTGAATTAGAGTCGAGACTAGCGGCCCGCTCCGGCTCTGCTCCTCAAGATTCTCCTCGAAGCACCTGGGGCACCCTTGTGTTTGTACTCGTGTCAGAGTGCCAGCATTTCAGCGTCCATATCGTGGCATGTTTGGACTCTCTGTGATCGCAAAAAGATATAGATTCTTGGGTAATGCCTTCCGCGCGCAACCTCGCTGCTTACATTCGTGTTTGATCCGCGTATCCGCTCTTCAAGGGCATGCTGCCCTCACCAAGGTCTTTATTGCAACGGATTTGATAGTCACCTTACATCTGCTTTCGTCTGCAACACATCGGTCGAAGACGATGATGATTAGATATGCGCTTTTTCGCCACTTCCGAGCATTAGGAGCGTTACATGGTGAATATCTCGATCAAACAGCATGGAAGACAAGCAAGTCATAGGCCTCATGGACTTAACAATGGTGTGGTAGCTAAGAAAGAGCTATTGATTCATAGCCATGTTCTCGCTGAGTTCTTTTGCGCAACGGAACATAGAGCAACCGAGTGCTTTTGTCATGCCGTACTAAGACGTGAAGTGGACGACCAGTAGTCCAATCCAGCTTCCAAAAACACCCAAGGCGGAGTAGGAGCTGGTGAACATCAAAGGCAGAAACTCCAATCTTGCCCCGAACACCAGTTGATGAATCAAAGAACAATAGGCGATCAGGGGTATAGCGATGGCAATGTAAACAAAAGTAAATCTATCCAGGAGAAACACTCGTGGACGTGATGACCTGTTAACTGTTAGCTTGCGACGAGGCCGAAATCGTCAGGGGACTTACGCTGGAGCAACCCGCTCAAACGCCAGCAGGAACAGGATCAGCCAAAGAATGGTGTACACGGTCTTGATCGGAAACTCTTGTGTGGTGAAGAGGAGTGGGAAAAGCGACACATGGCCAGAAACCGCAAGAGGGCGGAACGCTCCGAGATAACGGCGATCTTTGACCGCCAGCAAACTGAAGGGAATTATGACGAGGAGAATGGCCTTTTCGTGCACATGCCAGCCGAAAAGAAACGATGCAAAGCTGCAAAGAGTGATTGCTCCGACAAAATCGTCCCACGTCGGCGAGAAGAAGACCTTGAGCAGTGCAGGCTTTGAGCACGTTAGCATGCCTGCTCTGCACTGGATGAGGTTGACTTACAATTTGCGCGGCCAAAGTAAGGGTAGCGGTCACACGAGGAGAAATATCAGGAAGCACAGCAAAGGACGTATCTCCAACCAAGCCTCTGGTGACGCTTCTGACTGCTTCTTGGTTCACCGGTAGCTTCAGATACGGAGCCACTAGAAGGGTCAGTATACCATCATGGGCACGAGGTTTTCTGCTTACAGAAAATGAGGACTCTGTCGGTGAAAGAGTACATTGCCCACACGTTGGGCGCCCAGTAAGCATGGCATAGACCTCGAGAAAATGGGAAGAGACGACTCATAACTTGATCCAGCTGGCCCCAGTACACGAACGGACCGAAGGCTGCAGCAAAGATTGCCACCAGACTGATCCCAAGTTTGAAGCAATTGCCAAAACGGGGAAAGAAAGAGTTGCGCGAGAGACAGTATACTCGGCCGAGGTAGGCAGCATATGCTAGTGCAATATAGAGGTAGATGTGCTTCATGCAGAGGAGCACAGCGAATATGATTCCACTGAGCAGTAGCCTAGACTGCTGGCGCGCGAGAACAATCGACAGGATCAAAACGCCGTACATGAAGCCATTGTACTGAAAGTGGATGTGATCGATGACTAGTAGTCCAGGGGAGAGAAATATCGAGAGCGCTGCGACGTGGGACGCTTTTCGTAGAGACGGCGGGCTCGACTTGACGAAACTAGTCGTGTGTGAGCGACAATTTTGAAGATATCCTTTCAACGTACAGATGAAGTGAGTAGAGGAGCACCAGCTCAGTAGCAATTACGGTCGCTCTCTGAAAGTAGACAGTCTGCCAACTATCATAATTCAGATTCTTGATGACCAGCATTTCCGGATCAACGTAGCGTGCAAGCTGTGACATGGCCCATTCGAAATAGGCAAAGAATGGTGGATAGTCCAGAGTCCATTCTGATGTCTGTTCGTAGTACCAATCCCTGACCGGAAGAGAGTTCGTGATGGCGAGCCAGTTGCGGTGCACCTCGAAATCTGTAGATTTATATGCCGGCCATAGTAGAACCTTGAAGGCTGTAGCAACAACAGCTGTTTGGGCGAAGGTGGGATATAAGTCGTCCATCTCGACATGTGCCATTATTTGTATATGAACCTCGGATGTTGTTGTGTATAGCCTTGCATGTTACTGTTCAGATGTTGATTGACTTCAATGCAACAACAAGGACACGCTTGTGATGTTAATTTGTGGAGGCGCCGTGGTTGTGTTGGAGTTTCCTGTTTGCAAAAGTCGTGGTTTCCATCTGGCTGGTACCTTTTCTTGGCACTTGCCGTTTGCGCTTTCCCGCGGTTGGCTTTTCCTGCATGTGGTGCCGCGTAATGATAACCTCGAACCAAGTCGTACTACCTACACCTTGACCTTTCCTTCCATCATCTATTGCATACACGTCTACTGCTGCATCATTTCGCGATGAGCTTCGTCTGCATGCCATCAATGTTCTCCAACATAACATCGCACACGTGCGTAATGGTGTCAGGTCCACACATCACTGCCAAGAGCTTTAGTTGGGTTAGTGATCAGGGGTTGAACTTGCGACACGGACATCGGTGCAATGCTTGTTTCTGGCAGTCTCATCGTCCAGGCGTTCTGACGCACTGAATGCAAGTCCAAGGGTTGCGATTAAGCCTGGTACTTTTCTTCTCCTCGTTCTTCTTCACGACTGTTCGATCTGCAATTCTCCCAATGCAGCCGACAGTCCCTTGATTCGCTCCTTCACAATGATTTTCATGTCTCGGAGACTCCTTGCTTTTATCGTTGTCTCTGTACTATTCGTCTTGTCATGTCTTTACCTTACAGACTTACCTTTGCCCGACTCGGTGGCAGGAACACTTCATGTCCAACACCGTGGTAGATTTCTCTGGAAAAACGTCAAACAGCGTCACCCTGTGGCTTCGTTCCACCGTCTACCTTCTGGTCCACTCGCAACAATCGGCCGTATCCAGCACAACTTCGATACAGAGAGTGAAGCAGATCGTCGAGTAAGAGAGCGTAGAAGAGATGCCGTAAAGGAGAGTTTTCTGCATTCGTGGGAAGGATACAAGCACAATGCCTGGTTACAAGACGAGGTGTCTCCTTTGACTGGGAACTCCAACAACAACTATGGAGGATGGGGAGCTACGCTGGTCGACTCTCTGGACACTTTGTGGATTATGGGCTTGAAGAAGGAGTTCGCTGTTGCTGTTCATGCGTTGAAGAAGATCGATTTCTCGACCTCGCCGTTACTAAAAATTAATGTTTTCGAAACCAACATTCGCTACCTGGGAGGTTTGCTTAGCGCATACGATGTGTCAGGTGGGAAGGACAAGGTCTTGCTGGACAAGGCTGTCGAGCTTGGAGAGATGCTGTATGTTGCATTCGACACCCCCAACCGAATGCCTGTGACGCATTGGGACTGGCTCAATGGCGCACAAGCGGGTGAACAGCATGCGGACTCGAACACTGGACTCGCGGAGATAGGATCATTTACACTCGAGTTCACCAGACTAAGCCAGCTGACCGGCGACCCGAAGTACTTTGACGCTGTACAGCGAATCATGGACGTCTTCGACGAGGGTCAAAACACAACGAAGCTACCTGGTTTATGGCCCACCATGTTCAACGCTCAACGCCTTGATTTCACTAGGACCACATCATTCACAATGGGAGCAATGGCCGATTCATTCTATGAATACTTGCCGAAACAGCATCTCCTGCTCGGTGGTAGGTCAGAGCAACTAGGAAGGATGTACGAACAAGCGTTGGCTACTGCCAAGGAGAAGCTCTTTTTCAAACCGCTGACGCCGGAGAATCACGATATCCTCATGTCCGGCACCATACAGCGCATGTCTTCGGTAAACATCTACCTTCAGAAAGAAGGCCAGCACCTCACCTGTTTCCTCGGCGGCATGGTAGGACTCGGTGCCAAGGCGTTCTCGAATGATTCGGAGCTATTGACAGCACAACGGCTCACCGACGGCTGCGTGTGGGCGTATGACGCCATGCCTAGTGGAATCATGCCAGAAGTCTTTCTGATGAGGGAATGTACCGAATGGGACTGCGAATGGAGCAACGAGAGGTGGTACGAAGGCATCAAGCACGACGACCTCGATGCCAATGGAGAAGCTAGAAGACTCCCCCTTGAGCAGCGTGCGCAACTCGTTATTGACCGTCAGAATCTCGTACCAGGATTCACGAGAATCCAAGATCCGAGATATATTCTACGACCCGAAGCCATCGAAAGCGTCTTCGTCATGTATCGTATCACCGGAGACAAGACGTGGCAGGACAAAGCATGGAAGATGTTTGTCGCCATTGTGTCTCGGGCCAAGACCGACATTGCTTTTGCCGAGATTCAAGACGTATCAGTCAAGCAGAGCGAATTGTCCGACAGCATGGAAAGTTTCTGGACTGCAGAGACGTTGAAGTACTTCTACCTCATCTTTAGCGAACCAGACTTGATCAGTCTTGACGACTTTGTTTTGTGAGTTGGCTCACCGCTGGTGGTCCGATACTTTTGCTGACCTGATGCAGAAATACCGAAGCCCATCCACTTTTGCGGCCCAAAGCATAACGATGAAATGGTTACGAATACATTTGCATGGTCGGGCGTTCTGATATCCCATGCGAGCATCTAGAAGACGGTATATTGTACGATAAACCCTTTGTTATACAAGCATCCCTTTACAGAACCCTTGACATCTTGCAAAGCATGTACGTGATGCTGCAGACCGCTGAAGGCGTCGAGTGTATCTCAGCCGGCAAACTGGGCTTTTTCGGCGTTGACAGGTGCCGTAGCTCAACGCTAAGGTGGATGTGTTCCTGTCGATCAAACCCTGTCATGTACTTCGGAACGGCCAGTGATCGAGCGCTTTCAAACCGTCGTCAACAACAACTTGCTACATGAGTTGTCGGCGAATTATTGCAGATCGTGAGCAAAAGAACTATCTATGAGGATTGAGCAACAGAACCGCCTCATCTCATCCATAATAGCCTATTCGATAGTCATATTTCTTAGGGACCCTGGGTTTTGTTTAGCCTCAAGGCTCTCAAAATCATATTGCGGAGACCATTCCGGACATGGTATAGCGCCTCGAAGAGTAGGACAGATTGGGATGCTCATTTCGGCACCGCATCTTGGACCACCGTGAGGCCCATCGTCTCACAACCTCTGAGGTACAGTACAAGCATGTGCCCGTCTCGTCTTTCTGTTGCAACATTATTATCGCCCTCCTAGCGCTTGCGCTGCTTCATTCGCTCAACTTGTTCCTTGTTCTGACGGTACCATAGCACGTCCGGCGTCCCGTCTTTTCTCTCTTCAATATTCCTTCCACCCGTCTTCTATACTTTTACGATACACTACCTTTTCTTCAACCTCGCATCTTTGGCTCTGCGACTGTCGTCGCGTGCTGTATTCTTTATTGTCGCTCATTGTCGTCCACGACCTTTGCTCATTCTTTGCTTACTCTGTCATTCGCTACCTTATTACCTTCTGGACATTCGCATTCCACCAACCTTCTTCGCCAATCCTCTACTTAATTGTCTTACCAGTTGGACAACACCTGCATTTTGCATTCATTATCAGCTGTATATTCGACGACTCGAGAGTTGAAAGAGCAGGGATTGACACACAAGCTTTGGTTTAGTCGACGCATTCTTTTCCGCCATATTGTTCCGTATCTGTACGTTACAGCGCTTGACTACTGTTGGAGTAATCGAAGCCTTCACTGGATCCGACTCGTTCAGTAGAACAGCTCCTCAATCGATTCGGGTTGCACAGTACTACGACATTTACCACCATCGTCGCGGCTGTTCTTCTTCCAAGTCCGCGTGACGATTTCCTCTGCCGCATCTCTTGGTATCTTAACGAGCAAATCACTTTCTGATACAATTGTACGAGTCAGACAGGAACAATGACAGACAGCTTCGGATTCTCCCAGGCTGCATTCAATGGCAATCAACCCGGGTATGCCGACCGACACCCTGGTCGTGACCATATTCCCAACATCAACACTGGCCGTATAAACGCTCATGCTTACGGCCTGCCTGCAGACATGCAGACTCCCGGCACCGGTATGGATATGGCATTTACACCTCTTCTCCCTTCGAACTTGTTGGTGGGTAGTCCAATGCAACCCCAATCTCCGGGTTTCGCTTCTCCTCAGCTCCAGCCATTCTCAAGCTTTGCTCAACAGACGCCGCAGCGTCAGCAGAACTTCCAATACAACCCTTCTCAGCAGACCATGATGAGCCCACAATTGTACCAGAATATGATGTCCCCACAGACTCAGCACTCCTTCATGCCCGGTCCCCAGTCACCGAGTCTTGGAGGGTACGGTGGTTATTCTACTCAAGCGATGCCCATGATGACCACTGTTCAGGCACCAATGCCGATGGCACCAGGAGCCATGTCTTCACAAAGCAGAACAGTCTATCTCGGTAACATTCCACCTGACACACCTGCCGAAGAAATTCTCAGCCATGTCAGAAGTGGTCCTATCGAGTCTGTGCGTCTTCTGGCTGATAAGAACTGTGCTTTCATCTCTTTCCTTGACAGCGGTTCGGCCACTCATTTTCACTCTGACGCTATTCTGAAGAAGCTTTGCATTAAGGGACAAGATATCAAGATTGGATGGGGAAAGCCATCTTCCGTACCCACTTCGGTGGCTTTGGCGGTCCAGCAGTCCAGCGCCTCCAGGAACGTCTACCTTGGAAATCTGCCTGAGGAGACCACTGAGGATGAGCTGCGGGAAGAATTGAGCAAGTTTGGACCTATCGATACCGTCAAAATCGTTCGCGAAAAGGCCATCGGATTCGTGCACTTCTTGTCTATTGGTAATGCTATCAAAGCTGTCACACAGCTGCCACAGGAGCTCAAGTGGCAGCCTCCTCGTCGTGTCTTCTACGGCAAGGATCGCTGCGCTTATGTCTCCAAGACCCAGCAACAAAATGCGGCCCAGTATCTCGGTATCGCGCCTGGCTTCCAGGTCATCAATCACGCAGACCGTGAATTGATCTCAAGCGCATTGGCTCAGCAATCCGTTGCTGCCGCCGCTGTCGCGACTACTGCTGGCGGTACACAGAACGTCGGCAATCGAACCGTCTACCTTGGAAACATCCATCCAGAGACGACCATTGAAGAGATTTGCAATGTTGTCAGAGGAGGCTTGTTACATCACGTTCGCTACATTCCAGACAAGCACATCTGTTTTGTTACCTTCATTGACCCTACGGCGGCTGCATCGTTCTTTGCTCTTTCTAATCTGCAAGGTCTGATGATCCATAACAGGAGACTGAAGATTGGGTGGGGCAAGCATTCTGGTGCCCTTCCTCCTGCCATCTCGATGGCGGTCGCTGGTGGTGCGTCACGTAATGTTTACATCGGCAACCTGGACGAGACCTGGACCGAAGAACGTCTTCGTCAAGACTTTTCCGAGTATGGCGAGATCGAGCTCGTGAACGCATTGCGCGAGAAGAGCTGTGCATTCGTCAACTTCACCAATATTGCCAACGCTATCAAAGCGATCGAGGCGGTACGCAGCCTTGACGAGTACAAACGCTTCAAAGTCAACTTTGGAAAGGATCGCTGCGGTAACCCACCAAGACACATGTTCAATGGAGGCCAGCAACAGGGTCAACAACAAGAAGGTGTCTCATCTCCATCGCCTGTCAATGGTTTCCAGCCCAACCGTGGTCAAAATATCTCACCAGCTTCCGGATCTTCGAATCCTCTTCAGGGACAAACTGCTTCTGCCATCCTGAATGCGAGCGGCCACAATCCGTTGACGATGTATCTTGCTGCCGCTCAACAGCAACCTCAGATGCAGCAGGACTCTCACTCGCCACAGAATAATGTCTCACCATCTGGCTACCCGGCTTCGCCATCTCAGCAATCGCAGCAACATTCTCAGATGTCTGCCCAACAAGCATTCTATAGTAATGAGAACACCACTCGACCATCAAACAGCTCTTCGCTCCAGGCACCATCGCACTTTGGTCACCACGCCACTCACAGCATGAACTTTGGTCTCGGCAACGATCTTAGTAACCAGTTTGCGCAGACTTCTCTGGGCCACCGTCATCACCTCAGCGTGGGCGGAAAAGGCAGCAGTCACACTAGAACTCTCAGTCTGCCTGTCTTCAGTCAAGGACCAATTCCTTCACAGTTGCCACCTCAGCTGCTGGGTCAACACCAAGGCAGCTTCTCAGGACTCGGTGCTGGTCTCACGAATTTCGGCAACAACAGTGGAAGTAATGGAGGCTTCGGACTTGCCATCAACACAGACGGAGGCTTGCCCGGCTGGGCCGAGGAGTAGACTCGACATTCTTCGCTATACCCATTCCCGTTCATTGGACAGATTTTCTCTTTGATTTTGCTTCTTTCCGTGTCCGGATCTGGAAAATTGTTTTGGCAAATATGTGGCTTGTAATTCTACTGTCGTCCATTGGGTTAATATGGGAGCACGGTATAGGGGCTGAACGGGACTCAAGGCTGGTTGCAGGTTTCCAAGAGTAGTAGAGGCTTGATAAATTACCAAGATGGAGCATTGAGAAGGCTCAACCTTATACCATTGCGCATACTAAAAGTTCGATTTATATGTGATGCCATGTGAGACTATATTTCAAAATATACGTAAGTAGATCAAATAAACATGCATGTAAGACGACGAGCGTGTTTACCTGACGTCACTGTCACTGAACGCTTGGCGTTACATGAGTCGAGTCGAGTCGAGGGTCGTTTGCCGACAGGTCGTCGCACTCAACTTATAATAAGACAGCACAATGATGCATAACCGTGGCTAGTTCACAAATACGCCTCTGTCCTTGTTACAAGCGTCGAACATGTCAAGCATCCAGGAAAACATGGCGAGGGTTCGCGCTGACCTTGCAGCGCATGACACATCGCCTCAATCCCAGCACGACCGTATTGTTGAAGATCACGAGCGAATTCTGGCTGAACATGAACAAGCTATTCGAGAGCATGAACGACAGATGCGTGATCATAGAAGTTCTCTCGATGGTCATCGTAGACACAAGAGACGGAAAGAAGAAAGTGATGAGTCCTCAGCTGCGCGACCGAGCATGAAATTCAAGTTCAAGCACAGCGGCCATACTCGAAGGCCAAAGGCTTCGAGGAGCAGGACCCATAGTCGGCACACGGAGGAAGGTGAGATGGACGGCACATCTGGGCGGAAAGACGATGATCGACCAAGAGTGAATGCATCTCATCATGTTGAGGCGTTCACAGCTCACCCATTTGTGCGACCTTCTGCTTCACCTCCTTATCTGGACCCTACTATCGACGAGCAACAGCGAAGCAGAAGCAAGAGGAAAATTAGCGCAGCCTCGCCGGTGAAAGTGGAAGACGTGCCAGTAGATCCGGATCACGCTTTTCGTACGTCCCTATTCGATGCCCTTGAAGATGACGAAGGAGCAGCCGCGTATTGGGAGGGAGTTTATGGTGATCCCATCCACGTTTATCCCAGACCGGGCGTTCCTAAATCAGAAGACACCCGCGAGCTCGAAGGCATGAACGATGACGAGTACGTCGAATATGTCAAGCGCAAGATGTGGGAGCGTAAAAACCCGCATCTGGTGAAAGAGATGAAACTTCGAGAAGAACGAGAGCGAGAGAGGGCGCAAGAGAAGCAAAGGCAGAAGGAGCGGACACGGAGGACGGATCAGAACAACAAGTCGCGACACAATAGTGCGTTCATGCAAGACGTTGATGAAGCACTTGCACGTGGCTCGAAGCGTAAGGAGAACAAACGGTGGAGGAATGCATGGAATGTCTATACTACGAGGTGGGGCAAGATAGAGGCTGTCAACAATTCCGATCTGGCGGGACAAGCTCTGAAAGATGCGATACCCTGGCCTGTCGAGAGTGGCAACGTCGGAGCGGCAAGAAGGGAAGAAGTCGAGGCGTTCTTTGCGAACATGCCAGTTGAAAAAGACGAGACCAAGATCAACCGGCTGAAGCTTGAGAGGTTCCGATGGCATCCCGACAAGATCCAGCATCGATTTGGAGGTGCGAACGTAGATGCTGACACACTCCAGATCGTTACCGGCATCTTCCAAACACTTGACGATTTGTGGCTGGCCGAACGTCGGAAGAGTGTGCCGAAGTAGTATCGCCCTTGCCACAGATTGGGACAGCTGTGCGAGTTGGGTCTTTCCCACTCCTTCGTGTATCAAGATTGGTTTACACATGCCCTATAACCCTAGAAAGTGGCTGCTGACGACCAGACGCGGCTCGCCCTGGGGCATCGTACGGTTCGTATCGCGAACGAATCCTCTGAATCCTTCAAATCACAGAATGTGGTCGGCGTATTGAGCCGAACGTGGCTTCTCTTCATTCCTTGCTTGACCCCGAGCAACCAATAATTACTTCGGCATCCTCGGGCCGAACGTTGGTAAGACTTCAGTATGGTATGTCTATCATTTCAACGTTAGATCTGATTCTTCTGTCAAACTCTCTTTCGTGATCTCGTTGTTCGGTCTATACAATGTCTTGCCCTTCAGTCATTCGTTTCTGGCATGTCGCCATCACATTCGCTATATCATTGCAGTATTTCACCCTTCAAGTGGACGCACAAAGTGTTTGCAGTGCTGTGCCGGTCAATCAGACCACTGTTTATGTCCAGCCGGTATCGATCAGCACAGACATCGTGTCGAACACCACTTTCTATCCGATCCCCCAGGTAGCAGTAACAGTCACCAATGCACCGACCAGCTTCGATGGAGTCACAACTTTCTCTTGGACGACAGTATCGACAGAGAATCGAGTCGGGTCGGCGAGCAATACGACAGCGCTGACCACTGCAACCGCGGGTTCTGTCGACAACTGGCCGACTAGCAACTCAACGACGTTCGAGTATGGAACCGCGGCGCTCAGCACCGTTTCTCAATCGTCCAGCACCGGATCGCAATTGTCCACGACCGCTTCCCAAGCGTCCATCACCGCATCGCAGGTGTCCACAATCGCTGTTCAATCATCCCTCATAGACTCGCAATCGTCCATCAGCCTGTCCAGTGCTACCTCCGTCTCAAGTATCTCCAGCAGCATCGTCGTATTCTCTTATTCCTCAACCGTCACGTCAACAGCAGTCACAACATCACAGCCATATACCGCTAATTCGTCAGCGTTGACTACTACACCGTCATCGACCAATGCCACGTCCTTCGCGTTGATCATTTCAGCGCAACCATCCACTGACGCATCACCAGTCGTGGCTACTGCATCTCAACCATCCTCCGTCACATCATCCGCGATCACCAACGCACCGTCTGTTTCTGTTTCTGTTTCGCAGACAAGCTCTCCAACCACATACGCCACGAGATCTACGATCTCAGCTACTTCGACACCAGCACTCGACACTTTCATGCTGACGCTCACGATGCCAAATAAGTCCCAGAAGAGACAGTCAGGTACGCAGTACCTTGGCTCGAATGGGACACAAACAAACGACTGCACACAAGCTCCAGTCTACTCCATATCGTCGAACGGATCACTCACTGTGACAAGTGGTGGACAATCCTACATATACTCCGCAACCACCGGCGCGGCTTATGAGCAATTCATCGCTAGCACAGTTCCAGGCGACATCACCACACAGTTCCAGATATCCAGCTCTGGCACTCTTAGCTGGTTCAATAATGCTTTCTACAACGGTCAAGCATCCTTCTGCCAAATCACGAACGGCACAGTCTACGCCGTCTTCTCGCAGAACGGCGGTCCGCAGGGCTGCATGTACATCCAACTCACGTTGTATACTGTCTCTTCTTGTCAATCGGTTCAGCAAATCACCGGCCCACCTGGTCCACAGGGCTCGCAAGGGCCGCAGGGCAGTCAAGGAATACAGGGCAGTCAAGGAATACAGGGCAGCCAAGGAATTCAGGGCAGCCAAGGAATACAGGGCAGCCAAGGGCCTCAAGGCAGTCAAGGCCCGCAGGGAAGTCAAGGCCTTCAAGGCAGTCAAGGCCCGCAGGGAAGTCAAGGCCCTCAAGGCAGTCAAGGGCCGCAGGGAAGTCAAGGAATAGCCGGCCCGAGCGGAGCTAGCGGCGCGAGCGGAGCAGTCGTCAGTATCATCGAGCATCCTCTCGAATGATCCTTAAGCTGACAGTCATAAACAGGGCGCGACCGGTCCAACTGGCGCAACAGGTGACTATTCTGAGAGACCGCTCTCGATGCATTGCACGTCTAACACATATATGTAGGTCCGGCTGGCGCAGCTGCCACAGGAATCAACTACGCTTACGTCGGATGCTACGTTCAGACTGGTGGTCAAGGATCTACCACTGGTCTCGCATTGGCCAACTACCAGACCACATACACGAACTACGTCGACTCTTCTTGCAGCAGCACCTGCCGTACGGGTGGCTTCATCTACATGGGCACGGTAAATCAGGCTACCACCGGCGCGACATGTTGGTGTGGCAATCAGATCGCATATGTGACTGTCATGGCCGGTCTCCTCGGGGCCAATTCCGTCACTGGAGAGGCAGGAGAGGGTATGTATACAACCATGGATTGGTTGCAGACGAGTACTAATGTTGTGATCAGAGAATTGTTATCCTTGCAATGGTGCAGCCTTGACGGGAAGTGTAGTAGGAACTTGTGGTAACTTTTCGGTTGACACCATAGCAATTTTTGCTCGCACTTTCTAGGCGTTCGTTGCTTTTTATACCAGGGAAGCGCTTTTATATTTCATTAATATCTATGTGGCACTCTTGCTTTCCTAACTGGATATACCAAACTTCTGCCAGTCTCCACAGCCGACTGATGGGCGACACGTGCTACTCAGCGAGCTCCAAACGATCTGATATCCGAAGCGCTTTTATATCTCGTTACAATATACAATTCGGCCTTTCTGACTAGATATACCATTTTTAGCCAGTTTTCACAGATGACTGATTGGAGACACGTGGTACGAGCGAGCTCTGAACGATCTGGTGTTCAAGTTGTTTTTATACCAGGGAAGCGCTTTTATATCTCCTTCGTCCAGCATCACAAGTACCAGCTACTACCCCTGGACCCTCTACCACCACCCGCCATACTTTAGAACCTTAAGCTGCTCTCCAGCTCAAGCTTCTTAATGCAGTCGACATTTCTGAGACTAGTAGTACCCAAATCTGTCCTATCTTTCGTCAGCCTAGTATAGCAAAACTCACTCTCTAAACTCTAGAAGTAGATAAGGGTATTAATAATGATAACGATCGCTACCTATATCTAAAACATAATATTAAGTCTAAGAAGCTACTCCTACTTAGTATTATACTTATTC
>Ga0268246_10000177_pt1 | contig 41711 bp, 41 predicted proteins | sample AgamicOrSfe_FD_200242 | JGI IMG/M metagenome (GOLD analysis project Ga0268246, IMG submission 200242) | Agave microbial communities from Guanajuato, Mexico - Or.Sf.e (v2) (version 2) | ecosystem: Host-associated > Plants > Phyllosphere > Phylloplane/Leaf | place: Guanajuato, Mexico | collected...
TCCCCATTCCCCCCAAAACATGGCCAACCCGCCGCGATCCCTCCACAAAAGCAACCCTCCTCATCTCCACCCGCCGCGAATACCTTCAACCCACCTTCATCAACACCGCCCTCTCCTCTCCCGACATGGGCTGGGCCCAGTCCCTACCCCCTTCCGCCCTCCACACCATGCTCAACACCTCCCTCGTCCTCGGCCTCTACACAAACGCCCAACTCCCGGACTCCATCTACGGCGAGCTGACTCAGATCGGAATGGCGCGCTTGATCACGGATTATACGACGTGTGCGTATCTGACGGACGTGTTTGTGGCGAGGGAGCATCGTGGGAAGGGGATGGCGAGGTGGTTGGTGGAGTGTGTGAGGGAGGTGTTGGATGGGTTGAAGGAGAGCACGGGAGGGAGCTTTAGGAGGACGCTGTTGTTGAGTGGGGATGAGGCGTTCGGGGGGCCGTTTTATGGGAAGTTGTTGGGCGCGGAGGTGCATGATCAGAAGTCGGGGGTGGTTATTATGAGTACGAAGCCAACGAATGGGTATGGAGGGCATGCGAAGGAGGAGGAGGAGAAAGAGAAAGGCACGACAGATACAAAAGAAGCGGAATCATAGACAGTTTGAGACATTGGTTCGGCTGACGCTATATTCCAAGTCACGCCTGCTCAAAAGCATCATTCAACCAGTCCACAAACAGCTCGCCCAGCCTCTCCGAACTCAGGCCGCCCCTGCCATCCGACAATTGCCCCATCACCATCCCCATACCGCCCATCTGCTGACGATGCAGCGCGATAAATTGTCTGCGCATCCTCTGCAGCGCTGGTACACTCATCGCATTCGTCGGTAGATGCACCTCCACTTTTCTACTCTTCCCGGCCGCTGCTTCACCACCACCAGACCCCGTCATAGCAAGCTCAGCAAGATCAATCACCACAACTCCTCCACCCTCTCCGGCATGTTCCAGCCCATACGCTTGAACCTTCGCGAGTACTGCCTGCGTCACTCTGTCAAGGACGTACAGATGCCCTGGCGCACTTGCAGGAGTAAGCACAGCAGCCTGATTCGGCTTGATGACCCTGCGCGCGCCATCCTTGTCTTTAGGTTCCACCATCTCTTCCCACAAGCGCTGCAGTGGAGGCCTAGGGTCCGACCAGGGTACAGTGAAGAGAGGGCTATCCCAGCGGGCGAGCGGATTAGGCTCTTCGAAGCGCATCACGAGCTCTGCGTGTATCTGGGTATCGTAAGGATCAGACGTGCCCGCGCCGGAGATGTGGGTTGGGGTGTCTGCCTGCTGTGCCAGGTTCTTGTCGTTCAGAGCCGTGGCCTCCTCGCCTGTAGTGCCGACATGCAATACACAGCTGGGTGTTCCCATGTTCTTGGCTTCGCAATGGAGTTGGTAACGCCACCCTTTTATGTAGTTTCCACTATCCAGCACCACCACATCGTCACGTCCTAGTGCCCGCTTGACAGCAGAGTAGAGTGTGGCACGAGCATCTTTCTCTGCGCGAGCAGTTCCGTAGACGGATCTTGGTAGCGAGAGGCTATGGTCGGAGATGTGATGTATGCGGATTTTGCGGGAGGGTTTCGAGCGAGTCTGGGTTTGTGCGGTGTCTCGTGCTGGACCTGGCCGCGGAAGACCTGCTTGTGATTCTTGCCTGAGTGTTGTGTTCGAGGGCGCTGTCGGTCGGTCTATTCGCGATAGTGCAGCCTCGGTCAGGCCTGATACGCTTGTTCCTGTTCTTGCATCTCCACTCGATATGTTCAAGTCGCCCAGAGAGGTCGTGACTTGCGCAGAATCGTCGTTGTCAACATCTTCGCCGCGTGATCTGCGTTCAAAGTAGTCGACGATCTGTGTTGCTCGATATGTCTTGCCAGAACTGGGATGACCGCAGATTACGATTAGCTAATCGGTCATGGATGAGCATAGCACTTGCTCTGAGGCAGGGGACGTCTTACAGGCATTATAGACACGGAGAGTGAGGATGTAAAGGTATTGAAAGTCAATGATAAAAAGTGCTTCGAGTACTTGGGCAGTGATAATGGCATGTGATGATGAACATGAAACAGCTTTACCTGGTAGACTTTGAGCTTCATCACCTCACCATCCATGATCGAACCTTATGTCACTTTCATAGGCACCTCCCGTAAACCATATACAAAATACGTCACTTGGAGGAGCTCAACACGATCAAGTAGCATGAACCTGGCATTGCTATCTCAAGCTTTAAATAACATATCCCATCCCATCAACAAGACTTGCTCAACAAGACCAACAACATCCCCGTATAACCAAAAGACAGAGGAAAAGAAAGATTTGCATAAAATTCCAAAGAGCACCCATCAGATTCGTCCAACATCGCAAACTTGACACATGACCGCCGTAAATGTTTTCTCATTGCCTTCAAACGCCTGGGTATCAAGCCAAGGAGATCAGGCCGTAGCACCGTACAAAGATAATGAAATATCTTGCTCATGAGGTGGAAAGGTAGGAGGGTGAAGGGGTCGAAGGTGGCTTCCTCGCAAGGAGTAAGTCACCCGGACTATGAGAAGACGTAGGTGATTGTGCCGGAAGCAGCAGAGACCTGGTAGGATTGTTAAAGCTTGTCAATGACGACGTCAAGGTATGTGGTACTTACGGTGCAGCCAGTAGTCGGCGAGCAGTTCTCGTAGTTGGCACCGCTGCAGTATTGGCCATTGCTGTACTTGCAGTTGCCAATCATGTTGTCACCCACGAGCTCGATGGTGAAGTCAAGCTTGGCATTGGTGGTAGGTGCGTTCTGGAAGATGGAGAGCCATGCCATGCCGTTGCTGTATCCAACACCAAGGTTGAGAGGAGCATAGTTGCCAAGGTTGCCGTTCGGGCTTCCCCATTGGCAGCCGTCAGAGACGGATGTACCGGCAGGGTTGACGTAGTACTGGGCAGAGGTACCCTTTCCTTGCCATTGGTAGTAATCCTCGGACGAAGGCATCGTGAGGTTCTGGGTAGTGCCTGGCTGAGCGTCAAGAGGGACAGTCTCGCCTTCAGTGCCTGGGTAGTCGGTACGGCACACGGCAGCCTGTTGGCTCATGGTGTTCTGGACAAGGACAGTGACTTCCTGAGAACCAGGAATGCATAGGTTGTTCGACAAGGCCGCGTTGGTAAGGTGAAGCATGCCGTTCTGGCAGAGAAGACCACCGACGGATTGACCGGTTGAGCCTTGCATGGTAGGCCATTGCGACTTCTGGTATCCAGGAGGGCAAGCGTATGAACAGTAAGCACCTTCAGTGCAGCAGTTGGCGCCGGAGCAAGTACCGCTGGTGGCAGTCTCGATGTCGGAGAAACCGGCAGCAAGCTGAGAACGAGGGTTCTGGACACCAGTCCAGCCACCGAGGCCAACCCAGTCGACATTGATCGCGCCGTATTGAGACGGGAATGAAGAGCAAGAGATCTGGCCGTTGGGGAAGGCAGAGTTGACACCGTTGCCGCTGCTGACGAAGGTGGAAGACGTCTGTGCCGGTGCTGGTGCCGATGATGTAGCAACATGCTTAGGAGCACTGTACGGCGCGCTGGTGGGTGCGACACTGTGCGAAGTCGACAGAGGGGCGGCGTGTTGTGCAACAAGGTTCTGAACAACCGGTGCGGAAGCGGCAGGCGCAACGCTGCTGCTGCTGGCGACGCTGATGACAACACTGCTGCTAGTTGGGGCAGGAGCGACTGACGAAGATGACGATGATGACGCCTCAACGAGCTCGCCACCAGAAGAAGTGATGAAAGTGCCATTGTTGATACCCTCTTGGCACTCATCGTAGTCGATGGTCATGCCCTCGAAGTTGCAGACGTAGACAGTCTCGGGCACGTCGATGGTGACAACATCTTGGGGCTCCGGGACAGGAGAGCGCTTTTGCGCGTGTTGGTGGTGGTGGTGACGGTGAGGTTGTGCGGAAGCGACGACACCTGCAGTGGCGGAAATAGCGCCAGCTATTGTGAGAAACTTCATCCTGCCAGAGGTTGATGATTGATATTTGCTTGGGGGATGTTATGCGTCTCTCAGAGACGATGCTGGTAGTGCTTATTGAGGATGAATGTTGAAACAGAGGCTGTATACTGGGTCAATTGAGGTTCGCCAGGATGCGCAATAGCGCAGAGATGTTCCAGGCATACTTAAGAGCTTTGAATTCCTTAATCTTTCTTCGGGCTATACAGTTGTTTGTTGTAAAGAGCGTGTTGTTTAAGGAGGGAACGAGGGCCTAGGCTGCCTCTGGACAATCGAAACTTGTTTGGATAGCACTGGCTAGCAGCGATGATTGCAATAGGCGCAGAGTAACAGTGTGGGTGGCGACAGGAAAGGAAAACCAGCAGGAAGAGATGGGGGATGTATTGCCTCTTGGCTGTCTCGCTTGCTAAAAGCCGTTGCGCAGGACAACAACGGGCAGATGAGCGCGTTTGGATGGGTCAACTACCACGCTTCACAAGTGCAAGTGTCGATCTAGTTTGGTGTCCACCTATGTCTAATTTGAAATTGGACTTCGTATTATTATTAGGTGTTGCTCGTCGACATTGTCCTGCCGACAAGCACACTGCTATTGCCTGCACGGTCAATGACGATGTCTTGTGTGCTTCATGAGCCGAAGACTGGACCCCGATGTGATTGATCTTGCACACGACCTTGGAATCGGTGTGAAACAGACGATATGGGCTGACGACTGTCATCTGATTCAGCGTCTGATCGTGATACTTCAGGTGAAACGATCTATCAAGCTTAAAGTTCGGTTGGTGTGGCGTGGCGCCCAAGGACGTCATGTTGACTTTCGTGCAACATCATCCTGTTTCAGAAAACTGTCGGTATACAGGTTGTTCAGCCGCTTCGTTGGGGCTCACCTTAGCTGGGCAGAGATGGTGCCGCGATGGTCTTGTATGTAACTATACTGGGAAAGCGATCTCTCATAGTAATGCCAAGTAAATAGCTACAGCTGGTAATTCCATGCGTTATGCACGAAGAGCACCGTGGCCGTCTTGACCTTGTAGTTGGCATGAGAAGGTCAGTCGACACGGTAAGGCTCAGTGCCGAGATATGGTGATTTCACCATACAGTATATCCCTAAGCTATGCGCGAAGAGTGCCGTGAGCACTGCAGCTGTCATCACTCCGCAATGAGGACAATATCCCTGGTAGCTCACCCAGTCAGAGAATTCAGCCTACCATGCTATTGATATGCTCTGTAGGCGTAACCACACCTTTCCTACGCAGAGCTGTAGAATACAAAACCCCATTGCGTACCCTTCACAATTGTTGTCGTTGTTGTTTCTGTTTGTTTACTGACGCGTAGTTCATCGCGTGCCATCCGTATCTCCATACAGGGCCGAGCCTCGGTGATGTTGCGAACAGCATACCGCATGACGTGAGGGAGATCTTACCACAACTTGCATTTTGCTCCGATATGAGCAGCAGTCCAGCCGACGAGAGCCCTAGACGACAAGCTTTCCTGAGCGTGCGCTATGTGCTATGGTGTGCTGCTACTGTCAGTGGGACTGAGGGGAACACGATACAGTCTAGATGTGCCGATGGTATCATACACGTACCGGCAGTCCTCCCGAGAGGTTCGCAGACTTTCTCATCTCGAGAATCAGGCTGGCATCTCTTCTCGTTACCCAGCAGGAGGCCGTACTGGAACCAGGAATAAGTCTGAGCACATCGTCATACGGCACCCTCCCCGAGACTATTCATGACCTTCGATCTGTCGTGGAAGGACCTTGTTCCGACCTTTATCATGTCCTGGTTCGTTGGGTGTTATGTGTTATGCTGCTTCAACAACGAGAAGACGAAATGCGGGAGAGTGCCGAGTAGTGAAAAAAAGGTGCAGGCACTTGATCATCATGAAAGAAACTTTGTTTATGAACGTGAAACGTGGTCATCGTGTTGTCTCGCCAGTACACTGATGACACCACTCATCACATCCGTTCGAAATAGCCATACACACAGTCTATGCCGAGTCAACTGAATCCAGTCACCGTAACACCATACCAGATACCAGATGCCGTCACTACATTATACCAGTCCATGTACACCAGAGCAACGTGCCGCTGTCACTACACCATATGCCATCCCACCACCAGTCCAGGCACGCCGGAGCCAGATCCTGCTACCACTAACCCGACCATAGATCTCACTTCATCTGAAGATCAGTCAGCTTTGGATGTCGCAATTCAGTTGAAAGTCACTCACATCATATACACTATGTTCAAATGCTCTTCGTTCTCCTCTTGTCTTTCTGTGAACCTTTCTTCTTCGATGCGCTTTGCGAGACTTTAGGCTTCGAGGCACTTTGTGAGCCCCTAGACTTGAAGGTCATTTGGAACTCGTCATCCTCGAAATCGACCTCGCCTCGCAGGATGCTAGTCGAAAGGAAGTCCTTAGTATAGCATGCAGCTCCATCTTCATTCAATGTCATAGCATCTGGGTCATTGTCTCCAAAACCAAGGACGATGGTGTTGGCGTTAGTGACAACTCCGCGTGCAACCTTGGATATTGCCGATTTGAAGCCAACAATCTTAGCGAGCTCCACGATATTCAGATACTCGAACTTGTATACTTCTCTCAATGCTGGAGTAATATACAGCTCTTTGCCACTGAACAGTGTCTCTCGACATACGCCCGCGTCCTTGATGCCTCCTGGTGAGTACCTCAATGCATCTGGCACCTTACCATCCTCTGCAGAACGTGTAACAAACTCATCAGTAACGATTGTCGTACCACGAGCGACAGCTATCAATAGCTTTATGGTCTTCTGTAGAGCACCGGTACCGACAACAAGCATATCACATTGTGGCGAGACGTGCTCCGCCTTCTTGTACCCAAGGTCGAAGAACTTTTTCAGGACTGCTGGACGCTCCACGGTTGTACTGTAGGAGAATGCAACCTTTTTGATGATCGAAACGGTGCTTGGTGTGGCTGTGGCAGACTTCGATGTCTTCTTGGCAGGTGTTTTCGGCGTCTTCTGCTTCGCAGCCGTCTTTTTGGCAGCAGGAGTGACATTAGGGACAGGATCGACTATAGTTCCTGCTGAACCTGCAGACCGACGCTTCTTGGGCGGGCGAGGGTCTTCAGGTTCTTCAAATAGAGAATCGCATGTCTCCGTTTCGTCATCATCCCGAGCAGCTTTCAATGAGCCTGTGGATTGACGTTTCTTCATGGGCAGCGCTTTCACTTTTGCTGTCGTTTCGTTTTGATCTGCATGCTGTGGCTTCGTCTGTCGGTCCACCTCGTCAATACCAAGATCCTCATCATCCGAGGGAGGCTCCATGGCATGTTCCTGGCTTTTGACTTTGCTCTTGGCTTTGCTCTTCTTCTTGACAGCCTTCTTGTTGATTGAGGCAAACGTCGGCTCGATAGGCTTGTCAGATGGAGTAGATTTTTCATCTGCGGGCTCGATTTCATCGTGTTCGTTATTGGTAGTGGCATCTTCATTCCTAGCCTGCTGACCAGTAGCTTGCGGCGTGGTAGACTTCTGAGGTGCACGTCGTGCGGATGAGGTGATCATGTCGTGAAGATCTGGAAGGTCGTCATCATCATCGTGCACTGACGCTGAGCTGGTGGAAACGGCGCTGAGGTCAGGTATTTCTCGCGTGATTCCTTCTCCGTCTGTTGTGGTAGTGTTCACAGTCTCTTCGATATCCTGGGCATCTTCCAGTTGAGCCTTGACATCCTCGGTTCGTGTGCGATCATGCTCTGCTTCAGTCGAAGCCTGCTCAGTCGGTGCTGGTAATGGTGGCAAGGTGGTGTGCACGGCCTCGTGATCATCCTGCTCAGCGTCCTCATCCGCATCGTCCGTCGTGTCCATGTCGTCTTCATGTGGTGCGTCGTCGTCCCCGTGGGCTGTTTCGAGTTTCATGTCCGTGTCTTGAGCAGCGACCAGGAGACCTTCTTTGAGCTCTTCAGAGGTACATCTATGCGTGGTCTCACTATTCTCAGACTTCATCACGTTTTCCCCTTTCAATCTGTTTGGATGACGCGTCTGGCTACCTTCGGCAAGCTCCTCCGAGGCAGCTCTCGTCACTTGCATGCCAGAGGTATTAAGGCTATCGTCGTCGGAGCAGCAAGACGATGAGAGTTGCGAGTCAAATGAGTGATGATAGCTTGGTCGATCTGTTCCTTCGTCCGCGTCAAGGAATTGAGTTTCTTGTACTGTTGGTCTGGTGTCCTCACTTTGAGGTCCAGGCTCTTCTGATTTCGGATTGAATGAGGAATGGTAGGAGGGGCGATCTGCCTCTGGGTTATCGTATTGGAACTGGCTTTCCTCTACCAAGGGGTTTGAGTCTTCGGTAAGATATTCGGGCTCCTCTGATGTCGGTATGTCGGCAGTAATAGAGAAGTACAGTCGTACACAAGTGTCAGAAGTCAAGACAGCTTCTTGTACAGCTTGAGCTGTTGGTGTCGTGTTCGCGTCGGTCAGGCAAGATCCGTTCTGCGAGGTATTCTGTGGCAGAGGTGCAGCCTGTGAAGGTAGGAAGAGCGTGATGGCGTCTCGATCCTCCAAGAAGATGAACGTCTTGCTTTTAATCGTTGGTGTTGCTGGAAGTGGGAACTCAGGATGACTGAGCTGCTCTAGCGCCGCAGCACAAGACAGCCTCAATTGCCGAGAGTCCTTCGAAAGTCCTGAGAGAGCGCGTCAGCGAGCAATATTAAATGCTACTCGACAGCAGATGCTCACTGAAGCCACCAAGATCGTTGTCCTTATGTTTCGCGCGATCAAGGAACTCGATGGAGTTGTCTTCGGCACGACAGACTCTGAGACGAAGCTCAGAGGTGGAAAAGCTTGAGATCGGCTGGCCGAAGATGAGGTTTGGATGGCCGTCCTGAAACTGAAAGACTTTCAATGGCATCTGTCCTTGTGACGTAGATGCTGACTCGAGTCCGGAAACGGAGTATGGTACTGGAAGTGAAGTGAAGAGTGAAGTGAAAGAAAGATAGGAAAGGTGCAGTCGATAGAAATGGGGGTCTCGACGGGAGCTTGGGTGACCTTGCCAACTTCCTCACCTGCAAGCTGACCTCACTGTCCACTCTTGCCGTCAATCACAGAAAAGATGCTCCAGCTCCTGATAAAAACGTCTTCCATTATACATTAATGTAGCTTGCTTGCTTGCCACTCTCCTTCCTCTCCCAATGTATGTACAATAAACTCAAACAAAACCTCCTCTGTACAGACAAACTACCAACGCCGGACCTGCTCTTTGGGTATAATGAATAGCGTGCCGCCCAAGTCCATGCATGCAATGCGATGTATCTCTTTCTATTACTTTTCTTTTCCTGACAATCTCGACCCTTAGTGCGCTTATGTTAGCGTTGCAACGTGCGGTCTGTGTTCCATGTCGACTTGACCACCATATGGCTCTTCGCCTGGTGCAACAGTTGGCCTGCAAAATTGGTCAGTCCTGGCAAATGAAACAAGGACACAAAAAATAACTCACCAGTCATCCTCGGTGATGCTGCTCCAGAAAGTCCAGACCATAGCCACAGCAATGAGCGTGCACAGAGTCTGGAAGAGCGACCCATCTATCTTGCCATTGACGCCATTACAGATGTGTGTGCTGATCACGTAGTCAAAAACTTGACCAGCTGCAAAGAAGAGTGCGGCGAGAAGCAGGAAAACTGGCACGATGTTAGTGATTGAACGATTATGATCATATCTTCCGTCTTACGCATCGGTTTAATTTCTCCCAGAATCCTGAGAACGAGCCAGGTCTCGAGAATAAAATAGATGGCGAGGAAGACGAGAGGTGCCAAGATCCACAAAGTATACAGAGAATAAGACCGATTCGGAGCGGCCTGGATCATTGGGCTATTGAAGTAGCCGGTCAGATTGAGACCGGTGTCGAGAGCGATGAAACCAGTTCCAACAAAAAGCATTGCAGCTGATCCAACAATGAGAACAATTGACATGAAAGAGCCATCATTCAGTGCTTGATAGCCGACAGCGCCGTTGAGCATGAGAATCCATGTCGTCGCAGTGAACATGCCGAGATGAGCAGCGGAAAAGCCAATGCGGACGGAGTTCTTCAACGGGAAACCGCCTATCGAGAAGATTTCACAGATTGACAGCAGGAGGAAGGAGAAGAGGAATAGCTGCATCTCCCTGATCGTGTGTTAGTGTTGGCTTCCACAAGTTTTCCCGGCACAACATCATACCTTCGTCCAACAGCTGCTCTTTTCCGTTGTGTCCTCCATAGCAGGAACAGTGCAGTAAGTACAGACAGACCGTCCAAGATGATCACACCTGCCAAACCGTAAGTGAACGTGGTTTTCGCACGAAACAAACATTCTTATCGTACCAAGATTGGTCAGACGTCTTGTTCCTCCAGAGAGTGGTATGCCCAACAATGCACATCCACCATATCCAGCTCCTCCTTTGTCGGCTGCTTCACTGAAGAGCTATAGAGAGAATGAGTTTCCGCGCGAGGATGATAGGTATGATCCAGCAGTAGTAGCTTCTCAACGTACATTGCATACTGGCAGGGTGGAGTCCCGACAGAAGTTCTGGCGCAAGCGCATTAGTCTTTGCATCGCCAGCCTACGTGGTGAGTAGTTTGATCATACGTGGAAGTTCCCATATGCCGTAGTATACTGTGACATGTCTGCTGCCGCTCTTGTCGGATAGCTGATTGATGTTGAAGCGGCAGAGGTGAGGACTCTTCGGGTTGTTTGGCACGGGCACGCACAGCTGGACAACGGTAGCGCGAGTGAACGGTATAGCGAAGGTGATTCTTGCGACGAAGCGTCAAATGAGCGACAGGGATATAGATGTGTGACCTCGAAAGTGTCGTCGATGAGGGTGAGTTTTTGCTGGGTTGCGATGCTTCCTAGGCAACCTCAGGAACTCAACGGCACGGATGACGAGGTGGAGACCAGAACAAGCGAGGACGGCAAGTGCTCGCGTGTTATAGCACCGTACATACCTACCTTAGATGACTATTAACTTAGACATGAATTGGACTAACTAAGTACGAAGCGTTCTTGATCAGATCTGAAAGGAATGATTAAGATATATGTAAAGTGACGCTGATCGCTTACAGTACAGTGGAGGCTCGTGCGACGAAGATCGGGGTAGACATAAGCATAAAACCTTGCATTGACCTCCGAGATCATGACTGCTCAAGCTCTGAGAAAAATACTCCAAGCTCCCTTTACCGACCAGAATCGTGATTATGCAGACCCTAGGGCACTCTTCCCAGGACTTCCCTAGACCTGCAATCTGTAGCTTCACTCATTCGCTGCCCATCACGACTTGAACAACGCTACCTTCGCCCCGTTCCTGCTTCTGAAGGTGACATCAAGCTTTTCAACAATAGGCAGCGGATCTCTGCTTTCGATCCTTGCAAACGTTTGCAGCATGCGCACGATTGTGTAGGACGCCTCCAGCAAAGCGAAATTCTGCCCCGGACACACCCTTGGACCACCATGAAAAGGCAAGTATTGCCAACCTGGACGAACGTGTTCCCATCGCTCGGGACGAAACTCATCTGCGTCTTCGCCATATACGGTTTTGTCCCTGTGCATGGCATAAACACTGTAGCTCACAGTCCTGCCACGCGGAACGTAGGAAGGGGACCGCCCATCCGGTCCTCCTCCAAAGGGGAGCACGGTATCTTTGTTCGCCATGCGTGAATTCATCGGGACGACGGGCCAAAATCTCTGAACCTCCTTCAGTGTGTACTGCAGATAGCTCATGTTCTTGAGTGCTTCATAGTCTGGCAATGCTCCGCCTAGTAGGTCAACCTCGGCGCGGAGCTGCTTCATCACGTCTGCTCGCTTTGAGATCGCATTGAAGGCGATTGTCAGCAAGCTTGCAGTTGTATCTCGTCCAGCCAACAGGATATTCAATAGCTCCTCACGAATCTTCACAGGATCCGTTGTCACTCTGATCAATTCATCGAGGAACACATAGCGATCTGGTCGATGCGACAAGGCCGTCTCGTCCGAAGAATCGTTCCCTGTCACACGCTTCAGGGCTTTGTTGACATACTCATCCGCAAAATCGTGTACCAATTTGACAGATCTGTGAAACTTGTTCCACTTCATGAAATACTGCTTCCAACCATAATTACCAAAATTGCCAAACTTCTCCTGGGCATAGTCAAAAGCTTCGCAGACTTCCTGACGCCGCTTCTGCTCCTGCCGTGAAGGGTTTTCATCACCAAGGAGGAATGAAAATGTCACATCTGCAGTAAGTTGGAAAAATCGGGGACCGAGATCTACAGTGTCATCAGATAAGAGGAATCCGTCCAATAGTGGACCGAGATGGCGCTCAAATAGACTGAGATCTGTGAACTGTGCTCGCGAGAAGGCTGGACGTATGAGTGCTCGGGAATGCTGCCAAGCTTCGCCATCTGATCATACTGGTCAGCAAATCGAAGAGGATCATCAGTGGCATAGAGTGCCGGAATAAGGGGTTTGAGCAGAGTTCTCACGGGCACTCTCCCTGGGCTTCTTGTAGACTGATGTTCCGTGACTTCACCTACCAGAAACGAATATACCATTGCCAAGTAGAGGAGAGAAAAAGATCTTCCTTCTTCCCACTGAGTAATCCTGGAATTGAGTTGCGAGAATGGTCTTGATGTTCTCAGGATCACTGGTGAGCATGATGTTGTTGCGTAGGATCTGCACCGAGAAAGTCGGACCATTCTTAGCTAGCTGCTCAGTGAAATAGTCGAGGACTCGGTGAGCTTTCTCGACGCCACGAAGCTCAAGCATTGCTGCAAGACCAAGAACTCGCTCGGATTGCGGTAAGCGTCTCATTTCTTGACAGCCATGTTTCTGACAGAAAGCCGACTTTGCAGCACTGGCTCGGTAGCTGGAGTAGACATAGTAGGTGATTGCAGAGATGATCGCAAGCACGATCAATGAGTATGTGTTTGCCATGTTTTGTGTGTCACTTAGTCGCGAGGTCAGTAGAGCGTGATGAAGAGCAGCTCTCGGTCGGATCAAGAGCTATGACAGCAGCATGATAGAGGATTATAAGGCTGCCTACTTTCAGCAGGTGGTCTCGGCCGTACCTGCCCCGCCTTGTCTTGTGTAAGGTACTGGTACCTGATACGGGAATGACCTTACGAGCGCTTACATAGATGAAGCCCAGTAAGCAGTGCAGTATCATATCTTACAGGTTACAGGTTCGATGTGCAACTCAGCTGATGCGGAAATACCGTACTAGGTCACAAGTCTAGAAAGATCGGGGAGAGTGCCTTTGGGGATCCTGCTCAGACTTATACTTTGTGACAACAGTGTCAATACTTCAGTTACCATGCCCAGTTCTAGTGTAAGTCCTGAGTCTGAGTATAGTATAGTATAGTCTCTACGGCACTCTCCCTGGAGTCTTTCAAAATTCTGTTCTATAACTGCAGTTGGACTTTACCCGCTGTTCGCGCTTATCGCCAAATGCGGATCTGATCAAAGGGCCACGGAGGGCTCCGCCTGCCATTGATGAACAGTCAGCAGAACAACGCACACGGCATGGAGAAGGTGTGTCCCTGCATGATGAACGAACAAGCCTTATAGCAGCCCAAGAAGCCAACGCATGCCACGCAGTATCTCTTGTGTAAACGCAAAAAACCTGCCAGACCCGCGAGGCCTGCGAGTAGAGAAATTACCTTAGTGTCGTCAGCCGACGTCTCATCCCGCATTAGGAGGGATTGACTTAGCGCGACCCCAAGACCCTTGACTTGATGTGGAAGAATTGGCCAGCCCAACGGTGAAAGATACCACCAGTCCACCACTGCACGTTGTTGACTGGCCGTGTGTGTGCATTCGAAGTCAATCTCTGCCTTTACCCACTCGGGTTCTACCCTCTCTCACCGCCACAATAGCTTCAAGTTCGAAGTCACGCTTGCCCGCAAACATCAGGTTGCACACGTTGCCAGCCTCGAGGCCTAGTGCATACGACGAAAAGCACAACAGGGGTAGCCACAGTCGAGGGTCAATCTCCTCAGATTCGGGCTCCGAGTTCTCCCTCTGGAGTGATACTGGTGACCTCGTCGACCAGTTTGCGGACCAAGAAGATCCTCTCCGTGCAAAAGCATCTCACTATCTCAACGACAGCAACGGCCACTCACAGAGTCACTCACGATCACAACGAACGCCGAAGAAGGTTCGCTATCAGCCAGAGACCGAATATCACTACAGCAAAGAATCACGCGATCACGCACCTCTCAGGAAAGAAGATATCCCTATACCCAATCCCCCTCGAAAACCAATTGGACCTGGCGAGAAGATCGTAGCATTCATCATGGCACCCAATGATGCACCTTCAAGAATGCATGGCTTGCACGGCAAGAAGCTGTTATATTTCACGAGTGTGTTCGTGTCATTAGGAGTCTTCCTCTTCGGATACGATCAAGGTGTGATGTCTGGTATCATTACTGGGCCATACTTCAAGAACTACTTCAATCAACCTTCAAGAGCCGAGATCGGCACTATGGTAGCTATCCTCGAGGTTGGTGCTCTTATTGCATCACTCAGTGTTGGACGTCTTGGAGATGTGCTCGGACGGAGGAAGACCATTCTCTTCGGAGCATTGATCTTTTTGGTTGGAGGAGCACTCCAGACGTTCGCGAACGGCATGCCCATGATGCTGCTTGGGAGAATCATTGCTGGTCTTGGTGTCGGTGCGCTTTCTACAATCGTCCCGATCTACCAATCTGAGATCTCACCCCCACACAACCGCGGTAAACTAGCTTGTATCGAGTTCACTGGAAACATTGTGGGCTATGCTGCGAGTGTCTGGGTAGACTACTTTTGCTCATTCATCGAGAACGACTGGGCTTGGCGCGTTCCTTTGCTCATGCAATGCGTCATGGGAGGTTTGCTCGCAGTCGGAAGTTTGGTCATCTGCGAGTCGCCTAGGTATGCTATGTTCTTCACTGATATCTTGCCAGCGCGTATACTGATCTTGCTAGATGGCTTTTGGACAATGACCACGACGAGGAGGGAATTGTCGTCATCGCTAACCTGTACGGCAAGGGTGATATCCACAACCCGAAGGCGCGTGACGAGTACAGAGAGATCAAGATGAACGTACTTCTGTCTCGTCAAGAAGGCGAGAGATCCTACACCGATATGTTTAAGCGTTACTACAAGCGTGTCTTTATTGCATGCTCTGCGCAAGCCCTGGCTCAATTGAACGGAATCAACGTCATCTCCTACTATGCCCCTCTCGTCTTCGAGTCTGCAGGCTGGATCGGTCGCAACGCCATCTTGATGACTGGTATCAACTCGCTTACTTACCTGGCCTCGACAATCCCACCTTGGTACCTCGTTGACAAATGGGGTCGTCGTTTCATTCTGCTTTCTGGAGCAGTGGCTATGATTATCTCCCTATCAGCCATCTCATACTTCATCCACATCGATGTCCGCTCTACTCCGACAATGGTTGTCATCTTTGTCATGATCTATAATGCTGCTTTCGGAGCATCATGGGGACCAATTCCGTAAGTCTTGCCTGTATATCCCGAAACCTTCAGAGTTAACACAATTCAGCTGGTTGTACCCTCCCGAGATTTTGCCCCTCACTATTCGTGCAAAGGGTGCCAGTTTGAGCACAGCTTCCAACTGGGCTTTCAACTGGCTCGTCGGAGAACTCACTCCGATTCTGCAGGAGTGGATTCAATGGCGGTTGTACTTGGTACATGCATTCTTCTGTGCCGTCAGTTTTGTTGTTGGTATGTTGACTCCAATTCCGTCGTTTATTCAACCTACTAACATGATCTAGTTTATTTCATTTACCCCGAAACAGCAAATGTTCGTCTGGAGGACATGAACGCACTTTTTGGAGACGCCACCACCGCAATGGGCACTCCCGCCAGTGGTCGCCCTGGCGGAAGTGTAAGCGGTTCTCCAGTTCCGTCTCTCAGGCTCGGCCAGCATGATGCAGATAGTGCCATCCCCGGACTCGACATTGAGCCTCCCTCGGTCACTATCAAGGACGGAAAGCCCATCCTCTCAAGGCGTGGCTCCGCAAGCTCGATCATGAGCCAGGTTAGCAGTATCCGCGAGGGCATTCGAGAGGAAGGTCTCGGTGGGTGGATCAGCAACATGGTCAACCGCAACCCGAACGGTGACAACACCGATGGCAATGGAAAGTACAAGCGTGTTGATGAGGATGATGTGTGATGAGCTAATGAACGGATGATGAACGAGGATTAAAGAACGGTTCGGATTTTGTATAGAGTGTTGAAGGGGATGGATTTCGCAAGCAAAAGCCGGGGGTTCTGTGAATAGAATGAAGATATAGAGACGCAATATTATTGAACACTTCTACTGAATCCACATCCCCTTCGCTCGAGAATTAGCATGTACCGTACGCTCCGCAAGACCAGGTCAGCTCTGAAACAGCCTTGTCTACCCCACAGGTTCCAGCTTTGGAAGACACCCTGAACGCGTTCTCCTGACTATACCTCCGCAGCTAGGACAACTTTACAAGTTGTTGATGTGCTCTGATCTTTCAGTCGCATCTCTCCCAGCTGCCCCGAGTACTCAATACTTGCACGCCCTGTGCACGAAAGTTTGGAAGTAAGGGAGTAATTCGCTGATACGGCAGGCGAAACTCCTTGGATTGCTGTACAACTTCCTGAAACCACCTACTACAAAGTGATCAACATCGCCAACAACAACAACAAATACTCAAGATCGTAACTATGGCTGCAGCCGGCAACGGATACACTACTGGCATTGATCGCCAGTCGGGAGATCTAAGGCAACGAGGAGCACCAGAGGTCGAGCTTAATGGCAGGACAGTGTTACCAAGACTCGACGAGGAAGACAAGAAGAAGCTACAAGTTAGTCCAACCTGAAGGAGTGTGCATCGCGATATACTGACCCGTTGACCATCTGAAGAAGAAGTCAAATGGCCTCGTTCAGTTCTTCGATGACTGGGAGTTCCTCATTGCGCCCTTGATCTTCACAGCATTGGCCTTCTTCACGCGCATGTGGAAGATTGGGATATCTGACATCGTCACCTGGGACGAGGCACAGTACGCTATGGATCTCCCGCTAGCATGACCCAATAGCTAACTCTTCGCTAGTTTTGGCAAGTTCGGCTCCCACTACTTGAAGAGAGAATTCTACTTCGATGTACATCCTCCACTTGGCAAGATGCTCGTTGGTCTTTCAGGATATCTCGCAGGGTACAACGGATCTTTCGAGTTCAAGTCTGGCGAAACATATCCGGAGGACGTGGACTACACCTTCATGAGACTGTTCAACTCCGCGTTCGGCGCTCTCTGTGTACCGCTAGCATACTACACCGCGAAGGAGCTCAACTTCAGACGAAACACTGTGTGGCTGGTGACTATGATGGTCTTGTTCGAGAACTCATACACCACCATCAGCCGCTTCATTCTCCTGGACTCCATGCTGTTGTTCTTCACCTTCACGACTGTATTCTGCTGGGCCAAGTTTCACGGCTTGAGGAAAGACCCATTCTCACCGGAGTGGGGTATCTGGCTGTTCCTTACTGGTATATCGATCGGCTGCGTCTGTAGTGTCAAATGGGTCGGTCTTTTCGGAACCACACTCGTTGGCTTGTACACGATTGAGGATCTGTGGAACAAGTTCGGCGACCTCAAGATGCCTCATGTACGTTCTTATGGCTCGCTCTGTTTTAACATACGCTAATCAACAACCGTAGGGCGAACTTGCTGCGCATGTTGGCTTCCGTGTAATTGGACTGATTGTCATTCCCATGGCTGTTTACATGTTTTCATTCTACCTACACTTCCTCGTTCTCGAGAACTCTGGTCCTGGCGACGCTCAGATGAGCTCTTTATTCCAAGCTAATCTCAAAGGCACGGAAGTCGGTAAAGACAGCCCTCTAGAGGTTGCATTCGGTTCAAGAGCTACACTGAAGAACATGGGTTATGGTGGAGGCTTGCTACACTCCCACGTTCAGACGTACCCGGAAGGCTCTCAGCAGCAGCAGATCACTTGCTACCACCACAAGGACGCCAACAATGACTGGTTCTTCTACCCCAACCGCTACGAGCCTGAGTTCAACCCGGAGGATCCTATCAAATATGTCGGCGACAAAGCTGTCATCAGATTGCTTCACGCGCAGACTGGCCGCAACTTGCACTCGCACCAAGTGGCTGCCCCTGTTACAAAGAACGACTACGAAGTCTCCTGTTACGGTAACGTCACCATTGGTGACCAGAAAGACCACTGGCAGGTAGAGGTTGTCGATGATGCAGCTTCTCGGGACTACTCGAAAGTCCGCACATTGACAACGGCTTTCAGGCTCAAGCACACCGAATTGAACTGTTATCTTCGCGCTGGCAACGTCAATTTGCCTCAATGGGGTTTCAAGCAGATCGAGGTCAGCTGTGTGAAGGAGAACAAGCCGAAGGATGTCTTCACTCACTGGAACGTCGAGAGCCACACGAACGATCGCCTTCCTCCAGGCACTGCGGACTCTTACAAGTCGCCCTTTCTGCGCGACTTCATTCACCTCAACGTTGCCATGATGACGTCCAACAACGCTCTCGTGCCAGATCCAGACAAGCAAGACGACCTTGCATCGAAGTTCTGGCAATGGCCGTTCCTCCACGTTGGTCTGCGGATGTGCGGCTGGGATGACCACAGTATGTTTCTTGCTCCTCTTACAATCTTCCAAAGCTAATGCGGTCTTTAGTCATCAAGTATTTCCTCCTTGGCAACCCCCTCGTCTACTGGGCAGGAACCGCCTCGCTTCCTTTCTTCGGCCTCCTCGTCGTCTTCTATCTCATCCGCTGGCAACGTGGCTATGCTGATCTCTCTCTTGCTGACATTGATCACATTCACTACGCTGGTATCTACCCCGTCATTGGGTGGTTCCTTCACTACTTCCCATTCATCCTCATGGGACGTGTCACATACGTGCATCACTACTACCCAGCCCTATGGTTCAGCATCATAAGCGCGGGCTTCTGCGTCGATTGGGTGACCAGCAGGATGAGGAAGGATCTGCAGTGGGGAGTGTACATGGTATTGTATGCCGCCACTATTGGTCTGTTCTGGCTGTTTAGGGCGATCTGCTTCGGTATGGAGGGAAGCTCGACACAATGGAAGCACCTCAAGTGGTTCGAGCAGTGGAGAATCACTGACTAGATGGATCGTCTTAATGAGAGTCTCATCTCACGAATGGAGACAATGCAGTTATGGTATGACGATTGCGACGAAGAAAAGTGGTTGACGCTGGGCAACGAGAGTTTGGAAGCGAGCGAGTTGAGGGAGTGAGTGAAGTGTATCATCATCAGTCTATAGTGATTATAACATATTCTAGAGTGAAGCTGTCAGCAGTGATGTCACGTTAATACAATTCACTGCGAAGTGTAAGATTTGGTTAAGATGTGCTTTTCTCTAGACGTATACAACGAAGCTCCACTGTACTTCTCACATCACATCCTCAAGACCTCTCTAACCCTTGAGACCCGGCCCGTTCGCATCCTCCTCCGTACGCTCCTTTCCTCCAGACGCCTCACCCAATCCAGTACCCTCTGAGCCACCCTCGTGCACACGACCGTGCTTTGAGTTTAAGTAGTGATTCCTGCATCACTTTTGTCAGCACCCTGCAGCTCGACAGCCAGCCATTTCCGGTGGCGATCGTGCTATTACATACCTCTTCTCAGCCCAGTCCAGAAGGAAGTATGCGCCAACCAATGGAGGTACAAAGTACAGGACCTGCCCACGGCTTCGGCGGTAGGTGTTGAAAACAGCTGCGTTGAGTGCGCCGGCAAAGAGACGCTGTCGGTTTGCGGCTATGGTGTAGGTGGTGACACCCTTTTGAGGTTGAGAGCCTGGAGAGACGTTATGTGAGCTATTGAGCTTTCTGTAACTTCTTGTAATCGTGGTCGTGAAAGTGAAGTTCGGTGATTGCTTGAGAACATCGTCTATGGTATGTGCAACGTCGAAGAGGTCTTACCTAGGTTACCCCAGTGACCCATTTGCCTGTGAAAGTATGTCAGCTACCATTGATATGCGCTCGAGCTATAGTCCACCGTGGTGGCACGGAGTCGATGTTCTTGCTCGCGCATTGGATCTACTCACTGTCCTGGGACCTTGCCCTTTCCGCCGCCGCCGCCGCCCATCTTGACAGTTACAGTAGATTTGAAGGGGAGAGTATAAAAAGGAGCGTAAGTTGAGGCGTGCTGTGAATCGCTTGTAGCTGGAATTGACTATTGCCGTCGTCGACCCGAGTTGTAGAAGTCAAGACTCAAATGGATCCGCTATCACGTGCCTGAAACTGTTTCGCCTCATCTTTCGTTCGTAGCTACCTACCTCAGCTACACATCACCTCAAACGAACAAGGCCTCTGCATCTCGCTCAAGCTCATAGCTGATATAAATCAACCTTTGTCGCCGCCTTACTCACAAACATCATGGCCGAGCGCGCTCTCCAGAGTCTCTACAGGCTCGCCGTTCCAGCAGGAATCGGCGCATTCGCCCTCCAGCAATCCCTCTACGATGTCAAAGGTGGCACAAGAGCCGTCATCTTCGACAGGCTTTCCGGTGTAAAAGATGAAGTCGTTAACGAAGGCACACATTTCCTCATCCCCTGGTTACAGCGCAGCATCATCTTCGACGTTAGGACGAAGCCAAGAAACATCTCTACCACGACCGGAAGCAAGGATCTGCAGATGGTCAGCTTGACGCTGAGAGTGCTACATCGCCCGGAAGTCAGGCAGCTGCCTAAGATCTACCAGGTGAGACCGGAGAAAGAAACGGTCGTCCGTCCGTGAACATCCGCTAACATGTTGCAAGAACCTCGGTGCCGACTACGATGAGCGTGTCCTCCCCTCCATCGGTAATGAAGTCCTCAAAGCCATCGTCGCCCAGTTCGACGCCGCCGAGCTCATCACACAGCGAGAAGCCGTCTCCAACCGCATCCGTACCGACTTACTCAAGCGCGCCCAAGAATTCAACATTGCCCTCGAGGACGTCTCAATCACACACATGACCTTTGGAAAGGAGTTCACTAAGGCCGTTGAGGAGAAGCAGATCGCCCAGCAAGAAGCCGAGCGGGCACGGTTCATTGTCGAGAAGGCGGAGCAGGAGAGACAGGCAAACGTCATTCGTGCGGAGGGAGAGGCGGATGCTGCGGATACCATTAGCAAGGCTATTGCGAAGAGTGGTGACGGTCTTGTCATGATCCGAAGAATTGAAACACAGAAGGAGATCGCACAGGCGTTGTCGGACAACCCCAACATTACGTATCTGTCAGGTGGACAGGGCCAAGGTGGTGAAGGCAAGGGTGCGGGTGGAGCGAGCTACCTTCTCGGGTTGAGGACGTAAGAGGTGGCGGTGTTTTGTAATGATAATAGCAGGCGAGGGTCATTAACGAGAGTACGGCGTCCCGGAGGATGAGCATATACCTTTCCACTTGTAAGAGCAGCATCAAGAGCGAGGGATCGCAAGAAACAATTTCTACTCTTCTCATCAATATCTCTCCTCAAACCAGTGGCAATAGCACGTTGGATAGTTATCTGGCACCAGAATGTACCCTCTTGTGGAATAACTTTGAGACAGGAGAGAACCAAACCTCGAGTGAAGCAGTTATTGACCTTTGCCCTTAATCGTGATATGACGGCACTCTCCAGACTCAGGTAAAGGTCTGGTAGTAACGAGAGAATCGGCACTAACTTTACAATGCACGCTAGTAGAGACATTTCTAGGTCTATTGAAGTCGTACGGTACTCTCTCTAACACTTCCAAACTCTAGTCCAATACCTAAACTAAAGCTGACAATACAAAGCAGTGTACCCAGAAACGCGACACGCCAATATACCCAAGAACGCCACGATTTTGGCCCAAACAGAGTGTTACACCACAGAGACTCGCTCTCACGCGCAGACTCAAACCATCTCCCTGGCATCGACTGCATGCTCGCCCATCAAGTCTTCCTCTCCAGCCACGGCTAACCAATCGTACTCATCGAATTCCTCGTCATCCTCATCGGCCTCATCTCCAACCACCTCCATCTCTCCAGCTCCAGCTCCCTCTTCCGCAACCTCCGCAACCCCTCCCTCCACCTCGTTGAACTCCTCAAACGTCCTCTTCCTTCCGCGTCCACTTCTCCCAAGACCCGCAATACTCCCTTTACCATACGGCTCACCGTAGCTCGCGAACCCCTTCGGGCTCCCATCCGTCACACCATCAATCGTCTTGGGACTCAACAGCTCGTCCTTGGCCAGGCCACTATGCTCGGTACTCCTCACCATTGGATAGGAGAATGCAGCCTCTCCAAACTGCCACGCCCAGATCTGGCGAAGGTTGCGTTTGGAAGGGCTGAAGGGGAGGGGACTTTGGCACGGCCTTGGGCTGAACTCGGGAGTTGAGACGAGCTCGGGACAGGCACGACGCGGGACGATTGCGGTGCCGTACGTGCGGATTTGTTTGTAGGGTCGCTTTGAGCTTGATCTGGAGAACAGAGGAAATGGACAGTTCTCGTTCAAGGTTGAGACATCGAGGATTGGGACGGCGTTGGAGTGGGAGATGAGCGTGGCGGCTTTGGATTTGTCGAGGCGTTCGAGCATGGACTTGATGGTGAGGGAGACTTTGGTGGGTGGACGGCTGGGAGCGCGGCTTTGCCCAAGCCCGCTTCCAAATGTGATGAGGTGGCTTGCGAGTGTTGAGGTACTGGTGAAGGGGCGCTGCAGAGTCAGGGGACTGACAGGGCCGTCGGGTAATGGCTGAGGTGGGACGACTTGATTAGGATTGGTCGGAGAAGGGAAGGCGAAGAGGCGCAGAGTCGGCGAGAGTGCTTCTTTGGCGGGAGGGTGGCCGGAACGTGGAGAGGTGAGTTGAGCATTGGCTCTGTGTGCGCGCATGTTTGCGAGACGGGTGAGTGCTTCTGATTGCATGGTTGTCGTTATTTGAAAGTGAGGAGTTTACTATGAGAGTATGGACGAAGGGTTGACTTGATGAGAGTGATTTGAGCGCTTTGGTGGTGCTGTGGTGATGCTGATGTTGGTTTTGCAGACAATCCCTGGTGATGGGAGTCGAGCATATATACACCGCCTTTTGTCATTTTAGCGCTTGCTGCGTTTACTGCAGCATTGTTCGGTGTGTCTCAGGTCAAACAGCGTTTCAAAGCGATTTGTCACACGGAAAGGTCAAACAGCATGCATGTCTCAGACATTGTTTGGAGATTGTTTGACGCTGACACGGTCGAGTGAAACATGTCTTTGTTAGATTCTCGTCCGCAAATCAACATCGCTTTCGACGATGTTCCTGGCACGGTAGACCAGGGATTTTCTTCGTGAGTCACATCCACATCCCTCGTTTGTGTCAGTGCTAAGGGCTGGGGCCGACGGAGAAGGTGGACGAACGTCATCCTTGTTGGCAGGAAGGGACATTGAGGTCGCCAAACACGTCAATTCACTCATCCAGACCACAGGCTTTCATTTCTAAATTCGCAATCATGTTGCCAATGATACTGATGTTTGGAGGACATAGAGTACTAGAACATAAGTGTGAGCAAGATCTATACGGCACACTCCGCAGGACTTTTTAGACTTCTGTTCTGTGACTGTATTCAGAGCGTCGCTATGCCTGTCCTCCACTGATATCCAATCGAGGTGCGTGTCATCACACTCCAGTAATCCCTCTATCGTCACTCGTATAGACTTGTCCCCTTCAAGTCGCCTTTGCCACACCACTCTTCCCATCATTCGTCCCGCCCCGCGGCCACCTTATCATCAAACTCTCCCTATGCGGTTTCTCATCCTTATTCTCCGGTGGCTCAAAGCCATACCGCATATACACTGGTCTCGCATTCGGCAGGGCTTCCAACACAACTGGTAATGGAGGCGAGTGTGCCTCCGCCTTCTCAATTGCATACTCCAACAACTTTCCGCCTACGCCCCTCCCCCTGAACTTCTCAAACACAAACAGCGGCGCCAAGTACCAGAATTGCTGATCCCCCATCTCCTCCGCCCGCGCGGTATCGTACATCTCAAACTCGGCGTCAAAGACGTCCTGAAGGGAGCCGGCCATCATCTCCTCCACGTCTTCCTTGCTCCAGCCGGGCTGTGGGCGAGTGCCATCGCGTGCGAACGAGGGGACGCGAAACATGTGGACGAATTTGGCAGGGGACACAGGGAGATGCCAGCCTGCCGCGCCCATGATCTCGCCTGTGCTGACATCAACAGCTTTGATGAAATCTGTGCAGTCGGAGTTCAGTATGAAGGCCTCGAGGCGCTTCGCCCATCGTTGTTGGCGGACGGAGTCGGAGGGGCGGACGTGGGTGGGTTCGTGGTTTTGCCACCATACTTCTGGGAAGGAAATATGTATGCCGCGGGCCTAGTCGAAGCATTAGTGCTGATGAGGATATAGCTGAGGTGAAGATGGTGAGGTAGACCATTGTGAGGAGGTCGTCATTTGTGACTTTTTCGAGGCGTATGTCACTGGTTGATATTCTTTCGCTGGCTTTGACAGGCATAGATTGTGGCAGGAAGCCTGGTGGCACATCGACCTTGATGAAATTGCTATTGGCGTCTGCTGACATCGTGCGAATTCGCGTGAAGTGCAGGTATGTCGAGTTGAGCCTTTCTACAAGAATTTGAGATCCGACTTCACAAGAGCGACTTTATCAAATCGCGGGCACAGCAGAGGGAAAGTATGAAGCACACAGAACACGAGGGTGGCAGCTTATATAGGGAGGTTGTGTAAGCGGAGTCATAGGTCGTTTTTAGTGACCGCCCAAATAGGAATGTTGTGCGCCACGTTCCAGGGGCTTCACGATGGACACCGCCGTTCTTCTGTATGGTGGACGACGGCGATGCCGGTTCAAGCTCCATTTGTATACTGTCACAAACCAGAAGTTGGAAATACCCAGTTGATCCTTCGAGAAGGGTGCTGTCGGGACTGTGCTCAGACTTATGGTCTCGTACGAACAGTAGAATGGATGCAGTGAGGGGAAGATATGTGCTGTATACTTCTCATACAGTCTTGAAGCTTCACAGGCTGAACTCATCTCACTCGAACTTATGATCTAGTGCGAAAAGCAGTGTGGCTGTACTGTAGCGACGATATTAGCTACACATTTTTGCTACAACCTCGAACGTCACAACTCGACACTCATCACATCCTTCCCACTGTTGATCTCGCTCTTGCTGAGCATGTCTCCCCTTCTCATCAACTCGGCACATTGAGACATTATAGGGTCCTTGCCCATAGTGGCCACTGCGTTCACCTTATCGCCCTTGCAGAAATATGCTGCAAAGCTTGGAGTCTTGTCCTTGGACACTGTCAAATCGCCCTGAATCACAATGTCGTCGTAACCAAGTGACGTGTTGCCACAGTATCGCAGCTGGCTGCCAAGCGCACTCCAGAAGACTGGTGTAAATGATTTGACTGGCTTGCCTATTTGGCTGTCAGCTAATGGCTAAACAGTGCAGATTGTGAGTAGTCTGACCTGTAATATCACGCGCGACTTGTCGCCCAGCATTTTGAGCGACGTTCCAGTGCTCGATACGGACATCTTGACCGCCATAAGGATAGGTCGCAACGTCACCAATGGCGTAGCAACCTGGCTGCGATGGGATCTGGAAGTGCTCATCCACCTTGATGGAGCCATCCTTCTCCAGGCTGGGCGCGCCCTTTGACTCCTTGAGGAACTGAGTTGCTGGCCTTCATATAGTCAGCACAGATACTGAGCAGAACATTTGCCTATACTCACCCGACGCCGACACCTTCTATAATCAAATCTGCGTCAAGCACTGTGCCGTCCTTCAGGTGTAAGCTGCCAACCTTCTTCGAGCCGTCTCTTGGCTTAGCACTATCCACCTCTGCACCCATTGTGAACTTGACTCCGTTCTTCTCGAGCAATGACTGGAATGTTTTCCCGATCTTCTCGCCGAAGATAGCTTCTGTGGGGACCTTGTCCATGCCAACAACAGTCACGTCATGCTTCGCCTCCATACCCGCAATGCAGTTTGCGACTTCCATACCAATAAATGAAGAGCCGATAACAACAACCTTCTTGCTGCTGTCACCTAATGCTGCGTTGATGGCCTGTGTGTGTACGAGTGACCGCAGGATGAAGACGTTCTCCAACTCGCCCTCCTTCAGGCCGTCCAAAGGAAGTGACTTAGGGTGACCACCCGGCGCAAGAACGAGCTTAGTGTACTCGTATGTCTTGCCGCTCGCAGTGCTAACAGTCTTCGAGGAGAAATCGATAGAGGTGGCTTCATCCTTGATCATCTCAATGCCGGCGTTCTCGTAGAATTTGGGACTGCGCCATGCGATCTTGCTTAAGTCGCCAATCAATGCCTTGGAGAGTTTGGTGCGATCGAAAGGTTGAGTTGTCTCACGGGAGAGGACCTGGATCTGGCCCTTGAACCCACACTTGCGGAGCTCCTCGACGATACCGTTGGTGCCCGAGCCACTGTGAGAGGAAGCGTTGTCAGAAATGTGTGTGAAGTGTAACAAGTTAGGGTGCTCACCCTCCGATGACTAGGACCTTCTCAGATCCTTGTGTCTTGCAGGACAGGTCCAGTGTCTTTTTGCTAGACTTGATCAAGTCCTCCTCACCCTTGATGTATACGCCTCCATCCTTCTCAAACACATCGAACTTAGGAATTGCGTCCAGTGCCTGTTGTTTCGATTAGTATGCTGTCTCGAGGTGCAGCATTATACCCGTACTCACTGGAGCATCCTCAACATCACCGCTCTCAATCTTGAAGCAAGCTATACCCGTCAGTATTGTCCAAGTACAAAGCTCCAAGACCAAAACACACCTCCGTGCCACGGGCAAGTAAGTCGTCCATCACTGCTGACCACTCCCTTAACCAACGGAGCACCAAAGTGCGTGCACTTGGAGCCCGTAGCATGTACTTTGCCATTGCTCTTGATCAGAAGGACCTTGCCACCTTCGATACCCTCGACTTCTGCCTCCTCCTTCTGCTTGTCTTTGAAGTCTGTAACCGAGGAGATGCCCTTGAGCTTCCATTCTTTTACGTTGGCCATGATGTAGGATGCGCTGGAGAAGCTTCGTGGTTTTAGAATCGATCTATAGATATGAGAACGCAACACGAGCATGAGGTTGTGTTGAGCTAAATGAGGGAGCTACACTAGCTCTGAAGGCAAACACTATACGATATGCGGATGATCTACCGGCGGGACACCGATGATGTAGTCAATACCCCGCAATATACCAGCCAATCAGTGGCTCCTCATTTGCATACATGAAGCTGATGACAAATCACTTTTGCATCTCAAGGCGGAGGATAACAATATAACTAGAATCGGTTTCAGGTGCACAGGAGAAGGCTGACACCGGAGGCAGACAGAGGTACAAAAGCCTTGGATCAGTCTGAGGGCAGTGCCACAGAAATTCGGCTGGTACTTATGTTCTACTACATTCAGCTTCTAGTCTCTGGCAATATTGAAGCAAATGTAGGCGCTGGCAAGACCGCGATGGTAATTTCAAGGTATCTTTGGACAGTGACGGCAGAATGTGTTATCGAGGATGAGCTACTCAGTCACAAACTGGCTGATTGAGGCGCATCAGAAGACGACCAGAATGAATGAGAGGCCGAGCTCTTTCGGAGAGTGACAAGCAATACTGTATCAGGACATCAGTCTGAGCAGGACCTCCACGGTACTCTCCCCAGGATCCTCTCAGACTTCTGTCCTGTGACAGTACATCGCTGATCATGTTATGGACAGCGGTTTCTGACCAATTTCGGGTGGAAGATATGGTCGTGCTTCATGGTGCGCTATGCATTTTCTTCGTACAATAGATGTAAGCTGCTTTCGTGTGATTGGCTGTACATATCTCATATCCACCTTTAGGCCTCTGTATACACCAGCACATAGTGCCGATGTCCTAGGCCCGAATCCACTGCACATCCTGACGCCTCTTAAGTTCCACTTGATTAACGCCTTTCCAAACCTCTTTTCAAACCTGTACCGTACCAGCGCACGATCATCAGACCTTCAGCGTCTTCTGTGCCTTCTCGACCACCTTTACCAGATCAGCATACGCCTCAGCCCACTCCGCATCGTCCCCTGCACTCTCCCCTTCCTTCTTCTTCCCTCCCGATGGTGTGACCATAACAACACTTGTCGGCCGCTTTGTGCTGCCTGCAGCACCTAGCTCTGCTCGACTCGGCACGTAGATGTATGGTACGCTGTGGTCTTCGCAGAGTACAGGGATGTGAGAGATGACATCGAATGGCGAGATGTCTGCAGCGAGAACGACTACAGCAGCCGGTTGTGCTGATGAGCTCTTGATGGCTGGGGCAGATTTCCGGAGCGACTTGACGACTTCTTTGACACCGCGCTTGAGAGTCTTGTGCTTTGCCGCTGTGCGCCATACAATGTCAGCATGGTTCTCGTTTCAGTCCAAACTGGTCAAATCTGCTCGCTTAAGAAACTCAATCCTGCATACCTTTCTTAACACTCTTCAACACCTTCTTCATTGACTTTTCATCCGCCATCGGGTTCGCAAACGGCACCATCGCGGCCAATAGCTGGTCCTTGTTCAGGCCATTGATAGCGACTTCGCCTGATGTCTTCATCTCGCTGTCACCGTCCGCATCCGCAGCAACAGTGCTCTCGTCTACATTCGTCTCATCGACCATGGACACATCGGACTTGCGCGACTGCTTGTCTTTCTTGTCCTTCTTGGACTTCTTCACACCGCCATCCTCAGTCACGGGGTGCTTCTCCTTCTTCTTCTCTGCCTTCTCTGCGCTGCGGTCTTTGGCCATTTTTGGGACTGTTCCGTGCGAGTCCAATATGTTTCAACTTAGAGTATACTGTTGGTTGGCGAAATGAGCTTGTGGTATGCCCTGCTGCTTAGAGTGCGGCCGAGTAATGCTGATTGATGTGCTGATACACCTTGTCGTTGCTGTTGTAGAACTTTTTGCGAGTGCGCCCTGACTCTCGCAATCATTTCCGAGCCGACTTCGTGACCGCATTTAACATCGACAAATTATTTAGTCCATTGGCTCTTGTTCTAACATACCACATAGCACACCACAATGTCTTTTTCGCAACCGGAAGTCAGCTTCAACAGCTTGCCTCACGCCGACGGTTCCGCAACATACTCCTGCAATGGCTACACAATAACAGGCACCGTGAACGGCCCAATCGAAGCTCAGCGCCGTGACGAGCTTCCCGAAGAATCGTTCCTCGAAATCAACTTACGACCTTCTAGTGGTACTGGTGGTATGCTCGTTCTGTCAAAATTATCGTCAACCTTTGTATGTTAACACAGTATGCATCACCAGGACCACGCGAACGTCACCTCGAAACCCTGCTGCACTCTACCCTACGCAGCCTCATCCTCACCCACGCCCACCCCCGCAGCCTCATCCAACTAACGCTCCAGATCCTGCGCACGCCCTCCGCTGCCGCATCAAGCGCTCCCGTACCTCAAACCGCAAGCCACCTACCCTCGCTCCCGCCACTGCTACACACCGGCCTACTCGCGCTACTGAATGGCAATGTGCCCCTGACTGGGACGGCCACCAGCGTGCTCGTCGCGCTAATCGGTGGTGGTGGGAAGGGTTCCGCGGTCGTGCTCGATCCGACAGAAAAAGAAGTCGCCGTCGCATCGTCGTTACACGTTTTCGCGTGGTCTTCGCGAGGCGAACTGGTGCTGGCGGAGAGCGAGGGTGCGTTTGAGGTTGAGCAGTGGGAGGAGGCTGCGGAGGCTGCGAGGAAACGTTGTATTGGTGCGAAAGGAGGTGCAGCGGGAGACGCCGATGTGGAGATGGGTGATGCGACTGGAACTGGTGCAGTGCAGAGCTTGGACGGCTGGCTCCGGTCGAGTGTGGCGAAGGAGTTGACGGACGCGACGCGATGGCGGGCGGAGGTCTGATCGACCGCATGCAATCACGTTCAGAAAGTCGATGAGTGCCAGATCAGGCAACGGCATCAACAATGCTGAAGCTCGCTGGCAATCACAATCTTCTCCGCCCTGCATATATCAGCTCAACGACAGGTCTCTTTTCCAAGTACATGTTACGCCATGTCACAATACTCCCGAGGGATGTCACTGCTTCCGCCACGAGACTACACAGATCCGAAGCACACAATGCCTTCGATTTGCAAGATGAAGGTTTTCGGTCCAGCCACGACCTTTGCAGGTGGACACCAAAGCACAATACGTCAGACTCGAGGCCTGGCGCCAAGGTCTAAGATCATGCATGCTCGGGAGCATCAGGTGATGACCCTAATATGGAGAATCCACGCTCGACGAGAGGCATGGCACAACGGAGAGGGGCAAGTGTCATGGCCAGCACGGATCACGCGTACACAGGCGAGAGTGAACTACAGTAACAAAGCAAGCACCGGAAAATATGGCACAAACAAGCACATCAGCCTGGGTCCAGTAGCAATATGGGAGGAGGAACGGCGTAGCGCCGCAGAGCCTCGCCCAGTCACATCAGGAACTTGATAGCACGAGGAGAGTCAGCATACTCGCGGAGTAGTGAGAGGGTAGCGGGACGCCGGCAGAATCATAGCACAGAGTGTAGGTCACCTCGTCCAGCTGTTCATGAGCGAAAGTTCGCCACATTAGCATCAAAGAGAAAGAACGAGCTCTCAGTCAGAACTGAGCTCCGATAGCCTACGGTACTCCTCATCTGTCTTTCCTACTTGACCTTTTCAGACCTATTTGTCAAATCTCGCCACGTCAGATTAGAGAGAAAGAACGGGCTTCCTAGTCGGATTATAACTTCGAATCTTCACGGTATTCTTCAACCAATTTTTTCACTTAACCTTTTTCAGACCTATTCCAAAAAACTCGCTTTATTGTTCCGAGAGAAAGAACGGGTTTCTCCTCGAAATCCAGCGTCGATATCTACGGTACTCTCCATCTATTTTTTTACTTGACCTTTTTCAGACCTGTTTACCAAATCTCGTTATATCAATCAGAAAGAAAGAATGAGCTTCGAGTCGACATTAAGCTTCCGTACCTTACGGTACTCCTCACCAGGCTGGCAGGGTTTCGTAGACGATGATAAGAATGACTCATATGACACTCATGCGACAGTCAATGTCGCAATCGGCATCCGACTCAAGATGACTTCTACTTTCCCCAACTATATTATACTATATACTCCTCTTTCCCTCACTTATTCGCCTCACGTCTGCGGTGGCGGCGCCGGTCCATGCACCACAGCGCCCTCACTGGGTATATACCCCTGTATGCCCAATCCCTGTCCAAAGCCCTGCGCATTCCCATTCCCCTGTGCACTACCCTGTCCATACGCCTGCCCCTCCCTCACCACGACCGACTCTCTCAAACTGCTGGAATTCCGCGCACTCATCGACGTCCTCGCGCCAGTGACGCCGCTTCCACTGCCACTGCCACTATTGCTCCCACTCGCACTCCGTCCATCATACCCCCCATTCGACGAGGACACGACGGAGGATGTGCGCTGGCTTTCCCGGTCGTCTAGTATACTGCCGTTTGCCATGCCGGGGTCTGTGAGCTCGATGCGTCGGGTGCCGTCGTGTGGATCACCATTGCCATTGGCGTTCACATCCAGTGCGCTCTCGTCATCGTTGAAGTCCTCATCGCCTCCAGCCATCGCCGCGTCTTCATCCACCTCACTGACGTCCCTAAGCTCTGGCGGACGTTCCCGGCGTGCTCGTGCTTTCTCCAGACTTATCGTCTTACTCGTGTACGTGCTCACGACTGCCGCGCTTTCGTCGCGGTCAATGGTCGCTTTCATGAGGGAGGCCATCCAATGTCTGCCGTCGGCAAGGGATGGCACGGCAAAGTAATGGACGGTGGGTTTGGTGAAGTTTACTGCTTTAGAAAGGCCGGTGCGTGGTGGGAGGAGCTTGAAGATGAAGGTTTGATTGTCGCCTTTGTGCATAGTAGGTGTATTTGGGACTGTGGAGGCGCGTTTGGGGGAGATAGGACCATTGGAGGCGTCGGCGGAGAAGTTAGTGGTGGCGCTGGCGGGCGAGGCGGCGGGAACGGAGGACATTGGGGGTGAGGTTGGACCACGGGTGGCGCCGGAGAGGGTGGCGTGCAGGCCTGTGAGGAAGTCGCCGTCGGCGGGGAGGACTCGGTGGTTTGAGATGTCGATAAGGCCTTTTTCTTCCGTGTCGTTCATGGAGTAATAGTAGGAGAGTCGGCGACCTTTCAGTACGAAGAAGCGTGGTTTCCAGGTCGTCATCAGGTTGGAGGACTTCTTCTTCATCCAGCCACTGTAATCGCACCCGACCATCTGTTCTTGTGGCGTTTTCTTCTCGAGACCACGTATGTAGGCACTGGTTGCCTTTTTCGATTTTCGGCGATTCGCAGATGGCGCACCTGCTTGTGGTAGTGGAGTAGCAAGATCTGACTTGTTGGCGTCTTCGAAATCAGCTTTTGAGACTATCGAGGGGGTTCCAGTACTCGAACCAGCCAGTGTGGGTGACTGTGTCGAAGGTTCGCTCTGTGCGAGGGCCTTTTCCCTGCCAGTCACTGCATCTGACGTAGCTCGGAAGCCTTTTCGTTCGTTCGCCGCATCCTCCTTAATATCTGACATCCGCTGCGATCGTGGCACATCGCTAGGCTCACCCAGCTTGGTAATCATAGGGGACATTGCCCCATTGACCGGCTCGCTGACAATGCGAGAACCTCCATTCCTTGAGCCAGGCATAGTCTCACTGAGTTTCTTCTCATGCTGCACACCTGGAATGTTCCGTTGTCTCCTTACGTCAAGCTCGCTGGCAGAAGTGTACCCTGCCTCAGGGTCAAAGGCAGGTTCCGGAACCATTTCAGATTGTCGTTTGTCAAATTGATTGCGGTCCGAGCTCATTGAATGAAGATGAGCAGTCGACATGGGTCGAGCGTTGCCACTGTACGGTGCCTGCCTCGGGTCCTGGGAGCCCTGCCGATTGTTCATTGTCCAGCCACGATCAAATGATGCCTGCTTAGCATGATTCGATACTGTCGGTATCTGATCAATAGATGATTGTCGTCTCGAATGCGCTGACAGTGCCATGCTTCTGACAGAAGCTGCCGAAGGTCGTGGCCCTTGTCCTACAGTTTGGGCTCCAGCATGTGTTGGTGAAGGTAGCCGCTGGTTGATCTGATCCACAAAGTCCATACTCGAGCCTTTCGTTGCTGGACCTGGAGCTCCTGCTCTTGAGAAGTTCGGCGTTGTAAAGTTAGGTCTGAATTGAGTCTGCGTTGGAGATGCGACAGTCGGTTGTACTGATGGTTGTGTAGATTGTTGGGGTTGCTGGGGTGGTGGCATTGCAGCATTCTTGACTTCATCTTGTAGCGCTCGTATCTTTTGCCATGTCCTCATTCGCCGACCAATCGATCCAAGCTTAAGCTCCTGTAACAAGATTGTAGATTGATCCAATCCTAGCAAGACTTCACCGGAAAACTCCTCCTCCATGAACACCTCGCAATGTCCCTTTTCAACTCCAGCATTTTCGAGATACTCTGCCACCTTTTCCGGGGACCACTTCATTACTTGATCCCGAGTCAGACGTCCGTCTACCTCATCATCCGTATCTTCAGGTATATCAATAAATGAAGGTCTCCTGCCCATCTCCGAGCTATACTGACTCGCCGAGTCGTTTGAGATCCTGCGCTCGAATCCACCCGGCACTACCAACCTGCTCATATCTGTGATGTGTTCGTCGATAAGATTCATGGTCTCGTCTGTGACAGTACTACTTTGAGCTTGCGATTGTGCTTGCGCGCCTTGCGATCGTCCTGGCGTGGAGCGCAATGAGCCAGGAAAGCCACTAGGAGAAGCTGGGGAAGCTGGCGTCCGTTCTGCGATAGTTGTGGGTGAATTGGCGGATGCAGGTTGGTGCGGTAGAGAGAACGTGCTAAACCCTTCATGCGCGGGAGAAGGTAGATCGTAGCCAGCCACAGTTGCCGACGGTGTCTGCGCATCCATGCCACCAGATGTGTACGGCTGGGATGTCACTCTTGATGCATTTGCCTGAGCCATAGCAGCACCTGATAACGCTGGTTTGGGCGCAATGGTTGTGTACACTATGCGACAGTATGAGAATGAACACCAGCATATCCTCCATTCTTTTCACTCACCTTCCGGGAACAAGCCTGTCTGTCCATTGGATATGTGCCGCCCGAGATACCATCCATCGCCAAAGTCGTCATCTTTTTCTACCAGTACCAGGCGGTCTCCTTTTGCAAGACTGAGCTCATCGGGACTGCGTGCAATGAATTCGTCTGTATGGCTCCGGTCAGTCGAGACATCTACTTTGTTCGCGACGGGGATGAACTATACGGATTACGATGAGGACATCTCCAGCTGCTGCTTGACGAGCTGTGCCGCCCAGTGGTTTTGTTGCCATTGTCGGAGGTAGATCCTCTCGTGGACTACCGGGAGGTCAGGCAATCTTCCAAGCACTCTCGTGTCGCTATAACAGGTCGAGAAGGTCCAGATCGCAAGCATATCAGAAAGCAGCAATCAAGACAGATGTCATAGATGCGCAGAGGGTAACGGCACGGCTCTGGTCAGGCAATGGCAAATCGCTAGTACTTGTTGTGAATCCGGGTTAGATCTGCCTGCAGGAGCAGTGTGAGCAGGAGAGTTTCTTGTGAAAGTACCTGAAATTGGAACTGCGGTCGGCGGTTTCTTGTGAACGTCTCGGAGAGTCTGTTCGTGAAGGCTGGCAAGTGTGGGGAAAAGACCCTTGTTACAGCCCTGGAGTGAGGCCATCTAGGTACTCCGCACTTATAACGTCCTACATACAATACAGCATAGCATAGTTGAGAACATGCAATGTATGCGTAGTTCATACTGCATGCCCTGGAAGAAATTGGACTTCGTTCGCAGGGCGCCGATGTTCACCCTGAGCAGACTGGCATGAGTATCGTCGGCGCCGGATCGAAGTCTGAGGGACCTAGAAATGTCCTCCTGCAATCAATAGTTCAGGCTGCCACGGGTTATGAAGCCGGACTGGAAAAGTATTATGCCGTATGAGTCCACCGTGAGGAGCACGCCGTATCACATCAGCGTAGCAGTGGTCTCTTCGAGGACGGAATCAATATCAGGTAAGGTTGAAGATGCTCGTGAACGTGCTTCGATTGTGGGTTCCGACTCGTAGTAGAGTGTAGGGAGTGCCATAGCCTAAGAGTTCCCTTTCTCTCCTCCTTCAAACATCATCATATAGATAAGGGAGAGGAACTAAGTACTTCGTAGTTGGTATCTTCGATGTCTTAGACGACAAAGTGCCCGGGTGTGAGTTCCATCGCTCGCCAAGCATCACGGAGCATGAGCATGAGCCCCGCAATTTGTAAATCCAGTCGTTGTACTACAAACGGTCTCGTCGTCTCTTCTAAAATATGATCTGAAGCTCAATCGCTTCACTTACAAGGTCCTCTTCACTTCAACCTCACATTGTCCTCACATTCGCCTCACTTCGCCTCGCGCTTGTCATTCCCCGGACTGCCGTCTCGCATTCTAGCTATATAACGCCGTACCAACCCACGTCCAGCAGCTCGCGCATCACGCAACTCGCGACAATCGATCCTACAGTCACCACAAAGCTTCTTGTTAATGATTCAATGACTCGTCGCATCCTCATCCGAACGCACCATCGACAGCATGCCTCGCCGTAGAAGCCAACATGAGCAGCGACCTCGCAGGCCCTCACCGCCTCAAGACATGGCCATGACAAACAGTACCGCTGCATACTTTTCGAACAGCTTTCAGCCAGCTTGGATGCAGCCCCAAGGTGTCGGAGGCATCCCGCATCCAGCTACGCATCACCGACAGAAACAATCACAATCCGTCCAAGCTGCACAGCCTAAAAGCGTTACGGCGCAATCCGTCGCGATGACCATGGGATCACTTCCCTCGCCGGCGCCAAGCGCTGGGAGCGCCAGGGGCACGCCGGAAGCGTTACAGAGCCAGACATTTGCAGGGGAAGAAGCGATGCGGCGCCAATCATCGCATATAATACCTCATATGCCGTCGCAGCACGGAGTGCCACAGATGCAATCACAGCAACAGCTCTCCCGTCCGGGCTCACAGGCATCTTCACAGACTCCATTGTTGAACATGAATGTGTCGATCAATCGCGCAGAGCACGCAGGTCCACCTGCAGTTTCCTTCATATCGCCTCGGAATCCTGCACCTGTTCTGCCTAATATTCAGCTTCCACGTCAATCGCAGCAAAATCATGTGCCTCAACAGAGCATCCAACCACAAGCTTACCTCCCAACCCAAACGAGCTTCCAGCCACAAGCTTATCATTCCAATCAAGTGAATGGCGGGACTCAGCAATTGTACGCACAGGCGCCTATACATCCAGCGCTATACTACCAAGGTGCAATCCATATAGCACATGGGTACTTCAACTCCAAACTCTCCAAGGAAGGCCTTGTCGAACCTAGTCTCACCCTGCAGAAGCATCTACTGATGACAGCCTTGTCGGATGAGCAGAACCCAGATGCGGTGTATCTACTTGTCCTGCAGTTGGTATGCCTCTACGTGGTCGACCCCGGCGCGTTGCCACCACGTTTCAAGGCTATACCCAATCTCAAAAGCTCTCTGAATTCCCTCGTCCTCGTCTTGACAAACGGGAGGGGTTTACCAGGTGATTTCTGCACAACCTTCTCAAACTTCCCTAGGCACGTCTCTCAGATCACCTTGTTGCCTCAGGACTTGTTGAACAATGTTGGAAGTCTGCTCACCAGCTTCAGCACTTATTTCCCAAAAGCGTGCGAAGACGTGCGTAGTCGCGGCTACCCTCTGCTACCTGACGAAATGGGGCTCTTGTTTCAGATGTACTCTATTGCACTGCAGAAGCTGGTACACGACCATCTCATCATGAAGGTGTTCAGAGTCAAGAGCAATTCGGATGAGATGGTCAAATTGCGGCATGCCTTTGCGACTTGGCAAGCAGCCTTCTTCCAACAGAGACTTCGTTCATCACATATAAGTCATGAGTCATTAGAGGCGCTCAAAACACAGTGGGCATTCCAAACCAACGGGTATTGCCTCAGGGCACTTCAGCTCCATGCTTCTTCACATCCGGTACAAGCTCCGGGTACTGTCAATCAGCAGAATCAACAGCCTGTACCGAGGCGCATCGTGTCACACGCAAGCAGACCTTCTTCTGCTTCCAGCTTTTCACCATCGGTCCAGGGCACTCTCCCACTGCCACGCACGTCAGCGGCACCGGCACGAACAGGAAAGATCCCTCAATCGAATCTCCTCTGGAAAGAAAACAACCAGATGCCGTCACAAGCACTCCCTGCGGTATACGGTCTGCTTGACTTACATCTTTGGGACAAGCCCATGAAGGTTCACCAGGACGCGAAACATGCTGGCCCATTCTATCAAGTCTCCGCTGTATCACCGATGAAACAAGCGTCCATAAAGACCACCGAGCCACTTTATGAGCTGAAGTTCCATATATCGGAAGGAGATATCAGTGCGTTTCCAGAGGTCCGTCAGATATCGAATGCTCATCCAAAAGAATGGCTGGTCAAGGCAACGACTCAGATACTGCGCTTCAGATGCGTCAAAGACGAGGGCGGGAAGCAAAAGAACGACACGCGCGGTACGGCGACACATTGGCCACACAACGTCTACTTCAGCCTCAACGGCCACACCTTAGAGCCTCGCCGCAAAGCTCAATGGCACAAAGACTTGCCTATTGACCTCACAACTTTTGCGAAAGCCGGTTCGAACACGCTCAGCGTGTTTATCAACAAGCTGCAGTCAGAATCAGAGGAGAAGTACACCTTGATCGTCGATCGTGTCGTTCTGAAGACTACAGATGAGATTTTCAAAGACGTATATGCAAGGGTGCGCCCGACCAGCGAGTTCATAGACACTTTGAACGGCACACAATCTGCCAACATCGATCGTACAGGTCGTACAAGCTCAAAGCTTCCAGATGCCATTTCGGATGGCATGGCCGACGACGACGACATCCTCATCCTCGATACCACCACTACCATACCCATCCTTGACCCCATGAGTTCCGGCCGACTCTGTGTACAGCCTGTTCGGAGCCAATCCTGCAGACATGCTCAGCCATTCGACCTCTATAACTTCCTGCAGTCACGACCCAGAAAGCCTGGCGATGACGTCTACGCCTTCGAATGGAGTTGCCCAATTTGCAAAAGCTATGCAGGTCCGGAGACGCTTCAAGTGGAGGAGTTCTTGGTGCAGGTAGCCAGTGAGCTGGGAAGGATGGGTAAGGCCGACGCGAGGGCAATTGTGGTTGGGAAGGATGGGAAGTGGGTTCCGGCCGAGGAGAAGACTGGAAGTTCAGGAAAAGATGGACGTGGCAGGAATGGTGGGCGATTGAAGAGGCAGGCGTCTGATGATTCTGTTTTGGGTGTTGAGATCATCGACATCGACTGAGCATTCGGCGTCCGAGAGCATGGGTCAATGGATGAGAGCAGTTTGGGTATGGAATGGAAGATCTTTTGAAGCTCACTCGATATGGGTGCGAGCTTCTGGTGCGAGACTGACTGGACCTTTTCGGAAATGATATCTTGACGACTTCACGAATGACAGACATTGGGGGCTTTTCGGAGTGGCTACCGGTGCATAATGGGAAACGATACCAAAGGAAAGAAAGACAAAGCCCGAGAGAGACTATCTCGAAGAGAACGAGATGTTCCAGTAATGTACATAGGATGTGTATAAAAAAGTACATAAGAACAAGCGTAGACAGGACCTGAACAGACAACCTCTGAATAGATCGTGATGGAAGTTTGTCTCCTGGACCCAGTAGGCTTTGCGAGGCGCTTCGCAGTGAGTTCGAGTATGTGCACGGCAGCGTTATGTACAGTAGTGTGCCAGATTTGCATCTTATCCGTTGAGTCGTCTCATCTGATGGAACAGATGACCCTGAGCATGACTCATGACATGATGACGAACTCCATGATCGACAGCCGCGGTTTTGATGCGAGCCATATCACCTCCGCCTTCACGTCCGATAACATCTTTGCTTAAGGTCATGGTCCTTGAGCACGACAGCACTGCGCCCTGTCGGTGGACATGCAATACGTTCGCTCAATTTCCGGCTCCGTGTCGAAGACCTGGAACTCAATCAACCCCGCGACACTGAGCGGGGCTATCGATGTCATCGTCGTAGAAAATGAAGATGGTGAGCTTGATCACTGGATGAGGAGCTACATTGTGTCGCGCTTGATTGACTGTCTTTCTCAGGAACACTCGCTTGTTCTCCGTTTCACGTCCGCTTCGGCAAGTTCTCTTTACTTCGGCCTTTCGAGAAAAAGGTACAAAAGACGCGCATACAAGAGCAGAGAGGCAGCAGGCTCATCACCTCACATAGGTCGAATTTAAGGTCAACAATGAGCGACAAGATTATGCCATGAAACTTGGCGAAGGAGGGGAGGCCTTCTTCGTCTTCGAAACATCGTCTCCAGTCCCGGAAGGACTACAGACATCCCCAGTCGTCTCCCCAGTCGCCAGCCCTTCTACACTTCCGGCTGAAGGCTCCCCAGTACCGGAGCTCGAACCTCTGGATCTAGCTGGCGACATACAGCGACCAGGCACAGCAAGGTCGGCTACCTCGACGGGCACTGTGACAAAGACAGGGCTCGAGGCGCTTGATAGACCAGGATCGGGTGAGCGCATAATGATATTGTCTGCCGGAAATCAATACTAAGACATGCAGGATCTGCATCTCTATCCTCAAGTCCTACAAATACAGATGGCGGCGCAAGCTGGACCAAAAGACCTGAGCGGCCGGTCAATCGCAATAAAGCTATGACAGCGGACACATTAATACCACGACTATCCAGCGTACATTCTTTTCCAGGCACAATCACAGAAAGCCCTAGTCCGTCAGACCACAGTGTCGCCCCGTCTCGTCCTGGGAGTCCTCCTACCGTAGGCAAGCAAGAAGCATATACTAGAGCCATAACACTATCCAAAAAGCTATGGAGTAGCAATATACCCTCACAAGTCAATGACGCTGGAGATCTGATGCTAGATATGACGGGATACAAATCGAGTGAAGAAGACTCGTTAAGAGCAGAACTAGTTGCGCGGAACATTTTGACAGAGGAGCTGGAGGGAGATTATGATATCGGTAGCCTTATTGGAGCTGATGAGAAGGGCAACTTATGGATTTACAGCAGTGAAGAAGCAAGGGACGAGGCGGCAAGGCGAGCCTATCCCGTTATACTTCCAGGCGACATGTTGTCCACGGATGCTCTTTCGGATCCTGGATACGCGAGTGATGACAATCAAAGCTCAGATCTACGCAATACTCTCGAACGGAGAGAGTCTGATAGTGCCGTTGGCATGCTATCACCTCCAGACTCACCACCTCGATTATCAAGACTACAAACCGAGGCCACCAAGAACTTCGCAAAGACATTACGATTAACAAGCGATCAACTCAAATCACTAAAGCTCAAGCCCGGCCCCAACTCTATGAGTTTCACAGTCAATAGAGCTACCTGCCAAGCCAATATGTATCTCTGGAAGCACGACGTCCCCATCGTCATCTCCGACATCGACGGCACAATCACCAAATCCGACGCGCTCGGCCACGTCCTCAACATGATCGGCCGCGACTGGACCCATCTCGGGGTCGCCAAACTCTACACCGACATCTCCAACAACGGCTACAACATCTTCTACCTCACCAGCCGATCCGTCGGCCAAGCCGACACTACCCGCGCCTACCTCGCCGGAATCGTGCAGGACGGGCACAAACTTCCCCGAGGACCCGTCATAATGAGCCCGGACCGCACCATTGCCGCTCTGCGCCGCGAGATATACCTGCGCAAGCCTGAAGTCTTCAAGATGGCGTGTCTGCGCGATATCAAGAATCTTTTCGGCCGCGCCAGCCCCTTCTACGCCGGGTTCGGCAATCGTCTAACCGACGCGCTGAGCTACCGATCTGTTAATATACCCAGCATGCGCATCTTCACCATCAACGCCAACGCAGAAGTCTCTTTGGACCTGCTCTCCCTCAGCAAATACAAGACCGGGTACGTCAGCATGCGCGAAACAGTCGATCACTTTTTCCCGCCCGTCGGCACGCTCGTGCATGAAGGCGGAGAGGACTTCACAGACTTCAACTATTGGCGAGACACCCCGCTGGATTTGGCAGGTATCTCTCCCAGCGACAGCGGCGATGAGGCGCCACCGCGGCGGCAGCATGGCCGATCACGGGAAAGCCGGCGCGGAAGTGACGATGAGGGGAGTGAAGCCGAGGAGGGAGATCAGGATGGCGAGGACGACGACATACTGAGTGAAGATCAGAACGACATGGAAGCTAGCTACATGTCGCGCGACTCCGTCGACGAGTCGTTCATGGCGCGGCTGAGCATCGAGCAGCAAGCAGCTGGCGGAGGCGAAGCCGAGTACGAAGAAGAAGAAGAAGCGCAGGCGGAAGCGGTCCGTACAGCCACCACCACCTCTACCTCGATCGAGAGGGACGACGAAGCTGACGACGAGGCTGACGCGAAGCAAGGACGCCGAGATGTGGAAGGTGCTGTGAACGTCGCCACTGTGAATCAAGAGCAGGAACGCGAACGGCCCTCGTCACGCACGAGCTCGGGCATGTTGAGGACGAGTTTGCAGAATCTGGCGGTCGCGCTGAATGTGGTTAGTGATACTGATGGGGAGGGTAGTGGGGGTGAGAGATGAGCTATGGGTCAGATGTGATGGAATTATCATGTCGAGACAATTGGTACCCAGCAGATTCGAATGCGGAGGACCTGCGCATCGTGCTCATATGCCATTTGCAGGCCGGAATTGGTAAATGATGAAGGACTGA